>OGKB01000007.1_pt1 | contig 192256 bp, 189 predicted proteins | sample 1572351 | NCBI WGS metagenome assembly OGKB01 (sample SAMEA2582088, study PRJEB24529) | metagenome | biome: Human gut stool | place: China | collected 2011
ATTCATAAACAATCAATGCAATGAATAGTCTAAAATAGATATCCATAATATCATCAAATCTGACTTCATCTGTAGAACCAGTAAAGTTAGTAATACCAATAATACTTTCAAGTTCTTGTAGATCACTGAAATTGAAGTCTGCATCTTTCAATCTGTATTTATTATCTGGTTGAGGGAGGGATCCAGCACTGATAATCTTTTCAAATGTTTCGGTCATAATTTCTACAGGTACAGAACCACCTGCAGCTCCTGGATGACCGCCACCATTGAAATATTTATTACTCAATTTACCTAAAGGAACAAGTTTTTTGATTTCTTCATTATCAGTATAGAATGAGAAAGAAAGTTTAGATCTATTATCGACAAATCTAGCAATGATTTTGATATCTTCTCTATTTTCTTCAAAGCGTTGAGAGAAACCAAAACCATTTAAGCAATGGAATTCTAAGTTTGTATTCTTATCGTTTACTTTATATTCGTATACAGGATCAGCAACTCTAAGTGCTCTCATTTTTAATTGGAATAAGGTATATAACTTATAACCATTAGTCAAGATTTCTTCCACATCTGGAGTGATGAATGGTTTATTATCTTCATCATCATAATAGTAGTTTCCTCTCCAGATATTTTGCCAAGTATTGCAATATGGTTCTAATGTTTTAATATCATTATACCATTGGTTTAACCATAGTGCTGGTTGATAAGCTTGTGGGTATTTTACATCTTGTTTCAAATCATATACAGAGATCAACCCAACTAATGGAGCTTTTGATTTATAGACTTCTAATGCTTCGTTGGCACTAGCATCTAATTTATATTGCTCTTGAGTCATATCAAAGTTTTCAAGCATTTCTAATACTGAATCTACAGTATCTTTAGAGTTAATTGCTTTAATAGGATTATATAACCAAGCATAAGTTAACCAGCAACCGCATTCTCTTGTATCTAAGATATAGGTAAAGTTATTATATTGATTACAAAGAGAGATAGGGTTTTGATATAAAGAAGTAATGTGATGATCAATCCATACTACTTTATCATAGTATTTAAGAATTTCTTCTAATTGATTATTCTTAAGAGATAGATCAAGAACAAAAGCAATATTCTTTTTCTTTTCATATGTAGGATTTTCAACCATACGTTCTATTTCATCAGAGATAAATGTCCCATTGTAGTTGTATCTAATAAAACGAATGGAGGTTTGATTATTGAATCTAATTAATTGATTAATCAAAGACCCAGAAGAATCTCCATCTAAATCTGTATGGTGGAATACAGTAATATTACAACGATTTTCAGGAGTAAGATTTACATACATCTTGAGATTTTTTAAAGTATCAGAATCAATAACTTCTGTAAAGTCTTTATCAAAATGGAATAAAGCTACAGGTTCACCATTGGTATCTTTGATTCGATATTCATTGTATCCATTGTAAGTAATAAGATTTTCTTTATTAGAATATTCTTTTCTAATTTCATCTGCATAATTTTGAATATAATCAAAATTACCAATAGTACTTTTGAATGATTCTTCCATATATTCTTCTGGATTAAAACTTTCACTGATATCGTACATTCTAACACATCCTCCTATTAAAATTTAAAGTAAAAAATATAGAGTGCCCATGATGAGCACTCTATAATATCTTGGGAATATTCCCTAGAATTCATATTGGGAAATGTCGATATCTTTAATCAATGTGAATTTATCATCATTGACTTGTCGCATTTCTTCAATTTCTCTTGTGATATCTTCAGTAGTATATCTCAATAATTTTCTATTACGAGGATCTAATGTAGACTCACCTATTTCAATATCATTTAAGGAACCCAAACCTTTTGCACGTTCGATATTCTTAGGTTCAGATTTTCTAAACGTACTAATCAATTGGTATAAACCAATCTTATGACCATTTAAGATATATCGTTTTTCAGATTTATCTAAATAGCCAATCAATACAGCACAAGCATTTAGTAATTGTTCATTAAAGATGATTGTATGTTCTCTATCGCCATTAATACCATTTACAAGGCCATTGAGTAATACAACATCTCCTTTTTTCTCAATCTTGAGATATTTGTATTTCTTACTAATCAATTTCTTGAATTCACTGAATTTATTGAATGCTTCGTTTCTTAATAGTAATAAATCTTCTAATAAGATTGGATCAATCATATAGTTATTGGCAATGCGTTCGACATAAAAATCATAGTTGTTATTATTAATAATAAGTGAAGAGATCTCACTCTTAGTGAATTCTTTCTTCGTCTTTTGGTGTACAACTTTATTAGCCTTTACGAACTCATCCCTCACATATTGAGTGAAGTCATCTTTATCAATGAAATACTTCCATTTCTTAGTACCCTTATCTACATGATACAATGGAGATAATACAGCATACACCCTTCCTTCTTCAATCAAAGGACGGCAGTATACTAATAAGAACTTAAGGATTAGCGTTCTAATATGGAAACCATCATAATCAGCATCGGCTAGGATAATAACTTTATCATATTTACAATTGGAAATATCAAAATTCTTACCATATCCACAACCCAAGATAGCTAGAATAGATTGAACTTCTTCATTCTTTAAGAACTCTTCTCTAGATTTAGAGAATGCATTCGGCATCTTACCACGAATTGGGAAGATAGCTTGATATTCATTACGAGAAGTTTGACATGGAGAAGCAGCTGATAACCCTTCTACAATAAACAACTCTAAATGATCTTTCTTTTCTGCTTTTACAAATCCCTTAGGAGTACCAGAGATTGTATTCGTTTTATACTTCTTAGAGATATTGATCTTTTCTTTATCTGCTTTAGTACGAGCAGTTGCTACATCTTTTAAGAAGTTACATAGCTTTTGCAAATCATCTGGATTCTTCTTAGACCAATCTTGAAGAGCTTTGAAAGTTATATCTCTAACAAATGGTGTTAATTCTTCTGTCTTACAAACATTCTTTGCTTGACCATCGAACATAACGTCCATATGAGCAGCTGCAACAATGCCAACCAAACCAGTTAATACGTCAGTATTATTAACTTCTAATTTCTTTTTGCTATTGGCTAAGAATATTTTATTCATATAACCTTTAAAGAAATCACATACGCCTTTGAAGTAACCAATAGATGGAGTAGATAGTTGAGTATTTACTGGAGAAGTATTTGCAAACGTCATTACATCTGGACCAGCATTTACATTAGCTACATAAGTCATAGCCACTTCTACTTTCATTCTACCAGTATCGTATCCAAAGATGATTGGCTTGATCATAGGTTTATCAGTTTTATTGATAAGATATGTAAGAACTCCATCTTTGTTTACTAGATGATCTTTAAATACAGTACCATCTTTAAGATAACCAGTATAGAATACTTCAGCACCAGGTTTCAATAATGGAACAATATTAGATACTAGTCTATAAATATCTTTACTAGTTAAAGTAATTCTACCCATAATAGAAAAGTCTGGTTCAAAGTCCACTACAGTACCTTGAGCCCCTGCTGGATATTTAATTTCTTTAGGCATAAAGATTTCTTTACCATCAGGACCTTTCTTACCAGTACCATATTTCTTTAAAGGTTCACCTTCAGAGAATTCTATTTGATAAGCTTTACCTAATCGATAAGTGGTTACTGTAAATCTAGAAGATACAGCATTTGTACATTTAGAACCTACGCCATGCAAACCAGATGGGTACTCACCTTCGTGTTTTTCATAGTTTGTGGAAGTATGCTCTCTACTAAATACACGAACAATGTCTTCTGCTGGAATACCACGACCATTATCCATTACGACGGTTCTAAGACTATCTTCATAGAATTCAATCCATACTTTATCACATGGCGAAACACGTCTATTCAATTCATCTGTAGCATTTTGGAATACTTCTCGAATTGCATTCAACTGACCTTCATTGCCAGTGGAAGACAGATATTGACCTGGATTCTTTCGTACTGACTTAGCAAAAGATTCTAGACTTTTAATCTTTTTAGAATAGTCTTTGATATTAGCTGTCATCTCTTTTGAGAGATGAGAATTATTTGGAATCTTCATTCCATTTCTCCTTTCATTCTATAATTAAGAATACTATCTTGTTATATATAGCTTCCATAATTATAGTATACAATTACCATAGTATTTACCTAGTATGGACGTACAGCGGCTACAGCATACGTTACTATATTTTGTATATCTTCAGATTCTTTTAAGTCATTAATGAATTCTACATAAGATGGTAATTTAAATTTCTTATTCTTAACGCCGCCATCATAATATTCATGAGTATAACGTTTAATGATAAAATCATATACTTTTCTTAATTGAGCATATTCTATATCAGCATCTTCTGCTATTAAAGATATCATCAAATCTATTTCATGAGGAGTATATTCAGATAGTGAAATAAAGTAGCTATCTTCATTAAAATGTGATCTATCATCTTGTGGAAAAACAGATGCTAAAATAATAGCATGAATTAATGTCTCTCTATAAGAATGCCGAGTTTTAAATTTAGATACTTGCTGCTTTATTTCTAGAAACAATTCTGAAGTGGTCATACTAGTGGTACTAACCTTATTGGTATTTAAGTCGAAATATTCTCTTTTGATCATTATAATCTCACCTCATAAGCCATGATTAGAAGAAAAAATAATGGTTATATACAACCATTATTTCTTAGTCCATCTAGATATTATTAATAATATCTAGAATAGACTTATTTGATCTTGAAATGATGCTGAAGCATTTTTGTATATGCTTCTTTTTCCTCAAGATCAAAGGAAATTAAGGTTGCATCTAATAGTATATTATATGCTCCCTTCTTACTGAAAACGTATTTAACGTTTTCAGTGATGTCTTGAATAGTTACATAAGAACCATTCAAGACACTTTTTGATAGTGCGAAAAGTGTCACAATAGACACTTCCATCTCACTACCACTTTTTGTAAGATATCTCATGTGTTATACCTCCTATATAATAATACACTGATATCATTATTATAGTATATAACTGAAATACCCATACTTTATCAAAAAAGAAGAGGGTGATTCCTCTTCTTTTATTAATCGTATACATCCTCAGGAGTAACTCCTAAGTCTGCCATTTCATTCCAGAAATCACGTTCTTCACGAATTTTTTCTTTTTCCCATTCTTCATTTGAATTGAATAAGACATCGATATATTCTGGATCTACAAAGAATCCGTGTAAATCATTTAAAGCCTTTGTCATTTGTAAACAAAGCAATCTGAAATGATCTGTTTTATCAACATTTTTTATAAATTGATCATTGACACCAGTGCCCAATTCTAAGAATGCTTTACCTAGAATTAATAAACAATATGGATCATTTTCTAAATGATTAAATATTGCCTCAGTGAAATGTAAAAATGTTTTTTCTAAACAATAGTATTTAGGATTACCTTTTTCATAGGTAAATTTAATATCATTTACAAAGAATTCAATGATTCCTTTTTCTTTATTAACAGAGAAACCTACATTACCTTCGGTACTTTCATTATAACTGAACTCGCCAGATTTTGATTCTTCTAAAAATACTTTACAAGTATTATTGAATTTTTCTAATGCATCGATGTAATTCATTTTCATTTTAGTATCTCCTTTTATAAAATTACTTTTCTAGTAAATCTTTCATATAGCTGAAGATTTCTCTAGTACTTGCTACGTTACCGTGTTTAATTCTTTTATCTTTGTCTAAGACATAGCTGAATCTAATACCATATAAAGTATCTTCATCAACTTTATCGAATTCCATAAATAAAATAGCATATCCTACACTTACAGGGAATTTTAATCTAACTGTAAATTCTCTACTATTTTTATAGATTCCAGAAGTAATAAGAATAGGCTTATTAACTTTCTTAGCTACTTTAATAACAGAAGCTATATCGGAAGAATAGTTTCCTTCTATTAAAGCTTTAATTACATCTAAGAATCTTTCGCTATAAGTAGGTTGTTTCTTAGATCTAATTAAGAATTGGCAACCATCATATATGAAATATACTTCTACTATTTCATCATTAAGGTTGTATCCCTTAATTTCAATACCACCCATATTCCATAGATAAAGAACTTCTATATTTTCTTCTTTATTAGTTTTATCATATTGAGGTATAAATTCTTTGTCTTCCTTTACCATAATACTATACTCCTTGTATAAAAAAGATAGGGCATGCAAAAGCACACCCTATTTGTTACATTATTTATTGAACAATAGTTCGATACCTTCAGCAGCTTTACGAATAGTTTCTAATTGCATATTTAAGGATCTAGTGATAACTCGCCAGTTCCCTAAATTATCGTTAAAGATATCTTCTTCATTTGTTTTAACAAAATTGATCCATGATTGTACGGCTTCATTAAGATTCTTATAGAACCATACTGGAAGTTCTGTTCTTCCAATAAGCAATGCATTATTGACTAAATTAAAGCTTCCAGCTAATACCACTGGAGGATGCATTTTATCTCCAGTTGCATACATATGAACGCAGTGAGGATATGCTGTTAATTCCCTCAAATCTTTATTCATACCAAAGATGATTTCAAATTTTTCTCCTTTGAAAGAATAAGGATAAGCTGGAGTTCCAGCAAGTGAAGAAAGTTCGGCAATAATGTCTGATATAGCTCTGACATTTATCTCGATAATTTCTTCAAAAGCTTTTATATTTTTCATAGTTTCAAAAGTGTTTAATGCTATCATGATATACTCCTTATTATTTAAAAAGATTCCAGGTATAGGACTAAGCCTATACCTGGACATTGAGTGTTAATTATTTAGTTTGATCTTGAGGCAAATCGGCGCCAAGAACTGCATTTAGGATCGCAGTAATTTTAGTATTTTCTGCTTTGAGTGCTTCAATTTCACGTTTCATATCAGCAACGTCTTTAGCTACAGATACTTTGCTACGGCTTACATCGGATTTAGCACCAACCTTGTAAGAGATACCAGCATTAACAACTGTATCACCATTACCTACAGTAGATCCAACTGTGAACATTAGATCTTCGTTAGGGCGATAAGCCATACCCAATGCTACAGAGTTTGCATTATGGAAATGACCATAACCAGCCATTACGTCTAGTTTGTGGTCAGGATCAAAATCCAATGGATGCAATGCAGCTAATGCAGCAGTACCAGCAATACCACGTTTTGTTTCATTATGATTTTTATTAACTTTATTTTGTAACGCATCATAATGATTGGAGATATTGCTTACAGCACTATTCAATTGGCTAACATTTACAGCATCGGTACCCAATGTACCAGCTGTTACATTGTGGATTTGTTGACCACCAGCAGAGATGTTTGTAGTTGTGAATTCCACATGTTTGCCATTGGAGTCAGCAACCATACCATCGATATTATAGTTAGCAGCATCCAAGGTATTACGGTCTTCGATAGCCATACCGTTAGCACTATATTTAGTATCTTTGTCACCATCGAAAGTGATCATACCGTCTTTGTTGGTAACAGAATGTTTAGGATCTGTAACAGCGCCAAAGTTAACAGAATTCATATCTGTTAGATCTTTATTCACATTAACTTTGAACTCTTTTCTACCAAATGCATTATCAGTAGAAGTTACAGTAGTATTAGTACCGTTAGCCATTGTATTATACTTCTGAGCTTCAAGAGCTACATCGTATAATTGGCTACCATTAATAGCATCTGTAGAAGTGGAAGATACACGACCTGCTGATACATTTTGAAGTTGACGTGTATAGCTTACAACACCAGTAGCAGTTGTAAGATTATTAGTACCAAAAGATACTACACTGTCAGGAGTAGAACCAGCATAAGTGGAGTTAGAGAATCTAATATCACTTGTGTTATCTTTAATATTAGAAGTACCAACTGCAGCTTCTGTAGCACTATTAGAACCAATAGCAACGCCATTTTCAACGTTAGCAGTAGCATCAGAACCAATCGCTATAGCATTAGTTTTTGTAGCTGATGCACTATGACCAACTGCAACTGCATCTACATCAGATGCATTAGAGATAGTACCAATAGCTAAACTATGGCGAACTGTTGCAGTTGCTTGGTTGCCTATAGCTACAGCAGAATCTGCTGTTGTTTTTGATTTAAAACCAGCTGTGAAAGAATAATCACCAGATGATGTAGAGTGATTACCTACAACAACGGCATTTGCTGCTGATACTTGATTATCGCTACCGAAAGCAGAGGACTGATCACCAGTTGCTACGTTTTGATAACCCATAGCAGTGGCATAGTTATTATTCGCTTTATTACCATAACCTACAGCAATAGAAGCAATACCAGTTGCAGAAGTGGAACGGCCAATGGATGTCGCATTCCTATTACTAGCATAAGCTCCATTACCGAATGCCATAGTATTTTCACCATTAGATCTAGCTTGAGAACCTATAGCAATTGTATAATCTGTCAATGCTTGGGCAGAAGAACCAAAAGCAATAGTATCACGACCAATAGCTTTAGCTTTGTCGCCACCTACGATGGAGTTTTCACCATCGGATACGTTGCCTTGGCCGAATGCGAAGGAGTTTGCTTTCTTTACAGTATTACCATCGCCTAATACGAAAGAACTTGTTGCACCTGCTTCGGCTACGTTATTAGAACCAATTACCATGCCATAAGTTCCATTGGATGTATTGTTATATCCAATATTTGAACCTTGTGCATATACACTACTTACAGCTAAAGATGCTAATACGGCTGTTGCTAATAAAACTTGTTTTTTCATTATTCTTGCTCCTTTTTTTTTAATTGCCTTTAAAATAAATATATTAAAAGAGGTACGAAATTGATCGTACCTCTAATAACCTAAATAATTGTCTTACTTGTTTTGATTTTGTAAAAGTTCATTATACTTTTCTTCCATAACTTTTAAACGGTTTTCAAGTTCTTGAACTTTTGTATCTGTAGCAATCTGCTTATCAGTGTTCATTTGAGAATTATGACCAAAGCGGAATGTTGCACCACCGTTTACCATATTATTATGACCACCTAAAGTAGTACCAATAGACAATAGAATATTTTCATTAGGTTGGTAGAATGCGCCTAATGCTACGGCAGTTTTATTACCATAATTACCAAAACCAGTTGCAAATTGCCATTTGTAATCCTTGTTGAATTCTAATGGATGCAATGCAGCTAATGCAGCAGAAGCAGCACCAACTTTATTTACTTGATTATCAGTATAAGCATTTGCTTTTGTAAGTGTATCAGAAGCAACAGAATTCATTTCTTGGATTGTGCTATAAAGTTGAGATCCATTGATAGCATCAGTAGAAGTACTAGAAATACGACCTGCTGCTACATTAGTGATAGTACGTTCTTTGTTAGAATCACCAATACTTACTGCACCTACAGGAGTTGTTCCAGCAAAGTTATAAGTTCTGCCGTTTAGAGATGCAGATGCTGTAGCTACTGCAGAATTTGCTACTGAATCGCTACCTAATGCGATACTATTATCAGCTGTCACTTTGGCATTAGTACCAATAGATACGATATTATTAAGGCCACTAGTAACATAGTCTTTATCCCCAACACCAATAACTACACTGTTATTAATATTTTCTAGTTTATTATTAATACCAGCGACAAAGTTATTTTTAGAGGAAGCACTACTACCAATAACACTATTATTTACCCCAATGATAGCAGTAGATCTAGTATTGTCGGCTTTATTGCCGCCACCGATTGCCATTGTAGCACCGCCACCATTAGAGCTAATAATAGATCCTCTTAATTTATTAGCAAACTCTTTTGCAGAAGCTACATTTTCAGCATTAAGATTATCTATTCTTGCTCTGGAATTTGTAATTTCATTACCAGCACCGTAAACTAATGCACCATTAGAATCTGCAACTCTATTTGCAGTACCCATTACTGTATTAGCTACGCCTGCTGTACCACTCCAGCTATCGTAAGACTCAACGCTGTTAAAGGAACCATTTACTGTGGCACCAAAGTTCTTAACAGGTGTAGAGAAACGACCTCCAGTATAATCACTACTAATAATATTATAAGTACCAGTATTAGTAGTAAACGCGCCATTGGAGAAGCTATTAGCACCTACAGTCGTAGAATATGCATTTAGAGATGCTGCACGAGTACCATCATGATCTGTATCAATAGTAACATCACCTAGTTCTCCACGATAGTTATGAGAACCAATCATAGTACTACCAGTTCTTGCATATGTGTTATTACCAATGGCTACGGAACCAACCATTTTAGATGGATCAGCTGGTATACGAGCAGATGATCACATATTACCAGAGTAATTAGTTTGACCCATACCTACTGATGCTTCTACACCACCAGACATGTTTTCCACATGTGATTTGTAACCAATAGCTACAGAGCCATTTTGACCAACGTAGTTTTCTACTTTAGAAGATTGTCCTACTGCAATATCTTGAGTATTAACAGCATTAGAATTTGCGCCATAAGCAATACCGTTTCCAGTACCAGTAGCATTGTCAACTGCTAAAACTGGAAAACTAAGAGAAGTTAAAACCAAAGTTGTTAATAATAAATTTTTCTTGTTCATTTTAAACCTCCTACAGTTTAAATTATTAATAATTAAAATTTTCAGAAATGAAATCTGCTACAGACTTTCTGAACTTATGATAGTCAGAGTCATATAGATATTGCACATATAGATCTTTTAATTTCTTAGAAAGATCATGTTCATCAAATTCCATTACGCATAGAACTTTGATAAGCTTCATAGCAGAATTAAAGATTTCTGTAGCTGCTAAGTCTTTCTTAGCAAGTTCTAAGGAAGGACCAGCTGTTTCATCTGCATTTGCATACAAAGGTTTAGTTTCAGCTACTTCGCTTACTACTGTTTCAGACTTCTTATTATTCAATTGAATATTTTTCTTTTTGTTGTCTTCAGCCATTATTTATTCTCCTTACTGAAATCAAAAGTGCCATATCCTGGATTAGGCAATACTCTAATAGGACTGGTTTCCAAAATGCCTTCACTAATAAGTGTATCTACAAAATACGCTATTTTGGCATATGGAACGAATAGGCTAAGGGTAGCATTATCAACTTCTTGTGGATAAGTATCTGCTCTCAAACCTTTGAAATCGTATTTAAGTTCTTCGATCTTCTTCTTTGTTTCAGAGACAGTATCATCTTTAGTTGTTTTAGATTCTGTCCTCATAGTAACAAAAATAATATCGTTTCGATAAATACGGATAACGGAACTATCGTCATTATTTGGCTTACCAACAATATTTCCTACTGGGAACTCAATAAACTTTCCAGTTTCATTCGATACTAGCTTTACCAGAAATGCTGGTGTGTTAAAGGTATCTTGGATAGCCTTTACAAAAGCAGTATCTTCATAAAGCTTAGGCACGTCAAAATTTGGTTCCTTTCCCAATTCGCCTATGTTCCTAGGCTCTTCTGGCAACAATTCATCTTCGTAATCATCGTTACCGTTGAAATAGTCTACAATAGAACTATACATTCCCATTTATAATTCCTCCTTTCCTTTAATTTCTAAAAAATTATAATGGGTATGAGAAAACTTTTTCTTATAGCAGAATATTTTCTCACTATTATAGTATATAATCATAGCCAATTTTAAAAGATAAAAAAAATAAAGCGAAGATGGAATTACCCATCTTCGCAGTATTATAGTCATTATATGATTTAGTATACTAAAAAGTATTAAGCAAGATATCCTCTGATATGACACTCGTTTTAGTGAACTTTGTATTATATGAATTTGCGATGATGAATTGTCATATCAGAGGAAAAATAATTAACCTTTAGCTATTAAGCTTGTGGTTGAGCAGCTGGTTCCACTACATCAGGAGTAGGAACTGGAGCTACGTTAGGATTAGCAGCAGCTGGAGCAGCGGCTACATTAGGGTTTACAGTATAAGTTGCTTGTTGATTTGCTGTGAAATCTTGAGGAGCTTCTACTGTGCCAATTGGATTTGGACTTGGGAATTGAGGCATTGTTTGTGCAGGATTTTGCATCATGCCTTGATTAGGGAATTGTTGTGTATTATACATTGCAGTTGTAGGTGCAGCGTTATACATCATAGCTGGATTACCGATACCAGCTTGGAAGTTATTAGGGTATAGACCACCGAAGCCAGGTTGGTTGAAAATGTTACCCAAGATTTGGAATGCATTATTTTCATCAGCTGGTTGCAATACACCATTAACATTCGTGATCTTTTCAAATGCATTTTTAGCAATACCCCACAATTGAGGAATTTTGTTGAAGAATGCAATCATCATGTAGATATCACGCATGGAACTTGTTGGGTTTGGCAAGTAAGTTTTGATGGATTGATACAAATCATTCATGTTCAAGCAGATTTGTTCAATATCACCTTTTGCAGAGTTCAAATCAATAAGATTGAAATCAGAGTTACAAATTGGGCAGTGATAACGGCCATCAGCCAATTTTTCCAATTTGATGTTACCATTTTGATCTTTGTGAGTACAAAGAGCACGAAGGTATTCGTCGCGAGTTAGTTTTGTTTGAAATGCTTGAGGAGCTTTTTGGATCTCAGACATTTCTTCTGGGGATAACAATTGGCTCATTGTTGGATTTTGTGGCGCATTATTGCCATAAGCCATGCCATTGAATTGTTGTCCGTAATTGTTCATGTTGTACATAAGTTTTTCCTCCTAGGATAAAAACGGAAAAATTCGATACCCATACGATATACCTCATAACGAGGTATATCATTATGGTATCATTATTATAGTTTACAATCAAAAATATGTTTAGATTTACTATTTCTGACTGAAACTAAATTACATTTGTTTATAAAAGTGTTATATCGATACTAATTTTTTATTAATATGAAACTGGATGAACAGTTTTATCATATTCTTCCAAATCAGTAAAGTTACGTTTTCCATCAGGGCTATTTTTATGAGCTTGATTGGAATAAGCATACATACGTTTTCTTTGAATAGCAACGTCTGCATTAGTTTGTTCGAATAAACGATGTTTATTATATTCGATTTGATCTTGAGTCATATTCAAAGCAGCAGCCACTGCCTCAAAAGCTTCTTCGTTGAGTTCACAACGAATATTTTGAATTTCGCCATAATCAACACAGATCATAACAGCTGGGACCATAGATTTTGAACCAAAACTCATACCAGCGGATGGTGAGTTATGAATTGTACTAGGATTAGTTACTAGGAAGTATACGAAATATCCTTCTGCGTCATTCCAAATTACATTCCCATTATGATAATCTATTACGTTCAAACTATTATCGCATACAACATGTGTAGGGAATTTCATCTTTTGAATAGATCCATCTCCACGTCGTACATTAGTCTCAGCTTTCTCACAAAGAGTTCTTAGTTTTACAACATCAACTGTTTCCAAGATTGAGTACCTCGCTTTCTAAAATATCAGGTTTATTTGAATGTAAACCTAATCAAGGGATACTGTTTCTTCTTGTTCATATTTACTATTAATCTCTTTATATTCTCTATTAAGTTTTCTATATTCTACAATTTCATCATATATAGTATTAAACCGTTCATCAACCTTAAAGCAAGTGATCATCACACCATCAATAGAAACGGGTACTATAAAATCTTTATACAGATATACCATACAGAAAGGACTCTTAGAATGTGCCTTCTTGCACATATGTTTCATATATGAGTATATAGATTTAAAGTTAGGATGACGTGGTATATCTTTAAGACATATTCCGTTCTTCATTACATTTCGTCTGAATTTATTCTGACCTTTTCTATTCTTAAGATTAGCTCTTTGTCTCATACGACGAACTGAGTGTTTAGATAGTGTAGCTCTATTGTATATAGAACGAAATCTGTTCATTAGAAAAATACCGATTGGTACTTTCTATTGAAGCTGTTATTTAACGTCATCCCGATTGATCTAATTTGTGTAAAGTCGCCAGTTTGAATATAGTTTGTGATGCCATTATACATAATTTGATACATGACCATCTTAGCATTTGTTTCATTTGCTACTTCATTTACTAAACCAAAATCTCCTGATTGAGTATATAACTCAGTACCAGCTATTTTAATACTTAGTAAAATTATATTAGCTTTTCTGATATCGAATGCTAGCATATCAAGGGCATATTGTAGAATTCTGGCATCAGTTTTAAGAACTTCTTCAAATTTAGGATTTGAAACAGAACCTCTGGCGATATCTCTAAATAAGAATTTAATATTTCTTCTAATATGATCCATGGTAATAATTTCTTTTCTATTACCGCCATACATCTTATCTAGAAACATACTCTTATCAGTTTTCTTATTTACAAAGGGTTGCTTTATTTCTCTCATCAATTTCACCTACTTTCTAATACTATTTTTAATGAGTACTATTTAGTTGGTGAGTTCATCTCTTTGTAATAGAAGAGTTGCAAATCATTAGAAGTCATCAATTTGTCTCCTTCATTTTTATCTTGATTTGCATAATCTGTTACATATTCATCTAACTCATCTACAGTTAAACCTTGATCTGGAAAATATTTCTCTATAAGCATACGCAAAAAAGAATAGATCGAAACTTCTTTACCTAATCCAAGGTTGCCACTCATGACATAACTGTTCAAACAGTCATAATTCATAAAGGCTTGAAGAAGATATTGGAATACAGTTTCTCTACCTCGTAGAGCCATCCATTCTCCTTCATCTGTAGTGTCACTACCAGCTAAGACAAATAATAATAGATATGGCTTATCATCGATTATTACTTCTTCTCTAGTAGTAGGGTCAAATAGTTGTACTATTTGTTTTCTTTCTCTAAAGATTGGCATCTTAATTCCTCCTTATATGGTTAAATTAGAACTACACTACACTATTATAGTATACATTTGAAGTATGATTTAGAACAAAAAAGAAAGGCCATTTAAGACCTTTCCGTTTTTATATTATAGATTTACCATTTAGAGATATAACAGACTTTCTTACTGGAATCATTGTTCTATGAGTAGGTAAAACATAGATACAAGCATTTCTAAATCTAGTTATTCCAGTATAGTTTAGATTACGTTGAATATCTCTATGAAGATGCTCTTCTAAATAGATACCAGTAAAGTATTGAGACCCCTGAGATATATGGGTAGTGATTGCATAACCAAATTCAAACTTTTCTAATTTAGAACCGAATTTGTTATTCATCATAGACTTCATTTCACGTCTTATTCTATAATCAGATATGAAATATTTAAAGTCACATTTCAATTTCTCAAATTTAATATCTGGAAACAAATCTGGCACAAAGTCCATCATAAAACTCTTAGCTTCATAACCAGTTATAGATGGATAATTAGTAACAGTTCCAGCTAAACCATTAGCTAGATTAATACCATCTATTCCTACCCTCCAGTTATTTTGTCTACAAACTACTTTTTCACCAATTATAGGTACTGGGCTGGAGGTTTTCAATATATTACGTCTTACATAACCGTTAAATTGATCTCTAGTCTTATTAGTTCCACATATAAGAGTTTTATACGTTTTAATCATATCATCATTTAGATCATCTTTTGATATAACTAAAACATCGCCATAGTTTCCAACTCTTGGTCGTATACCTTTTATAAGCATATTGGATATTTCTACTATGGCAGAATATTGTGCTTGTCTCATAATCTTAGACAATCTAAATACTTTACCAGTATATAGAAACCCAGGTTTATCTGCTACTGGAGGTAATTGGTTAAGATCTCCACATGCTAAGATTTTAATACCATTACTTTCCATTTCTTGTCTCATCTTTAATGGTATAGTAGATGCTTCATCGACACATATTAACTTAATCTCATTAGGATCTAATGGGGAATATACAAATCTCTTAGAAGTATATTCTTTACCCATTACTCCATCTTTCTCAGTCTTAACCTCTAATCTATATAACCAAGAATGAGCAGTAGATGCATTTGGAAACCCATTTAATCTCATAACAATAGCTGCCGATCCTACATATGCCATAGGAGCAACTTGTTCTGGTCTTAAGCCAAGTTGGTCTATAATACAATGCATTACAGTAGATTTACCAGCACCAGCAGGAGCACTGTATTGGAATACCAATTCCGATTCATGCTTATACCAGTGAACAGCAGCTTTTATAAGAGCTTGCTGTTCATCAGTTAGTTCAAAATCTAGTATCATTTCTTTCCCTTTTCATTTTCAAGAGCTTCGAAGTATTCTTTTTCATATGCGTCATATATGCCTAAGATTTCTCTAACTGGACCATTGGTCATAGCTTCTAATCTCATATATGCTTCTAGGTATTTAGTAGAGTCTTTATAATGCATATCTGTTTTAATCTTTGCACCATTGGCATATAGTAAAGTCATATATCCATAAGTATCTACTTTAGGAGCTTGATTTGGCTTAGCAGACATGATTTGAGCAGATACAATTTCTGGATGAGATTTTTGTAAATATTGCTTTAGCAACTCATCCATGATGATTGGATTATTGTAAGGATCAAAGATCAGATCTTTCTTATGAAGAATACCTCTATTTGTATTTCTTAAGAATTTACCTCTTACGACAATATAATCTGGGTTTTCAAAATCTTCTTCTGTATCAACAATGTATCCCTCATGGTCTTCTTCAAGACCAGTAATTCTTAATACATCTTTAATGAATCTTTCTGATAATTCTGGATTGGTACAAGTAGATGATCTAAATTGTGTTAAAGATTCAATCTCCCCGCCTAATACGTTTGCTTTTTTCTTTGCCATAATAATTTCTTCCTTTCTTTCTAAAACATAATTCTATTACTATCTTATCTGATTGGTTTTCATATTTTATATTTCGACACAGTAATAATGAAAGAGGTGATATAATGAGTACTCATAATGTGAATTCTAGTACAGAAATAGCTATACTTCTAGATGATTACGTTAATAAATTCCATCCAGGCGAGCAATTATTCAAATTGCAAATGACTGGAGGCATGCAAAATAACAGCCGTGCTTTATATAGAAACCAAGTATCTATTCCTAATCTTATGAACAAAGAAACTGATGGATTAGAATTTGGTGAGGTAAAAAGAACAGCTGTTGTTAAATTAGCACTTCCAAGAGAGGTTACAAGAACTTACCCTAAGAAATATATCCCAGTAGGTACTAGATTTATAGTCACCTTTTTAAGTGGGGATATTACCAAACCTCAAATTATTGGAATGGAATTATAGGAGATCCAGATGGCGATATATTACAATAGTGCTAGCCTAGGCATTACAGAAACTCATACTCTAAAAGAGTTTATTGATACAGGTAATGCTGCTAGCGATAATTCAGATTACAAATCTATCTCATATTATGAAACAAGAGATGGGTTTGAATTTGTAGTAAAAAACTTGTTAGATGACTATCTAACAGATTTAAAAGAGCAATGTATTCTAATCGAATTAACTCCTCAAGAAGTTAATAAATACAAATACAATCCTAAAATGCTTTCTTATAAGATATATGGTTCTACAAAACTATTCTACACTATATTACGTTTGAATAACATTTGTAGTACCCATGAGTTTACAATTCCAAATAAAAAATTGTATCTCTTACCTAAGACTACATTGTCTAATGCAATCTCTATTATTTATAATAAAGAATCAATGGCAATGAATACTTATAATCAAAAACATTCTAAAGATAAGATTATTACTCCTGTAAATAAATTCATATCTAAATCTTATTCTTCAACCGCATCAATCGGTTCGTCTAGTACTTCTTCATCTTAAGACAAAAATAGTGGTATGGGATAATCCCATACCACCACTTTAATGTGTTTGAGCATTGCTATGTGGAGGTGGTACTAGATATACAACCTCTTTCTTTTTATTCTTATTAAATGGAGATGAATCTTCATCATCTAATGAGAATTTAGGAGTCATCTCTACAAGTTTGGTATCTTTAATATCAGTCTTAGGTCTTTCAACCATTGTATCTATAGGCATAGAAACTTCATTATTTCTCTTAGGAGTTTTCACCAAACCAGAACCAGAAGTCATATCAACTGATTTATTTAATGCTTCTAATCTCTTAGCTGGGTTATTTATAGATACATGCTCTGTAGTACCAAACTTAGAAGTTACTTCTTCTATATCATTATTTATTAGAGATTCTTTAAATACTGCTTTAGGCTCAAATAGATCCTCCACCAATGCTACTGATTTGGGATAGAATGGTTGGAAGATTGAATCTAATCTATGATTAGGAGGAAGTTTATATCTATGCTTAGTCATTTTAATACCAAGATATCTATTTCCCTCTTTATCATATTCTGGAACAATGATAAATGTACCATCAAGATTAGTATCAATCTTAATAGATTCACCAATATTTGCACGGCCTAGTTTCTTAATAGAATCTAGCTTATTAGCATTTCTTCCCTCATCAATAATCTTCATCGCTTCACGATTAAGTTGTGATGCGGTTATTACTGGAATCTTTTTAGAGATTGCAAATGTTTTAAAGTCATTTACAACTGTACCTAAATCCTGATAAACATCTTTTGTTCTTTCAGATGGTTTGATACGCATCATATAGTCTTGTAAGAATGCTATTGTTTCAAATCCCTCATCTTCAAGATCTTCTACTATTTTATACATATAAGTCGTATCTACAGAATTTACTGGTTTATATTTGATAACCAATTCTACAGCACGTTTGTTTTCAGGATCAAATTCAAATTGGCATGCTTTGAATTGAGCTATTGCATCTTCAGCAGTAGCACATGCTTCCATAGATTTACCTTTTGTCATTATATGATATAATGAACAAACGGTTTCTACAACCAAGTTTTCCATTGTTAATAATACAATGCAAGGTTTCTTAGATTTATCTTGGGTTATGAAATCTTGATTATACTTCCATAACTGATACATAATGTTTTCTAATGTAGTTGTTTTACCAGAACCTGATGCACCAAAGAATGAATACACACGTTCTTTTTGGAAACCTCCACCGAGCATTGCATTGAATCCTTGCATTCCTGTAACTAGTTTATATGATGGACTTGTTACATATTTATGGATATCTGGAACTGTAGTTTCCAATTGAGATAATCTAAATAACGTATCAGATGAATCCTTGTTTATCTCATTACGTCTAAATAGAGTTTGTAAGTCACTGATTCTAGATTTAAGATAATCAATAGTTTGATTCTTCTCTCTAAAATCAGCATTTTGATATTTAGTAATAGCTTCAAGTAATATCTTAATGTGTTCATCAACCTCTGTATTGGTTAATATCATAGAGATATTGCCCTCAATAGATATAACTTCATCATTAGAAAGCTCTCTAGAGATAGCTGGATCTTTCTCTAAACTAGTTATATCCATTATTAAGTTTATATTAGATAGAATCATCTCTCTGTCATTTAGACCTTGCATTCTATTTTCTAATATAGCTTTTAGAAAACGTAGTTTTATGGCACAGTTTTGATTCTTAATAAAGTCCTCAGGATTTAGTCTAATGACTAAACTATTCAGCATTGTTAGTCCGTGCTTACGGATATTATCATTCATAGAAAGAGCATATCTACAAAAAGAATTTAGCATATACTCATTAATGCCAGAAGCTTGAGGAGCTTTTCTAGCAGATGGTGTTGTAGTCGTTGTATTGAATTTAGCTTTTCTTTTATTAAAGTCTGTCATACTAGAAACTCCCATAATTTGATATTCAGTTCTATTAGTATTATAATGTTTTTGGGGTTAAAGTTTTTCAATATAAGACATGAAGTCTGCAAACTTTTCAACAGTCCAAAAATCATTTCCCTCTTCTTGGTTTATGTATTGAATTAACTTTTGTTCAGGAGATAGATTTTGATCAAATAGATAATCATACTGTTTATACTTCTGATTCATCGTATTCAATTCTTTTTGTATCTTCTGCTGTTCAAAATTAGTTTCAATTTTTATATTAGCCTTACTCCTATAGAAGTTCTTTAAGAGTTCTATAGTTCTAGGATTATTCTTAGTGATAAGAATTCTAAGATGATCGATACCCTCATTTAATAATGCTTTGATATAATCAATAATAATCCTAGGATCTTGATCAATCATTTCATCAAGATTAATTGTATCGTATCGGAAAGATTTAATAGGTTCAAAATGAACCATATACTTTCTTTCTTTGATATTGTGTAGAAGAATTATAAATCCTTTTTCCTCTTCTTCGCCAAACTTGTATCTTATTGGGGATCCACAGTAATAGAAATCACTACTATACACCCCATGCACATGAACGTGTCCAGATATAATAGGACCTTTGCAATTACCAAAGTCTTCTATGTCGAATACTGGTTCTCTATTAGAATTAAGATCCCTTTTATTCTTGCCAAATATAGATCCTTTAAAAGTCCCATGCATATAACATGCATCATATAATCCAGAGTTTATTAGATATTGATTATAATATGGCTCCCCCATATTATACATTTCTGGAATACATAGAATCTTCTTGCCTTTGACAAATAAAAATTGAGTTTGGGTTACGATTCTTAAGTCGCAACCTTGATTCATAAATGGTACAAAGATCTTGAGCTGATCAGCATCATGAGATCCAGTACCGTTTATAAGTATCAAGGTTGCATTCTTTCTTCTACATATATCTACAAGTCTTTGAACAAATGATATTGCATACACTACCGCATCAGAGTTCGCCATAAATTTATGGTCAAATATATCCCCATTCACAGATACGATATCTAATACATTCATCATTTCAAGATAGTTCAAAAACTGCTCATTCAATATTTTATACTCTGTTAAAGGTTCTATAGTACCAAAGTGTAAATCTGATATATGAGCTTCAACAAAAGTATCTTTTGTATTGTCAAAACTTACTACTTGTTTCATTGTTCTTTTTAATCACTCCTTACAATATTATAGTATGTGACCAAAATTTAAGTTAAGAATAATACTAGAGCAAGTTTATGCTCTAGTATCATTAACTTGTTTTGATATTCCTACGTTTAATACAGATCTGAGGATTATATCTAAAATACCCATTATATTTACTGCCATAATAGAATATTTACTGTATTCCTCAGCTTTTAAGTGCTTGCCAAATTTATAATAAGGGTTTAAGATCCTTCCCTTTTCATCTATTTGAAATCTTCTTAATGATTCAATCCCAGCTGTTGCTGTTTCTAATTTAGTAGAACATTTGTAAACTATTTCTTCAATAGTATAAATCCGTTCATCCAGATCTAATCTAAGTTTAGTCTTTATAAATCTATCATTTGTTGGACGATATAAACTATTTAGATTGTAATTGATTATAATAATCTTGTTTATACGTTGAAAAGCATTTTCTCTTGTATCATTGTATTCGAATATGATATCGCAGCTATCTCTATTATTTTCAAATATACCTTTAAGAAGATCTTCAAGGTCTACTTGGAATAGGGTAGAGAAATACAATAAGAATATAGAGTATCTCATTACATGGTACACTATAGTTTCTGGATGCTTGAAAGATTCTTTTAATATCTTTCTAGATCCCTTAGATATCCTATTAGTAAGAAGAGGAAATTTAATATGCGTTATAATCCATCTTCTTATATATCTAACGTATTTATTACCATCAGTTCTGTTAAAGTCATTAATATAACTAGTAAAATCTTCAAAGATATTTAATGGATCATATTTATCATGCACTTTGTGGTTGGAGCTGATGAAGTTTCTTGGTAAGATCATTAAAATTCTCCTCAAGATAATGAATGTGATAATAACTATAGAGAATTGATATAAAAGTTCTTTCACACAAATCGAAATAATTTTTATGATCAGGAATAGATAAGTCTAAAATGTATTCTTTGTATTTAGGTTGGTATTTATTTAGTTGGAGAATAATAACTCCATCTATATTAATACCCTCTTTTTCTCTAAGTACTTTAGAATATGCTGCTAATTGTAAATAGTATTTGTAGGTAACATGATTAGAAGTTTTAAAATCAATAAGATAAATCTTATCATTTATCTTCATAAGACAATCATAAGTTCCACCATACCATTCACATACTAATTTCTTTTCTTGCCCTAAGATTTCATAGTTATTTGCTTGAATAACTTTCCACCATTCTTTAAAACCATTAAGACAAACTTGTGGAGTATCTTCTGGTACTGGTAATCCTTTTAATAAACATTCAATACCATGATGGACTTTAGTTCCAAATGTAGCTGCTTGATTTAAAACGTCTCTATATCTTTTATGCTTAAACCCTAAACTATTAGCCCAATTCATTAACTTTTCTTCACTAATCATTTTAGAGAGCACCTCTGTAACTCGGGGTACATTTTTACCGTTATATGTATACCTATCACTGGAGTTCATCTCCACATGTAGGTCTAAAATATCTTGTAATTCCATTTTCTTATCCCTTTCTATTATACTTAATAACAAGTCTAAGACATCGTATTTTATCATATTGGAGATGCTTTATTGACCGCAGGGACATTAAAATAACTATTCAAAAATATCTAATAGGAGGAAATAAAACCAATGAAGGAACTTAAATCCTACTCTGACTCTTACTTTTATAAACAGTATCCAAAATATCAAAAACTCTTATTGGATGCTATTATGACTGATCCATTAATAGATAAAGCCTCTGAAGAATTTAAAGGTGTTATTCTTGATTTAAAACACCAAAGAACAGATGAAGCTTTATTACGTATCTTAAATTCTAATAATACAATTCTCTTAGATTGCCAAGTTCCATTACCTAGAACTTTCAAAGTATTCTGTGCTAAAGAAATGAAAGGTAAAGATCGTGGCAAGATTAAAGTATTTATCGATGCTTCTACTTGTATCGTAAAAGATCCTAAACATGGTGATTATAATGTAAATGAAACTACTTTAGTTTCTTACCTTATGAATGCTGGTGTTACTATGATCTACCATAAGAAATTTGATCTTATTAAACGTAGATCTAATTTGATCTTGAATATCACTAGATGCTTTGCAGATTCCTTTACTCACATTATTGATTTCTTAGCAAAAATCTCTATCCAAGAATCTAGTAAGATTCGTGTAAATTATTTTGCCGCTATGTACTTCTTGATGGGTATTCTTCAAATGGAAGATGAAGATAAAGCTAGAGACATTGCTATTAGAGTAGCAGGTGTTTCTAAAAATGAAGCTACTCTTTTAGATATATCTATCGAAAGAGCTTGTCGTAAACACAGCGATATTAAAGAAAAAGATATTAACCCATATGAAAATATCAAGATCTTTATCAACTCTTTAAGAGATGCTATGCATCTAAATCCTAAAGCTATTAGCTTGGATACAGTAGTTGAAAGATGGATGAGACAATTTGGTCCTGGTACAGTATTTGGCTTGGAATATTATCCAGCTTTCTCTGCTATGATTACTGATGCATACGTTGGCGGTTATTTGAATAACCAAAAGACTATTGAAAAAATCTGTGGTAAAGATATGGTTCAATATTCTAAAGATGTAATTACGATGTTAGGCACTATTGCCTAATTATATTAGGAGGTATTCGTAATGCCTAATTTTTTACTTAACCTCCATTTTGATAAAACTGGTTGTACAAATTCTTCTGTTAAAAACTTAGGTGGGGTATCTTTTACAGATACCTCATCTATTATTGAAGCAGCTGGTACTGCTTATTTTAAACCATTTAATGATAATGCTGGACTGTGGTTGGAAGATGTAAGTAAACTAAAAGAGCACTTCGATTCTAACCAAAACTTCACAATTTATCTTAAGTATAGAATTAAGAAAGAGAACTTAGATAAAAATACAAAGGTTCCAATCTTATCTTATAAGAAGAATAATAAAAATAGTTTTAATAACTTCATCTATATAGAAGAGGCAGGATATTTCACATTCCAAATCTCTCCAGAAGAAAAATACTCTAGTGCTATTGTAGATTATACGTTCAATGATAAATGGCACTATCTTACAATTACTAGAGAAGATAACGTACTTAGAATATTCGTTGATGGTTGTCTAACAACTATAAATGATATTCAAGGAAGTATGATATTTGGAGATGAGTTATTCATTGGATATAAACGTAGTACTAGAAATGATATATTTACCTTTAATGGTGGATATCTAGATGATATTAGTATTATTGATGAATGCATATATTATGATACTTTCATCCCTCCTACTCTATATATCACAACAGAAGATACTATAGAAAACTATTTTAGAAATAACCATTCAAATGTTTTAGGTCAATTAGAACCAGAAACTCAGGATCTTATTGATCACAAAATGGAATCTACTTCATATTATTTTAATGAAGCTCAAAGAGGATATCTTCCTCAAAGACTTAGAATAAAATGGCATGAAGAAAGAGAATACTTTAAGAATGAAGAATGGAATAGAAAATCTAAGTATATAGATTCTACCGTAATCTCTTTATATAATATGGGTCATGATAAATCTGGCTTTGAAGAAAAACGTTTCTTTGAAGGTACAGCTTACCACTTATTAGCAAATAAAGAAATCAATCCATTTCTATTATTTGTAGATGGAAAGTTTGTTCCATTATCAGAAATTTATATGATTAGATCTGATGATTTCTATACTGTATTTATCAATAATAGAGATCCTATCTTATCTGGTCCTGTAAAATCTGTAGAATACATTAAGATTCCTTTCCCAGTAATTTATGAAGAGTTTATTGGTGAAAGAGAAGATAAAACTCCTATCTACAAATTTAATAAAGATGGTTACTTTGATAATTCTCAATCAGCTATTTATTTTTATTATATAGATAATGAATCAGCTCCAAATACTAAAGTTAGAACGAATGGTATATATGAACAAACCATGCCATCATATGTAGATTCCGAAGGTGGATCTGAAAAACATAGCGATGATGAGTTAGTCCATTATGTATGGAGATATGGTAACCTTGAAGCTAAACGTGTTCATGGTAAAAATATCTTTATGTATTTTAGAGCATGGGATCATGGTTATGTAAAACCAGGAGATCAAATAGTTTTATATAGAGACAATGTTCCATTAGATCCTAGAACTTATCGTTTGATGGGTGTTGACCTAATTGAGTTCTTTAATTATCAAACTCTAGATCTTCCTGATACTCTATATACTATGGAAATCATTACAGATAACTCTGATTGGTTAATAGAAGACTATGCTACATCTAAAATCTTCTCTATGGTTGCAGAAGAGGAAGAACAAACTGTATTCCAATTACCAGTAGAAGATTGGCCTGATGTAGATAAGTATAACCAAATACTTATCTTTAATGGCAGTATATTCTTAAATCAAAATGATTATATTGTAAATAACACAAATCATACTGTTACATTTACTAACTCTACTAAATTAATTCATAAAGGTGATACTTTAATATTTGCTTTTGTTAATATTACTAAGGGATCTCAACATGGTCCTCTTCATTTAAAACCTTATTTCTTCTCTCAAGAAATAAAGACAAACTCTAATTCTATTACTTTACCAGATATGCCTGGATTGGAATATAATATGAATAACTTTATGCTATTCATAGATGATAAAGTAGTTATTCCTAGAAGATATAGAATTGAAGGGAATAAATTAGTATTCATGGAAACTAATGATGGGGTAAAACAAGGACAAGTAGCTGTCTTTACTCTATTTAAATTAGTCAGTGAATATGATGATCCTACTAATATTAGATATAAAGCAATTCAAGAAGAATTAGCCCTTGGTCGTAGATTTATTCTATATGATATGACCATTGATAAAAAGTATAAAATTACTTTAGACAATTTAGTAGCTTTTGACCAAAATGGTAGATACATACCTGATTTATTTGGTCAAATTTATAATAGGAATATTATCAAGTGTTTATATAGTGGAGAACCAATGTTAAGGGTTCCTACATATATCAGTTGTATTTGGATGGAAGATTCCCTTCCTAATGAAGCATTAGCTGTTCATCCTACAAATAATTCATTTATGAATGGTTATATTGCTTTATTCGAAGAATTCTATGAAATGGATGATCATTTCAAAGAGTTGATGTCTGACTTCAATACAAGGTATTATAAGAATAAACACTATGGCGAGAATTTAGCTAGAGCTTTAGACTATATGGCTTGTTATCAACAAATTAAGTTTGATAAAGTCTATGAGGATAGAGCTACTGCCGATAGAGTAACATTCGATATCGGAAGACTAAATTCTTCTGCAACATTTGATGAAAATGGCGATATCGCTTATGAAATGGAAAGGAATGAATTTAATAGTCGTTATTATAGATCATTCCCTATTTATTTCTTAAACGGTATTGTTCCTGATTGGTATGATCAAACTTCCTATTCTGGTAATAGAGTTACAATCCATACACCAACTAAACTCAAGAATGGCGAGAATGAACAAATCTTTACTGAAACTAAAGTAATAGGAATTCCTATGCCGTTTGAGTTTGACAAGACTATTGATGTTGAAGATACTAATGACTTATATCTTAAAGAATATGGTGATAAGAAAAACCAATTCGGTAAAATAAGATATAAAGGATCTGCTCTTGCTGATATAAAAGACGTGTATAAGCCTAGAAGAACTGAGTTTCTTGGACGTATCAATGTAGATTTTGAATTCGATTACAATGAAAAGAACGGGCTTATCAATGTTATCACCGTTATGAGTGGCTTTGGTGAACCCCTTTGTAACTTATATGTGGGCAATCAAGAGGAATATAAGCAAGTCATGAATGCATTAAATCCCCATAACCCAGTATTTAGTTACAACTTAAAGGATATAGAAAACAGATCTAATTTACGTCTAAGTATTACTTATAAAGACGATCAATACAGATTCGTTCTTAGTAGAAATAGAAGAATTATCGAAAGTGTATATCTTCCTATTCCTTATTCTAATGGCACAGTTATTGCATTTGGTTCTACATTTGATACTACTAATAATGGAGATTACAGATGTATTAAACTAAAACAGTTTGAACCTGATAAAGAATTAACCTTTAGAGGCACAGCTAGATTTATTTATGGTACTTACAGAACAGCAAGTTCTGTAGACGTATTAGAATCTATTCGTTGCCACAAAATGGTAAACTTCTTACAGCCATTGGATAGCCAATTATTATATATAAATAATAATACTCAAGACTTCTTAGGAAAAGTAAGAACTGGATTCGAAGCTAGTTCTGAAGTCTTTTCTATTGTAGAAGTTCCTGAAAAGACAAGGGAATCTGAATTCACTGCATCTATTAGAGTAAAACCTGGCTTAGCACTTTATGAAAGAGATATCTCATTTGATATCCCATCCCAAGTTCAAGTTAAGGTTGATATAAATCCAATAGATATTGATTGTGATGTAGATCTCTATGTATGGGATTATGTGGATCCTACAGATAATAGTGGTGAATCTTATGAGTTCTATTGTAAGGTAAATCCATCTTACAATTTCACTCCTGTAGATATACCATGTAAGATCGAAGTTCCAATTGTTATTATTAAAGCATAACACTATTACTACAACAAACCCCTATACGATAATTTCGTATAGGGGTACATACTAGTAATAAATTTCGCTTTTTTATTGTTAAGGAGGGAGAGCATTTGTACACTAAGCTTGTAACCAAAGTGGTTACAATTCCAATCCCTTTTAAAGATAGTTATTATGATGGACCGTCTCATAATCGTAAACAGATAGATGGTCTTGAAAATATTATACTTTCTCAGATAGAGAATGATAGTACAGATAGTGAAAATAAGATATATCCTATATGGCAATATATGAGGGAAATAGATAGAATATCTGGAAATTCTACATATGATAGAACTGATTCAGAATATCGATTAAACTCTTCTGTATTATTTGATCTATCTTCTGTTTATGTGCCAAAACCAAATGAAAATGTTTTAAAAATAACATTTAAAACTAATCAAATAGGATTAGATAGACTTCGAACTTCTGATCCAAAAAATATAAAAACAATAGATTCTCCTATTGGGGCTACGAGTATATTTTCTATATTTGATAAATATACAACAGTTCCTATAGTAAATATAATTGCTGGTGATAAAGGTAATTTTGAAGATGAGTTATATAAAGCTTATCCAAGATTATCTAAAATGGCAAATTTTAATCCATTAAATCCTAATAAAAATGGAGAAATTATTTCTCTTTATAATCCTATTTTAACAGTAGAATTTTTAAAGGGAGATGGATGTAAAGTAACTTTCAGTGCTGATGAAATTCCTACAGAAGAGAAGATTATTCCTAAATATAATCTAAACTCCTTATATTCTGTATTTGCAATTAATGGTTATATCACAGATGAAGCTGATCATAGAAATACCGAATTCTATAGATATAATATCCAACCTACTCAACAGGCTTTGAGTGTTCGAGCAAATGGTGTTTATGATTCATATATTCAAGTAGAATATGGCACTCTTCAAAACTATGTAGATGAAAATCCATTAATCACTGGCGATTTCGAATACGTTCAAGGTGAAGAAAATAAAGATCTTCTAGAAGGTACTGTTGAATTATCTAAAACAGATATGGAAGTAGAATTCCCTCTAACTATTTCTGTTATAGAAAAGAAACGTTATGAAGGCCCTATAGATCCTAAATATATTCGAAGAACAAATCAGAAGACTACAGATTTCCAAATAATAGAAGAATTAGAATCTAAGTTTAAAGATAGATGCTGTTTATGCACTGGTATCAAGTATGATGATATTCAAGTATTTGTAGAAGTTACTAGTGGTCATTTATATCCTTTAAAATATATTATTGATGATAAAAATAATATGGTATTTGAAGATAATAAATATGCTGCTAACCTTCCACTTTATGCAGGATCTAAAAGACAGTTCTTATACAATAGATATATGATAGATAAGGATACTAATTATCTTTCTCTCGGAGAAGAATTTAAATCTGGATGGGATCCTAAGAGATATATGATCTTTAAGAATGGCCATCTTTTAAACAATTCTATCTATCAAATCATTGCTCCAAACTTTACAAATGGGGTTAAATATAAACGTATATATTCTGCTAGTACTTTTAAAGAATCTGATTATGTAGACGTATTCTATATAGAATGCGATGATAATTTTACCCATGTTCCATATAACCATGATGTCTATATGAGTTCTAAGGTTGTTTATCCTGAAAAGAATAATCAAACTGTAGTAAGAGTACCTTATCCATATAAATCTTATCCTAGAGGAAATAAATACTTCTTTGTATTTAATAAAGATGGTATTTATTTAGATAAGAGAAAACAATATACCTTATCAGAAGATGGAGACTTTATTACATTATACGAAACAAGAGCTTTACAAAAGACAGAAACTACTGTTGATTGTTTAGTATTTGTATTCCCATATGTAAGAGCAGACTTCGAAGTTGATGGTGAATATGCGGAAGATGGTAAGTTAGAAAACTCTGGTATTACTTTTGTATACTCATATGCAGATGGTGGTACTGATACAGGTCTATTAGACTTTAAACCAGTATTTAATTCTTATGAACTTACCAAAGATAATTTCCTATTATTCGGTAATACAACTTATATAGATCCATCTAGATACGAATTAGTAAGCAATGGGAAAATCCAGTTATTAGATCCTGTTGATATTCGTCACTGTAAGTATGCTCAATACGTAATGGTGATATTCAATAATATTGGTATATTGGAAGAGTATAAAGAAAATTCATCTGAAAATCTAAGATTCAATATCAAAGTTCAACAAGTTACTGCTAAACAAGATAATCAAGTTACATTTGAACTTCCAGATGGTATTGGTTATAATACTAAATTCTTAGCTTTCGCTGGTAGTCTCTCTTTAGATGAAAGCGAAAGATATGCATACAATCCAGTTACTAAAACTCTTACTCTTACAGAACCAGATTATAGTTTAGATGCTGGTAGAAATCTTACTATTGTTACAGTAGAAGATTTGGAAGCTAAAGGTGGATTTACAGAAAGAGTAGATTTTGAAAAGATAGAATTTCCTATTACTGCAAAAACTATTATTTCTATACCAAGCTGGTATATCGATCAGATGAAAATTACTCCTAATAATATAGCATTGTTTATCAATGGTGTATTTATTACTCCAGAAAGATATACTCTAAAAGGAAATGTCATCGTTCCTACATATAAGAATGATAGACAATTCAATTCTGATAAAACTATCACTATCTTATACTTCTATAAGAAACGTGTATCATCTGCTGAAGATGGAATTGAAGGTCCATATGAATTATTCAATATGACTAGAGATCATGATGATATCTGGTTTGATGAAATGTATGCCAAACCAACATTGGCTGGTAAAGCAGTAGATTTCACACAGAATATTATCTATGGTAGATTAGAATATATGGAAGACCTTTCTAATTGGTATACTAGAGTATTAATCTCTGGTGAGGTAGAATACTCACAAGATCATCCTGTATCCTTAGACTTCATATCTGGTAATCTTCAGTTATATTATAATGCACCTATTTCAGCAGATATCAATGCGACTATAGATGATCTAGATGTAGAATGGTATAAAGTAAGTCCTAACTTAAATGGTAGAGAAGTGGATACTTTGTATAGACTTCCTGATATGGCTAAGTACGTATTAATTGCCAATAATGTTGGTGCTATTCATACTAAGATGAATCAAGACAATAGCTTCTATTCTATCTTTACTGATAATGATGATATAGTTGCTATTAAGTTTGAACCTACTACTTCATTGGAAACTATTACTCCATATACATTTAGAGGTATGACTAAATTAGCATACGTTGCATTTGATAGAAATAATAAACGTATCAGTCCTTATGCATTTGCTATCACTCCTAAATTGAAATCAGTTAAACTTGTTCCTGAAATCAAAGTAGAAGAAAATGCATTTGGTTTATTAGATACTTTATATATTGCAGAAAATGCTAATGTTGCTGATAATGCATTCGAACCTGCTAAGAATATAAGAATTAGTTATGATAAGACTTCTGAAAACTATATTATGGATAATACTCCAGAAAATAGAGTTGGTACTTCTGAAGTAGAAGTTCCTCTATCTGTTAAAGTTATTCAATCTTATCAATTCTATGGATTTAATAATCTAACTAGAATGGATTTAGAAAATACAGTATTAAAGATTATGCCTGCAGCATTTAAAAACTGCGGTAATCTTTCTGCTATTAAACTAAAACCAAACTTAACTTATATAGGAAGTGGGGCATTCTCTAATAGTGGATTAAATGAATTAAATATTCCTTCTACTGTTACTGTAATGGAAGAAGGAGTATGTAAAGGAGCTACTAAATTAACACGTGTAGTTATTCCTAATTCTATTGAATCAATATTAGAATACTCTTTCTATGGTTGCGATAAATTAAATGAAGTAGTTATAGAAGATGCGGTAGAACCTACTCTTGGTGTAAGAGGTAAAGGTTTAAAATATATAGCTGATTATGCATTTGGTTCTAATGAATTAACTGAAATCACTATTCCTGCATCTGTAAAAACTATTGCTAAAAATGCATTTGCAAACTGTCCTAATTTGAGAACTATCAATATTGCAGAATATCCTGGATCCCATGTATCTGATTTATCTGCACAATCTATTGATAATGCTCCTTGGGGTGCACCAAATGCTAGAGTTAATTATTTATAATAGCTGAAAGGAGTACCCATGGCTAGTATAGTCGATAAAAATAACGGCCAAACAGTATTCACTTTCACTCCAAATAATGGAATCCCAGTTGAGTTAGACTTGACTGGGATACACTCTATAAGAGTTCAATGTTATGGAGCTGGTTCATTATGTGGAGATAATAGAACAGGATCCAGAGGTGGTTATACTTCTGGTATTTTAGATACTTCTAAAATAGATATCTTGTATCTTACTGTTGGGTGTTTACCAAAAGGAAGATCTGGTGGTCTTGGATTTGGTAAAGGTGGAGATTCTAGATATCCAGAAATATCTCAAATGATGGGGTATGGCGGAGGAGGTTCTTCTGGAGTCTCATTAGATAAAAATGATAAAAATACTGCTATCATGATTGCTGCTGGCGGTGGTGGTGGTACTGATTATATAGATTATAAAGGATCTAAAGTATATCTAGAAGGCTATGATGGTGGTGGATATACTGGTGCTCCAATACTAACTGCTAATGGTAATGAAGATTATGATGGGGCAGATAGTTGGTATAGATATGGATACACTGGGCAACCTGGAACTCAAGACCAACCTGGTATGGGTGGTAGTTTAGATAAATTCTCTACATTTACTACAACTCCAGACTCTAACGGTACGGCTTTTAATGGTGGTCCTGGTAAAAGAGATTTAGCCACTGATAAAGTACATGGTGGAGCTCCTGGTGGTGGAGCTGGTTGGTATGGAGGCGGTGGTGGAGATATTAGAGCTGGTGGTGGTTCATCATATATCTCTGGAGATCCTAAATGTAAAGCTTTTCCAGGAAGAGCAGAATTTACTGATACAGATATTATTACTGGTGGTAATAACCAATTATTTGAAGGTAAGATTGTTGTTACTGTATTAAAAGCAGAAGCAGATGGAAAAGAATTCCAATGTACTGTTACTATTGCACCAAATAATGCTGTATTAGATATTGAGATTCCATTCCCATATAAACAATTTACAGAAATGCAATTCTTCGTTACAGATAATGAAGGAAGATTAATTCCTCAAGCATATTATGATAGAATTGGTGAGAGAACTATTCGTATCAAGAATGCAGTACCATTTGGTATTACAGAAGAAGATGATATTAAATTCACTTTCTGTCATAATAAAGGACAGTACGCCGTTCAAAAGATGGAATTACATATTTCTGGTGAAGATGGTATTAGAAAATACGATATTAATTCTCCATATTATGCTATGCTTGATCTTAGAACTAGATTTAAAGTATTCTTAAACAGAAAGGCTTTAGTTCAAGGAAGAGATTATAGTATTAATATCTATAGAGGATTTATCAAGTTTGAAGATCATATTATGATTGGTCTTCGTGATGATATTGATATTATTTGCTTCTATACTGGTACTAAATATAATAAAGCTATTCCAGAACTTCCTATGAGTGGGTATATCTATTTCAATAAATATGAAATAGATAGAAATCTTAATAAGAATCTAATGGCTGTCTTTGTAAATGGTAAACTAGTACAAAGAAAAGATATATTAGATATTTCTAATAATATCCATAAAGTATCTAGAGATATCAAATCTAGATATAATTTAGAAGTATTAAATCTCAGTCCTAGAGTAGATTCTTTAGTTCCTAGATTTAAAAGACCTATTAGCCGAGGAGTTGTTAAAAAGAAAATCGTTAAATGGATTAACGGTAGAATTGGAAACTACGAAATCGGCAAATTCCAAAAAGATCTATTTGAAGGCCCTAATGGAAGTGGTATTAAAGTATTCCTAGATGCCACAGCTATCGATAGTCTCTATATTACTGGTAAAAATACCAAGATGTTTAAGGAAGACTTCTCTATGTGGTTATTTGATAGAGGAAATGGTATAACTCTAAACTACCTTCCTAAATATAAAGTAACCATTACTCAATCTCCTCATCAAACCATTACTGTCCATTACAATGGAAAAGAATATAGTGGCAATGAAGTATGGGTAGTTCATGGAGAAGATATCACAGTTTCTATCAGACCAGATGAGGGATACAATCCTGGTACTCTTAATATAACTAGTGCTACTATTACTGGTCCTACGGAAATCAATGCTACTCCAGCAGCTGCTAAAGAAATTGCTACTGCACTAATTCCTTGGAATGCTGGTAGATTTACTGATTTAGATACTAATGAAAATAAATATTGGAAGGTTAAAGAGATCACTATTCCAGATGGTATCGATAGAGTATTGGTAATGTATACATGGCATTATAGATCTGATGAAGTATGGGATCAAAGAGAAGGGCGACAAGGCTATGAAGCCTATAAACGGGATAGATCTCCTTTAGATGATGATATTAGAAATGATAGACTTCCTTCAAGATGGGTAAGTAATAGAGATGGAGATAGATATAAAGTAACATATAGAGGCACGGCTATCTTTAACTATAATAATCTAGTAAACTGGTTTGATGTTGATAAGACAGTTTGGAGAAATAGTGCATGGAGAATGCCAGAATCTGTAAATAGATATGGCGCAGATTTATGTACAGTTGTAGGTGTAACCCCTGGTAAGACTTATAAGTTATGCTGCTTCTCAGCCTCATTTAAATCTAGACCATATGGATATTTCATTATCTATAATGAAACTATCAAAAATCTTCCTATAAATATCACTGATTATTAATTTTGTGAGGAATTATGGCAAAAGAACAAACTCATGAACTGAAAGCCATAGGTACTGATCCTAATTTTCAAGGTGTTACGGTTCATGTAAAAGCAAAACAACAAGAGCCTGAAGAATCTGATTTTATAAAGAATGTGGATTTTTGGGCAGTTAATAAAGTTTCGAATTATAAAACTATAACTAATTTTAATGATGCTACATATACTACTCCTGGAGATCCTGAAAATAATCTAGTAAAAGATGAATTAGATAAAATCAATGCTTCTCAATCTTATAATTGGTGGGAACGCCAAAATCTCCCTACTAAGTTTCCAAAATATTTGATGATGAACTTAGGTGGCCCATTTACTAATATGGAAAATTTAAGATGGAGAAATATTGAAAAGTTATTTAGCACAGCATATCCAAGTACAGAGGCTGCTGGGTTCTCTATTTCTAAGACAGAGAGTGCTCAAATGTTCTTCAATAACTGTAAAAAATTAAGATGGTTTGATGCAGTTTCTGGTCTTAAAATAACAGGAACATGTAAGAATATTAGTTACTTCTTTTCTAATTGTGAAGCATTGGAATTAGCAATAGGTTTTACAACTTGGGATGTTAGTAATGTAGAAAATATGGAACATGCTTTCTTTAATTGTAAGAATTTAAAGAGTTTGAATTTATCTACATGGAATACTTCAGCTGTTAAGAATTTCAGTTTCATGTTTGGATCCTGTGAAAACTTAGAAGAGATTAATGGAGTATTCGATTTAACTTATGCTGAGAACTGCGATAATATGTTCACAGGTTGTACTAAGTTAAAGAAAAAGATTAAATTCAAAAATGTTCCAGAAGGTTTTGATCTTACTAGAACTGGATTGACTACAGATCAATATGAAATAGTAGATGGGTTCCATATTGATGATGTGTTCTATTCCCAAAATCATGGTTATATGGCATCTACTTGGTATCCATTATTTGGAATGGAAGATGATTTAAGTAGTCATCATGAAGATACAGTAGCCCCACTTGATCATTTATAATAAAAAATTTATATATTAGAATAATCATAAAATTATTGGGTAGAGTCATAATGACTCTACCCAGTATTTATTCTTTTTCAGGATATGAATAAAATTTGAAATTGCTATGAGCAGTCTCATTATCTTCATCAAAGAGAATCTTCTCTTTCATCTTAAGATCAGCTGTATCAGATTTTTTAAAATACACTGGTCTTGTGATTTCTACATTGTCTACTACGTTATCCCATCTAGTATGATTTGTATTGTAATTAAATGGAGCTCCATATACATAATTAGGTTCTATTCTAGTATTAGTATCTGGAAGCTCTATTAATTCAGGAGGAAATCTTTCTACAGTTTGTCTAATATCGACTAATTCGAAATCATCAGTGTAGGTACTATCATTACAAACGTGCAGTTGGTCTAATTCATATTCATATGCTCCAGATTTAGGCGCACTATATGGATTCCCGAGCTTAATATTCTTTAAAATGCGACCAAATTTATGTCCATCAGGATATTCCCACCATTTTTTACCATCAAAGAATAAACGTTCTACAATCAATTCTCCTCTAGAGAATAATATATTATGCCATTCATTATCAGGAGTATAAGGACAGTCGTAGATTAGTTTATCATTAATCAATAATGCAACAGATGGTTTTCCAGGAATAGATCCATGATAAGCTGGAACAAGTTTGATATTATTTCCATTCTCATCACTTACTTCTACACCTGGGATATAAGAATTTTTATTATTATCAAAATCAATAATAGCGGAGTTGTGTAATTTGAACCAGAAAGATATTGCAAACCTTCCATCTTTTTCTAATTTACATTCAGCATCATTCTGATAATAAGAATTTTCATTCAAACAATAACAAGATTTGAATCTAGTACTAATATAAGGATCTTGGATGGCAGAATAGTTCTCAAAAGATATAGAACCATTCTTCGTCCAAGTATCTTTATTAATACCAACATCAGATATTCCTGTATCAGTAAATCTAATTATATTAAAATAATTTCTTTTTCTAAACAATCAAATCATCTCCTATTCTTCATAATCGTCATCATCTATATCTTTACCAGGAACGATATCAGGATAGGGATTATTATCTGGTCGTAGATAAATTGTTTTGCGATAGTACACATTCCCTTTACCATTTTCTTTATCAGAGATGATCCATTCAAAGATACCAACAGTATTAGAACATTCATAACCCGTTGCTTCCATATTGTAGTATACCTTCTCTATATCATCTTCAGAAGATGGATTGATTTGTAATGAACACAATATACCATCTGCATTAATAGGACCAAAAGAGTCTAATTTCTTAATAAGTTTAAGAGGTATAGAAACAAATGGCTCATCTATATAGGACTCAGTTAATACTTCTGGAACCTTTCCAATAAGTATAGCTGTATCACTATTATATTCTTCATCATTTGTTGGATAGCTTAATTGCGTAATAACATTTACTTTTTCAGGACTAGTTCTATAATCATCTCTGAAGAATTTGAGTGTATATTTTATATTTTTTTCTCTTCTTGATTCATTGACATTGTGGTGCACTAAGCATAAATGCCAATCATTGAGTTTATTCATTATTCCTTCAAAAGTAAATGGAAGAGTTGGATCAAGAATAGATTTTCTATTCTTCTTTTCTCCTCTATCTACAACGATCATTGCATTTATATCTTTAGGTCGTTGGGTTTTAGGAAGAACTAACATTTTTTCACCACTATTCTTTTAAATACAGTAATTTCATTACTTATTGTCAAAAAATCACAAAAATCCATCAAGTATCAATTAAGATACTTGATGGGTTATTAGTAATTATTGTTGAGCTTCTTCTTCGTCAGTCTTTTCAATAATTTTACCGATTACAGAATCGATAACATTCAAAGCTACAGCGATGCAGATTGGAAGTACAACACCATCACGGATTTTGCACCAGCCAGATTCCTTAGCTGCATCTTCTTTGAGTTTATTTGTATAAACGTCAGCGATTTCTTTTAGTTGAGGAATACCAGATTCTTTCAACCAACGAGTGAAATATTTTTTGGATTGATTAGTAACAACTTCATTTACGTTGTTGATCAATTCTTCTTTGATGTTATTGAAAATAACTTTGTCGATAATTTTAGCCATGCTATATTAACCTCCGAGAAAATAATATGAAGAAATTAATCTTCTTCTAGAATAAAGCTATCAGATAGTTTTCCATCTTTATAGCATTCGATTGTTACAGAAGAACCTTTGTAGAATTGAACAAAGTCTTTGATTACTTTACCATTGGCTTTAAATACTACACCATCTTCTTGTTTTACATGAATCGTAACTACTTCACCTTTAGAAGCATCTACCTTATCTTCTTCTAGAACTTTAGCAGCACTAGCTTCTTTACGAAGCTTTTCAGCTTCTGCTTCTAATTCTGCAATTCTATTTTTATAAGCAGCTTCTTTAACAGTAAGAGCATTCTTATCTTTAGTAAGATTTTCATTCTCAAACTTTAAGTCAGTAAGCGATTTCATGAGATTTTTATTAATCTCAGCAACTTCATTAGCTTTCTTTTCTGCTTTAGCAACATTGAGAGAAGCAGAGTTGAAATCTTTATTAAGATTTTCAACCTTATTTTTATAATCAATATTACTAGCAGTAAGTTCACTATTGTCTTTACTAAGTTTAATAACTTTGTCTTTTAAGTCCTTGATTTCATCTTTGTACTTGTTAAGTTCTTTAGCTACATCAGTCATTTTAGCTTTAGATTCAACTAATGTAGTCGTAGAAGTATTACCTGTATTAATAGATGCAATCTTAGTCTTATAATCTTGAATAGCAATATCAAGAGCTTCGATAGTTTTAGCTTCAATAGCTTCTTTTGTTACAAGAGCATCATGTTGTTCTTTTAAACTTTTATATTCATTTAAAAGTTGAGAAGATCCAATTTGAGATTCTAGATCATCAACCTTTTCTTGTAACTCTTGAGCAAGCTTATCAGCTTTCTTATATTGAGACTCTAATGCTCTATATTGCGTAGTCGTATACAATCCAAGCATTACGAATTTTCCTTTCCATAACTAAATGAAATAGAACTGCTATTATTATAATAGCTTACTCTATTGTTTCTTAGTTCTACTAGTGGCTTTCTTTTTAGTAGTAGTTGTTTTTCCTTTTACAACTTTTTTAGCTTTAGAAGTGGGTTGTTTTCTTTTAATAACTGGAGTTTTAGTTTGCTCCACCTTCTTATCAGTGTCGATACTTTTGGTAGATTCCAATTGGTCTTTTAATTCTTGGATCTCTTTAGATTGGTTTTCTACTTTAAGAGAAAGCTCAGCAATATTTCTTGTAGCTTTACTATACTCATTAATTTGACGTTGTAAACCACTTTCTAATTCTTCAACTTGAGTTTGTAACTCTTGTGCTTTATTAGAAACTTCTGTTAAAGTTTCTTGAAGTTTTAGATTGAATTCATTGAGTTCTTGCAATCTGATTTTGATACCACTATTTTCTTCAATAAGATCTCTTTTATCTTTTTCTAATTTAGCGATACGATTAGTTTTACGTTCTTTATCTTCTAATAAAGAAGAGTTAAGATTTTCTAATTCTTTGCATCTTTTTTCTAAAGATTTATATTTAGCAACTGTTGTTAAGCCTAACATTTATAATCCTCCAAGTGATTAATTCTTAAAATAAAGAGGGTAGGAAATTAACCCACCCTCTTGGTATTTATTTATTAAAGATTGTGTCTTATACAAATTAAGGTTGGTCAGTATCTTCTTCACTAGATACATGAAGTTCGGAAACCATGTAACCAGGGTTAGAAGTAGCAGCAATAGTTACATCAGTACCAACTCTGAAACGACTTTCAGGAGCGGAGTTACCATTAACTGTAATAGTACCATTAGCTGGAGTTACTGTTCTAACTGCTACATAGTATTGGTCGCAGCGTTCGCATAACCAAGTAGCACCACCATCAAATGTTCTAAATGTGAATACTACTTCACCAACTGTTTTAACAGCATCATCATTGAATTTTTTGATAGTAGGGAAGCGTAATTCATTACTGAATACAATTGTATTTTGAGCCATCTTTAATTTATTTTGGTTCCAGATAGCATCAACGTATACAGTGTACATACCAGCATCTAAATTCTTAGGAAGTTCTAATTCGAATTCAACACCTTGGCTACCATCTAAATTAACTTTATAAACACTGCATTCGTATAAGTTTTCTTTAGTGATAGATAAAGTAGTTACAGCACCTTTATCCCCAATCTTATAGATAGGAATTGCAGAGTCTTTAGATTTACTGAAACCAGCATCATTGATCAATTCGGAAGTTTTTGTTTTGATTTCAGATTTTAATGCATAGTTTGTTAAATCTACAACTTGAGAACCTAATTGTTCCCAAGCATTATTAATATACACATATTCTGTATATAAGTTTTGATTTTGTTCTGCAGGATTCTTAAGAAGATAAATAGTAGAAGCACCAATATCTTGAGTAGGCAATGCTGTTACTACTTGAATATCAAATTTAGGAATGCGTTGAAGCATAGATTTGATTTCGTTAGCAGGCATTGTATCAATTGTTACATTTTTACCAACGATTGGAAGTACGTTTGTACCAAGAGTAATAGATTCAATTTTATTTTCTTGAGCAGATGCTTCAATTGTAGCAAGTTTGTCTTTTTCAGTAGTAGTATAATCGTTTGTAGACAACGTCTTACCAGATTCTTGAACTACAAATAGTTTACGAAGTTCTGCTAGGAATGTCTTTAAGTTATCAAGACTAACAAATTTAGCCATTCATATACCTCTTTCTATAAATTATTATAAATCTGGTAAAGTGATTTCGCTATTATTGGCAGTTTCAATAGTAGGAGTGGGATTGTCAGCACCTTCTTTGATTTCTGCCCAAGCATCAATAGTTGTAGTAGGACCATAAGTTTCAGAGGCGTATCTGTATTTCTTTTGATCTCCTACTACATATACTTCCATACCAACTTTACGACGTTCTTCTGGAATACTAAGCATATCAGCTTTGTGTTGTACAGTTCTTAATCCACCAGCCATATCTTCATCTATCATAATAGGAAAAGAGTCATTAGCAGGGTCTGGTGTAGTTAGTGTGCTAAACACAATAAAGTTCTTTTCAACAGCCATTTTAAATTATCCTTTCTTAAATTAAGTTGGTGGATTATAAGGACTAATACCATGAGAACTATGATCTTCCTCATGGGAAGCAGTTTCAGTACTAGTGAATAAACCTTTGATTTCGCTTTCTTCAGCAGCAATATCGTTAGTACCACCAGAATTGATTACAATATTCTCACTACCATCAAATGGTACACCATTAATAGATCTAGCAGTTTTTAATTTAGCAGCTGCAACAGCATGAACTTCTACAGAGGCTTTGTTAGCTTCATCGCCATGGATATTCTTAACTGTCATAACACCATCTTCGTTGATAGAAATATTTTCAATTCCGACAGATTTCTTTTCTACGTCTTCTAAAGTTTGTTTAGACTCATTAGAGAAATCATTAGTAGATAATTGCTTTCCTTCAACTTTATCAACTTTACCACTTAATTGATTTGTAAGAGTAGTCCATTTAGCATGAATCCTATTAGCAACCAATCCAAGAGCAAAATTTAAATTATCTAAAGTAATTAGTTTCATTACTCTTTCCTTTCTTAATACTATTAAAGAGCTTTAAGGGCAGCAGAAACTTCACTGTCTTTAGAGATAATAGTGATAGGAACAGCAAAGTTATCTAATTCTCCATCTGTATTATTTAAGAAGTCATAATAACTTCCTGTAATACCATCCATTCTTCCTTCATATACTAAAGATCCAGGATTGTTCTTTGTAAGTTTAGCATATTTATATTGGAACTTAGCTACATTATTATCTGTAGTCTTGTATGGAATAGCAACAAAGATAGCAATAGAATCTTCTAAATTACCACTGTTAATTTTGAACGCCACTGTAATATTGAAAGAAGAAGTTCCTTGAGGAGTGAGTCTGATTTCTTGTAAAGCTTCAGACATATTTCTTCTTCTAAGAATATTAAAATATGTAACTCTATTAGACTCAAATACACAGCTCAAAGAAATACCAGAAGTGTATGTATCTCTCAATGTATAAGTAGAAGAAATAGCTGCTGGGAATTCTGTCCCTAATGGAACATCGCTACCTTGATCAGATGTTAGAATAAGATTATAATCTCTCATATGATCATTGATCTTTGTAGTAGTATAAGAAGTTTGATATAAAGGAGTCTTAATAGATTTTACCAGATCAAATGTATCAACCCTTAATGTATCACCAACATTTGCAGAGATATTTTTAGAGTTATCTTCACCAAGAGTAGATCTTTCATCAGAAATCATATTAGAGATTCTAGTAGCAAATCTTGGAAGTAATAAGTCGTAAGCTCTTTTAAGAGTGATTTTACCATTATCAAAGATTTCTACAATCTCTCTAGCAGTATAGAATTCTGCTGGGAGTTCAATATCAGTAGTCCCATCAAATGGTACCCCATTAATAGTTCTTGCAGTAGATAATCTATCAGAAGATAAAGCAGATGAGGACTTTAAAATAGTCCAATCGTCATCTACTGTTACTTCTTTACTGATATCATTAGTTCGTAATATATATGGAGTTTGAGTTTCAAGCACAAATACTTCCATACCAGCTTTACGTTTAGTAGCTCTAATTCTATTACGGTCTGCAGTGGTAGCTACAATCATTCTACCACCATTGATTTCATTACTATCTGCTACAGGAAGGCTACCTTTATTTTCAATCAGGTTATTTTGGTTATTAACCGACATAACAAAAGAGTTGTCATTAAGTGCCATAAGTTAGTAACACCTCCATATATAAGTAACTTATTGATATTCATAACCATTAATAAGATGTGTACAAGGAGAATTACTCTCCTTGTACATTTGTTGTTTTAATATATTAGATATTAAAAGGTCTATGATAAGTTACAATGTAAGTATCATTTTGCCCATCTGGAGTCAATGGATTCTTCAATTCATAATATTTAAAATCGTTAGTCATAGTGGCTGCAGTTGATTTAAATGTATCATAGCTGCCATTATATGGGCTCATTTTAAATGCCTTAAAAGTATCAGCTTCTGCTACTGTTTTAAACATACCAAATTGACCATTAATAGATACCGCTTTAGGTAAATTATTAAATTCTTTAGATAGAACAAAACTACTTTGGGCATTGGTGAATCCAACACAAATATTTGTTGGATTTCCAACTCCAGATTTAAGATCAATAATAAATGTATAATCACCAGTATCTTTATTTAAAGCAACAGGTTTAATATATTTTTTCTTAGTTTCATCAGTATCTTTATCGGATTTTTCAAATACTACTAATGTAGGATCGGCATTTATAATTTCTTTAAAGTCAACTGCTGGATGCAATTCACCAATATCTTGAATATATACTTTCCCATTTGAAGATTTGATTTTAAATTGTAAATTTACAGCTCCAGTTTCTGAAGGATTTTCAATAGCAAACTTACAATACCCGCTGTTATAATCAAAATTTGTAGGCTTGATTTCAGTTGAGCGATTTTGTACTAATATCAAATCATTTGTAGTACTCATGACATTATACATATTTGTATTTGCTTTAACATAAACAAATTGAGAGCCATCAGTTGTTTTCACAAAAATAACATCATCAAACAATTTAGCGATAAGATTTGAATTGTTTTCTTTAACAGCATTCAATTCTTCTTTAGTAGCTAAAGTAGAAGTGTCTGGAACATGGATAGCATCTACTGTATTTTTTAATTCAGAAATTTTGCCTTCAAGCTCTTCTTTAGCTTCAGTAACTTTGCCTTGAGCAGCTGTAAGAGTTTGGTTAGAAAGTTCTGTTACAGAATCTTTAGTAGCTAATTCATTTTTAAGTTCAGATTTAGCATTGTCGATATCATCTGCATTTGCAAAATGTTTACCAGTAAGGATTTCATCTAATTTAGTCTTTTGACCTTCAGTGAAATCTGTAGGAGCAGCTTTACCTTCTAAAGTAGTTACGCGATCAGCAATAGCTGGAACTGTAGTATCTTTTAAAGTATCTACAGCTTCTTTAACAGTATCTACTGCAGTCAATTTAGGTTCAGCATCAGTTTTGAAAGATTCTAATGCAGTAACTTTAGTTTCCAAAGTACCAACTTTAGTATCAGCATCAGTTGCTTTAGATACTGCATCATTAACTTTAGAAGTGATTTCTGTAAGTTTAGTTGCAGCTTCTTTAGCAGCTTGAATATCTTGTTTAGTTTCTTCAGGAAGACTAGCAGTAGCAGCTTGTTCAATGGAGTGTTCCAAAGCTTGTTTAGCAGCAGCTAAGTTACTAGCAGCTTCTTCTTTAGCTTCAGTAATTTTAGCATCTAAACCTTTAGTAGCACCATCTTCAGAACCTTGTACTACAGTTTTCAAAGCAGCAACGCTATCTTTTACTAAATCAATAGAGTTATTGATAGCTTCTTTAGCAGTAGCTATTTTTGCATCTACAGCATCAGAATCAGGAAGAGCATCTACTTTAGTTTTTAAAGTATCTAAAGATTCTTTATTAGTTGTAACTTTAGGTTCTAATTCTTCAGCTTTAGCTTTAGCAGCTTCAGCAGTGGATTTTACATCAGCAATGGATGCAATAGCAGTTTTATCTTCTTGAGTCAAAGCAGCTTGTTTAGCTTCTTCAACTTTTTGAGTTAATTCTGTTTTAGTTTGATCCAAAGTTTGTTGGAAACCAGCAAGAGTAGCAGCAGCGTCTTTAGCAGCTTGAATATCTTGTTTAGTTTCTTCAGATAAACCAGCAGTGGATACTGCATGGATAGATTCTTCTAAAGCAGTTTTTGCAGCCAATGCATCTGCTTTAGTTTGATAAGTTTCACCAGCAGCATTTGTAGCATCAGCAATTTTTGTAGCTACTTCTTCTTTAGTGATTAATACATCAGCCAAAGTTTTATCTTCTGCAACTTTGATATCAGCAGCAGTTGGAGCAGCGGAAGTCCAATCAGAAGCTACAGGCACTTCAGATTTATTAGCTAAGCGGTAATCTTTTGCTTCATCTTGAACAAATACAGACATACCAACTTCTAAAAGAGAAGCAGGAATAGTTAAAAGGTCTGCTTTGGTAGCAACAATACGATTACAACCAGCAATGTCAGATGCATAAGCAACAGGAGTTCCTTCAGGAGCTACAAAAGGAGCAAATACTTTAATGCCATTTTTATTAGACATAATCAGGTTCCTTTCTATATATGAAATATAATTTGTGTATTTAAATGGGAGGAAGGATCACCTTTCCTCCCATGAGAATATGATAATTTAATTATTAGAAATCAAGGTTAGCATATTCAAGCAATAAGCTAGTAGGTTCGTTTAATTCAAATAAGAATACTTTCTTACCAGCCAAATCGCCAGCAGTAACTGCAGGAACTTCAATTAAAGTTGCTTTGAATTTATTCAAGAATAAACGATCAGCAACGTTATTAGCAGCAGCGTATGCAGTTTCTACAGCGATATAGAAGAATTTCTTACCAGCAACTACAGGTAAGAATTTGGATTCTACTTTCTTAGAATCTGCATTGAATTTCCATTCAGTAGCACCTGTTACAGTATTGAAGAAGTCAGCAGCTACATTGTTTTGAGCAGTATCCCATTGAATAGCATTAGCTTTATCAATAGCAACAAAACCACATTTGAATGTAGTGAATTTGTCTGCTAAACCAGCAGCGGATTCAATGTAAACATCTTGAGTCAAGTTGTTTTCTTCTACTTCATCAACAGCAACTGTGAATGCAACAGTGGAGCCTAATTTAGCATTAGGAATAGTAGCAGCAAATACACCTTCAGATACTTTAGTAGTAACTACAGGAGTTTCTACGTCTTGAAGAGTAACTGTAGGAGCTTTTGTAGGAGTAACTTTTTTGTTACCAATTGTGAAAGTTACTTTAGTATCAGTAGAACCTTCGATTGGTTCAGATGCTGTAACTTTTACATCCAATTTAGGTTTGGATAATTCTTTAACTTGTTTTTCTAAAGCGGCAACTTTAGCAGCTTCTTCATCAGCAGCTTGTTTAGCTGTTTGAGCAGCTTCTTTGATGCCTTCAATAGCTGTAGCATTTTCTTCAGCTTTTGCTTTAGTAGTTTCAAGAGTACCTTCAACAGTAGTAACTCGACCATCAGTATTATCTAAAGCATCTTTAACTTCTTTGGCTTTAGCAGTAGCTTCTGCAGCTTTTTCTGTAGCAAGAGCAGCAGAGTTTTTAGCTTCGGAAACATCAGCAACTGCTTGAGTTACTTTCTTTTGCATATCGGCAACTGCAGTTTCAGCATTTTTAACTTTGTCTAAAGCAGCTTGAACTTTTTCATCAGTTGTACCTTTTTCAGGTTTAGCCATTACATTTTGAGTATTGTAAGCAGCGCAACCAGTGAAGTCACCAAATGCAACTGGGGAATCACATACAGCAATTACAGATACTACTTGTTTTTCAACAATTTTACGAACTGTATTTTCAAGACCGCAAACAACATAAATGTCATCTTCCATATTTACGCCGATAGCATTAGGGCCATCGCCTACAGGGATATTAGTTACGTTATTACCAGTAGCAATAGCTTTAGTAGAAGTTTCAATAACTGTTACAGAGTCACCATCATAGTTTGCAACAAATACGTTACCGTAAGAATCACAAACCAATGCCATAGGACGAGCACCTACTTGGTAATCAGCAATTTTCTTGGATTTAACAATACGAGATACTGTATTGGAACCAGAGTTTGCAACCCAGATAGTATTGGATTCATCACAAGTAATAGCAGCTGGGTTAAGACCTACAGTAATAGAATCTACTACAGTATCATTAACGATCTTAGATACAATACCACCTAAATCAGCACCAGTTTTGGAATCGATTTTATGGCTTAAGTAACAAGCAACCCAGATAGTACCTTCTTCATCAGATACTAAATCACGAGGACCAGCGGAAACAGAAATAGTTTTAACTACTTTGTCTTGACCTTCTTCACCAGCTGTAGCTACGCTGTTTTTGAAGGAAGGAACTTCGATTTTGGATACAGTGTTGTCACCATAGTTAGCAACGTAAACGTTACCATGAGGGTCTTCACACATTGCAAATGGTTGAGTACCTACTGTAATTTTTTGGAACAATTCCATTTTACCAGAATCAGAATTTTTCTTGTAGTGGTAAACACAGTTTTTAGAACGAGAAGCAACGAATACGCTTACACGGTCTTGGGATACCATTACAGAAGAAGGTTCTAAAGCTGTATTAGCTAAGTTACCAGTACGAGTAGTTTCAACAGTAGATTCTTCATTAGATTCTACAGTGCCATCATATTTCGTAGTAGTCGTGTTTACAGTTGTAGTTTTCACAGTAGTGGAAACATTAGACACATCGGAAGTGGATTCAATTTGAACAACTTCAGATGGTACGTCATTTACAACTGTCATCAATTTTCCTTTATAAGGATCAACGATCCATAAATCGTTAGGAAACATATGGACTTACCTCCTATAAAAAAGTATATTAATATATTAATATAATTATTTTGATGCATCAAATTTAGGCACTTTGAGCAAAATAATTATAATAATGTCAGATGACCTCTGACACGTCCAAGCTAGAAAAAACCTATTATTCTTCCGAATCTTCGGCTATTAATATATTGGCATGATAGAAGTCATCTAAATCTTTTTTCTTACTTACTAGAATTACAATCTTTGTCGTTAATACAAATGGAACATAATCCACAGAGCGGGTTATATCTCTAATCGTATCATATTGCTTCTCAATCTCTATATACATTTCATAGAAAGAAACTTTGTCATGATTTCTATAATAGGTTGCCATAACTATTTCTATATTATGGGTAGTACTAAGAATCGAGCTTTCTAATAAATGAAGCACAGTGTATTTATCTATATGATAATCTTCTTTTCTAATAGAAGACTCCATATCAAAAGAGTTGGAATTGTTATTATTAGAAGAATTATCCTTATGAGGAGTTTCCTCTTCTTCATCATTGTTTTCTTCTTTGCCCCGAAATAACCCGAACACACTAAATGCTCGGGTAACAAGGTTGAATAAAGAATTTACTGATAAAATTTGCATAATAAAATCCATCCCTATTACACTAAGAATGAATGGAGTTAATGCCACCAATCTTTTAGAATATAATGATACAAATGGATTAATCATTATAGAAAGAATCGTAGAAGTTGAGATGACAATAACAGATTCTACAAATGCCTTTTTAAAAGGTCTCTGAGTGTTTCTTCTCAAAACAAGTTCTTTTAATGTAAAACCGATAGTAGAAAATAAGAAACAGATTACGAATTCAGTGATTGTAATTTCTAGAAAGAGTTCATTATCAAGATACTCCATAATTACATCTATGAGTCCTCCGTTTCTTGTTAAGAGAGAATTAAGATATATTTATGAATGCTAGTAGTAAAGAAAAATAATTAGTCTGTATAATCAAGATCAATTAGATCTTCAAATTAGTCTTTAACCGATATTCTAAATTCATACAATATATCAGATTATTTAGTCCCTGTATTAGGGTCAAATGTTTTTCTAGTATTAGTTTGTTCAGTAATTTGATCACCGAGATCGACATATGATCCAACAGGACTATTATACTTACTATTGATGAATTTATTAGTAGTTTGAACAGCTGCCCCAACAGCTCCCGTATAAGTAGCAAATACTGGATACCCTCCCCAATCTATATTATTAACTAATAGATAGAGCGAACCAATTATAAATGTTAGATAGCCTAAAAAGGCTATTAAGCGGGTCAATGAAAATGTCCCACTTTCATAAAACAACTGTTTAAATAAGCCTTCGTTTTGTTCAGCCAATAGATAAAAACCTCCTTTACTTAGACTTTAATTAAATGTTTTTAAAGCCCATGAGGGCACTTCTGCTTACATTTTAATAATATCATTTTTATTATTAAAAGTAAAGGATTTTTCGATGGAATATCTCATGCCCAGTATTATTGCCATTGTATTAACTCTTCTTATTTTAGTATTCTCTTTCTTCATTACAAAGATGAGAAAGTATCATCATGAAGAAATATCTAATGAGATTATGAATCTATTAGGAAATATAGATGATTCTAATACAGATATACATAATCAATTTGTTAGAACTAAAAAGAGAGCTGCTAAATTAAGCGAAATCACTAAAGAGGTAGTTGATATAAAACAAAACATAGAAAGAATAGAAAATGATATAGAAGATATCAATAAATCTATTGAAGATCTTAAGCATAAAATAAACAAAAGAAGAGGATAGGCGATTAAAACGCCTATCCCAAACATTTTGTTAATATGACTAAATTCGCTTATATATGAAGGAGATAATATAACTTATGAGCAAAATGAAGATTACTCCTGTCGCATATGATAATGAGAGTACTTATAGAGAAGATATGATATCGGATACTGTCTTTACAGCTAGTACTCCGTTTTTAATTATCTCTAGTCAGCCAATCCCTAAAGATACAAATATATATTTTGAATTTGAGATTACTGATTATAAAGAGAATCCCTTATTCAGACACCTACCTTTATATGTAGGTATTCATAAAGAACCATCATCTGGTATATTTGCTACAGACTTTAGTTTGGGCAGTATTTATTATACTAGAAGACAAGATTTTGAAACTTATGAGCAGTATAATAAATCTGCTTATAGTGCTCATTATAAAGTACCAACTACTAAATCTAGAATTCCTATTAAGGGAACGATTATTGGTGTTGGTGTAAATGCTTCTAGAAACCAGATTACAATATATTCTGATGGAAAACCATTCTATTCGTTTAGACCAAGAGAATTCAATCTAAACGAAGATGGAGAATTTTATTTTGCTGTAGCATCTAAAGTCTATGCTGATATTACTGGTAATATCAACTTCGGTACCTATCCTATGAAGTATAGACCAGAAGGATATTGGGATATGAACCAATATTACGTTGATAGATATATTATGATGAAAGATCTAGTAGGTTCTATCAATTACTCTACTGGTAATGATGAGGTAGATGATTATTATGCTAATAGAAGACCTATTGGCTACGACTTCAATGCTAAGATAGATATCAATAACATTTATGCACCACTTACAAATCCACATTTAAGAGATACTTATATCCAACCAAATCTAGGAGCTTCCCAATTATATGATCCTAATAACAATGATGCATTTGTTATAGATTCAGAACATCAGAATCCTGTAGATCATGCTTTCTTACCTTATCCTATTCCTACAGATCAAAAGATCTATTTCGAATTACAATGTAAAGAAGCACCTTTAGATCCAGGATATATTGGGGTACCATTAACAGTTGGTATTACTAAGGTAAAAGATACTACAGATTATATGGGTAAAAAGGAAATAGGGAATAAATCATTCTCTATTGATTTATGGCATAAGAGATACCAATATCATTATGCAAACGTTCAATTAGGAGATAAGGAAATTCATTATCCTATTAGAACTGTTTATAATCCTATTCCTCCTATGCAACCAGATATAATTGGTATCATGCTTGATCTTAAAGAACAAACTATATCTGTTTATACAAATCATAAGTTATTTATGAAAGCAGATTTAAATGAGTACTTAGGATATCCTGATGATACTAGAACATTTATATCTGCTGAGAAAGATCAAATATTCTTTAATTCTAAAGATGAAGTATATCATTTATTTATAAAAGCTGTTCCAGATGCATTTACAGGTAATGGATATGTAATAGGAAACTTTGGAGAACCAGACAATCCTAGCTTAAGATATGCTGGATTATATGATAATATTGATATAATGACTTATTGGTATTATTATAATTATGGCATTAGATATTTAGCTAGTGGTGATATGAATTGTATCATTACAACACTTCCTTATAAGATTAGTGTAGCTAAAACATTCTCTGGTATGGTGTATGTAAAATCTAAATACGATGGAAATGATTTAGATTTCTCCCCTGGCTTGAATATGATGTATGGTACCTATAATATCGTTACAGATACAGAAGAGAAAGCAAACGTACCAGATTTAAATCCATTTGAATTCCATGAATTGATCTATGGTCATAGATATACAGAAGATCCATATAGATATGACAAAGATCTTATTATATTTGGATCTGTAAATATGAAACTTAAAGATCCAATGCATAGATTTATTAATGGCAGAATGAAATACAAAGAAAACTGGCTTAATGATGGTAATGGTATAGATCTTCTTACTGGTAAAGATATGATAGTTGAAAAACTAACTCCTAAAAACTTACCAGAAATAAATGGAGATTTTTATTATATTAATAGATTCAGAATCAATATCATTCAAAGTCCTAATCAAAAAATTATAGTTACTCATAATGGCGAAGAGCATACTGAACCATTTGAAATATATGGTGGGGATAGTATTTCTGTTAGAATAGAACCTATAAATATCGAAGATAACGATAAAGCATTCCAATATTTTACTCCTGGAACTTTAAGCTATACAGGAGGGACTCCTACTAATGATATGACTATTACTGCAACCCCAGCTACTACTAAACAATTTATAGTAGGATTTATGCCTTTAAATGCTGATTGGTCTCCAGATTCTGGTAAGAGATTATATGATGATCATCCACAAAAACCTGTAGCTAGTATTAGGCGTAAAAAGATTACCTTCCCACCTGGAGTTACTAAGGTAAGAGTATATTTCTCTCAACATTTCTGGGGTGATGAAAGACCTCCTTTAAGAGATGCTAGCTCTGGAATAAATATGTTGCCGAAAATATCTGCTGATAAAGATTTCTTTGATAAACAAAATTATGATTTAAGAGATGACGATGTACATTGGACAGGTACTATTTATGCTCATTCTGACGATGATACAAGATCAATGGACCAACGTATTAGAGATAATTCTAAAGCTTATCTAAAATATATTGGGCTGCATGTAAAAGTTAGTAAAGAGGATCAAACTCGTTATAAATCAGAAAATATAACTATTAGAGGTATTGGATTGACTGATATGAATTATAATAACTGGTTTAATACAGATAAGCTATCTTGGTCTCAGATGCCTATAAGAACATTTGTTAAACCAAACATTAATGAGATTGATTGGGCCCCATATACAACTGTAGGAGTAACTCCTGGTAAAGAGTATGATATTATATGCTTTAGTAATAAATTTAAAAGCAGAACATATGGTTTCTTTATATATTATGATCCAGTAGTTGTCACAGAAGATCCTAAATATAATATTTTATCATAAAATCATTGGAGTAAGGGATAATCCCTTACTCCAAATCTTTGTGCTTATTATAATTCATCCATAGCTCTAGAGCCAACAATTACTAGAGGGAAACTCATATTAGCATTAGAGTTTACAGCTCTACCATTTCTTTGGTCAATTCTCATATCATCTAATAAGAACTCGCCAGGCCTTTGAATACCAGGAACAGATTGACCAGTTTGTACATTTACAACGTCAAAATACTTTGTTCCTGTAGCTTGATTATAAATAACTACTGTTTGAATATTAGGATCTTTTTCAGAAATCATCTTTCTTTGAACAGGGGTTAGATTACCAATGTAATCATTAAAAGATTGGTCTTCACCACCTGCTGGAATTATATTAGGAGTAGCTGGAACAATATCGCTCATACTAACAGTAGTAGGAGCTATACCAGAACCAACACTAGCAGTTTCTATTACATTACCAGAAAGATTTACACCTGTATTAATAGATTGAGGTGCTAATGCTTGACCTACAGTAGGTAAACCATATCTAGGAGCATTGAGCAATGCATAGTATGCATCTGTAATAACTTTATCAGAATTTTCATCCTTGACGTCTTTGAGTTGTTGTTCTCTCTTAAGAACAAGATCGTTAATTTTATTACGAGTAGAATTAAGTTCTCTAACAGCGGCAATCTTAGTATTCAAGATAGTTACTTGTGTATTCATAAAGTTAGACATATGTTGGAGACGCATCTTACCACCATACGTTCTATTAGTACGGAAATGATTTAATTCATCTTCTATATTGTTATAAATCATTTCTGTTTGAGCAATAGTACCATATAAGAGTTTACTGTTATCAGCATAACCTTTTTCAAACTCTTTTACTACAGAATTCTTGCCAGAAGATTTCTTTTTACCATCATCATCAAAGTTTGTATAAGTAATTACACTAGATCTATCTTTTGGAGGGCGTCCAGGACCTCTACGTTTAGAGATCTTTTGATCAGTAGAGTCGATAATCTCAGCCTCTACAACTTTGCTTTCATCTATAACATTATTAGAACTAAATCCATACGTTCTATCATCTGCATCATGTTCGTCTTCAATAGTAACGAACTTTACTATTTCTTTAGCCATAAGAATTTCAACTCCTTATATTTTCTATTACTATGGGAAAGTATTTACTAAGCTGTTATTTACTTTAAAATCTCTATTCAGTTGTATACTATAATTGTGTATAATATTAAGTTGACTTCTTGATAATCATTATGATAATTATCGGGAGAAACAATAAATGAAAATAATATATTTATCAACAATAACTGCTTTGAATGCAGTTGGGTTAATGATAACAAATGATATTCAAATAGCTGGAACCCTAGCTATTATCCTAATAACATCAATAGGATTGATATTCATTGATAGTTTAGATACCTTAAAACAATACCATACTATGAAAGCATCTGAAAAGGTATATAAACTTGGGGTTATAACAACTTATATTATACAGAGTATCGTATTTCTATATATGATATATAGAGTATTAGAGGTTTATTATTAAGGAGTGTAGAGAATGAAAGAAAGAAGTACTATTAGTGTATTATGGGAAAACTACTCAGAGCTTTATTGGACGAACTGTATTGTGTTGTTAATGACTCATTTCTTTTTACTGAAAATGACAGTGAGTGAGAATCTCATGCATTATATAAATTACTTTTATCTAACAGTATTATCAGCTGTATTTATAAAGTGCACTATTAAACAACTTACTGGATTTGGTAGAAAAAATGTAATTATACTCAGATGGTACTATGTTTTAGTAGGACTGATTAGTTTATTATTACAAGCAATATTAATGCTTACTTCTGTAATCTTATCTATAAGAGTTCTTATGGTTAGTATAGGTATTTTATAAAAGATAGTCAGTATGGGGTAATTCCCATACTGATTTCATTTTCATAATTTTGAAAACTTACTTATAATAAATTTTTTGACGATTAGGAGGAATAATGGGCTTACAAGAAATAATTGGTTATCCAAGAGGTGCCAATCTTACAGTAATGAATGTATTCTACCAAAGACCAGCAAAGAATGAGGCTACTGGTAGATTTGATAGAGATTATGCTATTATAGTATTTAAAAATAATAATACTGGTAAAAAAGAATTTAGAATGTATTATGAGCCAGAATATACTTGGTACCTTCTAAAGAAAGAATACCAAACAAATTATAATCTTCACTTTATCGAAAGGGATAAAGTAGAACCTATAACTTGTAAGTATAAAGATATCAAGAAATCTATAGCAATAGAAACAGGCAATGAAGATCTTTATAAACAAAATATGTATTCTGGAAATTACAGAATGAATGATGCATTCTTTGCTCATCCTAGAGCATTTGCGGCAGATATGAATATTCTAAATTATATTCGTAGTGAATTTTCAGAACTATACCAAAATCCAGTTTGTAATATAGACTTATTATTCTTTGATATTGAATCTGATATTATAAATGCATTGAATCCAGATGTAATCACTATTGGTGAATGTCCTGTAAATGCTATCACAGCTTACTTTACAAAGACAAATACTTTATATAATTTCATATTAAGAAATCCAAAGAATCCACAAATCAAAGAATTAGAAGATGGTATGAAATCTGACTTTAAGAAGTATATTAAAGAAGTTCAAGATTTCATTGAATATGATTTAGGTTCTAAAGAAAAGGTTACTAAATATAAGCTCGATAATGTAGGTTTATCGACAGGTTTCTTTGATACTGAAGAAGAAATGATAGTTTCATTCTTTAATTTAGTGCATGAGCTATCTCCAGATATCGCTGCAGCATATAATATCGCATATGACTTACCATCATTAATTGCTAGATTGAAAGCAAAGAATATAGATCCTAGAGATATTATATGTGATCAAGATATGCCAGTAAAATTCTGTGAATACTTTGTAGACGAAAAGAATCAAAATGATCCTCAAGAACGTGGTGATTATTCATTCATATCTTCAAGAACTGTATATCTAGATCAAATGGTATCTTATGCATCTAGACGTAAAGGCCAGAAAGCTATTGACTCTTATGCATTAGATTTCGTTGGTGGATTAGAATGTGGTGTAAGAAAATTAGATTATCATGATATAACTACAGATATTGGTAAACTTCCTTATATCGATTTCCATACATTCTGGTTATATAACATTATTGACGTTGTTGTTCAGGCTTGTATTGAATCTCAAACAGAAGATTTCAAATACATGTTTAACAACGTAATTGAAATGAATACACCATATCAAAAGATCTTCAGACAAACAAACTATCTATCTACAAAAGGTGCTGAATTCTATAAACACCATGAAGGTGTTATTATGGGTAACAATGTAAATAGATTTGGCAAGAAACCTACAGAAAAGTTTGCTGGTGCATTCGTAGCAGAAGCTACTAAGATTAGTAATAAGAATCGTGTTAAAGCAAATGATATCTTTATATCTAAATTCAATAATGGTAATGACTTTGACTACAAACGTCTATACCCATCTTTAATGCAAGAATTTAATATGGCTCCTAATACTCAAGTAGGTAAGATCTTTATTGATGATGCACCGTTTAAAGATCCATCTTATTTGAAACTAAGTACTGGTGGCACATTTACAGAAAACTTAGCATCTTATAATTACGTTGAATTCTGTCATAGATGGGTTGGTCTTGGTAATGTAGAAGAATGCATGCAAGATATAACTGAATATGATCAAATCAAAGGCAATAAGAAATCTGTTATTGATCTAATAAATCCTAATAGAGTAATAGGTGTTCAAAGACCTATTCCAGATTGGGTTAAAAATAGAGTGGATGGTATTATTATGAGATTAGGAGAAAAATTATAATGATTAACGGATTATTCGAAGTCAATATAGATTCTACTAATCTCTATGCGGTATTAGAAGAATCAAAAAACCTAAAGTCTGAAATAACTATTATCCCAGCATGGTTATTACAATCTTCTCCAGATACTTCTATATGTGGTGTAAGTTTTAACTCTGTCGCTACTATAGGTTATTTTGAGAAGATAAAAGATAAAGTTCATATCCTTCCTAGAGATTTAGGATTACATAATATTGCATTCTTATCAAAGGATTTGAATCCATTCTTTAAGTCTATTAAGGATAATAACTTAGAAACTAATAATTTCATTCTTGGATTGAAACCATATGATATCAATGGGCAGCCATTCATGGCGTGTCATTATATAAGAACTCAAACAAAGCATATGGTTCATAATGAAAGACAACCTCATACTAATAAGGTTATTACTACAGAACAAGATATCTTTGCACAGATGAATACTATTCCTTCAGCAGAAGTTTTGAAGTATATAAATTATTATTCATTCTATGCTTATGATAATCAGTGTAGAGTTGTTTTAAAAGATTATGATTTAGAGTCTGATGAAGAATTCCAAAATATAATGAATAACTTCAAAGCATCTGATGGTATATTCCCATTTACATTTAAGGATCAAGATGGCAATAGGAATTATGAATATCTTAGTTATGTGAATAAATCTATGCTTAATATTGCTAAGGGCGATATTACAACAATGGAGATTAAAGATAACCTAATCAACTCTAGCGCTAATAGATTCTTAGTGAAATATGATATCTATAAGAAGTCTAAGAAGTGTAAACTAACAGTAATCTTTATGGCATTGAAATTTTAGACACAATAAAACCCCATAGCTATTATGGCTATGGGGAATATTTTAGTGGCAATATTTCATAAGTCTTTCATCTAAGCATTTTAAATACTCTGTCATAGCAACTAACTGTCTGCTAAGAACATTAAAGTCTTCATGATCTTTATTTTCATCCAAGAACTTAGCCAATTTTTTGATACGTTCTTTCAGTTCGATTTGTTCATTTACTAATCTGATTTTCCAATCTTCCATTTCTATGACCTCCTAGAATATAATTCAAAATATGGAATTTATATTAAAGTCAGGCATTTAATATTTTGGTAAAGTCTCATATTTTGGTTGTATACTATATCAGTGAATATGCATTTATTATATTATATTAAAAGGAGAAAATAAAATGCAAACACTCAAAACTGTTCTAAAGGATAAATATATTTGGGCTATGATTTTGATAATCATTGGCATGTTTGTTGGTTTTAAAATATCTGAATATAATCAGGCTCAACAAGCTCAACATCAAAAGATAGTTGAGCAGGGTCAAAAAGCAAAAGCTATGACCCAATGGAAGTTGGACCATTATGGTACAATTCCAGCCTATAAAGACTAGAGTTTATCTAGTCTTTATTTTTTTTTCATTTAATAACCTTTCCACATTAGGATAATAGAAAATATTCCGTAGAAAGGAAGTGTAAATATATGCCAATGGCAAATGAAATGACTAAGCTTCTTAATAAGATTGAAAGACGTTTAGGCACAAGTCAAATGAACTTGCCAGATTATCTCTCTAAAGATGTATGGGCTAGAGATGTAATCTGTAATGAAACATTAGATACATTCTCAAGATACTTTCCAAATAAAGTTCCTTATACATTAGGACCTGAAAATCAAAAGGGTGATTATTGGTTAATTGACGAAACCATTTGCGAAAGTTTAACTATCTTAGGATGTGGTGATATTGACTGGCATGCATGGTCTGCTCACTATCCAGGTTTAACCTATGGTGGTGTGAATACATATGATATGATGACCAGTTCAGTAGATTTCGGAACTTATGCAGATATTACCCAAATGGCCGACCATGTATCTGCTTTCTCAAATGGTATTTATGTAGAATGGATCCCACCTAATAAAATTAAGTTGAATGTGGCTATCTCAGCATCGTTTATTACCAAATTCCAAAGAATTCCAATTTCTTTATTTGTAAAGCATGCTGATAATCTTAAAACAATCCCTCCTACTCAAATGGAGACATTTGAAAGATTGGCTACTGCTGATATTGCTACATTCTTATATGAACAATTAAAGATGTATGATAATCTAGAAACAGTATATGCAAACGTAGATTTGAAACTATCCTCCTTAGAAGAAAAGGCTAGAGATAGACAACAAGTAGTTGAAATGCTTGATAATACATTTGTATCTGCTGCTAATAGAAACCAACCTGCTATGATTACTATTAACTAAAAAAAATAATAGATTATCAAGTACAGGACTTATTTATAAAGATATATAGAAGAGATCGGTAAACACAAATTGATTATATACTTAATGGAGGTATTTACCTTTATCCAATAGAATGGATATTTAAATTCATAATGATTGAGGCGACAATCATTCTTAGAATATCAATATGATCCTTATAATATTATATCCTTCTATCTCTTCTATTATATCTTTAAACTTAAAATCATATGATCACAACGTATATAATCAAAAAAAAATATAAGAGAATGCGGTTATCGCATTCTCTTATTACTGTGTGAGTTCGTATCGAAATATGATGGTTGTTCATTGCTAAGACTCATATCATACATATTATATCCAGGTACTGGTCTTGGTAAGAAGTTTACCATAGTACAAGCATATTGATAGATAGAGAATGTTCTAATAAAGTTAATAAGCTGTAATACTGTATTGAAGTTCATACTGGTTATATTCATCTCATTGTTTAAATACATATCTAAACAAGGTTGAAGATCCTCATTATACAACTTATGAATCCCTGGTGCAAATACTAAGAACTTATTATTGCTACATTCTATGGTTGTTGCTGGAGCTTCTTTTACATATAGCTTATTATTTCTAGATTCAAATATAGTTTCTGGTTCTAATATCATCTTCTCTAATTTTGGAAGAAGTGTTAACCTCATTAACTCTAATTGAGCTCCTCTTATAGTAACCGATTCTTTATTTCCACCTTCAGTTTGTTTTATATTTTCAATAGTAAGAAATGCATCAAAAGTTCTATTGATTTTCTTTCTATTGATTCCTTCATCATCAGTATATTTTACTTCACCATAATAATATTTTTTTCCTTTATTAGGATCCATAAACCCGCCAGTATATAATACTACATTCATTTTTAATATGGCATTCATACCTAAGAACATAATCTTATCCTGAATCTTATTATATAAGAGCACAACCTCTTTCATACGACGTTCTTCTGCTGGCAACATAAAAAATATCTCCTCAATAAATAAATCAAAAGTTAGAGCCTGACCTCTAGATTATTTAGAGGTCAGACTTCTTTTTGTTTTTAATCTTCGATATAATTGGAGATATTTATCCCTATCATCCCATCTTCATCAACTTTGATAGAATTATCATACTGAGGAGTTTGATAATTTGTATTAACCAAAGATGTTTGTTGAGTAGTAGGAATAGGTTCAGACACTACTGGAGGAACATCCTCATTTTTCTTGCCAATAAACTCAATTCTAGGAACTGGTTTTGCTTGTTCTGGAGGAATCTCCTTAGGATCTAATAATACTTTCGTATTATATAGATTCTTATATAGATCTATTGCATTCTTAGGGGATAAGATATAGATCTTATTATCTTCTGTAGCAATAAGAACTTCATTTGTTGCTTTACTATAAATACCAAATTTATCAGTATCCATATAGAATGGTTTAGATAGGATTAGTTTATCTTTAGAATCTAGCATATCTGGTATTAGATTTTCAAGACAAGCAATGATTCGTTTTATACGAAGTAATACTTTATCATACTTATCTTTATCATCCGCTAAGAACTTAGACATAGATCTTTTATCCAGATATTTAAAGATATGCTGTTTATCCATATCATCCAATACATTATCTAGATAATCACCGACATCACTAATATTGATATTTGCAATTACTTCAGCTTCATCAATCATTCTATAGAAGTTTTTATCTTCCATAGATGCTTTGTGTAATTTGTAAGCAGCTTGCACGTTACCAGATGCTACAAATTCAGAAGCTGCTCTAAGATCTATTGTAAACCCAAATGCTCCTTCCTCTCTATAAATGAGATTAATACCATCTTCAAAGTTAGAGAAGATTTTGACGAATTCATCAAACATTTCTGCATCAGTTCTCAATGCTGTTATGCCATTATATTTCTCATTAGCAACTTTCATACTAGCCTGAATTTCACATTCTCTAATTAAGGATAATAGGAAATCAGGATCTATAATAGATGCCACGAATAATGGCACGGGATCCAAGATAATTGCCTTACGGAAATACTTAGTGTAGTTCCTGAAGCAATGTTCAAAGTACTGCTCATCTACATTTGGATTGATATTATATAGACGACGTACTTCAATATTAGAAGTTAACCAGCTGTCTTGTTTTCTTTTAATTACTGCCTTTCTAGTAACCTTATAACCATTTTCAATTAGAAGTTTAACTTCTGTTTCAGATGGTAATTTAAAGGAATGAATGTAATCTAAAAGATTACCAGTTTCTACTTCTCCAGCACCCCAGATACAAACTATACGCATTAAGTCTAATAGACTTGTAGGACCAAGTAGCATCATCTTATGCTTAGTCATTGGGATATCTAATACATTCGTAGATTCTTTGGCTATCCATTCAATAGGTTTATTGAATTCAGGCCATTGTAAACCTGTAGGGCATTTATCATATCCTAGATTATGGAAAAGCATAGAATTATATGCATGATCTGTTAATTGTTCATATCCATCTATACCTTGTTCATATTTTAATAGTCGATCATAAGAGGATATCCGTACTGGATATCCTCCTAGATTAATTGTAATAAATTCTTTCATATACTACTAACACCTTTCTTACTTATTCTTTAATTTCAGTATATTCATTTTTAATAGCATAGATTGGAGTTTTTGGAATTACTGGTTGAGGTCCAAGGTCTAATGCTTTAATTTGTCCATAATATAGACCGCTTGTTCTATCAATTACTCGCCATCTAGTAATGCATTCATCAACTGCAAAGTCCTTGCCTCTTAGATATAGATTATCGTTATTAATCATAACAGCTTCTGTAACACTAGAATTTACAGCTCCTTTATAACCACCTATAGTAGCAAGTCTGCTTGCAAACATATGAGCAATGCCTTTTTGGATAGCGATAATTACTCTAGCATTGTAAGACTCATCAGCCGAATATCCAGATAAGCGATCAGTCATATCTATATTAAATAGTGGAATATAAGATGCCCAATAATCATCCGTGGTATCTTTGTCACATGGTCTGAATAATACAACATGACGACTATTGCCATCTTTTTCAGGTTTTGGTCTTAGAATCTTTCCATTGATATCAGAAGTCAATCTATGATCAGTTTCTCTAGCAACAAATAGCTCGATGTTATCAAACATTTCAGACTCAGGAATATCTACGATAAATCCTTTATCATAATAATTATACCCAGATAGCATAATATTTGCAATGACGTATTTTACTTCATTCTTGAACAAAGCTACTTGTTCTCTTACCATATCAACGAATTGTTCGCTAATATTATCAGACAAAGCTGCTATAGTCATTTTGGATGCAAGGAATGAATGATCAATATCCATTTTATGATAACCTTCAAATGTAGCATAATTGATCTCATTAATAGCAATAGCCTCATAAGGCTCTACAGCGATATTAGCGAAATATTCGTCATTCGCAATATCGATTATTTCCTTATAAGCATTAGCAGCTCTATCATAATCATATCGTTTAGTTAGCTTAGTAATCCATACGAAATCATAACCACAATCTGTTTGTGTATCGAATGCTTTTAGGATTTCATTACTAATACCGCTTCGAATAACATGATCATTTTCTACTAAATTGAAGAATTTTTCTTTATCTTCGATAGTATCACGTCTAATAATATGGATCTTTTCAACTTCATAAGATTTATCCTTTAGAGAGCTAATAAAGTAGCAGTCATCAAATTCTTCTTCTGTAGGATTTTCTCTTACGAAGCTCCAATGATCATTATTATCAGCATCTTCATCCCTTAGGTTACAAGGCAAACCATATGGCTCAGACAAGGATCCAATATAAACTTGATCAGATGGTCCATAGTTCATGAAAAGCATTGGGGTCAGGAATGGTAGTTCCATACCAACTACAAGATGGAAGTTTTTATATTCCACATGATCTGTTTGATCATTGTATTTATAGTCTAAGAATTCCATTAATTCTTTACCATATTTACCCAATCTTTCTTTTAGAGATTCCATGACAGCACCCATTTTCTTATTATAAGTTCTGGATGGATTCAATAAAGATTGAATATAGATTTTGCGACCATCTTCAGATCTATAGATTTCCATTTCTGGAGAGTCTATTTCATTGATTTTAAACATCGTAAAATGCTGAGAAGGGATAATACGATTATCTCCTTTTGTGGTAACACGATATAAGTTTTCAGCTGAATATTCTTTAATAATAAATCCTTTTTCTGGGCACATCCAGCCGATCATGTCTTTGAAAGATAGTTGTGTGTAAATCATTTTGCAGTACCTCCTATTACATCATAACTACTTTTAGACTATTAGCTTTAGCGATAAGATTATTGTATTCGATTACAACTTCATTTCTCTTATCAACTACTTCTTTAAGCAAGTCTTCTAATTCTTTTTCGGTGTTATCTAGCTTTTTAACAATAATATTATAAAGACCTAAAGGTAGTTCTTCAGTTTGATATTGCTTTTCAGCCATATCTCTAGTTTCATCTAGCGAATTCAATCGATCTTTAATCTTTTGAATTTGATCGTCAAACATTTCTACAAACACGTTTCGATTCTCTTCCCCTTGTGCAATCAAATTCTCAATTTGTTCTGTAAAAATTTGTTCGTTTTTCATTTTTGTTCCTCCTTAAAGGTAAAAAAGATTTAAATAAACTAAGTTTAAATTATTATGAAGCACTAACTGTCTTCATATTTATAGTATATAATTATACAAAAATTTGCAGAGAGGAAATTAATCCTCTCTGCTTTATTCTAATCTAAATGCAGTGTCTTTATATTCAAGTGCAATGTATGTATGTGTTGTAGCATTATCATGTACTTTCTTAAATACCATTCTCATATTGTATTTACTTCTAAGCACATTAATTACTTCTGTCTCTGATTCATTATCTGTTACTAAACATTTTACAGCATCTAAAGCTATCTTGACTTCCTCTTTCATACTAGAGTTATAAGCATTTATAACTTTCTTAGCTATAATATCTGCAGTAACTTCAGCTTCTAAACCTGTTAGCATATAAACCTCTTAAAACTGTAGAATATTTGTATGAGTTACATTCTTACTATCCATTTTACTAATACCAAGCTCTTCTAATGGGAAGTTTCTTAAATTGGATTGAATGATATCAGTATAATTAATAAATGGAATTATCCAGTCTGGGATATCTATATTAGATGGAATTGCTATAGAAGTAATACCAGCTTTATAGTTAGGATCTTTTAATAATTCATTAGCCCTCATACAATGCTCTGGATAATCTTTAGCTATCTCATTCACATTCTTAGAAGTAAGATTAGTTTTAATAATCAATACGCTATTACGTTCTTCTAGATTAATACCTTCTTCAGATCTATCTTTGATAGTATTATAAGCATAAGCAGCTTTAATACCTTGAACAGCCATTGGATTTTTATAGAAGTTCATAGACTTAATACGAGCAGGTTTGTGGAAGTCTTTACTTTTATTCTTTAGAGATTCATAAATCTCTTTTTCTAGAACTGTAAACTTCTTAACGAGATCTATTTGATCAATGAATGAATTCCTTAATACATCGTATTCTAGAATTTGCTCCAATCTTCTAGCAGTAGATTCTGGAGTACCAACCTTACTCATTGGCATACCTTTGATATCCATTTGCTTATCTTCTGGAATCAGATTGCCTTCTTGAACTAATTGAAGAGTGGAATAGTTCTTTTTACCTTTTGTAAGTAATAAGGATTTAAATAAGAATTCATTCTTCATGATCAATAAGCAACTTCTATCTTCTGCATAAGTATTATAGTTTTCACTAAATAGAACCATATAATCCAAGATAAGTTGACTTACTACATAAGACATGATATCAACAATACTATATCTTAGAGAATCTTCTTCGATAACAACTAAAGGATATTTCTTTCTCTTAGCTTCTACAAGTTTATTATTATAGAAATCATAATCATATTTAGGTTCGTTTTCTTTATACTGTAAAACAACCTTATCAGATTCTTCATCTATTTGAGCTTGAGTATATTTGATCTTCATAGGAATGCCGATAGTATATTTTAATACAAATCTATACCATTCATCTAGAGATATAATACAAGAATCTGTATCTGTAATCAATACAATATCACGCTGCATTTCATATACTCTTGGAAGCTTATCTATAAACATATGACGATAATAAATATATTCAAAGATTAAGTCTTTAAATAATCTAAGCTCATAATCTATAGTTTCTGGAACTTTGTTTGGATCAAGATATGGTTCTTCCATCTTAGTAAGCATTCGAAGAATTAGATTAATAACTCTTTGGTTCTCACAGAACTTGTATAAGTTATTCTTATAATATAAGATATTGATACATCTTTGATTTAGGTTAGAGATAGTATTCCAAATAGCCTCTCTAGCTTCTTCAGATGGGATCCAATTCTTGGTACCACAAATTTCCATAATACGAATATAGCATTCTTCTATTGTTATATTTCTATCCAATACATCACAATCATTGAACTTACTGAATCTTTCTTCCTTCTGATCATTTACAATATTCTCAATATATTGCAATACTTCAGTAAGAGATTCAAATCTCATATTATTCCCAAGCAATCCCTCAAACATTGTGATTGATGCGGAGATACATCCACGTCCTTGCCCAGTTATCGCGGTACACAGATAAAGGTTGTAAAATATACTACTATACTGACCAGAACAACCATACAATGCATTAGCAGATACTTTATAATTCAACTGTTTAAGATTCCATGCATTAAACTGTTCAGATCCTTTAGGATACTTCTTCATTTCCTTTTTAGCTTCATCACGTTTATCTGCTAGATATTGAATGAAATTATAAAATGGATTCTTTACAGACCCATGCTTACCAAATAATACGCCTTCTGTGGTCATTATGGCTTTACCACCTAAAAGGTCATTTGCTAATTTCATGAAGTCCATTTCTACTTCAGTCTTTGTATAATTATTATGTAATCTAGCCGTACCAGCTTTATATCGTTTTTGAATACTATAATCTATAGCTTCTAAAATCTCCATTCTAGTTAATTTAGGACACGTTCTTTCTAGAATATGGAGCATAGTTTCTTTATATTTTTGAATAGTTATACCTGTCGGTAATTGTTTATTTTGCATCTTATCCTCCTATTAAACCTGTAATAAGGTGTTTAATCTATACTACATTTTAATAGTATATAACTAGATTACCGTTTATTATTTCTTTGAGAAGAGGAACATATTGGTAAACTCCTGTGCGAGCACATATATCGCACACAATTCAGAGTTATAACTCAATTTTTATTTAAAATTTACTATCCTAGGAGGTAAAGAATTATGTTGTTCGATAAAAGCGAAGGATTCATGATGAATGAATCTCACGAACCTGTAGTTGAATCCCAAGGTGCCGGTATTGTTGATCAAGACGCATTATTGGAAAATATGTTGATTGACCAAATGAACCGTATGACTGACGAAGAATTCCAAGCATATACTGAATCCGCTGATTTCCAAAACTTAGTTGAAGCTGGTGTATTGGGTCGTCGTTCCGTAGTTAAAATGACTCGTAAAGATGACTTGAACCGTCGTATCCATTTGGCTTCTATCCAAATGGCTCGTGAACAAGGCGATGCTGACTGGGAAGCTCTTCGTAAAAACCGTGTTAACGAACGTCGTTTGTTGAAAAAGATCTACACTAAATACTCCAACCGTGTACGTCGTGACGCAATGCAATCCCAAAAACGTCTTATCAAATTGACTCCAGACGCTTTCAACTTCAATAAAATTGGTCGTTAATCTTTAACGATTTTCATCTCCAAATTAACTTTAAAAATATCTAATAGACTACGGATTTATTTCCGTAGTCTCCCTTTTTGTCTCAATATTTATTTTGAATATACACTATAAAAGTGGTGGTAGATTTGTACAATCTCCTCTACAACCTTATAAGGTTAAAAAGTGATAATTTAAGGAGGACAAAATGCAAGAACAATCCGTTAGTAATCTTACCAATTATTATATCTATGCAGAATTGGTAAAGCAAGGAAAGATGAAAGTTGATACTCGTGTCATAACGAAGGATAACTGGGATCACCATTTTAATGGTGTAATGAATATTTTGAGAGACGGAATAGAAACAGAAAAAGTACAAAGTTATTTTATAGAGCCATTCTTTGAAGGCAATCAAAACCTATCGGTTGAACTGAACATCATGGATTATTTATTGAATCTCATGATGTGGTTCCCGATAGTGTATATTGAAAAGGGTATTGAACCACGTCATTTATTTTTTGAAAAGTTTACTACAGCAGATGCTATCAAAGCATACATTGATAAAAATATAATCGATCCTAATAAGATTTATATAGAAAACAAAGCATTGAATAATGCCATTGCTGATACAGTATTCCACTTCTCTTATATTGATGAATTTGCTTTATTCTTAGCAAATACATTGAACTTAGAAGATGATATTGATATCATGCAAAAGAGCCAAGAATACTTTAACTTACTTCATGCAGACCTTAGCAACGTTCCTATTGGTGAAGTAAAAGATAAAGGTATGGAATTAGTTCATGATGCTATTGATAATTACATTATGAGATCTAATGAAATCGTTGGATATGATCACTGTCTAAAATATGCATTTGGTGCTCAAGAAGGTATTAATATTAGACAGTATAAAGAAAACAATATTAATATCGGTACCAAGCCAGATGGGCAAGGTTCTATCTATCATGATATTATCAATAGATCCTATATTAATGGTGGTTTGAATACTCTAGTAGCTCAATATATTGATAATGGTGCATCTCGTGTAGCACAAATTATCTCTAAGAAGAACGTAGGTGAATCTGGTGGTTTCTCTCGTATCCTTGGTTTGAATAGTATGGATACACATCTTCATCCAGATCCTGTTTATGATTGTGGGACTAAAAACTTTGTTCATATTACAGTTAAAAGTCCTAAGCATCTTAAAATGCTTACAGATAGATATTATAGATTTGAACGCTATGGTATTGAATTAAAAATAAGAAAAGAAGATAAACACTTAATAGGTCAACAAATCTGGTTAAGAAGTCCTATTACTTGTAAATCCCATGCAGAAGGTCATGGGGTTTGTTATAAATGTTATGGCGATTTAGCATATACAAATAGAGATATCTCTATTGGTCGTATTGCTACAGAAATCATTACTGCACAATATACTCAAAAACGGTTATCTGCAAAACATTTGTTAGAAACAGTTATCAAGATTATTAAATGGATTCCTCAATTTAACGACTTCTTTGAAGTTACTAATGTAAATGAGATTTCCTTAAAAGAAGATATCTTTAAGAATAAACAAATGTCTGGTTGGAAATTAAGAATCAAGACACAAGATATTCAATTAGAGAATGACGACGAGTTCTTTAAGCATAGAACCTTCTCAGATGATATGCACGCATCAGAAGATGAAGGACCTTTCATCGATCAATTTATTAATAACTTTGAAATCATCACTCCTGATGATGAAGTGTTTGTTAGAATCACTGCAGTTGCAGAAGATGGATCTCCTATTGATGAGAAGTTATATATCTCTAATAAACTAGCTAGTATGATTTCCAAAGCAATAGAAGATGAAGATATTGTAATCGATAATGTTGATATTGATATTCCTTTGAATGAGTTACAAGATACAGAGTTGTTCTTATTAAAGATTCAAAATAATGATTTGGGTAAGTCTCTTGATATCTTTACAGATACTATTAATAAGAAGGCTGTTACTAAATCTTATGATAAAGATACAATTGTAGAAGCATTACAAGATGCAGCTATCCAAGGTAGTGTAAAATGTCAATCCATACACTTAGAAACCATTATGGCTGCTCAGATTTGTGCGGATACGAGCAGATTAGAGATGCCTGATTGGTCAAATCCCGACGCTAAGTATGAGATCTTAACCCTCAATGAGGCATTGACTGATAATAAGTCTGTAATCGTATCTTTGGATTATCAAAAGCTTGCTAAGGCATTATACTATCCATTGAATAAGAAAAAGAATGCTCCTAGTATTCTTGATCCATTCTTCATGGATAAACCTAAGAAGTTCCTTAATGCTCAACATGAAGTATGGGCTGAGGTTAACAAGCCTAAGATTAAGAAAGGTGAATGCCCTGTAGCATTTAATCATGATCATAGAGGCAAGAAAGCTCCTAGAGATGTAAAAGCATTCCTAGCTCCATTCAGAAATGAAGAGAAGACTGAATTGGACTAAATATATGGTAAAATATCTGTGATACCAAATGATGGGGTAGGGATTAATTTCCCTACCCCTATTCTTTTTTGTAAAACTCCGTTATTTCAGTTGTATACTATAGTAGTGAATAGAAGCCAGTGAGAGTCTATTCATATATTTCATTTTAGTATATTAATTTAGAAGGAGAACAAAAAATGAAATTGAACATCACTTTATCCAAAAAAGAATCCGAATTACTTTGCAAAGTTATGAAAGCTTACGACTTTGAAAGCAAAGTCAGCTGCGAAAAACTTTCAAATAAGTACAGAGAAGGCAACGAAGCAGGTTCCTTCGAATACTCTGGATTAAAGGATAATGGCGTTGAGATTAAATTCGAAACGCACGAAAAGTTACTAGCGGCTGCATGTAACGTGTATTTGAAATACAGTTCTGCAGTTAACGGTATCTTATGCGGTATTAAATCCGTAGTAATGAGCTGTAAGTCTTTGTTTAAGAACTTTGAAAGTGATTATAAAGCTGAGCTAAATCGTGCATTCGACGAAATCAAAGTTGAAGCCAAAATGAAAGCTGAAGCTGAAAAAGCTGAAAAGAAAATTCGTGAAGAAATTCGCGAAAAGGCTGAAAGCGAATACATCAAAAATAAATTCCGCAAAATCAGAAAAATCGAAAAAGAAACTGAAGACGACGATGAATTATATTAATAATCATTAAAGTCTCTTCAAAAAAAAATAAAGGTGGATCAATTCCTGGCGGTTAATATCCGCCTTTATTTTTTTTGTTTTTAAAGGTATTTTTCTAGGTTACTGAGAGTAAAATACTCTCTAGTCAAATAAATGACTAGAGATGAGATGGTATTATTTTTTATAAGTTTTATAGGTATAAGTAGTATAGTTATTTTTAAGGTATTATAATGAAAAAGTTTGTCCATAACAGTGTGCAGATTACAGACGGTCCTAAGAGCAGTAAGAAAACTCTTTAAGGAGGTATTTCACTTTTAAGGAGAGTAACAAGTTAAAAGTTAAATATCTAACAAAGGCTTTTATATTTGTTAAACAAAGGATAATAATACCATCTCACCTAAATGTCAAATAAAATTCTGTTATAATTATATACTATAACTATGAGAACTTATTTAAGAAGAGAAGATTTTATTTTAATAGGAGGAAATAAAATGTTTAATTACGCTGTATTTGATGATAGGGGAATAATGATAAGCAATGAGATATGCGATGCTAATAAAATGGCAAAGCTTATTCAGTACAGGTTATTGTCAGAAGCAACAAATATAGAATGGCATTTAGAATGTGAAGAAAAATGTCATTTAGAAATATGGTTAACTAACTTATGTAATTTTGTTGGTCAGGTATTAATAGATGGATGTATGAAACAATATAGAGATCTGACTTTATTAGATTCTATTTCGTATGAAACAAATGATGGTAAAGAATTAATCAAAATAATATCTAAACCAGAATTCTTTGATTTCTTCGAAACTAGATGGCCTAGGTTCTATAGAATAATAAATAAACTATTATCAGAAGGAACTAAAGAGTCTAAAGAACTAGAAAACTATGTATGGGCCGATATGATATTGAAAGAAAAACCTAGATATAAAAGGCCTAAAGATGCTATAGGTGAATATATCAAATATTGGTTAGAATTAGTGTATGGGGAAGAAGTAAAAAGATTCTGGATCCCAGATATCAGAATAGTAAAGGGGTAGTTAAAATTGATTTATAAAGAAATAATAGATGGTAAGGTTGGTAATGCAAAAGCTACTGACGTAAGAAACTTTTATCATATTATCGTTCCATCTATACATAGAGCTTTTGAAAAGGCTAAAGAGTATACTTCTGATGAAAGAAGAATACCTCATGACCACACTAATGTGCTTAAATACAGAAGACGTGGTGATGAAGCTTATTTTAGAATAGCATTAGAAATATATGAAATCCTTGCATTAGAGAAACCACTTCCTAATGGAATGGCTTTCACTGAAATGACTATTAGCTCTTCTGAAAGGGATTATATCCTAAGTAGGGCTAGTAAGGAAATCGTTAAATTAGATTTCCAAAAAATGAAATTGGCCTTTAATCTAGTGCCAAATTTTAGATGTTATTTTGTATTTGGAGATGAGGAAGAATATGTTTAATTTCTTTTGTGAAAAACAATCTATGGCATTATCTGCTAAAGGGTTATTATGTGAATTAGATCATGTATTTAAAGTAAATACAAAAGTTACAGATACCTTTTACAATAATGCTAAACTACTACATCAAATTATTTATAATCACCGTTTTGTGTTCATCGATACAAATGGTAAAGAAGTAACTTATACTAAAATTTCTCTTACTGCTGAAGATAAGAAAGAGTTTATCAAGTTAGTAGCTAAAAAGTTAGATCTTGATAGACAAAAACTTATCCTTGCATTAGAAATTCATCATAGAACTATAAAAGAAGTTGAAAAAGCTATTATGTCTTCTATGGCGTAGAATAAAAGAAGGTGGATTAAATTCCTCCTTCTTTTTTTATTCGTAAACTTAGTTGTATACTATAAATATGAGAAATGAGACGATATAGTAATCTAAGTTTAAGGAGAATATTATAATGAATAATTCAAATAGTAAAATAGAAATGCGTCATACTACAACCATTATCCATGATTACACACCTGGTGATAATGAGTTTATAGAACGCAAGTTTGCAGTATTCAATAAAGTATGCCATAGATTAGAACCAAAAGGCATGTATTATGATGCTGAGAATAAAGATCTTTATTTACCATCTGGTATGGAGCAGTATTATATTGAAAGATCTTTTGGTAGAGATATCTTCCATAAAGTGTGCCCAGATAAATATGCTATGGTTAAAGGAGTTAAATTAAAATATACTCCTAGAGATGAGAAACAAAAAGAGGCTATTAAATTCTGTTTGGGAATGCCTCCATATGAAAGAAATGAAAGAGCTGCTCAGTTACAAGTAAATCTGAATACAGGTGTTGGTAAAACATATGTAGCCATAGTAACCTTTGCATATCTTTCTATGAGAACAATGATGATCACCTCTTCATTAGATTGGATTGATCAATGGAGAGAAAAGATTAAAGAATATACTAATCTTAGAGATGATGAAATCTATACAATAGCTGGTGTTAGTTCTATAGCTAAACTAATCAATGGTATGAAAGATGTATCTAAGATTAAGTTCTTCTTATGCTCTCATAGCACTATTAAATCTTTTGCTAAGAGATATGGTTGGAATATGGTATCAGCCTTATTTAAAAGATTAGAAGTAGGTGTTAAGATCTATGATGAAGCACATTTATGGTTTGATAATATCTGTATGATAGACTTCTTTACAGATGTAGCAAAGACTTATTACCTAACAGCTACTCCTATTCAATCAGATTTCTTTAATAATAGAATTTATCAAACTGCTTTTAAGACAGTTCCTTCTATTGACTTATTTGATGAAGATAAAGATCCTCATACAAGTTATATATCTATGCTATTTAATTCTCATCCTAAACCAACAGATATATCTGCTTGTACTAATAGATATGGATTTGATAGGATCAAATATACAGAATATCTTACATTCCAAGAGAATTATTATAAGATACTAAAGATCTTATTAGTTATGATAGAACAAACTGTATCTCCTCAGGGAAAGGTTTTAATTTATATAGGGACTAATTATGCTATAATGAGAACGTACTACTGGATAAAATACTATTATCCTCATCTTAGTATAGGATTATTCTCATCTCTATCCCCAAAAGAATTAAAGAATAGAGAGCTTAATAATAGAATCATTCTTACTACTACAAAGTCTGCAGGAGCTGCTCTAGATATCCAGGGATTAGAACTTACTATAGTTCTTAATGAACCATTCAAATCTCCTGTATTAACTAAACAAACATTTGGCAGAACAAGAGCTCATAATACAAGATATATAGATATTGTAGATGTAGGGTTTTCTACATTAAAACATTATTATGCTTCTAAGAAACCTTTGTTTAAAAAGATAGCAACTGATTGTGTGGAAATACAATTATCAGATTATGATATAAATCAAAAGCTATTAGAGATTGAAAGAGAAGAAAGAAGAAGACTTCAACTCATTCAAGATAGACCTAATTTAAAACAAGTTGTTGAATTAAAACAAAAAGCTGGAGAAGGGAATTAATCCCTTCTCCAAAACTTTTTGTGCAGTAAAAATTGAGAAAAGTGTTTATAGTAGTACGAATTACTTTCAGGGTTTGTAATTCTTTTTTGATATAGTAGTTTTTGCGATATAAATACTATATCTCTATACTTTACTTTTACAGTAGAAATAATATATTTTAAGTACGGTTTTCTATATTCTTTTTTGTGTAATAACATTAAACATATTTCAAGCTGTAACATTATCACTTGAAATCATCAGATAATTGAAATATATCTATATTAAGAATAGAAAAAAATATCTTCTTTATAACCAAGCATCACAAGTTAAGCTAGTTTTCTTCCACTTGCGTATTATATAAAATTTTAGACGTATTGTTATTATACTCTTTATTGTTATCTATTACTTGGGGCAATGAGAATACTATTAAAACTTATTAGCTAACTATCCCTGCGTTTTTTATGTAACAAGTTTTTATTTCGTGACCAAATATTTATTAAATATTTAATACCATTCCTCTATAATGGGATTTTGATTATATCAAAGATATGTGAAAAAGCTAGTCGTGTAATATAAAATACTTACAGAGGATATAGTGTAGATCAATTGTAGTAATTGCATTGGAAAAGTAAAAGGTTTGAAAAAATGCTAATCTTTACAATCTATCTAAGTTGAAGTAAGTCGTCCTGAAGAGATGAATTAATATTTTGAATTACCTTAAGTATCGATAATCAATAACAAAGGTCATAATGTATTTAACTTTTCTGATTTTCAGATGATAAGAATAAAAATAAATATTAACTCACTTTAAAGGTTTATTTTAATATAACACTATCTTTTTGTAATCGAGAAACTAGCTTTCTCATTATTAATTAGTTAAAAGGATCATTTGAAACTAATATTGTCCTCCACCCATATCAGCTCCACCTTCTGCTCCACCGCCATAAGGTTTAGCAGCAGCTGTTTTAGCTTTAGCTTTATCAGCCATTTCATTAATCTTATCCATTGGTAAGAATGAATCATAATAGTATTCCATAAGTAAAGATGTGAATGCTAATTTTTCTTGTTCGTTTTGAGTAGTACCAAACTTCATTTGAACAATGTTTTGAATCAACTCTTGAGACATCGATAAGATTTGAGAAGTATTAGTAAAGTTCAACATGATTGGAGGTGGAAGTTCTACTTTGATAATAGAATTAGTATTGTATTCATATTGATAGAGTTTTGTGTAGATAGCAGATAAGATTGGTTCATATAGTTTTTGTCTAGCATAAACCTTAATAAGGAATCTAGAATTACTCATAGTAAGATGAGTAGCTGTAGATTCTTGATATCTACTGTTTACCATTTCTAGAGAAACACCAGTTTGATTTACAGCCATTTCTTCTAGCATATTCATAAATTCTGTTTTAACTTCTACGTTTTGACCAGGCATAATTTCAAAGCTTACAGGAGATTCACCATTAGCGTTTTGAGGGATTACCAAGTCATTAAATCTACCAGTAACGTTCATGATATTATTCATATTTTCAATCTGACGTAGATTGAAGTTAGAGCGTTTGATTTGGTTAATTACATTAAGAAGTACAGATGTGATATTTGTATCGATTGTTTGTTTTACATGATACAAACGTTTATCATAACCACGAGTTAATAGTGCAATTGTATTAGAGATATATAAGCAAGTATATAGCTTGGCTGGGAATAAGGATTTAACAATATCAGAAACACCACGATGAGTCTTCTTATTCAATTCGAAATAAGAATGAATGATATCAGATGGTGGGATAAAGCTGATACGAAGTTTAGTAGTCTTACCATTATTATCAGCATTGTATTTTAATACCGTATAAATCTCTTTAGCCAAATCTTGGTTAGCATTTACAAATTTCTTATCAATTCTTTGAGAGATCTTTCTAGCAATCTTCATAAGAACTTCGTTATCTTGAGTAGAAGTGCCACCATTTGCTTCATTTTCTCTAGCAGTTCTTCTAGGTCTCATACCACCTAATGTAGAAGTAAACGTCATTTGCTCTTCTGCATTACCACCATTAGGATCATTCATTTCAATATAGTAATATCCCAAGCAAGTATTATTAATATAAATAGGTTTTACTCTATCATGTTCTAATATCTCAAATACTGCACCAGGTAATTCTAATTGTTCACCAGTATTACCAGCTTTTGTAGGTTCATTTAAATCTTTTAAACCATCATCTGCAAGACTAGTAGGCCCTTGTAGAGTACCACCTTGAGCGGCTTTCTTTAATTTTTTATTAATATTTTTAAAATAAAGAGAGTTGGAAAGATAAGCATTGCGTGCAGAACCAAGCGACTCCTCGCCAAATAGAACAGCTGTTTCATCGAAAATACGTCTTAAACCATTTTCTTTTACGATGATACCAGGAATGACTCCTGTTTTGTTTATTTCTATATCTAGATTAGAATACTCGATATTGTTATTAGCTAAACCATCAATAGCTTTACTAGATAAAGTTTCTTCATTTAGATTATAAACGCTCTTAGCACCAAAGGAACTTAACTTATCTTCATCAATAGTAGAATAAGCGAAACTCAAAGTTTCATTAATAGATTGAAGGCCTTGATTTACAGAATCTTCTGTAAGGATACCTTCTTCAGATAATAAGGATGCTCCATCTGTTCTAGCCATTAATTTATCAAGAGCTTTTTTATAAGGAACAATATAAACAAATTGTTCACCATATTTAGCAGTCTTAGAATATAATTCATTTCTAAAAGCTTCTAAGTCATATTTTCTAGAAAATAATTCTAAGTCTGATCCATCAGCCTCTGACTTATTATCACTATTTGTTTTATCTGTTGCACCACTTACATTTTCAATATTAATACGAACAGCATCGTCATTAAAATGGTCTGCAGACAACACATTGTCTTTCTTAATATCTAATGCCTCATCTAATTTAGGCATATATTTACAAACAGTATCTATCTCTCTATCCAAATCTCTAACAAGAGCATTCTGAGAGTAGATATCCATTATATCTGCTAATACTGTTTCATCTTCTAATGCAGATCTAATTTCATTAAGCTGATCTTTATCATTTCTAGCAAGAGTTCTAGCATAAAGATCAGCCATATTAGTCCCACCATTATGGGACTTAGCTTTATCGATGAGACTTTCTAAGTCATCATCCATTCTACGTTTTACAGTGTCAATATATTTACTATTATCATTATTAGTAAAATATGTGCTTTTATATAAGTCATCGATGTTAGCTTGGATACTACCGGCAATCTTTTTATTCACATCCATGCTTACGATAGGTAGCTCATCGGGTTTCGGATTACGTCTTCCTTTTTTGTTATCATCAGCCAATGATTTGTACCTCCTAAAAATCAAATGTCAATTTTAGCAATAATTACCTTAATGTACCAGGGATACTATTTAATCGCTTGGCATAAAGAACCTCTATACCGCCGAAACGGTATAGAGGGATAGATTGTGAGTTATTAATCTTAGATTGTAGATTTAAGGTTAACAATGCTATCATATGTTGGAGAATCTGCCACAGTAGCGTCAGAGGAACCAGCATATACTTCAACAGCTGCTTCAGGATGCAAGGATTTATTAAGGATATTGTATCCGAATTCCATTTCATCGAAGCAAGTATGTTTGTTAATGAAATCCAAGAATTCCACTGCACGTTGGTTAACAATTCGACCAGGAATTGGGAAACCATTGAATTGCAATGCAATTTCAGAGAAGTTGATTTCACCACGAGTTACGTTGTAAATAGAAGTATTAGCAACGTTTGGTTGGCAAGAAGCAAGGATGTATGCTTTTTCAACATTCAAGCCAGTGTTATCAGTTACGATCAATAAGAAATGGAAGATTTCAGATTGGTAACCTTTTGTAAGACCAGCATTGTCTTTACCTGTGTATTCAGGATATTTAAGTAAACCATTGTAACGTTTGAATTGAGTACGAGGGTCTTTTACACCACGAATGAATAATTCGTTAACCTTAGTAATCAAAGAACCAGAACGTTCGTAATAGTTCATGCTGAAAGAAGTACCACCTTGTTCAGTAGTTTTTGTAATGATGTTGAGATCAGTGATACCATTTGTTAATTGGTTAGTTTCTGCACTGATATCTTCGATACCTTGAGCACCACGGAATTCATATTCAAGAATATGACGATAGTTACGGATCAATGTATCATAAGTGTTGTTACGGCTTCTAAGAGCTGTCAAGAATTTAGGAATATCAAGACAGATCAAGAAGGAGTACCCAGTTTCATACAAATCAAATTGTTGAAGATTTGTGAAGTCTGTTACACCACGCATCAATGTATATTTGGTTACATCGCGAGGGTCGAGGGTACTGTCAAAAATATTGCTTACGGTTTCTTTAGACATTATTTATTACCCTCCTATTAATCCAACGCAATAATCTTGAAGATTTCTGTTTGAACGAAATTACGGAATTTAACGTACAAGCAAGCATAGATAATTTTATTGGAATTATACAATGCATTGGATACATATTCGATTTCGAAAGAAGAGAATAAGTGAGAATAACGGTTAACGATCAAATCGTTTACGTCTTTCTTGTACTTAGTCAAATCATCACCATCAAGGAAGCTATAACGGATCTTAGGACAAAGTTCACGAATAGCTTTGATTACTTGTTGAACTGCAAGAACGTTGTTGATCCAAGATAATTGAGTATAACGAGTTTGAGAAGTATACTCAGAGTTCATAGTCAATACGTCACCATTGTAGAAAGATAAGTAGTTGATACGCATATCATCTAATTCTTTGAATTGGTCAACGTAAGGAGTATGTTTAGGAGCAAAGTTCAATGTACCTTCAACATAGGAATCATTAGGAATAATGATTTCGTATTTTTGACCACAGAATGGACGGTTACGACCATTGATGAAGTGTTTAACAAACAAACGAGTCAAGTCATAAGTAACTGTAACAGGAATTTGTTTTTTAGTATAAGGATCATAAATTTCGTAAGAGTTCATATATGTTGCACAGTAACGATTCTTAGCGTTTTCATAATCTTTAATACGAAGTTCTTCAATGGAGTTTACGTTAAGACCCATATCACGGAAGTATACAAAGTCTTCACGGAATGCAGCCAATTGTTCAATAGCACGTTTAACTGGTTTTGGATAGTTAGCATCGAAAATACAGTCAATACGGTTATTATCCAAATCATAGATATCATCGGAGAAAGAACCGTCGAAAGCTTTGATCAATTCTGCTTCATATTCTTTAGCGTTAATAGGACGATCACCGAAGGAACCATTGGAACCGTTTTGTAATCTAATACCCATAACGTTGGAAAGGTTTACACCATCAGAAACGTCAACAGATAAGTTGTTGTAGTCACGACCATTCAAATCAGTACCGAACAATACGTCAGCAAATTTGAATTCATCATCACCAATCAAATAACCCACGTTGTTAACGAATGCTTCATATTCTTCATCAAAGAATAAAGCACGAAGTTGTTTAGATTGCATACGGATTGCATTAGACAATGCCATATTTTTATCTTTTTCAACAACATCTGGATTCATTGTGAAGGAAAGTGTTTCTAATGTAGTACCATTTTCGATGATGTCGATGAAATAGCGTACATAGGAAACTGGATGGGAGCTAGTAGTGTCAGAATAAATACGGAAGGATTTATTAGAAGCACCACGGCCATTGTCAGCTAACAAGAACAATACATATTCGTCATCTTCACCGATTTCATGTTTATGACCGAAATCGTTTTTCAAGATTTTACCGAATTTTTTAATATCGTTACCATCAGAAGCAACAGATTTCAAACGGTAAGTAACTTTAACGAAGTTTTCCAATACAGGAATATTCGCAATACCATTTGTATTAGCATCTGTAGTAAGTCTGTTAGTTGTAGGGTTTGTAAACAATGGAAGACCACTGTCGTTTGTTTTTTGTTTCTTTTCGTTCTTAACTTCTGCAACTACACCAATATTTGCAAGAGTAGCATCAGTAGCAACAATACGTTTGAAAGTAACGTAGCCACCAGCATTAATAATATTTGCAGCTTGGATTAAAGGTTGACCATGTTTGGAGTAAGAAGGAGTTTTTCCGTATAAATCAAAGAATTCACTACCGAAAACTTTATGTTTCCATTCTTCAGGACCTTTATCAGCAGAACTTACGACCATAAATATCGGACGGTCAGTGGTATCTTCAGCAATATCCGTAAAGGTACGAATATCAGACTGATCATCGATGATGGTAGTTACACCAGGAGCTGGCATATCGAGTTCCTCCTTTTTCATTAAATAAAAAAGTTATTAATTTTTCGAAAAACTAATAATTTGAAATCATTACAATCAATGATTATTAGTGATTCTATATATATAGAACCTAAGGATTATCATAATTCACTATAATGACTAGGACACATAGCAAAAAATGGCCCCCAGATTTAATATAATGTTATTCTAGAGCCTTCTAGCTTGACTGCTATTCTTGGCCTACTAGAATCTCTTCTAATGGTGTATCTTTAGGATTTTCATTCATCATAGCAGCTAATACGGACTCATCAAAGTCTTCAGAAATTAATGCTGTATATGGAGAAATAAGTCTAGATACATTACGAAGAGACATGGACTTATATGCATTCATATCTTTTGAGCCTGATAAACGGAAAGGTTTAGTTTCATCATTCTTTGCTCTACATACTTCAGAAATTGCAAAGCCAAACATTTGGTTATTGATACCATAAGAAGAGCCATTTATTTCCATATTTTCAATAACCAAATCTTGAATATTTTGATATGGGATTGTATTAATTACATAACCAAGCATGAAGAAAAGATTAAGCATCTTTTCACAGTTACCAACGAATTGAATAACTTTAGTAGATACGATGATTTGATCATCATCTCTATATCTAAGGATACGATAATCTTCTGGATCACTATTGGCAGTAAGTTTAAGTTTCTTAACCTTAGTAACTTCATAAGGTCTAGTAGCAAACATGGATGGGAATCTAAACATTCTTAATCCATCATTCTTACCAGTTTCGATATCTTGAACAGTATAATTGAATATACCCATGATATTGATATAGTCGCCTTCTTGTTCTGCAATATTTCTATCGAAATACTTTTCTGGAACGTATGCTACCATTTCTTTTCCTTTAGCTGAGAATAAGATAGATTCTTTCTCTTGCTTGCAGAAATAAGGAAGTTTAGCCATTAATTTTCACTACTTTCTTCTCAAACACTATAGAGAGCTTTAAAATATGGAAGAGCTAGTTTATCTTCTTCAGTAAGATCTTCTGATAAGGATTTTTTAAAAGCAATTTTACCAACTGTTTCTCTTTGATGAGGATCTGCACCATTATCCATTAAATACTTAGCAATAGCATATTTACCATGTTTTAATGCATTATAGAATGGCCAGTTATCATAACAATCAGCAGTAGCTCCTAATTCCATCATATATTTAACCAAATCTAAAGAAGAATATTTTACAGCTTCATTAAATGCAGAACCATTTCTAATATTTCCGAAAGATCCACAAGTAGGTTTGATATCATTTTCAATAGCAAAGTCTACTAATACTTTTAATCTTTCTAATTGGTTAGCATTCACTGCATCCAGCATAAGATCTTCTATTTGGAAAGGTCTATCTAATCCAACATACTTATCATATACAGCAGTTAGTACCTTCTTAACTACTGATAGTTTAGTATTAGGATTTTGAATAATAGTAGATAAGATAGGTTCATCTAATTCTCCAATATGGAGTAATAAGATAGAACTAATAATATCATCGTATGGTTTCTCAAGTATCAATTCCCATAAGAATGGATTATTATAGAACTTTTTGTTCTTGATAATAAATGGTTTCTTTTGTCTAAATTCTTCTGTGTCTATCTCATTTTCAAAAGAAGAATTGTAATTATAATCCTTATAATTGATGCCTTTAGATAAAAGGCTGCTCATCAAAAGGCTATCATTAATTAATGCTTTTTCACCCAATTTGGTCATCTCCAATCATTAAAAATATCTATTATAAGTAAGTCAAAGAAATAGAAAATCCCCTAAGGAGAACTAACTCCTTAGGGAATGATTGAGTGTTAAGTGTTACTATTAGAATGAACACCAGCTCTGTGTTCCCAATCTTCACTCATATTTGTACCAAAGTCATTGAAATGACGATCTGCAAATAAGATTAAACCATTCTTATACATTACATTTCCATCATTACAACCGCATTGGTTTTCATATCCATCAACTGGTACATCAAATTGTTTAATAACTTTAGGCATAGAAGTGGAACTTCTACCAGCATTTTTAGCAATAGGAGTTGTATCAGATTTAGAAGCAGTGATAATACCTTCAGATGTTGTACCACCAGTGGTTACACCATTGGAATATACACCACCTTTAATAACTGCCCCTACAATAGTTCTACCAACTGTAGTACCTCCAATAATAGTACCACCTATCAAAGTACCTCCAGTAGATACCAAGTTACCAGTAGTTTTACCACCTTCAATAGTAAATTGTTTACCATTGATACAACCAGTAGCAATACCACCTTCACCAATACCACCTTTTGTAGTACCACCAGTAGTAATATCTCCTACTGTAATACCACCAGTGGTGATCATATCTTCACCAGTAATTGTGGCATTAGTAAGAATACTATTTTTAATAACAGGATTAATGATAGTACCATTAGAAGTCTTACCACCAGATACAATTGTATTGATAGCAATTACATTAGAGATTGTTCCTTTTACTGTAGCTTTAGAAACGATTTCTGTTTTAGGATCTTTCTCACCATCTACACTACCAGAACGAAGAATAGCATTTAAGATTTGACCTTCTGTAATAGTACCGTTTAGAGTATCACCATTGATGACTGTGATATCCATCATACGATCATTCTTACCTTGAGCCAAACCATCTACAGTATGACCATTGATCTTACCATCAATAATAGTACCTTCGATAAGGTTACCATTTTTATCAATGATGGCATTTACGATAACTGCTTCTTTGATAACTTCTGCAGAAGTAGTACCGTATCTATGAATAGAATTATCAATAGTAGAATTTTGACCAGCAAATTTAGAGTATTCAGATACTCCTCGTAATTGATCTGTCTTGATAACTGTTTTGCTAGTAGTATAATCTACAGAACTATCGATTGCTAATTTAAACAATGTAGCATTGTTGCAATCATAAGTTTTATAGATATCAGTAAGTTTACCAGTTACTTGTTTTAATACACCGTCTTCTACATATTGGAAAGTATAAACTTTGCCAGGTTCTAATTCGATAGTAACATTCATCTTGGCATCGCTATATTTAATAGTAGCGATCAATGTACATTTTTGAGATACATCAACACCAGTAATCATAGAAGGAGTACAACAGCAACAAGATAAATTCAAAGGACCTTCTGCTCTATATAAACCACTCATCTGACCAGGAGTGATATTGGAATTCTTCGTAGTAGTATAATCAGAACAACATCTTCCACCAACTACACCGCCATTATATGCTGGAGTTGGATCAAAGACATGATTAACTTCATAGCAGTCATTGCTGCTAGAAACTGTATAATGACTATGAGAATCGCAAGATTTGCATTCAGACATTTACTTTACCTCCTTTAAGAAATTTAGTATTATAAAGATGTGAACACACAAGAAGATGGATAAGGGAAATGAATCCCTTATCCAATGGTTTATTGTTCAGTTGGAGTAACTTCGACTTTTGTAGTGTCTTGTAGAGGTAGATCCTTAATAGTCTCTGTATCCTCTTTAACGCCTTCAGCAATAGCTTCTAATTCTTCCTTAGTAGGTGGGTTTATAGCACTGTAAACTAGTACTAATAGTTTGAAGAATTCTCTTACTTGATTAATAACGTCAGGATATTCATCAATTTGAGATTTAGTCATATAAGACCAAATAGAGATATTCTTCATAATCATCATAATGAAGAAGTTTGTATGAGCATCAAAAGGAGAAATACCTCTAGCAACTTTAGATAAAACGATGGAGAACAAAGCTCCAAAGTCATATTTCTTTTCTGCTTCGTTCTTTAATTTAAATCCAAAGTGTACTAATACTGCATCAGTAAGTTCTGGTAAGAATGCATTGAATTCAAACCCAGATCTATTTCTTGCAGTATATAAATCTTCGATAGATCTTCTTAATCTTACTTCATTATTATAGATCTTAAGAATATTAGTTTTCAAAGCTTTGATGAAGATAGCTGGATATGCTTGAGAAGTAAAGTTAGCCATTTTATAAGCAAGATATACTTTATCAATGATCTTCTTAGTCTTTTCTCCATCATTAGCAGCTTCAGCTTTAAGCTCTTCCATCATCTTATCACGTTTATTCAAATCTTTGTCTTCATAATAGATATCAAAGATTTTTTGAATATACTTAGCATTCAGCTTTGTATGTTTAAAGAATATAGAACCAGAGATATCATGTTTCCCATTGAATAGGGGTTCATTCAATTCAGCATCAAGCTCTGCTTCTAATTCTTTAATAGTTGCATTCATCTCATCTGTTTCTTTTTCCAAGATTTCAGATGGTTTTAAGATTGTTTCTTCAGTCATGTTTCCTCCATTATTTGGTCATATTAGCAGCAACTTTAGGATCCAATACGTCAAAGTAATCTTGTTGCATTTTCAATCTTACTAAGGTAATGATATCACCACGAAGAATTGGATTATTGATTAATTGGTTATATAAGACAAATAATGGAACACCATTCGTTACTTGAGATAAGAAGATATTAATGATAGTAGTATCTACATTGCCCATACCATATGCATAACCATAAACTGTTGCATCAGGAACTTCCATATTTTTAATATAAGAAAGAACCAATGGAAGGTTAGCTGTAATTACTAATAATGCATTATCTTGACCAAAGATTGCTTTACCATAATTAGAACTCATATCTTTATTTAGTTTCAATTGTTCTAGATTGAAAGTAGAGTAGATATTATCTCTTTCTTCATATAAGAATCTAGAGAAGAAGGAAACTAAATAGTTATTGAAATTAGATACGAAGAAATCATAGATAAACATTGCAGCCAAATATAAATCGGTTTCTTCATTTTCAATAAATTGGAATCCATATTTTTTAGATACTGCAGAAATTGTATCTCTATACATTTCTTTTTCTTTAGCAGAGATCTCTTCTTGATCATATGGATAAGTTGTATAAAGTTGTTGGAAGGTTTGTTTAAAGGCTTTGACGATATTAGGTTTTGGCAAAGTATCAAAGCGGTTAAACATTTGAGTCAAAGTATCTTCGACTACATTCATAGCATAATCGCTATCAAATTGAACAAGAATACTAGCTAATTGGTTATCAGATTGAAGTTCGTATTCTCTGTTATTCATAAGGAAATCTAACATTAGGCGGTACCTCGATTATAACAATTAAAAGTGTACAAAGTTCTTATCTATTTGTAACCATTGCCTTAATTTTTTATATTGAGAATATAGGTATTATGCCATTTGTTGATAGTCTATTTTGTAATGAGTTCTAATAAGCTTATTATTTTCATCTGTTTTAAAGTTGAAATAATTTTTCCCAGTAACCATTTTAAAGAAATAATAGAACTCATTGGTTAGGTTATAACCATATACATTATTCACATCATTTTGAAGAATATCAGATACGGCATGGTGGAAACTAATAACCCAATATTGGTTTTCATCAATATTCTTAACTGATCCTCTTTTTACATTTAAAAATCCCAAACCTAATAAAATTCTAAATTGAATAAGCTCTAGCAAAGAAGTAGATTCGTTTGATTCGAATTCAGTATATAAAGCATCTTCTTCGATATATAGTTCTTTTGATTTTGTATCTACGATTATCCCTTTAAAATCACAACAGCTATGATTCTCATCGCAGATATTATCAAGATCAAACCTTTTTACAAATATTATATCTTTGAATGATACTCTATAAGGCTTAATTAGTTCTGAATTCAATATTACTTCTTTTGCTAGATCGTTTAACTTACTCATTATAATACTTAACTCCTATTATTAACTCTTATTATGTTTTAATTTATCTATTGTAATCCATTATCTTCTTTATTGTTTTCGTAATAAAGATCTCGCTCTCCAGCGTTCATTAGATTATAAATAGATGACTGACTCATTTCTTCTTCGGTTTTATTGAAATCTAAGAAAATCGAATTTGGAAGGGAGCTATTATTAGATGCCATAGAATATTCATCATCAATAGATACATCGTCTGGATTGATTTTATATTTTCTAGCATAAGCTTCTCTTACAACTGGGTTTTGAAGCATTTCCCTTAATAAGGCAGTTTCTTGTTTACGTTGTTTAGTCATATAATCACCAAACAATGTATTCATGGCTTTTTGCATTTCACCCATTTGATTTTGGACTACTGATCCTCTATCATCATCAGGTCTGTTGATATATTCTATTTCTTGAGTGATATCTGTCATGTTTTCATCGATACTCATATCAAGAACTTCATCTATATCATCTTCTGTTTTGATACTGCCCTTTTCAATACCAAATAGTTCTTTTAAGTTTTTACCTTCATACCATACATAAAGAGCAACTAAGTATGAGAATATTTGGTCATCGTGTGTTAAAGCAGAGTGTTCTACTTTACCATTACGTTTTACTTCTAGACCACGCATTTCTTGATAAATACTTGGAGAGATAAATTTATCTTTATGATAATTAACGCGTTCTCTAAGTATTTCTATCAATAAATCACGAACGTTGTTTGTAGATGTAAGACCATATACTTTGGTCTTACGTTTATTTCTGATAATACGATTACCATCAGTAGTTTCTTCAAGAACTCTATCTTTAATTTCATAATAGAGGTTTTTCTTTACTGGAGTTTCTAATAGCTTACCAATTACGGATAAACCGTAGCCACCATTTCTTTCGACGTTTACTACTGCATTAGGCATCATATTAGTTACTAGATATTGAACTACCCTAGCAAGTTCTATATTAGAAATTGTATTACATTTCAAATCGGCAAATACTCTAGTTGTCTTAGAGTCTACGCAAGTAATACAAGAGCTATCTTTAGATACGCCACCAGATGGATCGACACCAATAATTGGTGGGTATTTAGGAACTAAGTTAGACTTAAGTGGAATTTCTTCATAAATATTGAATTGGTATTTACCGAATATAAGAAGTGTCTTCTTAGGTTCTTTACAATATTTACGAATACCATCTAATTCATCTTTAGTGAATGGGTTATTTTCAGATTCGTCAGACCATTCAAGAAGAATTTCACGACGGATAAGAGGCCAATCCCATTCCAAATCTTTACATTGTTTTTCAAACCATTCTTCAGTATAACCAAGTTGTTGGTAAGTAAATTGAATATGAACAAATGTAGAGAGTTTATTAGCATCAATAATTTCTCTTAATTGTGGATATGTAAGATCATACCATTGTTCGCTAAACTTAGAAGCATTATTTAATACTGTATAAGCATACTTGCCTTCGTCATTGGTTAAGAAGCCAGGAGTTGTAGTATATACTACACCATAAGGAACATTGTTTTGTTTAGCAATTTCAATGGCCTTACTCATCGCTGGTCTCATATTACCATAAATAGTTTTCATGAATGGAATAAATGCAAATTCGTCAGCCCATAAGAGAGGGAATGTTTGACCCCGAAGCAAGTTAGCAGCTGCTAATTCATTTCTTGCTTTAGCGTAGGTCTTGATATTGTTTCTGTTAATAGCATTTTCCATATAGACTTGAGTACTTTGAACTTGTTTCTTACGAGTACCATCCATTGTAAATTTAGAGTCGAATCTAAGATAAGATGGAAGTAAGTCACGAATAGCTCTAATACGAGACAAGTTCAAACGACAGTCTTTAGCTTCTTTGTTAAGAAGAGAGATTTGTGTATTTTGAGTTCTAAAGTTATAGATATAAGTATATAGAACAGCCGTACCAATAGTCTTACCAGTCTGACGAGGCTGTAGTAATAAGCAGTCAAAGTTCATGATTGCCATGTATAAGAATGCCATATTACCACGGTTCAATATAAACTTAGACGGTTCGCCAGATGATGGGATACGAGCTACTTCTCGAAGATAATACCAGAAGTTATTTCTTACTTCGGCCAGTACCTTCATTTTATATAAAGTACTTAGATTTGGATCGTGTGGATCTATATTTGCAAGATCTGGATCTAATAAAGCCAGCATAAATCTATGGTTTTTAACACCAATAGATTTAAGATAGTTACTCATTTCGATGAAGGATTTATTAGTAGTAGATCTTTGATAATATACCTTTTGACCCTGATTCTCTATCATAGTCTGAGAATCATAGACCATATTTTGATTAGGCATGATTAAGCAATAACCCTCCTTTTGTAAATGTAATCTAAAAGCAGATTATTATGTAAATGTCGCAGTTTATAAAAGTAGATTTAATCGTATACTATAATAATGAGATATGTTTATACTATAGGAGGATATAAATGGATAATATTTATTTACAGTTAATAGACAATGCATATAGGGATATATTGTCTCATATATTTGGTGCAGATAATACTATGCTTAATACATATCATACTTTATTTTTAGTGATATTTCTAATCGTATTTGCTAATAGAGGGATGGCTTTTCTATTGAGAAGGCATCATATTATAAGCAAAATAATTTCATATATTTTATATTTTTTAGTCATCATAATAGATCTAAGTATATTAATAGGAGTTTAGAATGTGTGAATCATTATATACAAAGAGCTGTGAGTTTGCAATAAAGGCATTCAATTATTTAAATACAAGAGTTAATAGAACAAGAATACCATTCTTTCAATTAGAAACAGCTCCCAATACTAATACGGTCGGTCATGTAGTAAATGGTACTATGACTCTAAATATTCATAATATATTGGAGTTAGCAAAAACCTTTGATAAATATGATTGGGCTAATATTAGAGGGTTGATTTTAATTACTATAATTCATGAGTTGTCTCATATCAATCAAAATATAGATTATAATAGATTTTCTAAAGATGAGGCATATCATCAAAAAATAGAATTAGAGAATCATTATAATGCATTGAATTTCATGCTCAATAGAGAAGAAGAATTACATAATCTTTTCGGAGATTATTCTGATGATATTTGTCTTGATCTAGAACTAACTCAAAAATGTTTAGAGAATCCGCAATTAAAGAATTCTTATAAGTTAAGAAATACAGATGATGTAGCAATAGTATCTTTGCTAAATATGTTTACTGGATTGAAGAAAGCTGATAGAGTAAAAGTAGAAGAATGCTTGATAAATTCTAATCAGGTATTTGTAACTTATAAAGATAACAGTGATACTTCTTCATATAAGTACAGTGAGATAGTTAAAGATATAAAAGGTATCTGGTATACTTATAAGATATTTAATATCATTAGATTCATATTTACCTTACCAGCATATAGAGTAAATATAGTATTAGAGGATAATACCGATCTCTATATAAATCTAACTAGAAATGATAATGGGCAATTATCAGAATCTGCTGGTCAGTTTGTAGCAAATATAGTTACACAATAAAATCAGGGTATAGGCTATTATGCCTATACCCTATATCTTTTTAAGCATGTGTATTTTCTTTTTTTAAATTGATAAATAATTCACACCAATTCTCTAGTGTAAGATCTACTAATTCGAATACGTCTTCTTTTTTATACTCATCATTTGAGAAATTATAATCTTTATCAATATATTCTAATACGGATTCATAAATTCTATCAAATAATTTCTTATATAGATCTTGGTCTATAGATGCTTTATCACCTTCAAATAAAACAGTCGAGTAGAAATTTTTGAAATCTTTTGTATCCATAAAAGAAGATATCATTTTTCCATCTAAATTACCATAAACATTTTTTAATCTTTTTAAACCATTATCATCTAAACTAAGATTTCTATCTTGGTATTCAAAATAGATAGTAAAGATATAAAATAATGTAGCTCTAATAACTTCATTTACAAAATGATCATAGTGTCTATCTTTAACTTTATTACGTGTTGTAGAAACGTTACATTGATCAAATAATCTACAAGCAATTCTATTTCTAATAGATATACAATTTGTAATTGTTTTCTTATAAAGTAATCTTGTTACTTTCCAAGTATTTATTGTATATTTAAATTCTTCTTTAACGTACTTTATTCCTTTTTTACTATGGTTGCCAATCAATGCATAGTATGTAAATATCGATATAACACAAATGACATACACAGTTGAAACCATAAATAATTTAACACCAGATACAGGAACTGGATCCAGACCAATTGCATAGAAATAGTGGTCTAAAACGTATGGAGTGATTGCTCCAAGAATAATTGTAATAAGAAGCATTGAAAGAAAAGTTGCTTGCAATCTCCATCTATACATTAGATGGGATAATATGATATTGGTTAAGTCTTTTTTTAGTTTTAAGCTAATTATAATATCTTTCATAGTATAGTCTATCCTTGTATAAGATTCTTTACTCTCCGTTTTAAGAAATCTTGTACATAGCTATAGAATTCGTTCTCTTCAAACATACTAGGGATATTATCGCTTGCGGAATATTTCATTAAGAAGATTTTTTCATAGGTTGATCTAAAATGAGCTCTATCAAAAAGATTATATCTATCGTCTCTATCCTTTCTATCTATACCTAAGATATAATCGAATAGGCTATTATATATACTATTTGAGAGTATTACATTTTCAAATTTATCGTTTACCTCTTGATCATCATCAGATTTGCGTCTGACGATACAATGTTTTCTTAACATACCAATTCCAGGCGATAATAAATATACTTTGTCTGGGAAAACATTTAACCCACAGTAGTATGAAGAAAATTCATCTATATCTAAGAACAATTTTCTAAAAGGTACGCCTAAATCCTTGTACCCAGATCTGGTACAATTTATTGGTTGAGTTAGGCATATGTGTCTAATAGCAGAATCAAATATATTACCTTTGTTCATAATATTATATACCAAAGTGGATAGCAACCATCTGTCAAGAATAATAATAATCTTTTCATTCTCCAATTTAGGAGCAATGATATTGTTAAAAGTATCCCTCATATTTAGGATCATCAAACTTTGAAGAATATCTGTAGGATAATTTTCAATAGTTAATAACTCTCTGATCTTTTTATATATCTCGCTACCATCATTATATGGAAGAGATAAAGTCATAGCAGTATAACCATCGAATTCTTCAGGATGATCGTTTATATAATCAGAAAGCTTTTTACATGTTGTAGTCTTACCAGAACCATCAGTTCCCTCTACAACAATCAGTTTGCCTAAACGATTATTATTTGAAAACATATGTATCCTCCTTTGGATATTATTAAAGTGTTGTTTTAAATTACCACAAGAATAAAGAGTATACCAGTAAAGGTATACTCTTTTGTCTTTGTATTTATTAGAAATAATCAGCAACGCCATTCAAGATTTCGTTTTGAATAGCTTCTTCCAAGGATAATACGATTTTATCGCCATTTTTCAATTTCATAGAAACAGTACGACCATCTTCATTTAGATTGATTCCATTGTATAAGCAATCAAATGTTTCTAGTACTGTTTTAATATTAGCAGATTCAGAAATTAAGAAAGAGTTAATTTGAGATTGAGTAAGAGGTACTAAGATCTCAGTAGATTCTGCTAGGTTACCGTATTTAGCGATATTATTAATTTCATCATTACGACGGAATAATTCAGAAGTAGGATTGATCTTATAATACTTCATATCGCCATATTGACCAACGGATTCTGTTGTTACGATAGAAGTGGTATATGCTTTAGAATGAGAAGGGAAATATACACGGTCATATGTAATGATTTGCATACCCTTTACAGTCATTCTACCATTTTCATTTGCCAAGGAACCAACAGCTCTAAGAGAGAAAGAAGGTTTTTGACCGTCTCTTAAATCGTCATTAAAAGATCTGCCGAGGTCATTATTAGTACCACGGAAATGAGCTTTTACAAAATTACCATCCATCCATAGTTTAGTGTACCATACTTGTTCTAAAGTTGGATCGATTTTACTTTGACGTGCAAGAGTTGCATCAGATGGATGACCTGCTTCACCTTTAAAGTTACCAGTTTCTACTAATTCTTTTGTTCTAGGAGAGTTAATACCTTTTTCTAATTCGTCAGTTGGATAGTATCTTCTATTTCGGTTAACTTCATCACCTTCTTGAAGAATACCTTCAGCAATGATAAATCCATTTTTATTAACTTCTTTTACTGTAAATTCTACATTGGCTCTAGTTTCTTCACAGATAATAGTGCCCACAAGATTATTTGTATCCAATTATTTTTCACCTACTCTTTAATTCATTATGTATAGAAATTATCTATATGTTTCCCAATACAATATTAGCAGTAAGATAAGAGTAGATCTTAGTGATCTACTCTGTATCTATTTATTTTTTGTATTGCTTATTTTCTTTTTTAGGAGAAGCTTCAGAATTTTCTACTTTTACAGAACCATTAACGTCTGCTTGTTCCAAGGAACTTTTTTCTTCCTTTACTTCTTCTTTAACTTCAGGTTTTGTAGCTTCTACAGGTTTACGATCTGTAACTGTTTCTACAACAGGTTCAGAATATTCTTCTGTAATAGCTTTAGATGTTTGAATGTTAGGCAATTTAGATGGGCCATTGTAAGTATTGTAGTTATCAAATCCCAATGGTACTGTTACACCACCAGCTAATACCTCTTCAACCTTTGCTTTAAATTCTAGACAAATAGCAATATCTTCATCACGAAGTACTACTAGATTACAAGTGCCTGCAAAGCGAACTCCATTAATAGAGAAAGCTTTATCACAATGCACGTTTACTAATTTTTTAACCATTTGATATTACCCTCCTAAGGTAGATGATAGAATTAGATTATTAATTAATCGTCATCCCCATCATAAGTGTAAATTGATCTGGTATTATTTCATAAAGACACGCATGTCAATTCTAAAATTATTTAAGTTTGTAGATTGCTGACCAAACCATTCAATCAAATCCAATATATTATCTGGAGTTTTATTTGATTCAATATCGCGCTTAATATATCTATACATTGCCTTTAATTTACTAGTACCTTTAATAATTATAGGATATTCGCAAAGTTCTGGATGAACAGTAAAAGCTGGATATAGATCTACTCCTTCTAATACCATTTTATGAGATTTAGTCATACAAAATTCTACAATCTTAATACGCCACTGTCTTCTCTCAATGATAAGTTTTTTCTTTTCAGGAGTTAATGGTTTTTCACCTTCAGCAAATACTTTTAAATATTTATCCATAAATTTTATATATTTTGGGTTAGACTTGATGAATTCATAAAAGGTCTTATAATTCTTTTTACAATAATCTATCAACCAATCTGTATCTGGAGGATATAAAATTGCATCAAGATTTAAAAGTTCAGCTTTATGTTTTTTAGACAATTCAAATGACAATGTAGTTTTACCAGAAGCCGCATATCCTACAATAAAGCATATATTATATTTTCTTCCAGATTTGAATCTATCAAAATTTATGTATAGATCATCGTCATCAAAAAATAATGCATGATCTATTTCAGATTTGAATAAACTCATGATTATTAATCGTCATCCTCATCATCTTCATCGTCGTCTTCGTCCTCATCATCATCGTCATCGTCTTTATCTTTATCATCAGAGTCGTCGTCATCAGAATCCTTATCGTCTTCGTCATCGTCGTCCTCATCATCATCTTCGTCTTCTTCTTCATCGAAGTCATCATCTTCGTCGTAATCGTCTTCTTCATCTTCATGATCGTCATCTTCTTCAGAATCATCCGTGTCAGATTTTTTATCATCTACAATATCAACCAAGATTGTATCACCAGCATAATCGCCTTTAAGAATTTCTTCTTCAGCTTCTGTTTCTTCATCAATGATAGCATCGATTACAGACATAACAGCATCTTCATGTAAGTCTTCATCGAATTTACCTTCTACCATAAGATCTACGTTTAGGTTTTCTAAAGCCATTTCAATACCTCGCTTATTAATTATTCATCAAAATTAGTAATAGGTTGTGGGAAGATCATATTTTGATCTTCATCATATTCTTGGGCTTCTTCATCCCAACCACACATAAAATCAATGGTAGAGCCATCAATATCATTATCACCAATCATCATATTTTCTAGAAGATCTTTTTTCATATCTTCTATAATGATTTCATCTACAGGTCTAGACATTAGTATCCTCCTATAATATTCTTCTTTAATCCATTACTACTAATGTAGGAATTATCAATTATTTGCCTTCCATATATGTTTTCCCACCACAAGTATTATCATCTAAGTATTTTTGGTACTCAGTACTATTAGTAGGATTTACATTGCTATTGGATTGCAATCCATTTATATAAGATCTAAGCATGAATAAGATCATAGGAATTTCATAATATAGATCTTTTGTAAAGTAATAATCTTTAGATTCTAGACTTTCTAAGTCCTCAATATTTAAATTAAATGGGTCTGCAGTCTTGTTCATATAATTGATAATAATATTTTTATAGAAGTCTTTCTTATCTTCTGTATAAGGTCTATTATTAACAATTCTATCAAACAGATCCATATCAATCCAATTAATAGGATCTGCATTGAATTTATTTCTAAGATTAATAGATAACTCCCAATATTCTTCCATACGATCTACTAATAAGCTATTAGGATCGTGAACAGGTACTGGATAGCAACTATTTAAATGAAGTTTATGATCTACATTTTCTATATCTCTGAATATAGTTCTAGAGTATTCGATAGCAAATGTATCTGGTTTATGAACTGCTTGGGAAATATATAAATAGAAATCGTCACTTTCGGAGAAGATACCATTTCTAATTAAGAACTCTATCAAATAAGGATCATAGATAAACATTCCTAAATAGCTATATACAAAGGTTTGAATATTGCCTTTATAGAATAGATTAATATAGAAAGATTTTAGCATAGTATATGCATCTCTAACCCTATCTAATAATTGAGCATCGCTAGATAACAATACTGGAGATAGATTAGTACCAACATTACCAGGCATATACTCAAACTCATTTACTAGTAATTTACCATTTAGGAATCCATAAGATCTTTCGCTAGAAGTTTCTAGATTGTATTTAATCTTATAGAAGTTAGCACCAGATTCTAATGTATCTGGAGAGCAAGAATTTACTCTAAATAGAAGAGTATTATCCCTAAGATAAGTGATCATAAAATAATCATCAACGCATGGTATGATTGTATTAGGTAAGATGATAGCTTCACCTTCAATAGGAGATTCAGGACCAAATTCCCCTCTTTGAAGATCTATCATCATTCTTTCAACACCATAAATTTGGAAGTTCTTAATTTTATTATATCTTAGAGGAGTATTTTCACCTAGTTGATGATATACTTCTTTATCACCTTGGTCTAGGGTTGATTGCTTATCATTTATATTCCAATAAGTTACTGTAGTTGGTTTCTTATCGGTAAATAAATAATAGGGGTTATTTGCTAAACGATTCTGTAAACCTGTTACCAAGCTTTCGGTAGTTTTTCTATAATTCGTATTAGTAAAACTTCCCATATTAGGTTTCACCTCCATTAAGTAATTATAAGATTATATTGATGTGAACTGATAGGCATTTAAACAAAAAAAAATAACGGAATCCCATAATAGGATTCCGTCTATATATTATATCATTTCACTAATATTTTCAATATATGATGAGATTACCAATTTAGAATCTTCTCTCAATTCATCAATAGATTTGTTTTCATCTAGAAGTATACCACAATTCTTAGTATACTGATCATATAATTTATATAGTTTTGTCTTTTTATCTACCCAAGAAGTTATTCCTTTTTCTTTAGAGTTCTCTTCAATTAGATTTTTGGCTTTACCAGTTATACTAAATAAAGCAGCAGAGGTTAAGCGAGCTATATTGTGCTTTTTCTCTGCATCACTTTTCAAAGTACGCATAGGATTTTACCTCCATATCTTTTAAAGAAATATCTATTCTTTAAATCAGTAATATCTTTCTTTTGCAATTATTAGAAATTAGTCTAGATAGTCATAAAAAATAATGATAGGGTAAACAAATATATAGTATAGAGTGTGTATATGTAATAAAATATATTTTCTACACTTTGTTTAGCCTGCTAACCTACACAATTTTTCTGGCTTGAAATTGTTTGGTTAACCTCTTAAAAATTATAAACAAAAACTCTTTTTATTTATTTTCTATAACTATACTAACGGCATGAGAAAATACTTATCTTGTTTTAAAAATTATTTACAGCTTTCCTTTCTTGTAAATAAGATATAACACTACTAATACGACTGCTTTTAATAATAGTTACATATACTCTCTATACTACTCTCTTTCTAGACGTAATATACTCATAACAGTTTGGGATAAGGTCTTAGACCTTATCCCGCTCTTATTGTCTAAAGTCTTATCCAAATGTCACTGAGTCTTAGTTGTATACTTTGAATCCAGGATGATTGACTCCTTTGAGTTTATTAGTGATAGGATTAGAATAATCTTTATTAGGATCAAAGTCTGGAACGTTATTAATTGGAGTAGATACAGGTTCTTGTTTTTCTTCAGGAACATAATCCTTTCTGCATCTATTATTCAATTTGATTACTTCTTTTTTAATACGACGGGCTGGATCGATACCTAATTGAATAAAGATATCAGCCATTAGATTCAATATGAAAGATGATCTAATAAATCCATCTCTATGGGCTGCAAGTCTCCAGTTATGATAATTTCGTTCTTCTTCCCAATTAGGTAATTCTAAAGAATCGAAATCAACTCTATCTCCATAGTTCTCAAAGATATATTGTAAAGGTTCTTTTTCTTTAGCTACATCTTTTTCTAATTTAGGAAAATGAATGATATTCGTATTTTCAGGATCTGGCTTGGCAATTGTTAAAGTTTCATAGGCATATTTCAATTTATTGAAATACAGCTCAGTTGCTAAATCAAGATTATAAGTATTAAAGATCATAATTTCTTTAGGTTTAGCATCTAGAGTAGTTACATTGAAGAAGATATAATTAGTTCTTTCATAACTGAATGGAATGGCTAAAACTCCAATGAAGTATTTGTATTTATACTTTTTAAACACATGACGGTTAAAATGTAATAATCTTATATCTCTTCTTGCACTTTCTCTTCTACGAGCTAAGAATGGAAATCTTACATCTTCAGGAACTTCTTTTAAGTCACTAAATTTCATAGTGGATTCATAGTTGTATGTCACACTAGAGAAATCATGATTTTTAATATAGATTTCAAACTCTTTCAATTCTATTCCTCCTTAATTCTAGCATAGCTTATACACATATTCACTTATCTTATCTTTTGATACACCAAAGTCCTTTTCACCTTCCATCATATTCACATGGACATAGACTGGTATACCGATTCTACTCATCTTGTATTTAATACCTTTCAAAACATAATCTTCTATATCGTTATCTATATAGATATGAAAGGTTACGTCTATAAGACTTTGTGTGGTAACGAAATACTTAATAAGGCTTATGTATGTATTACCACCTATAGCTGCATAGATATTATTAGTTCTATTAGCACCTCTTAAGTTATAGAATACAGATAAGATATCGAATGTGCCCTCTGCTATATGAATATCTATATGATCATAGATATTACAAACTGATGGGATAATATAATACCCACTTCCTTCTCCATCTGAGATAGTATATTTTATATATCTACTATCTAGAGATTTATGAACTTTCTTTCTAGCTTCATCATTCATAAGATTTCTAAATATAATAGCAGAGTTGTTATTATTTAAAAATCCTACGAATACGTTATTGATAGTATCTGCAATTTGTTTTGATCTTGTTACTTTATTAAATTTATTATAATTTAAGAATTCATATAAGCTTAAGATTATTTTACAAGACGCTAAATCTTCATAAGTAAGATTTAACCCAAGTCTGTTATTAAGATAACTCAATTTATATGCTGAAATTTTATTATCTTGTGGAATTGGTACTTGTAAATTCAATTTACCTTGTCTATTTAAACGATACCTGCTTAAATTAGACACTCTCTTATTGTTAGATTCGATCTCAGATAACAATTCTGAGTCTATGATGTCGCCACGTCCACTAAAGTCTTCTAGGACCTCTTTTGTTAAAATACCTCTATGATTAATATTTCTAAAGCAATTAAACATTGGAGGTTTTCCATCAAGTCCTAGAGAGATATACATATGATGGCCTGTATCGGTCATACCTTCTCTATTACATAGAGGACAGTTTATAGTTACTTCTCTTTTAGCCGATGCATCTTTAGAATCAGGGAACAGCAAATGAAGCTGTTCCCTTAGTTTGTCTGATAATTGGGTATTGATTAGATCTTTATTCTCCATTGCTGTTCACCTTCTTTCATTATTAAAGTATATTAATCAGATTAACATTACAAATCTACATACTTCTTCTGATACAATATCTGGAATTACATTGATTGGTCTACCATTGTTTTCTGGATTATGGTAATCTATAGTTTGGAATTCAGATGATAAGATTTGGGCAATAAGCATTAAGATTACATCATGCTCAATCTTAGGATTATTATACTTCTCATGGATCATTGGGAAGTATTTAGACGCTTCAATCTTTTGTAGTTCTTTCTTGTTAATATTCTTTCTAGTAACAACACGAACTATTTTACCACCAACCATATAAGGTAATTGGCATAGCTTATAAGATTCTAATAATCTTCTAGCTGCAATGATTAGAATTATATATTGTCTTACATTCATAATCTTAATAGATTGAGGATCATCAAACTCTTTAGCAAAGAGATAAGTTACGAGAGTCTTTTGTAAAGAGTTTACGATAAGTTTACCATCTTCATCACAGAGTTGATTGTAATAGAATTTGATTTCTTCTTCATCAAATGGTCCATACTTCAACTCAATACGTTGCATAGTAGTTTCGCAGTTTACTTGTGTTTGAATAAGAATAGCTTCATTGATCTTAGCAGCATGCGCTTCGAATTTATCGCATTCTGAGTTATTATCGTCATCTCTATTTGAAGATGATAACATTACAAAGCCATATTCATAAGGTACATCTGTAACCTTAAATCTGATATCTCTATTGATGGCATTGTAGTTGAAGTGAATAATATTCTTATTATAAGTATATTTAGGAATAATTTGCATGATGATATTTTCTACTGTCTCAATGGAGTGAGTAGTAGTATTTCTACCACGGATAGTTTGCATTTCCCATAATACACCATTGTTCAAAGTATTCTTAGTTACATTACTAGATGCTGTTTCATATAACTTAGAAGACAAGTTAACCCCATATGTTTTAGAAGCTGCTTGGAATAATAAGTCGAATGCTTTAAGCAATACTGTTTTAATATCTTGAGGATCTATCTTCTTCTTTTCAATAAAATGAGTTAGAAGAGGGATCATCATATTCTGCATAACAGAAATCTTAAGCATGATTTTTGCATGGAAGTCAGAATATTCTAATACTGGAGATTTAGCATTCTTATATGCTTCCAAATCATCAATAGAATATTGTTCCATATTCATTTGATCCAAATGATAATTCAAATAAGCAGCCATAGAAGAACCATTAGGGTTGATAAAGTATTTCCATAAGTCATTCAAGAACATATCAAGACTATAGTCATCAGTATTTACATCGATCATATATTTGATCTTTGCATACAATGCTACTAGTCTATGCTCTTTATCATAATACTTCTCAAAGTAGTTTAGGTAATTAGTACAATGATCTCTAAATCCAATTGCAATAGTACCATCTTCTTTTACTTTTGAGTCACTATTGTAACAGCGTTTTGCTTTAATGGAAAAATAATCAATCATCATATTAGCTTCACAATCATCACTCATCCCAAAGAGTTTATGAATAGGAGCTATAATCATACCTCTAGTATGTGTAAATACGGCATCCTCTGGAGTTTGTGGTCTCCAATCATCAATATGTGGTTTTTGTTCCATATAAGGATTACCTTGCTGACTAGCGGCCATCATAGTCTTAACAGTATCATGTTTAGCAACCTTATCACCATCTTTTGTGATATTATGGTTAATAATAGATACTACTGGAATCTTTTCCCCTTTAGCATACTTACTTCTATCAAGTACAAGTCGAGGCATATAATATGCTTGGTTATTATAAGTTAACTCATCCTCGATATCAACTTGATTATCTTTGTAGTAATCCATTCTTTACTCCTTCTCCTTACTATTGTTAAAGACTTATGTGAATTCTTGAGGTTTTCCACGCCTCATATTTATAGTATACAGACAAAACTACGATTAGTAGTGTCTACTAACTTTCTTTACATAATTCCCACTACGTTTAGAAACGCTTTTATTTACACGCTGAACAGTCTTGACTGTCTTAACTTTAGTAGCATAAGCTTTTCCTTTTCCCTGTAAACTATCAGTATCAGAGAAATCATCCTTTGAAACATAGTTACTACCATACTTAGTACTAGACTGAAGTTTCTTAATATTTTGAACTTGAATAAGCTTTTCCTTACCACTCATAATTTGACTAGCAAGATTTTGTGGTTTATAAGGATAAGCATTCATCCACATAATTTTATTTTCTAAACCTTTTAATTTAAAAAGGAGATAAGCAAAGTAAATAGATTTTACATACCCTACTATCTTATTTGGATTTGTAACTGTAGGATGTTGTTTAAATACAATAGGGTCAAACTTTTTAACTAATTCTTTTATAAGAAGATCGTTATGTTTAAATGCATTAGCATAAGTAAACATGAAGTTTGGATCATTAGAGAATACTTTGATATCATACCCACTAATTTTATTAAGTCTTTTTTGTACGTCATCATTTGTAGTAAACTCTATTACTACATCATAGAATATATTCTCATCTTTTTCTGACGGCATCATAATATAGAGAACATATTTTTCATTAGTGTTTTTATATAGAGTATAGTTTATCTTACCATTTACTCTAAGCATCATTTCATCAAATTTCTTTGAATAGAGTTGTCTGGCAGTCTCTGCCTCTCCAACCATCCGAGTACGGCCTCCAGATGGATTTTTGGCGTAATCATCAAAAGTAATTTGCATTTTCTTCTACCTCTTTTTCTTTTACCCTTATACAATAATGACGTCTAAAATACCCAGTAAGGATCTATTCCTTACTGGTGGTATCTTAGATTATTCTAAATTCGAGGGCAAAAATGACATTAAATCATTTAATAATTTGTAGTTCAATGTGTAAAAAATTATTTTGAAAAATTTGTTTCAATTATATACTATAAATATGAGAAGTGAGTGTATAATATGACTCTAAGAAAGGCTGTGATAATTTTTTATAATAAACTAAAACATTCATTTCAAAATTACAAAGCAAGTTATTTCAAAAAGAGGTTTAAAATGGAAAAATCTAAAATCGAAAAAATCAATCTTAATTTTGGTGGAGTAAATCTAAATGGTATTCTAATTCCAGAAGCATCATCTGCAGAGACTATTAAGAACTTACTTGAGTTGCGCAGTCAAGTAAACTACTTCATTGATCTATTAGAATCAATGAGACCAGAAAAGGAAAAAGAAAAGGTTTATACAGACGTTATTCCTATCCCTCCAGAAACAAAATCTTTAGCTCAAAGAGCACAAGAGTTCCAACAAGAAAAGGAAAAGAAAAGTGCAACTATTAAAGGTAGTTTTGAGATTAAAGATAAAAAGAAAGAAGAGAAAGAAGAAAAGAAAGTTGATACTGTAGAAGCATTAGAACACTTTTTAGAGCCAACAGAAGTTGAAGAAATAGAAGATTGTGGAAAAAGAAAACCTTCTAGAAGATGCTTCTCTGAAGGCCAACGTCAAATTACTCCTTATAAAAAGAAATACTGGTATACATTGAATGATACTCCTGATGAAAAACTAATCAATGTAAAAAATATTTTATCTTTTAATGAAAAGGTAACTCAAGAAATACTTAGTAAGGAAAACGTTTTAAGAACTAAAATATTTGAAGTTGATGGGACTAAGTATATCTTATTATCAGTATTTTGCTCTATCATGAATACGGCTTATTCTAACGTGAATGCGTATATCAATGAAAATTCTAAAGATGTTACGGTAGCAATTGCTTTATTCGAAGATGAAACTGGTAGGGAATCTAGTAGAAAATTTATCGCTTTAAATTCCGTTCTTCATATCATCAAGCAATATAATATCAGAATTAGAATTGAAGATATGGTGGAAGAAACGCAATTGAAGTTCAAACGTATTTTGCCATCAAATAAATATATTACTAAAAAGGATTTAAAAGCAAAATACTTTGAAGCTAAACCTACATTAGCATACATTATGAACAACTGTAAATATCCATGGTATTTTGTAAATGGCTTTAATATCAATATCAAGAATGCATGGGAAGCATATTCTGATTATATCAAGGATAATAATTATAACTTTGAAGAAAAGAAACGTCTATTCAATAACTTTATTGATGTAGCTTCTACTTCATTTGACAATCGTTATTCCAAGAACTTTGTTCGTGAAGATGTAAACCTAGGCAGAGAAGCAGTAGTTGTATTTGATCAAGATAATTCAAATTATTATTGTGCATTCGCATCTTCTAAAGATAAAGTATCTACAGTTGTTAAATATGTGAACAATATGCTTGATGAAATTATTGAAAAATCTTATACATTGAGAGATAAAATGTATACTCATCAAGAAGTTGCAGTATTGTGTGATAGATCTATTTCCTGGGTTAAGAAAGCTGCAGAACATTTAGGGATTGATACTGATACTTATTTATCTAAAGATAATGTAAAAGATCTAATGCATCTTTCTACAAGATCTGTTGTTACAGAATCTTATGCAGATGCATCTAAATAAGGAGAAACAAAATGGAAAATATCTCAGAAAAAATAAATTTAAATTTTGGTAATATCTCATTGAATGGTACCTTGGTATCGTTTGATGAAAAACTTTTAACTAACTTAAAGATATTTAGAAATGGCATTGATTTCATGCTAAAGTTATATGGCTATGAAGAAGGACAAGAAATCAAAACAGTAGAACAACCTACTACTAATCCTGAAATGCCAATAATAGAATATCATCCTATTAGAGATAGTATAGAAGCGTATAAATTCCATGGATATGATAATTCATGGATTAAAGAAAACATTATCCCATTATATGGCGAAGCAGATCTTCTTTATATGGGTCTATATGTAATCGCCAAAAATGAATTTAAATATCCTAATCTATTCTTCGAAAAAGTTGTTAATGGATTGATGACTCCAAGAAAGATTGGTTTGGATAGATTTTGGTTTGATCTTGAAACTGAAGTGAAAAAGGAAGTTCAAAATGAATCTAATTATGCTGAAATGCTTAGAGTGGCAGAAAAGAAAATTCATGAAATTGAGGATCGTGTAGAAAACTTATTCCATGAATTGAAGAAACGTTGTGAAGGATATGACTTTGTAAACGTCTCCACATTAAGCAAACGCTTAGATATGTTTAGAGGCGATGTAAGACTTAGTGAAGCATATAAGCAACTATCTTACTATAAGAAATCTTATCCAGCTTATATCACTTCCACTTTCCCAGGTGCTAAGGTAAAGAATACATCAAATAGAGGAGGTCCTATGTATTTCATTAAGACGGCTGACCTAGATAAACTATTTGAAATAATTGTTTCTGAACCTTGTACCGTAAAGACATTCTATACTATGGTATTTGGATTTAGAACTAGATTCATTGGTGATGGTATATAAAAAAGATAGGAGTAGAGCATTACGCTCTACTCCCTCTTTATTTTTTTTTACTAGATATCAGTCATTGTTACGCCGATATACTCTTCTTTAGTTTCTTCTTCCATATTATAGATATTGAATCTAGCATCTGGAACTAAGAATTGATTTGTTTGGAAGAGTAATGTGATAATTCTAGAAATAGAATCTAGAATAGCAGGTTCTGTTTTAATAGAAGTTAGTACTTTACCATCGAAGTCTTCAGAAAGGATATTGAATGGAGCACCTTTTGTAAGACCTTGACCAACTGTAAGAATAGCTTTGTCTGCATCATCATCAAAGTATGGTACATAAATCAATGAGCAAAGTTTCAAGTAAGAACGGCATAATAAAGTAGCTACTGCTAAATTAATATCCTTTTCATCACCTTGAGTTAGATCATAGTATTTCTTTTCTAATTTAGAGAATGCACGGAAGCCTTCAAAGTTAGCAGCATTGCCAACACCATCTTTAGCAGCAGAACGACAGTTTAATACAGCATCTTCGATAGCATCAGATAAAGGCATACGATCAGATGTGCCAATACCACCTACATAAAGATCTACCATATTAGCTTTCAAGATATTGATACGGCGTTTTAAGTTACCAATCTTAACAAGTTCTTGACGAGTTTCTTCATATTTCTTCAAAGTAGCTTCTAAGTTACCAAGGTAGTTTTTAAAGAATTCTGTGTATTCACCTTTACCATCATACATGTTTTTAGGATTGATGATTTTAGTAGAAGTGGAATCTACAATAACTTGTTCAGCTTGACCAGCGAATGTTTTTACATTGAATGGAGTCATAGCTAAGTCTTTAGCTTTATCTTGGTTATAAGTTTCTGGATCAATATATTTCTTAATGAACTTAGCACCAGTTAGTTTCATAATATCCATCAAGTATTGATTTTCATTGTCGATATTGGCAACTACACAAAGATATCCACGTTGTTCAGCTGGAGTATTTGTAAGATGTACCATGATTTGATCAATGAAGCTATTAGCATCACGAGAGATAGTAGGGCACACGATCAAAGTAGGAGTTGGCATATCTTCTTCTTTGATTTGTTTACCTTTGTTAGCTAATTCGTTTAATTTTTGTAGAGGTTCAAAATAAGATTTAGTAACAATCATTTTGAAGTTTTCTACCATATCAGGAGTATCGATTGGAGATTCAAATACGTATACGTTAGGATGTGCTAAAGTACAAGTAGAATCTTTTTCATTGTTTGCAAAGCAAGGATCAATGAAACCAGCATCATAAGTCATACCATTATATGTTTTGATTTTAGTTTCTGGAGTATTAGATGCCGATACGTCGATGAATACATCCATACCATTTTCTTTATAGATATCTGTGATCAAACGAGCAATTTCATCATTACCATTTAAAGAAGTATAAGCGATATTATAGATATCTGTAAGATTGGCTTCATGACCAGCAGCTTCGATTTCTTGGATACCTTCTTTGATAATATCTTTTAAAGCATTTACTAGTTTACGTTTAGGGAAACCTTGTTCTTGTAATTCTAATAGACCTTTGAAGATCAAGTAAGACATGATAACTGCAGAGGTGGTACCATCACCAATGGATTTAATTACTTGAGTACAGATAGTACGAATATCATCTTTAAGAATATCTTCGATTGGTTTGTCTAAGTCGATATTCTTTAATACCGTAAAGCCATCTTTTGTATAGTTAGACATGATAGCTTTGGAACCTTTTGCTCCATCTCTATAAGAATAAGCAGTATAACCACCCATAGGACCATAAGTGCCTTGGATAGTATTAGCAAACAAATTAAGAGCACGCAATTGTGCTTCTCTCAATTGTTTTTCAGATACTACGTTGCTTACTAATTTCATTTAAATACTCTCCTTTACATTAACCTTATTCTGGAAATTCAAAATTAGAATAAGGAGATATATATTTTATTGCATTGGTTTTAGATAAGAGAACTGCAAACGGATGATATTTCTTTTCGAAGAAATCTTCATAATTTAATGCATAATCATATAGATATATTGCTTTACCAGATACTCCTTTGTAATTGGTAATACTATCTATATCGTGGACGAATATGGCGTCAAATCCAGATACATCATCCAGTTCAATAACTGTGTTCCACTTACGAGTATGAGGGAATGCCTCAATTTGAAGTTGGTCTGTTAAATTTTTGCAGTTCACTGTCACCTTGATTGAGCTGGTAGATTCTTCAGTGCCTTTTAGCACACTTAAGATATCTGTAAGTCCAGCATACTTGATAATTTCTTCATATTTATTTGTAAGAAGTTCTTTATATATACCATCAATTCTATTTAGATATTCTGGTTTGAATATAATAGAAAGAGGGTTCTTTTCAGTTCTTGTAAGAGTAAGGTATTTGATATGATACATATTACTACAGTAAACCCAATCATTGAAGTAAGAGGATTTACCATAATTATCGATAAGGTAAAGCACACATGCCATATCGATATCATAAAGCATATCAAAGTCTACCATTAACTTTTTTGCATCCTTATCTTTTTTATCAATCATATATCTTCCTCAAAAAGAAAAAAAAAAGAAACGACAGTTGAGTCGTTTCTTTATTTGATTATCATCTTATTGCATAGAACCCATGATAGAATCTAATTCAGAACTTTGAATAGATTCTGTAGTTCCTGCACTTGTATGAGTAGCTTGGTTATTACCACCACCATTATTGAAGTAGGATTTATTTTTGTAACCACCATTGTAGTTAGAATCCAAATCTACACCAAGTTTAGCAGCAATTTTATTCAAGTATGGTTGAGTATGAGAAATATTGGAGTATGCTTGTGCATTACTCATAGCTGTATAGTACTCACGCAATTGTAAGGAAATCATTTCTAATTCAAGAGTATTGAAATGATCAAAGTCTTGTGTATAACCAGCTGTTTTAGGATCAAAACCTACGATAGCATTGTAGAAACCTTTGCGAGTTTCATAGCTGTATGCTTGTTCGATTTGACCATTTTCATTAAGTTTCTTAATACTGATAACGATACCAGCTTCTGGCTTGCCATATACTACTTCTGGATCTTCTACTGTAATAAGATTATTACCAGAAGCAACACCAATATTACCTTGGGTTAAAGCTTGTTGTTCTTCTTTAGATGCTTGTAAGAATTGGTTGATCAATGCTTCAAACATTTTAGCTTTTTGAGGTGTCAAATAAACAGAGATGCCGTTTTTAGTGTCATAACGAGTTTCCCCATTTTCAGATTCAATTACTGGAGAGATTGAGATCTTTAGATTGTTTCTCCACATAGAGAAGCTAATCATTGTTTTATCAATAATAGATTCTTTGTTAAAGAAACTGTACCCGTAAACAGTAGGGGACGATTGTTGTTGGTTATCAAAATTGCCGAATGCCATTTTATAACTCCTTTTCTTTTCTTACTACCTCTAAATAAAAATTCTAATATAATGTATCCGATATCATAAATTATAAGTTTTATGAGGCCTATACCAGATTAGCATTATACTAGTTCTCATAATTATAGTGTATAATTAAGATTGCAATTAATTATATACTATAATTGTGAAGTCATATATTTTAATAAGGAGGATTTAAATGGCTGTAAAGAAAAACGAAACTGCTACTGTCACAAAGAAGCACAAAAGAAAAATTGGTATTGGTGATCTAATAGAGCTCTATAATGAAGGAGCATTTAGTAACGAACCAGTAGGTAAAGCTATAGCAGCTGCTATGGAAATTCATTTAAGAACTCTCATTGTGTCTTATAGAGAGGAACTTACTAAGCTAGCTGAAGCTCAAGAAGCCAATGGAGAAATCGTTTATACTCCTATTTATTTTGGCAAAGGTGGAGCTGGGGTAAGAAAAGCTATTGCTGAAGGTAAAGAAGCAGAAGAACTTAATAAGGGAAAAAGAAAGATAGGATTTACTAAGGAGGAGTAACAATGAATCATAAAGAAAGAATACTTATTGGGAAAGCTTTACTAAAATTCGATAATGGGGCTTTACCTTTTGATATTCAATCAAGAATATTATCTAAATTAAATGATTATAAAGAATATCTCATCTATAGAGAATTGGAGAATATTATTGCATCTAATGCTATAGATACAGATATTAGTGATACAGTAGATTTACCAGTTGAAGAAGAATCTGTATCAATATCTTTGAGCAATGATGTTTTAGATGAGCTCTTTAAAACTTGTATAAGAAATAATAAAGGAATGTTTGATACAGCTCTTAATGTGGATATACCATTTGTAAAATATCTAGTTAAGATAAATAGCCCATTTATTATACGTAAAGAAGAATTGACTAAAGAAAAGTATCCTATGACGTATAAGCAATATGTGGATATAAGAAGATTTTTAGGAGCCAGAAAGAATACTAAAGAAATATTCTCTGACCTATATGATGAGTATTGTAGATTTAGAGCAGAGATAGCTGTACCATATTTAAGTACAGTTGGGTCTAGCTTGAATAACAATGTCGGTAATGTTAAAGAATTTAGAAACTTTATTAGAGCTATGCAGTCTAATAGTTTAAGACCTTATACAAGTAAATACTTCTTCTATATTAATACTGGAGATTATCCTACAAGTATAATCCTTCCTAATATGGTAAAGAATGGTATTACTAGAGGTAATGATATAGATAGGGATAGGAGAGCATAATGTTAGAGAAAGAATATAAGATGGAAGAATTATCTGAGTTATACGAACAAGGATTCTTCAAGAATACTAGAATAGGTCAAGAGATTGAAGATATGATAGCAGAGTTTAAAGAGAACCTATTAAGAAATAATAGAGTTGAGCTTGCTAATGCCACTAATCTTATTCTTCAAGAAGAAGGCATAGAGACTACAGATGAGTTCTATGAAAAATATATTGCAGATAAAAGACGTACTAGAGTAAATATGGCTTTATTCTCTTTTATCAAATATCTTAAATCCAATCATCCTGAAATGATTAGACCTAAGAGTGATTTATACGATAGCAATTTTGCAGATCTTAAAACTGTTAGATTGCAATTTAGGAATGCTAGAAATTACTTCAATGACTTGTATTTATTATATAAGAACTTCTATGATAGAAATAACTTCACCTATATAAATCAACGTCTATTCTTGGAAAAATTATCTGGGTTCCCATATGATTTTAGGATAGATCCTGGTAAGATTATACCTCCAGACTATTTCAAATAGACACAAAGAAAAGAGAAGGGAACTTAATCCCTTCTCTTATTTTTTATTGTTCTGCTTCAAGTTCGTATTCATCATAGATCTTCATGCGTGTATCATAAAGATCACCTTTGAACAATTGATCACGTTTAACTGTAAGTTCTTTATACATATGATCAAGTTGTTTGAATTCTTCTTTTGTAAGTTGATTATTTTCAACGTAGTCTTGAATATAAGCAAGTTTAGAATTGATATTAGCCATAAGCATAGGAATAGCATCAGGTTCGTTATCTAATGCATTTCGTTGTTCCATAGCAATTTTAACTAAATCATCTTCTAATGCTTCTGGAACAGATTTCATTTTCTTATTAGGAAGGATAGAGGATTTTACTTCTTCATATAAGATATGCTCAGCTGTACCAACAGATTCAATCAATGCATCGTCATCAATACGATTTAAACGTCTAGCGATATTATCCAATTCTTTGATTTCAATCTTAGAAGGAGACAATTGTTTACAGCGATCGATCATCATAAGAGCAGGAATTCTGTTATCGCGAACATTTTTGTATACTCTTAGTACCCATGCTAATACGATAAATTTATTATTGATTTCTTTGTTGTAGTTGTACCAATTCAATGCAATCTTATTGAATGCAGATTTGATATTATGTTCATAACCGCACCATTCAAAGAAATCATTCATAACAGGGTTATTATCTACTTCTTTTTTATCGAAGATAGTAATAAATTTACGAACAGCATCTCTGAAACCATAGGATAGTAATTCCATATAATGGATAGAATCAGAGATCTTCAATACGTCATTATTTTTTGTAAGATGAGCATCGATTGCTTTACATACAGATTCACATGGAGCAGCATCGCTTACCAAGTTATATACTTCATGCATAAGAAGAGCAGCAATTTCTTTAGCAGAAAGATTAATATCTTCTTGGAACAATTTAGAATCTAATTCTAAGTAATATTGGTCGATAACGTATTTTTCGCCACCAGTGATGATTTTGATTACTTGTTCAGCATCGATCTTAGGCATAGCATAGATACCAAAGAAGAGTTTATCTGTATTATTAGTGTATAAAACTCTAAGACATTTAGCATCAAAGAATTTATTTAATGCATTTTGCAAATCTAAAATAAATTCTTGTTTTGGATCTTTCTTTATATTTTGAATCGCTATTTCGATATCATCATAAGCGTCTTTAAGTTTAGTTTTAGCTAGGATATCCAATGTTAATCCTCCTTAAATAACTCTAGAGTAAAATAAATTGTACAATTATCTAAATGTTTCCAGTATAAGAAAGGATGGGTACTATGAATAACAATATTTATGTAAGTGCTAGACGTGCTTTGAATGACTATGATGCTAATAAGGTAACTTATAGCAGAAAGAAGTTAAATAAGAAAAAAGAAGAACCATTTGTAGAACCTAAAAAGTCTGATATGTGTATTGGAACTGGTTCTCCTATGGATGTAAAAAATCATAGATAGGTATACTATATATTAGAGGTTCAGCGTACCTCTTAAAGTAAGTTTTCTTTTCTTCTACTCTTTAGGGGCTTGTGATATAGAGTTTAACACTCTATATCATATCCTCTTGTAAAAATCAGTTTCAGTTATATACTATAATAGTGAACCTGAGTTAAAGAAAACTAGGTATTTTGTTTAAGTCAATTATTTTTTTAAGAGGAGGTTTGTTTAAAATGAAAACAACAAACAGCAACAATCAAAAACGTAGTAGTTATTCTAAAGGAGGAAACCGTAGTAATTACTCCAAACCAAAATATGGCAAATCTACTACTAAAGGCTCTTATTATGGAACACCAGCATCTAAGAGCAACTACAACACTTATCAACAAGATAAGTATGACAACTATGGCCGTCCAGTATCTGATGTTGTAGAATATGGTAAATGTCAAAATGCAGCTAATGATCTAATGATGAAAGGGAATAAAGCCCACATCAAACATTTCCCTACGATCTGCTACATTAAAGACGTTCTTAAAAACAATATTCAAGATCCGACAGCAGGATTCTTACATATTACAGAACGTGGTCTTGATGGGGTATCTTTCGATTCTATGAAAGAAGAATTCGATGTACTTCATCCAAATGAGTTGAAAACAAACATTCAACCATTTATCGATGCTATCTTTTCTGCATTCGTAACTAACGGCGTATTTGATAAGAGAAATGAAAACAATATCTCTATTATCAAACTACTAGTTCGTGAAAAGAATTGTCTAGAGAAGGCATTCAATTACGACAAGTTGGCATTATTAGCATCCAAATACGCTGTAGAGTATTCTAATGAAACTCTTATTACTATCGATGCTATCAAAGCAAGAATGTTTAACTCTCTTGCTGAAAGTGTATTCGCTATTGAGACAGAGTTAGCAAAAGGACCTGTTGATTTTAAACGAGATGAAACTCGTGTAAATTATATCAAAGTTCCTATCCGCTCCTTCTTAATGGAGTACGCAACCTGTTGCCAAGAAGTATTGGCATTGGTTAAACCAAAACGTTATCGCGGTTAATATCTACACACATTAAAGAGAATGGGGTGAGTTCCCATTCTCTTCTATTTTGTCTAAAAGGAGAATAAAATGAAAAAAGAAATATTTAAGACAATAGCTAAATTGGTAGTGGTACTAAGCCTATTTTTTGCATGCACTAACGTAAGTGCATTTAGTACATATGTGCGAGATGACGTTACAGGGGCTTTAAGACTTAACTTTGTTTCAGAAAGTTTCGGATTGTTTAAAACAGACAAAGAGAACGTTTACAAAGGTCGTGTTACAATGAAAGTCAAAGACCTAGAAGGTAAACTTAATAAAAACAATCCAGAAATTGAAGTTTATTATTTATGGGATAAGAATACAGGGAAGTTCTATCTAACTACTGGTAAAGTGGATGGACAAAAAGTTCAAGGTGCTAAATGGGGTCCAATCAAAATGGATTCCTCAACATTCGAAGTTGATAAAAGTGTAACTTATTATATCTTCTATCGTATGTGGCTTAATAACACAGAAACTGAGACAGGTGATAGATTGAATACCGTTACATTGATGCAACTATTCCATTTAATTAAAGATGGAACAATCCCAAGTATTGATAACTAAGGAGAATAAAAATGATGAAAGCAAAACATATTGCAGTTTTAGTATTAGCTTGTGTAGTTGGCAGTAGTGCAGGTTATTTGCAAAATAATTATGATATCTTTAATACTACTGCAGCAACAAATACAGAATACTCCTCTTCTAAAGATATGAGTGTTCAAAGTTCTCATCCTCCTATTAAAGAGGACAATCAAAAAATCACAAAAAATGTAGATGCTAAAGGTAAGATGAAAGTATCTGCATATCCAGAAACTTATGTATATCCAGATACTCTAGAGTATACAACAACAAATGAAAAGGTTACTGGTAGTATTACTGTTAATAATATGGATCAAGATTCTGTAATGGACTTTGAAATCTATCTAAAAAGCGGTATCATGAAGACATCTATGAAAGGGTCAGATCATTGGGATGAAACAAATCCTATTAGACCAATGGGTACTGAACCACGTTATTATGTTGCAAAATACATTGTAGACGTAATGCGTAACAACAATAGTCACATTTTAGATCATGGAACTTATGAAATGATGACTAAAAGATATTAGTTTTTAATTAAGGAGAGTATCTTATGAATTTTAAATCTATAATACTATCTATTCTATTCTTATTTGGAATCTTATTAATTCCAAATACATCTTATGCATACGACAATATCTATTCAGGATATTATGATGATGGGACACCTATTCAAGTAGCTACATATGATGAATATTCTTTTACTTATCATAATATAGAAAATAGTGATGTAATAGAAGGCGCAGTAGCTGTAAATGAATATAATACAAATAAGATAGTTTATTTCCAATATCACCCAAAATATAACAATCTATGGGTTAGAGTTGGGGATGATGGAGAATGGATGTATATAGACGGAGTTGAAGATACTCTCTATTATATCTATGCAATGGATATTTCATTCCAATTGCTAGATAGTGGTAAATTAGATGAATCAAAAATAAAGAAGTTTGTTCCTAATTACAGAGAGGAAATTTAATGAATGATAAATTTTCAATAATAGCAACTGTTGTGACTGCTATTATTGTAATATTATTTGAACTGATTAAAAATGGGGTGTTGAAATGAGTATGAAGGCTATGATTATCATTGCAGTATTAGCAGTAGTTATCCATCAATTACTAAAATAAGAAGAGGATTAATTTCCTCTTCTTTTTTGTTGTGTCTAATATTAGGAGGTTAGATTATGTTTTCATCAATAGTAAAAGATGCAAAATCTGGTAATATGGATTTTGTTAATTCAATAGATGAACTAATAGAATATATAGAAAGTTTATATAAGGGAAATAAAAATTTTAAAAGGTCTTGGGATAAATACGATTCTTTTGGCAAGATAAAATTTATTTTATTTTCTAGTATCAAGGATAATCCTTTAGATAATTTGATATTAAGCCATACATTCAAAATCCAAGCTAATTATATGGATATTGAATCTCTTATCAAATTAGCTAATTATCTAGGCATAGATGAAAAGGCTGAATATAAATCTATGGATGGTACTGTTACTACTAACCTAAATGTATTATCCAATATATTAGGATTGTGGCGTGTATGGGATAAGCTCAGTATTCAATACACGCGGATGAAAGAGAATATAAGAGATTATACTAATGGTGAGTATCCATATTACGATAGTTTAGATACTGATCCATTTTATTTTATGAGTTAATTGGAGGTAAAACTTATGTTTGAAGCTATAATAGAAAATAATAAGTATAATAACTATTGTGAGTATACTGAAGATTTTATTGTTGGATTAGAAGAAATAATGAGACAGGATAAGGCGCTAAAGGCTGAATTATGCAAGCTTGACCCATATATTAGATTAAAACTTATTCTATTCAATACTGTTACAAAAGATAATGAGAAGTTCAAAGGTTCATTATGTGAATCACTAACTACTGAGATTAAAGACTTAGATTTTAGATCTATAATAAATATAGCTAGATATCTAGAGATTGATCTAACTAATAACAATATTTACGAATCTAAAAATCTATCTATTATTTCTAATATGCTAAGTAAATGGCATGTCTGGAGAGGATTAGGATTATATAGAAATTCAGATGTGGTTCTTACTAAAACAAAAGAATATGTCTTTAATAAACATGATTTTATAGACGATCTTGGATATCCTGTATTTTAAATAAATCAAGAAGTAAGGAATTATTCCTTACTTCTTTTTTTTTGTAAAACATTTTTTTTATAATTATATACTATAATAATGAAATAGATGTGAGAGTCTATTGGGACAATGTTTCATATAATAATTAAAGGAGGAACATAAAATGTTAAAATTCAAATCCATTTGCGAAATAGAATTGTTGAAAAAGGAGTACAAGGTTGTGGATACCCTTGTAAGGGCAAACAAGTCTATTGAAATTTTAGGATACGGATCTATATTTAACTACGAGCTTCATTTAGTAGCCAATTATTTGAATAAAATTGCTACAGATAAAGACTCAATTGTTAAATTCTTTCAGGATGCTATCGAAAACGACATCGTGAAGGAAAAATATTGGGTGTCTTATTTGGATACACATATGGAGTATCGCTATGTTGAAGATGGCGAAACTCTATATGGTTATGAAACAGAAAATTCATCCCCACTGGCGATTAGAGGGAGAGAAAAGGATGTTACAAAATTTGTAAAAACTATTTTGTTTCTTGCAAATGAGGTAGAAAGGGATTTTGGTGATCATAAAAATGGAATCCCTAAATCCATAATTAGTAGATCTAAAATTAATAAAATCATAGTAGATGAGGAGTGTGGTGATTTACATAAATTTACAAAATCAATTTTAAAAGAAATAAACTTTGAAAAATTAAAAGAAGATTTTGATGATATCGAAGTTGAAAAATTTAATATCGACAGAGCATATTACGAGCAACGCCCTTATGCTTGTCCAGTATAAGAAGAGAACTTAGTTCTCTTCTTTTTTTTGTAAAATATTTTTTTTATAATTATATACTATTATAGTGAAATAGATGTGAGAGTCTATTGGTTTAAATTTTCTAATTTTATTTAGGAGGAAATAATTATGATTTATTTAAATTGCAGTGGATTAATTGAAATCGGTAAAGGTTTCGACAATAGAACTAAATATGCGCCAAAGGCTAAATTCAGCTCAAATATGGCTGATTTTGATTTCTACGAAATCAATTCGGCCTTATTAAAACTATATCAGAATACTGGTATAGAAACAGCTGATTTAATAGAATTTTTCAAAAATTGTTTGATAAATTCAATAAAAGTAGAAAGGGTCTCTATTCATTATATGGATGGGGATTATGTGGAAGATTCAGATTCTGAATACGAAGCAACTTTCTCTTATATTAAAAATTTTCCATTTGTATTGCGTGGGAATTTTAGAGATGTTCGTAAATTTGTTCACGGTGTATTATTATACTGCAATACATACGATTGGGAGTATGATGAAGTTCCTGTAAAGGATAGAAATCCTATAAATTCTCTAATTGTTTATGGCTATAATAATAATCTAGGAAGGTTACTAAACGAAATAATGAAATGTTTAAAACCTTTCATAAATAATTCTTCTAAAAACAAAGAAGAGTTATTAGAGGACATGCCATGGGCATTAGATCCTTTTAGAAATATGGAATCTAGACTTATAGAAAGACCATATTAAAAATAAAGAGAGCTTAGTCTCTCTTTATTTTTTTTTCTAAAATTAGCTATAATTATATACTATAATAATGAGATAGACATGAGAGTCTATTAGATTTAATTTCATTTTATATTTTATATTTTTTAATAAGGAGAAAAGAAAATGAAAATTAAAAATGCATATGGGGTAAAACTAAGCAAAAATGGTATTGATTATACATCATTAGAAAGCCAAGATTGTAAATTAGTTAAATTGTTTAATAATAATAAAAAAGGTGATCGATCAAAAGTTTTTAAAGATATAATCAAATGCATCAAAGCACGTTCTATAGATGATAAATATCAACTTTTGTCATTTTTTAGGAATATGATAAAAAATGATATAGTCAAAATGAAACACCGTTGCATTGTAGGTGGAGAACGTAATGAAATAATTTGTTATAGTTATATCATAGATAGATTTGTGCCATTTGCTATACGTGGATATGACCGTGAAATAAGAAAATTTATTAGAACGGTATTAAACGAAAGCAATTATGTTGTTAAAGATGAGAGAGGTGTAGTAATTGAGAGATCTCATCTCAATATCGTTTTGAGAGATTCAAATATGACTCAAAGTGAGATGTATCATTATCTGCTAAAAGGTTTGAAGCTTTCTGGAAATAAACATGTAAGATTCCCAGCGTTATACATGACTAATTGGGACGGTAAACCATACTACAAATATAATGGAGGTACGATAGATCTAAGAGGGATCAAATAAAATTATAAAATAAAGAGAGCTTAGTCTCTCTTTATTTTTTTTTACTTATATACTATAGCAATGATATATTAATAAGGAGGCGATGATATCAATGGATATGAAATCAAAAGTAATACCAATAAGGGATTTAAATCGTTCTAGTATTCTTCTAGGATTTCTTCCAAAGAGGACTACATGCACATTTCCTAAGAAAGAAACTATTGAAGAGTTTAGATCAATGAGGGCCAACCTTATGGAAGTTTTTAATTATAATTGGTTAGAGGCAAATATAATTATTAAGGACCTAAAGAGTAAAGACCGTGATACTTTGTTAAAATTAGATGGTCAAGAATTATATGATAATATCAAGTTGTTTGATCTAAAGAAACTTACTGGACTGGATAGAATAAATAACTTGGTTCCTATAATCGATTTGTTTGGTAAGATGCTAACTAATACAATTCTTATTACAAATTATAAGACCTTATACTTCAAAGATGATACTGGGTTTGAAAAGGATACAGAAGCATATAAAGTAGAAAATATAAACCATTATAATTCATATAAGGAGAATTGTGGAGATATAGCTCTAAGAGGAGATATAGACTCTTTAAAGAACTTTATTAGATCCGTTATCTCATATAACTTCTGTGCTTATAGAAAAGATATGGTAGGAGTATTCAATTATACTTACCTAGGAAACGGAGAAGGATTAGAAGAAGATTTAGATGGTATAAAAGAATCTAAAGATAGAAAGTTTGATACTTATGTATTCCCAGAATTAGATAAAGAATTGAAATATGCATCTGATGAGCTTAATAGTATAAGTAAAAAGAAAAGTTTTACAAGTAGAAAACATATGGTCAAATGGCCTTAAAAGAATTAGACACAATCAACCCCATAGACCGTAGTGGTCTATGGGGAGTTGTCATCGGATTTTCAAAAGCTTGAAAATAATTTTAAGATCTTTTCTCTAAGATCTATTAAAGTTTATTTTTTTTCTGATCTAACTAATTAGATTAGTTTTTAGGATCAGTTACTGCATAGTTAGGGGATGGGTATGCATAGTTTTGATCTGCAATACCATCTTGAGGAACGCCAGGAGCTTTGCCATCAGGATAGATTACAGAACGAGCAGTACCAGGTAATTCTGCAGTATGGTCTACATATACACCGTTGCCTTTAGCATCATGAGTATAAGTAATTTTGTTAGCAGTGTAGTCGTTCATAGCACGATCTTTGCTTACAGGAGTTTTGTTTTCAATATCTTCAACAAGACCTGTTGGGTTAACGATTTGGATACGACCTTGAACTGGTTGGTATTGAACGAATAAGAAACGTTCGAACGCAGTTACTGCTGGCAATTGATAGTTTGCAGTGTCGCGGATTTCGTTACCAACGTATAATTGATAATCGAAAATTTTGTAGATAACACGGTTAGTGTTACGAGGGTTCAAGATAATGATAAGGTTGTTATCATTACGCATTTTGTTGGAGCTAATGAATTGGTATACACGGTTATCACTAGTTTTTACAGTTTTCTTGTAATCCAAGATAACTGGACCAATGCTAGGAGGAGTTGTGTATGTGTATTCTTTAGGAGTGATTTTACGAATTAATTCAGGACGACCAAAGATAGATACTGTCATGTTTTCATCATTCAATACTTGAAGCATTGTAGTGATTTGAGTATCAAGGTAATCCATGAATGTTTCGTATCTCCAAGTTACATGGGAACCCAAGAAGTTATCTGGTGGTACGAAGTTGAATGCACCAGTAACTTTGGATGTTGCAGGAAGATTCAAGAAGGAGTCATCCAAGTTTTCCAAGATTTTGTCATCTTTGTAATTAAGAATAGACAATTTAATCATGGACATGATTTTTGTCAATTGGTTAACATTGTACATTGCTTGAATGTCTTTTGTTTCTTCTGGAGAAATAGTTACAGTCATATGAGGTGCTTCTGGAATTTCGAAGTAATCAGTACGGCTGGACCATTTAACTTTAGGAGTTTCATATGCTGCGGAAGATACATCCAATGCTGCAGATAATACTACGCCCACGATGTTAGCAGAAGATGCCATGAATGTGAAGCGGTTTTTATGCATAGAACCAGCGAATTGGAAAATTTCTTTACGAGTACCGCCAGCATTATCAGTAGGAACAATTAAGTCAATACGTTTTTGGAAAGTACGATCATATTGGCCGTATGCAGCAACGAATTTAACTGGTTCAACAGTGATAACTTTAGTGCCTACAGCACCAGCAGTTTCAACTACGATTTCTTTTGTAGCAGCGTCGTATTTTTCTTCGCCTTTAGCAACGTAAACGTCTTTAACCAACAATTTAGTTACTTTAGAAGAACGGGAAACGTTAGCTACAGTTTTATTTGTAGCACCCAATAGAGCAAGAACATCAGTTTCTTGATCTTCTGGAAGCATGATTACGATGTCTTTATGAGGAACTGCACGTTCGATAACATCTTTAATTTTGTTTTGTTCCAAGAACATATCGATTTCACGACCATCTGGACTGTACATAGTACGAGTTTCCATGGAAAGTGTGAATTGAGGAGTATCAGCTACGTCCTTAGGAATAGCACCTTTGTCGAATACAGTTGTCATCAACAAGTTTTTGTGCATAGGGAATGTGATACCAACAACTGGGTTATAAGCACCAAGTGGAGCAGCTTCGCAAATACCTTTAACGTCGTTTTGGTATAAAGCATTAAGCATACCATATTCTTCGTTTACAGCATCGATAGAAGAGAATTTAGGATCTTGTTTATCAAAAGCGTTTTCAACGAAGAAGTTACGCATTTCGCTGTTCAAAGTATCGCTCATAAAGAATTTGCGAGGTTCGCTATATAAGTCTACTTGTTCGCTTAAGCCAGCTTTCGCGATTTGAGCAAATTGACTAGCAATGCCATGCATGCTGTCTTGTTCATAACCGCGAAGGATGGAATCATTTTTACCAGTTGGATTGCCAACTACTGCCATGTTTTATTTCCTCCTTTTTGAGAAAGAGCCATTTATGCATAAATTGTGTTTTTCTAAAAATGGCAAAAAATCTAATTAAATTTAATTAAATCTATGAAGGTAAGACACCCCTGGCTAACCCTTGCAAAACAAGGGGAATGGAGGCATCTATAGATTTACCAATATGTTTGTATATATAATTTGTATCTTTTTAATTTTTTAATCTAATTCAATATCTTTTACAAATAGATATGGATAGTCTTCAGAATGTGTATTGTTGTTCTTATCATTTTCTTTAGCAGATCTTATATATTCTGCTTCTCTATTTTGTTTGATATTAGAAAGAAGATTAGTAATATAATTAAAAGTTGTAACCATCTTCTGTAATTGAATTTGGTTTTCTATATAGCTCTTTGTATCATATACATCAAGCAAGTAATCTCTACTCATATCTTTCAACTCTAATAGCTTACGAGAAATAAAGCTTAATAGAGAATCGTCATATGAAGCATGAGAGATATTATTAATCTTATCAATGGCACTAAAGATAGTATCATTAAAGTTCTTAAATTGTTTTTTAAGCTCTTTATGTTTTACTGCCATTTGTTCAGGTTTTAGATCAGAGAAAACTTCTTGTTCATCAGATGAGAAGTCATCAGCTTGTTGTTGAGCTTCAGGACCTTCTAGTCCTTCGTCTCCACCTTCTTCGCCGCCTTCCATATCTCCATCTTCAGAACCCTCTTCTCCTTCCCCGCCTTCGCCTTCTTCAGGAGCTGGTTCTTCTCCGCCACCACCCATATTCATATCAGGTTGTTCTGGAGAATCTCCACCACCATCTTGAGGAGGAGCATCTTCAGGTTGACCTGCATTAGGATCTTCTGGAGCAGATTCTTGAGCTTCAGGTCCATCAACAAAATTAGGAGGTTGTTGACCTTCTTCTTCAGGATTAGGTTGAGGAGGATTAGGAGCTTCTTGTAAGATCAAACGCTCAAATAAGTTCATCTAATATACCTCCATTAATAATCGAAGTCATCAAAATCATCATCGTCATCATCTTTAGACTTAGATGAACTATCGTCATTAGATAAAACTGGTTTGGTTTCATCTTTCTTATAGAAGGAATTGATCAAAGATTTATCTGCACCGAACTTAGCTTGAGGAGTTTCTTTACCTAAAGGATTTACTAAGGAACTACTACCATTATAATCAGGAGATACTTCCCGTTTATCTTGGGTACTATTTATTTCTTCCATAGTCTTATCTCTAAGCTTTTCATACTCATTCTCTAAAGTTTCAATACTCTTATCAACTTCTTCTAAATAAGTTTCCAGTTTACGTTTCTTTTCAGGATCGGTTTCTTCTTTAAGTTTCCTAGTAACGGAATACTTATGCTCTTTCCATTCCTGAATGGAATCTTTGAGATATTCCTTATTCATATGCTTATGCATAATATAAGCAGTAATACCTGCAAATAATCCACCGACAACATTAACTGCTAATGCGCCAGCTACAATGACTGTATAGAATACAAGAGATAAAGAATTCCTAGTACCTTTATTTAAGTCTTGTAATCTAGAAGTAACTAGAATAGATCTAATAGCTTCTTTAGTCATAGCATTAGTTTTCACTGGAGCCATTTTAACCTTGGTAACGATATCATGAATCTTATCTAAGGTATCATCTTCACAAAGTTTCTCTAATGCTTCTGTAACTATAGACATTTGTTCCATAGCCTCTGCCAAGCCATACGCCGAAGTCTTGGCATAGTTATCGCTAACAAGTTTGTCTAAATCTATATTATCTTCACTAATCATCTCTGCATGAAGTCGTTGTAATCTGTTGATATAAGATGCATCTTCAGAGAGATTAATAAAGTTATCTTTCTTAACAGCTTCAGATACTTTATCTAAGAATTTATTAATATCATTTGTACCACCATTCATAAGGAAGTAGTCGGTAACATTTTCAACAATACTAGATCTAGATATTGTATCTCCAGCATATTTAGAAACAGAATATAAGCAAGTTTCTAAAGCGATACAATACTTAGTTTTGAAATCCATAGTATAAGTATCGATTAGAGAGCATACTTTATAGATAGTATCAGGAACAGCATCTTCGTATAAGATATTATTCTTGATGATCTTATCTATATTAAATCTCTTAGATATAGTAGATAGATTTCTTAATAATCTATCACATTCTGTTTGTTCATGAATTCTTTCTAATACAGAATCCAAACACTCAATAGCTACAGTTTCATCAAGCCCTCTTTTTGTTTTAAGAATAGAATTCTTAAAAATTGCAGGGGATTTGACGTATGGGATAATATCTCTATTAATAATAGAAGTCATTTCTTCTAATTGAGATTGAGTCCCCTCTTTTGAGACGTACTCGAATAATTCTAAAACCTTGTTAAAATTATTGCTTGTATTATCAGAGAAAGATTGCCATGCATAGACAGACTCTTTGATATTTTCAAAATTGTAATTAGTTTTATAAGTTTCATATAATGGATAGGATCTATTCCTCATAGGTTGAAACTCTAGATTAGTCTTTCTATTATATACTTCAATAATAGGTATAAACTTTCCCATACTATTTAATCCTCCCGTTCGATTGCATAGGCTATGATTACATCAATGTTTGTGAAGATAAAATCATAGTTACTTCAAATATTTAGGTTTTGTTTTAAACTCTGCTTTATTTAAAGTTTTTGCATCATCTGGAAGGGTTTTAGTAAGGTCATATAAAGCCTGTTTACCTTCTTTAGAAGTGGTCATTTCATTTACACCACCCATAGAAATATAGTGACGTTTAGATGAAATAAGTTTATATAATTCTTCATTCGCTTCGATAGAGAATGGTGTTTTAGAAGATACTGTATCACCATCATAGTCGCCACCGATAGAATCCAAACGAACGTTATTTGGTAATGCTACATCAATAAATTTATTAGTAGTATTTGTATTCAAATCTTCTGCTCTGATCTTAGGATATTCTTTGTAAAGTTTGCCATTGATGATCATAGGTTCCGTTTGAATAGTAGAAATAACTTTAATCTTAGCAGCATATTGGTTCCAATAACTATCGATTGGGAAACGTGTGATAAGAGTCATCTTATCTTTAGTAATATCTAGTGCTGCCATGTAGATTAAGTCACACCAAGTTAAAGGACGTTCATTAATAGGAAGACTGTCTACCTTATTATCAGAAATAAGATTTTCAGCAGCCTTAACATCATCTACCATGTAACCTTTATATCTTAGATAAGGTTTCATTCCTTTAGGTATCTTCATACCAGTTGTATCAATAGGAGCTTCAATAGGAATAAAACGGTTACTCATACCATGCATAAATCTATCTAATTCTTTTTTGATACGTTCATCAGAATAAACCATTTGCCAATCTTGGACTCTGTTTCTAGTAATCTCTTTTGTTTTTAGATTTGTTACTAGCATATCCATTTGGTCACTAATATTATTTTCAAACCAACGTCTAATCCAATAAAGCATATAAGGGAAGAAGTTGGCACATAATGCAGCGATTGGCAGACCAATACTATCAATATCTATATCGATATCGGCAATAGATTCTTTTCTTAGATTTTGAGTACAAATAACTAGACGAGCACCCCAGTCAAAAGACTTCTTCATACCAGCACGTCTAATAAGACCCATCTTTCTAGAAAGGCCTGATGCTTGAGCATCTTTACCCTCGTATCTACCAAATACTAACCAGTCATAGATGGCAGCTAAATTCTCTTGAATACGCCATCTAGTTTGACCATTAAGGGTTAAACCATACTCATTACTATTCTTTAATGCCTGAACGTCTCTAAGAATTTTGCCATATAATTGGTTAATCTCACCAACACTGGTTCTAGAATCTTTATCTGTATTGATATCACGATAACCTACTGGGATTACTACACAATCTTTGATAAAAAGTTTCTCTCTGTATTTTTCTAGGAAGTCAATCTTAACGCCACGTTTAGCGGAATCAGTTCTTTTAAAATCGATTACTTTAATTACTTTTCTTAAGAACTCAATTCCAGTTTCGCCTTCAGGATCTGATTTCAATTTACCAGTTTCTTTATCTAATACAAAATTATCTGCCTCTTGAGCACATAGTTTAATATTAGAATCTAATCTTGACCAGATCTTGTAAGCAAGTGGATGTAAGAATGTTTCTCCTGCTAGATTTACATAAGCAAAGATGGTACTTCTATCTTCTTTGGTAATACCAAAAATTTCATTAGAAAACAAGCCGTCTTTATCTGGAAGATTACCTCTAGAGAAAGACATTGGGCTTGTAATCTCTTTTAAGTCATTTACTTTAATAAAGTTAGCGACGTTAAGTGGAGATAATTTAAGATGCTTGGTTTTTCTATCATTAGAAGCTTCATCTAATGCATAGAATTCTACTACATCATTATTCATTTAAAGCATCCTCCATAAGTATAATAAATTCAAATTTAATTAATAGTTCCCATCTAGCAAATAGTGCTAGATGGGAGTTCTATTTGATTAAATTTAGAAATCTATTAATTTGAATTTTAAGATATTCTTATTAGACTCTAAGGATATCTTATATAGCGGCTGGAATGCTCCAGGAATAATCTGGTTATCCAATCGCTCCTCTATAGTATGAGCCAATTCATCTGATAATAAGGTTACTGTAAAAATACTATCACGCTCAGAAATATTAATATCCAAGATATCGGTATTTCTACAGTTACCTAATAAAATATCGTATAATGCTACTTCTCGAGAGAATAGCTTATCGTCTACAACTTTAGAGGAAATTAACTGACTGAATTCTATTAAATTCATCGAATTATAAAATCCTCCTTTATGCCTATCAATCACCTTTAAGGATAGAATCCATTTCTTCTGCTTGGTTGGCTTTCTGTACCGTCTTATTTTGTATCTCTTTCATATATCTAAAATGAAGATACACTAGAAACCCAACGTCATAGTTGAATGCTTCAGAAAACGATAATCTGCCTTTATAGTAATTACATAGGGTCATTACTATTGAATAGAAAGCGCCCCGATCGGTAAAAAGGCCCGAGTGAAAAGCAATTGAAGAGCACCTTGAGGAGTAGCTTCGATAGTAGTATGGCACTTACCACATTCTGTAGAAGGAATTTGATAAGTAATCTTATCATCAGTAAATACACGAGTGATTTTGTATACTTCACCCATAAGAGTAGCATGTTCATCAGAAGATAAGTTCTTCATGATTTCATAAATAGCTTTAACCTTACGCATTACTGTTTTAGATAAGCTGTCTTCTACAACACCTAAATCGATTGGATATAATTGTTTGGTTACATTATCGATTTTGTAGATAGTATCGATATTGGCCATGATTTGAACTACGTTAGCATATTTAGATGCAAATTCATCTGTCAATGCAGCACGTTCAATCATATCACCATAGATAGATTCAGTACAGAAACTAAATGCATAGTCTCTGGATACTTGGATAGGTTTTGTTCTGAAAAGTTTAGATTTTACAGGACGGCTATGCAAGATATCTTCAAAGCGTTGTTTAACTTCATCATTAGGATATACCACCATATCTTTAACATCCTTCTTATTGATAAAGAGGTTGTTACATTTGTTATTAGGGCATTGATAAGATAAGTAGTTTGTATCTTTGAAGTTTGCCATATACATAGCAAAGATCATGCAGTCCAAATCATATACAGAGATTTGTTTTAACCAAGTATCAATATCTGGTTTCTTACCTACAGTATGGCGATACATGATATTGAAAATAGTACGAAGACCATTAATGGAAGTCATATCTGTATTTTGAGGATTCAATTGAAGTAACTCTTCACCAGAGATAGGAGTCATTTCAATTGGTTTACCAGTGTATTGCAAACCCCAAGTTACTGTATAAGAAGAACGTTCTACTTGAAGAGCGGATTTCAATTTAATAGGTTTATTAGAAATAGAGAATCCATCTAAATCATTAGTACGTTCAAGTTTTAATTCTTCCAATACTTGAGATTTGTATTGTTGACTAAGTGCACGAATTTCTTCTTCAGTTAACTCTGGTTCATCAGATTCTACATCAGCCATCAATTCTTTTTCTTCTGGATCTTCTTCTTCAGCTAAAGCAGAAGAGTAGCTTACATCTTCTTCATCTACGTCTTCTTTAATTTCTTTTTCAGCCATAGAGTTGGTTACTTTAGTATCATCAGATTCTTTCTTAGAAGCTTCCTCTTTAATTTCTTCGTCTTCACCTTGAATAGGAAGAACAGATTTAGGAGTAACTCCTAATTCAACTGTATCATCATCTAAGAAGGAGAATTCATCTTCTTCCTCTTTATCATTTGTGAAGCTATCTACTTCTTTTGCTACATCAGAACTCATACGAGGAACCCGTTTAATTGTTTCTTCTTTAATACCGAAGTAATCGTTATTGGTTTCAACAGTTTTATCACGAGCTACAGTAAATAAGATATAACCTTTGTGTTCGTAATCTGTAATACCATCAAAGCGAGGTTCTGTCTCAATGATCTCTTCAATCTTTTTAATAAATTCTGAGAGATGAGGATTGTTTTTAGCACGAGCCATTAATTTTTCATATTGATTATTAACGTACTCTTCCTTACCTTTAGTGATTAGACCTTCAGGACCCGTGAGTTCAGATTTAGTACGAGCAATTTCATGATCTGCCATATCTACTAAATTATCAAAGTTCTTTTTGATAGCATCATCAGGTTTTGTTCTTGGTTTCTTAGCGATTTTATCTACATTATGAATTACTTCACCATATTGAGTCAAACCATCATCACCAATAGAAGTATTCTTAGCGATTTCCGCTAAACTAGATTTAGCTGCTTGAGTTTCTGCAGGTTCAACCGCATCAGTTAAGCTACTTTTAGATACAGTAGCAACAGGTGGTTGTTCTTCAGTAATAGGAGTAACCTCTACTGCATTTTCATTTGCTGCGGCCTTTTCAGCAGGGGTTGTTTCTGCTTCCAAACCAAGTTCAGATAAGGATATTTGTTTAATTTCTTCCATTTATTTCTTCCTCCTAATAGGTACTTTGGTTTTCTTAAATGCATTGCCAGTTGTATTTTCTCTTTCGATAGCACGCTTCTTAGCACCATCTAAAGTAGTATCAAGATAATCTGCCACTGCTCCCTCATCATACTTTCCTTTATATTGTAATGACGGTTCAGCATTAGGCGTTGTGTTAATACCAGGTGCTCTACCAGACTTCAATATTGAATCTAGTTTAGACTTGGTTTCTTTCTCCCTAATCATTGATTCTTCATTATAGTCTTCTTCTCTGATTAGTTTAAGAATAGATGGATTGTCCTTCATTCGAACCCATATTCTCATAGAGCTACCTATCCCCTTTACAAATAATATATTCAAATTTACATTGACATCAAACCGTCGATAGTGTTTTGAGCAATGTTATACAAGATACTAAATCTAGTTTCTCGTATTGTTATAGAGAAAAGAATCTTATTATCTAAAGAATCTTTTGGTCTATAAAGAGATACTTCTACCTCAACTGGTAATAGTTCTGGTAAGTATAAAGTCATTTGCTCTTCAAGTTCTTGTCTTAAAGTAATAAGCTCTTCTTCAAAAGCAAATCTATATCTACCACGAATATCTATACCTAAATCTGGATAGTCTGGGTAGGTTCCCTTTTTGAGGAGTAATAATCTAACTATTAATAATGCTGCAGAGTTCATCTTGCCAGTTTCAATTTCACTGAGATCTAAAACCTTTGGTTGATTAAGATCATTCACATCTAGAAGATAGTCCCTAATATTAGCATTTGTGTTAGTTAAGCTATTAGCCAATTTATTCACCGCCTCTTTACAAAATTGTATTACTTATAAAAAAATATACTCCAAGTACTTGGATGTCGCGAATTTAAAAATTATTGGGGATAAAACATTTAAGTGTAGAAGTATATTAAAGAAGATTTCTTATACCCAACCCAAACTTAGATTGACTATCCAAATTGATTTAAATGTCATGCCATCAGATAGACTATCTAATCATTTCCAAAATCTTTTTTTGATATACTGGATTGGTAGTTTTACTCTCCAAGTATTAAAATATAGAAGTTGTTTTTCCGTTTCGTTTTTCCAAATAAATTCTATGTTTTTCCTCCTTCAGTATTATATCTAATATACTTCTACAAACCTCTACTTTTACACATGTATTACTTACTTAACCTTATGAGTATAGGCTTAATTTGCCTATACTCGACATTTTTGTAATTACGAATAACTTAATTTACAGGAGGGAAATAAATCTTATGATAGATGAAGCTATGGGTTTAGCTAGTATGAACCCTATGGTTGGTACTACTCCAAATAATAATGTTATGCTCCTTCATAATATTGATGATAAAGACCTATCTGATGGATGGGATAGTTATGGATTAGCAACGACTTTAGATAAAGATGATGCTCATATTACAAAAGATAAAAATGGCAAACTAGTTGCAAGACCTAATAGAGATTTAGAGGGTAAGCTAGTAGAGGTTTATATTTGTAAATATGATAAGGTTCAAGAAAATTTTGATGCCTTATATAATATCTTAGATACTCCTTATGAGTCTAGAGATTTGAAACAATCTATTTATGAAATGGCCACTGGTCATATCTCTCTTACAGAGAACTTTGCTAAGATAGATCATCTTTTAGAAAAAGTTGAATTAAAGAAACTTAGCAAGATTATATCTTCTGATGCGGATAATATGGAAAGAGAATTAGGTCAAACAGATCGTTTAAAGAATGATGGGTCTTATACTCCTTCTAATCCAGATGAAACTGCTGCTAGCGGTGTTAGTTTATTAGCATCAGCTGATTATACTTTCTCAGAGTCTTTTGGTCCTGAAGACGATCAATTGGAAAATAAGAAAGCAATTATTGAAGCTCTTATGTGTGATATAAAGAAGGATCTAAAAAATGGGAATTATTAATGCAGAACGATACTTCCAAGATCAAGATAGGGAGTTTAAATATAAAGAAATAGAAAAATGGGTAGCTGCTAATGGTGGAGCTATCATTAAAGACTATTATAAATATGAAAAGGATCTAGAAGCTGATTGGTATAAATTCCAATCCATGCCTCCAAATAATTGGTATGAAGCAGACGATGAAGCTATGAAATTATTTGGTATGGAAAATGAAGCTCTTTATTATAAAAACAAAGCAAGGTTCTTAAAAAGAAATATCAATAAAGATACTCTTGATTATGAATACTCTGGTGTGGCTAATCTTGATAAAGAAGATCTAGAAAAACTAAAGACTACTAGAATAGAATCTAGTGCTGATAAGTATATCAGAAAGTTCGATAATGAATATTCTCCAAACTTTAGAAGTATTGTTGATATTAGAGCGGTAGATGCTAAAGATAAAACCAATACAACTTTGAATCCATTGAAAGATATATACTACCCACATTCTGCTATTAAAGAGGAGTATGGTTTTAGTCCAGAACAAAAAAGAAAATGGACTCAAGAATATATTGATGATGGGTATCCATTATTATTTGATGATTATAAAACTAGGGATGAGTTAGAAACTGCTTGGTACAAATACAACTCTGTAGATAAAGATAGACGTCTTAACTGTGATGATTTCTCTGTTCAGATTTATGGCATGGATGTATCTGAGTTATACGAAAAACAACTTAAAGAATTCCTAGATGATGACTTTGATGATGATTTTGAAACAGAATATTCTGGATCTATGAATGAAAGTAAACTAGATCCTATGAAGGATTATAACTTTGGTATTGCTGATCAAATCAAAAAACATCCAACTCCTATGATTCTTCCAGAACAAGATATCTTCTATAATATGAATAGATTCAAGTTCTACAGAATGATTCTATTAATAGGATTGCCTACTACAAATAAATCTGAACTAGCTAAGACTTTGTGTAAAAAGTATAAAGCAGAGTTCTTGGATATGAAAGAATTCTTCAATATTAAATCTGCGGAAGATATTCAAGCATGTGTTAGACTATCTCCTGCTATTTACAAATATGCTACTACTCATCCTAAGTATATTAAATTCATTAAAGACTCTGAATTATATGGGCAACAATCTGTTCAGTTCAAATTCAAGATTAAAGAGTTTATGAACAACTTCTTTTATTGGTTAATCAATACTTATTCTAAACAACGTAAGGTTGTTGTAGAAATGTGTAATGAATCCTTACCAGTATTCGATGTTCATCCTAAACTCTTTACGTATCCTATTGTAATTAAAGGCGATTCATTCTTCTTACAGATCTTTAGAAAGTTAGCTAGACATGAAAAATCTAAGATCTTTGATTTATTTAGTAATTTCAAAATGATCGATGCTATTCAATTTACTCTTTCTGTAATAGAAAAGTCTGGAGATGATGTGGATCTAATGGATTACTTTAGAAGAAGAATTAGAGAATTCGATCCTATTAAATTTGATATCAATGAATCCAATCTTCCAGATCCAGGATTGTATATAGATGCAGCTAATAACAATATTAGAGAATCATTCGATCCTTTATATTGCGCTAAGAAAGCATACTCTGTATTATCTTTAAATAGTAAGACTTTAGTAGAGTCTGAAATGATTGATCATACAGTACAATCTGCAGAGAATAGAATCGATTATCTTCAAGAACCAAACTTCAGATCTGTATTTGCTCCTATGCTAAATTATACTGAAATTGAAACATTATTACAAAACTCCCCTAAGAGCAATAATGTATTTGCAATTAAATGGTATAATGACTACAAAGGATCTTGTAGTGGTTTAAAGACTACATTTAAAAAGAATGAGTGGGTTACAGAAGTTGCCAAGCTTTCTACTAAATTCTTAAATGAATATACTTTAAACAAATGGAATGTAGAAGTTGGTAATGATCTTATAAGATTAGGTTGGAATCCTACAGTAGAATTCAATAACTATTATAGAGCTGCTGCTTCTAAGATGGCTGATTCTTTCTTGAAAGATAAAGTTATCTGCAATTATGTAAATATCGGATCTATGCCAGTATATAATCATTTGACTGAAGATATAGAATTCAAATTACCAGTAGATGGTATCTATGTAATGACTATTAATGGTAAGCATAAGGAAGATACTTTGGATACTATTCCTCAAGTATTATTATCTTTAGATGGATTTGTTGATGGCAAACCTATTTATCCTATTATAGATAAACAGCTTGCTAAATCTATCTCTCTAGATAAACTAAAAGAATGGTATGAATTAAGTACTTGTGAATTTAGCTTATACTTATTACCAACTACTAAAGGATTGAAGAAAGATATTGCTAGTAAAATAGAATCTATGGTATCCAAAGATAGCTCTGAACTTACAACTTCTAAAAATAAAGAGTTATTAGTAGCCGATTTTAGATTATACATTTCTGATACTTTAAAGGTATTGATTGAGAAATATAATAACTCCTCATTTAGAGTTAAAGATATTGATACTTTACTTTCTAAGAAGTCTCCTGATAAATATACTGTTTATAACTTAGGAACTTTCGATGGTGATGAATATGATACTTTAGTTCGAAATATTGGAATCTGTAATACTAGAGCTGCTACTTTATTTGAAGAAAAACCTAATATGGAATTAATCGGTGAGCATAAATCTTTAATCCCATATTTAACTCTAGTAACAGTAAATGAATTCGTTACTTCTACTCCAGTTAAAGGAATGGATAACTCTAGAGGATCTGATACTTTAAACAAAGATAAAGATTTAGAAACTTTTGATTCTTATTATAATCTATTAAATCCAAGTAAATAACTAATAAGGAAGAGGGTCATTCCTCTTCCTTACTTCTTTTTAAATTCTATTTTAATTATACACTATAATTATGAGAATATATAAAGTTAAACAGTTAATAACGTATTCTTAAAAACAAAAACAAATTTAAAAAGAAAGGAAGTATTTTTTTACTATGGAAAGAAACTTTAAATACTTTAGAGGTAGGAAGTTCTATCTATCTACAAGAAGAAGTTCCATTAAAGCTACTTACCCAAAATTAATCAGAGCCATATCTGAAATGAAAAATGGTAAGGTATTTGCATATGTAGAAGACTTTGGTGAAGTCCCTATAGAAGATGAAAATAAAAGAATGTTCGAAATAGAAGAATCTGAATTATTCGATTTCTATACAGCTCTAACTCCAAAGGGTGTTTGTACTGTAGAAGTATGTGTAGATACTAAAACAAAAGAGAACGGCATATTTCTAATATTCAATAAATATATCAAAGAAGATTATGTTCCAGAAGATATCAAAGATGCTGATATAGTCATCATATCTCTATCTAAAGAATTAGATAGATTAGCATCTAGAGCTCTAGGAGTTGATTTTAAAGATAAAAAGGCTTATAAAGATGCTATGAGCCCACTATCTATATTTGAATCATATCAACTAATGCCGTTAAGTTCTATAATCAATACTGATAGATTCAATTTAAAAGGAAGCATTCCAGAAATTATCTATGATCCCGATGAGGTTATAGATACTAAATTTAAAGGCATATCATATTTATATTATGAAGATAATTATGAATCCTTAAAGGGATTAATAGGTATTGAGGATCTATCTGGAACATTTAAAACAAAAGATCCAGTAAATGGTTCTGAAGGTCCAATAACAATAAAGTTTTCAACTATATACAATAATTTAGATAGTACCTTTATAAATGGTAATTTGTGTACTATTTTAAATTGCTTCCCTATGGTTGGAGTAGAGAGTTATGATGAATTCGTAAAACTATATGGTGAATTAGTAATAGGTTATAAAGATAAAGATGAATTCAAAAAGGCTAAATATAATTCCTTAATAAATCTATTATATATCTTATGCTATACATCTCTAGGAGATCCAGTTATATTAACTAATAACGATATAGATTATAAGTTAAAATATATCGAATTAGATAAGGTTGGATTCAAGAAATATGAGTATGATCATATCTCTACTATTAGAAATAATGATCCTAAGTACAAAATAGTACTTATTAAATTTGATAATGATGAAATTGCTATTTTGAAACTTAAAGTAGTTAAAGATTTGGATCTAATGAAAATCGGAAATTCTGAAGATGATGTAATGTCAGAAGAGGAATTTTCGAAGTTTATGAATCTAAGTTAGTCTCACGATATTTTTTATATCGTGTTTCTATATATTTTCCAGGTTAGTGATGGTAGGCCTCCATCGATTTATACTAACCTAAGTCCATTTTCTAATATATTAGGAGGAAAAACAAATGGCTGAATTATTTAACAATGCTAAACCAAACGAAAAAGTTGATTCCAAGAAAGAACGAATCGAACTAGAAGAAAAAGCAACTTTCCCAGAACTTCTTTCCGCTGGTTACATGTCCTTGAGTGACTTGTCCAAAGTAGTAAATGGTTTATTCTATTCTGTATTCGATGACTTCTTTGGTTCCAAATTGGAATTGGATCCTCAAACTGGTCGTATCCAATCTCGTATCTTCTTCTCCTTGTCTTCTGACAAATCTAAAGATCCATCTGGTTGCTATGCAGTAGAAGATGCTAACAGTGGTAAAAACATGAACGACATTGCTAGCCGTCTTAGCTTGGCAAATCGTTTGAACAACCCAACTGGTAACTGGAAAAATATTCAATTGACTTCCGAAGGTCAAAGCAAATTAGAAGACTTCTTACCTAACAATGCATTCAACCGTAATGGCGGTATTAACTGGAATGCTGTTACTAATGAAGTAACTACAGCCCCTTCCCAATTCTCTCGTCCACAAATTTACTTCTCTGTAGATATCGATATCTACAAAGTAATCAAAACAGTATTTGGTCACAAATCTTCTACTGGTGGTAAATGGAATTACAATATCGAAGTTAAAAACCCAATCAACCCAATTCAAGATCCTGTAACTGGTAAAGTAACAGCTACTAACTTCAATCTTCTTCTTTGGAGAGTAGATTCTGGTGACGTATATCGTTTAGCTGAACGCTTTGGTTTCAATGGTCTTGGTTCCAACTCTTTGGGTATCAACACAGATCGTTAATAATTGATTAATATACAATTATTGTCTTGCTCTAATATAATATAAGGGAATAAGGATAGAGAGAAATCTCTATCCTTCCTTTATATTTATTTTTTATGAGGTACAAAATTATGGCTTTCAAAAAAGATGGCGGTCCTATTAAATTTGAAATCAAAGAAAATGGGATCAATGAATTAATCGATGAAGGTACTGGCAATTCTTCCATTATGCTTAGAGAAGTAGGTTGGAATGGCAGAGATCCTAAATTAGAAATCCGTAAATGGATTATCGATGTGGATAAAGAAACTCCTATGAGAGGGTTATCCTTTATCACAGAACAAGGTCCTCATACTCTTACAGAAGTATTAGCAGAAAAAGGTTTTGGTAATACAGAAAAGATTATTACTAATATAAAAGACAGAGAAGACTTCGATGAATCTCTTGTAAAAGTAATTGGTAAAAAGAAAATTGAAAAGTCTAAAAACACTGAAGTAACCATTAGTGAGGATGATTACTTTGATCCTAAGAGTGTTTTAGATGATTAAAGTGTCCTCTTTTATTCAAAGAGGTGAAATAGATGAAAAGTAAATATGAAGAAATAAAAGGCGATAACCAGAATGAGTCTATGGAACAATTAGAGATGTGTAAATATCTCGTTCAAGGTATTGATAAACCATGCAAGCATAGAGATATGTATGGACGTTGTACTTTTGAAAACTGTATCCTAGACGAAGAAGAGTCACCTTTACGTTCTAAGAAATGGTGGTTCCAATGTATTATCTGTAAGCATCCTACTTCTATTGAACCAGATGCTATGAGAGCACCATTCTGTGAATCATGTATTTCTAGAATGAATGAAGCTGAAGTATTACCATTCACTTGTAGATATTGTGGTAGAAAACAATACTCTCCATCGAAGTGGATGTTCTCAAGAGTTTGTGATGAATGTATTCCTTTATTGTATAATAAGAATGCAGGGCAAACTTGTTTAAAATATACCCCTAAAGTTGGTAAACGATCTATCTCTAGAGGTGGAAGTTTACATGATTACAAATAAGGTGGAATTATGACTAATAATAGAGTAAAAGAATATGATTATTTAGAAGCTGTGCCTATAGAGCATATTCTTTATGCTCAGTTTATCAAATACGATAAACTTAATAGACTATTTACAGAATACTATAAAGACAAACCAGTTCCTAAATGGATTAATATCTATATAGACGTATATCAAGCATTGCTTCCTATATTTAGTTTCTATAAAGTAACTAATCCTTATAATATAACTGCCTGTATTGCTAACCTAGCTATACATTATAAATCATTCTTTAGAAAAGCTGGCATAGATAGCTTTGTATTCTTATTATATTCTCCTACTACTGGTGCGGCTACTCAACAAAGATTCTGCCCAGAATATAATGGTAAGTATACAATGCGGATGATAAATAATAAAGAAGTATATGATATGGTAAATCAGAATATACCTCTTATCCAAATGCTATGCCAGTATATGAATAACATATTCTTCAAGATGGGCACAGTAGAAACTTCTGTTATGGCTTATGATATGATCACTAAGTTTAAGAATAGACAGATTACTGCACCATCTTTATTTATAACTTCATCTCAATATGCATTCCAATTACCATCTAAAGTAAAAGATCTTATTATGCTTTATAAGAAGAAACCATTGCCTGGAACTTCTGATGATACTTCTTATTTAGTTACACAAGAAAATGCTTTAGATTCTTATATTGCAGAAATAAAGAAACAACATATTGAAAAGTTTGAAGTAAATCAATCTTGGTTATCTGGATTTATGACTCTTTCTGGCATTCCAAAAAGAAATCTTAAATCCCTATTTAACTATAAACAATCTTTAAAGATTCTTAAAAGTATAGATGAACAATTTGATCAAGCCACTCCAGACTCTCTGTTTAATGTAGCTTGTAAATTATATCCTAATAAAGGATTAGATTCTCATTCTTATGATGAGATAGTAAATAGGTTTAGATGTATCGATCTAGATTATCAGCTTTATATGTATAGAACTATGCCTGAAGCTATAGACACTGTGTTTTTAGAACAGGTAAATGATCCTGAAGCATTAAAGAATATCAATGATCAATACTTCTCTCAAAATCCTATCTTATTAGAAAAACTATGATATCAAAATACAAACAAGAATAAGGGTAGAGTCATAACGACTCTACCCTTTATTTTTTTATCTTCTAATCAATTGAGCCATATCACTCATGGATCTTGTTCCTAATTCTTTTTTGGTATTAGTGTTCTTATTGACTTTGGATGTTGTAATACCTTTACCTTCAGAAGATACTACGTTTACATTGCTATTCAATTTATCCATCTTACCATTAGAAGCTTTATACCAATCCATCTTAGTAGTCTTATTATTATTTGCTGTTGTATTATTAGCATCAGCAGCCTTTTCATTATTTGGAACTTCTAATATTTTAGAGAAGTTCATCATAGTGATACATTTGAAATAGTCTGATTCTCTAGTATAAATTTCTGTTTTCTTATTCAATAAGAATAGGCCATCTTTATCTGCATGAGCTGCATAATTCTTTACAACATATTTCTTATTAGGTGTAAATACTGATGGATCAAGATCATATTTATTTACTGTAAGTTTATTGATCCTATTCTCCAATTCTGATTTATGATTCTTTATTTCATTAGGGTTATCATTCTTTGTAATGATAATTTGAGTACCTAGTCTACTATCCCCAAAGGAACCACCTAGATTTACGTCAGATTCAAAACTACCTACTCCTAATTGACCTATACCCGTTAAATCTGTAACACTATCTAGATTATTTTTCAATAATTGTAGATCAGATTGGTTCATGAATCCACCAGAAGCCATATACTTACCAGCAGCAGATAATTTATTATAAATAGATTCTCCAGTAAAAGAAATAGCAGATACATCTGTTACTAAAGAAACAAATTTACTCTTAATATCACAAGATAAAATATCATTAAAACTAGGGAAGAATGAGAATAGGTTTTTAGCAAATCCAGTTATAAAGGACGTGATATTTTTAAGACTACCTATTACTCCTTTTACTGTATTTACATAACCTTGCATCTCATGAACATTCTCCATTAACTTAGATGCATTTGTAAATAAATCTTCAAATTGAACATGTGTGCTAGAATCTGTAAATACAGAACTGTATTTATCATAGATGGGTTTTATTTTGTTTACGAACCCAATAGCCTTATCAGCAATAGATCCTATCTTATCCATACTACTGTCTAGAGCATCTGTTTGTGAGAATATTCTAGATTGTGAATGGGATGATGCAGAATAAGAAGATGAATTGATTTTAGATACAGAATTCTTTGTAGCTTCTATAACATCCTGAACATTGATTTCTGTAACAGAATTTAAGTAATTATCAAGATATTCTGAATCATAGAATACTGGGGAGATCTTCTTGATATTCTTATCAAAACTTTCACTCATCTTAGTAATACGTTCATATTGTTTATTGAAACCTAGTATACCATTACCAAGGAATTTACTAGTAATAGATTTGAAAGCACTTTGTACTACTGGTACATTAATTGTTACCTTACCAGGTTTGGCAGGGACAGATGTTGGAAATCCTGATGCTTGTTGCATAACAGTTTCTGTTAGTTTATTCTGATATTCATGAAGTTCTTTAGCCTTATTTAAGACGTTATTCTTAAATACGCTATTCCAATGATTAAGCTTCTCTGGGACGTTGCCCATTTTCTTAACCATCTTTTTGATCATCTGTTTAAACTTCTCTACAATACGATCAATATATGCTTTAGTCTTAGCAATATTATCATAACTAAGAATACTGTTATCTTTAGATGGATTTATAATAGCATCAAATTTATTTATGATCTTAGCCACATCATGATTTATCTTATAAGCAGTTTCTGTTACAGATAGATCGATATAATAATGGTTTCTTTCAGTATCTACATACATACCTTGGTTAGCAGTATTAGGATCTGTAGTTTCTCTGATATTTAAGATTACATCATTAAATCTTTCATTCTTCATAGGAATACCCTTACCAGATTTTGATATTAGGTAAGTGCAAAATGGTTCATCTATAAAGAATTGATATTTGGTTGGATAGAATACTTCTACAGAGTTTAGATAAGCTACTAGAGATACAAGAGTATCTGTTGGTGGTATGATTAACTGTTTTTGTAATCTGTTATATTGGAATGGCTCTACCAGTAAGTGCAAGTTGCTCATATAAGAGCTTAAGATATCCATCATATGTGTATCCATCATTGTAGTATTTGCTACAGTTTTATTGGCATCGATACACTTCTTACTCATAAGACCAAGATATGCTTCTCTATACACATCTTGTTTTTCTTTCCCATCACTATCTTTTTCTTTGTAATCTAATTCTTTATAATAATTTATATCATTAGATACAAATAAAGAGAATTCATCTTCTATATAAGATTCTACTGTAGGAGATTCTAATTCTTGATTAGAATCATATTTATCTATTTTTAAATACATTGTAGCAGTCTTAGCATTAGCAATAATCTTATCAAAAAGATTCTTATCTAAGTTTACATGTGCTAGCATTGTAGGCATATTTTTATTTTCATAATCACTAATTCTGATTATATTTTTAAAGTTCTCAGGTTTGATTATAAGACCATCTGACTTTTCTCCAGGTATTAAAATCTTACCTGATACCTTGAAGTTCCATTGTTGCATATAATAACCTCCATTTTATATTACCAGAGTGTCATTATAGTTAAACACAAGAAGATGAGAAGAACCATTATGGCTCTTCTCATATGATTATCAGAAAATATTTAGATTCCCATATAGAATTTAGCATCATCTGCTGTCTCTTTATCTTTTCCATATTTTCTTATCAATGCACCAGTTCTAGAAGCTATTTTATACCTAACATTAGGATCTTTTATTTGATGGGCTGCCGAAGGTATATCCGAAAAATCGGTAAGTCTACCACTAGCAACATTCTTTGCTGCCTTATATGCCAATTTACCACCAGATACTAATTTGTTTATAGCAGAAGTGATGAAGTTGATAATCTTTAATAAGAATTTTTTAATATTCGTCCATATTCTAGAAAGTTTTCCAGTTTTTTCATCTTTCAATTTTCTATTATATTCACGAATTTTATTTTCCATTCTCATTTGAAGAATTTCTAACCAGTTAAGATCTTCAACATGCTGAATCATGCCATTGATCTTAACAAGTTTACTCATATCACCATTAGCCTTGATACCGGCATTTATCATTTTAAGAATGGCTTGTGCGCCAACTTCTTTTGTAAAATTACCAAAGGCTTTTCTTTCTTCTTGTAAAGAAATAGAGGTGATATCATCAGCAATCTCATCTAAAAAAAAACGAGACTCTTTTAATACTAATAAAGCCATTTTAAATATCCTTTTATTTCCAATAAACATTATCAATCTAATATAATACTTTATAAAAAAGAAGAAATATTATCTTGGTCTATTTAAAGCTCTTTCTCTTTCAACAGCCTTAGATTGTTTTTCTATTTTATAATCGTAATATTTATTTTTTACAAATCTATGAGCTTTTGCTAAGGCTTTTGTAATAAGTTGAATAATTTTAACAACAAATGATTTAATCTTAATCCAGACCTTTTTAAATATGCCTGTTTGATCAGATTTTGCTTGAAATTCATATTTTTGTAATTTAGCTTCTAATTGTATATATTTCTTTTCTAACCAAGTAGGCTCCATAGCTTTTAAAAGGAGAATGCCTAATTTTTTTTCTTCAGGACTGGCATCCTCAGCATTTTTAATTTTATCTATACCATTAGAAAATATTTGATTAAAGTCTTTATTCAAATCCCCTAAATCAAATTCATCATTTTCTGTAAGATTATATTTAAAATCATAAATACACTCTTCCAGCATTGTATTTCTAATTGCAAATAAACCCATTTTATCACCATATATTCAATTAATCAACGTCTATTAAATAGCTATCTCTTTGTTCTCTAGAGAGTCTCTTACTATTATAAATTTGCTTATAATATTTAGATCCTATTCTAGAAGCTATTTTATTTCTAATATTTTTATCTTTTATTTGGTTCATTTTTCTTATTCTTATATAGTTTTCTGGAGTTCTTCCAGATCTAAGAGAACTATTAGTTTTGTATAAAATCTTAGCTTTTGAAACTAATTTATTTATAGTACTAGTAATACTATGAACCACTTTTAATAAGAATTTTTTAATATTAGTCCAAACTTTAGAGAATGTTCCAGTTTTATCATTTTTAAGTTTTTTATTATATTCATGGATTTTATTTTCCATTTTAAGTTGAAGTCTTTCTAGCCAATTTAAATCATCTATATGCTGAAACATACCATTTATTTTGACTAGTTTGCTCATATCGCCATCAGCCTTTATACCAGCGTCGATCAACTTAACAACTTCTTGCATATATATTTCATATTTAATTTCATGAATATTAGCTTCTGAAAAATATGAAATACTATTATCATTAGAATATATGAGGCTTTTAGATTCATTGATATTAAATAATCCCATATAAAGCCTCCTTAAAAACTTTTGTTCCTGATACGAACATCTACAGCGGCTTTGATATTTCTATATTTATCTTTAACAAATCTATGTACAGTATTTATAGATTTAACGATCCATCTAAGGACTTTTGTTAAAAATAATTTAATATTTGCCCAAATTCTTGCAAATACTCCATTAGATTTGGATTTTGCTTTTTTATCATAAAATTCAAGCTTTTCTTCTATTTTTAACTGCTGTTTTTCTAGCCAAGTTATATCTGTACTGTATACGTCAAATCCATTTAGTCTTCTAGTAAATTCTAATGGATCACCGCCTCTTTTAATATGACGAAGAGAGTCAGACATAAATCTTGCAAATCTCACTCTTTCAGACACATCATCATCGTCATCAGAGTTTTCCGTTATTACGACAGATTTAATGGAATTAGAAATATCATAAATGCATGATTCAAGAACTAGTTGTTCATTTTGAAATAGAGGCATTTATTTACCAACTTTCTTTTTAATCCAACCATGAGCTGTATTAATAGCTTTTACAATAGCATGAATTACTTTAACTATAAAAGCTTTTAATCTAGTCCAAATTTTACTAAAAGTACCAGTCTTATCAGACTTCACTTTTTGTTCATATTTTTCTAATTTAGCTTCTAATTCAACTTGTTTACGTTGCAACCAATTAAGATTTTTTACTTTAGAAATACTATTAATAAGAGAGGCCTCCCCAGTAGGTTGGCCTCCTTTCTTAATATTATCTACGGCAACGACAAATCCTTTAGAAATATTATTCAAGTCTTCATCAATAGTGCCAGAAACTGGACCTTCAATATTTTCACAGAGAATATTATTAAAGTCCATAAAGCATTGTTCAACTAAATTAGAACTCATTATGAATAATCCCATAACTGTTCACCTAATTTATATTATAAATGATCTGCGTTTTCTTCAGATGCAACTGGTCTAGAAGTTGTAGAAGCTTCAGTAGAAGCGCTTCTGGAAGAAGCTCTACTGCCTTGGCCTTGTCTACCAGAGTTTCCAGCTTCAGGAGTGCTACCTCCTCTATTAACTGGTGTTGCACCAGCTGCAGGTTGGGCACCAGAAGTTTCAGAAGTAGCTGTATGTTCACCAGGGATTGTAGGTGTTGGAGGAACTGTTGTATGAGAATCTTCTCCATGTACTTCTTCTGTATGAGTATCAGGTTCTAAAGAACCATCAGCTGCATAACGGAAAGTAGAAGAAGATGGTTTATTACCAAAACGAGGAAGTCGACGATAAACAACACCTTTATCAAATGCAGTTTCTTTAGCCTTATCTTCTTCGGATTTAGCAGCTGCTTCTGCTTTAGCTTTTTCTTCAGCAGCTAAGTCTTCGAAATGTTTTTTAAAACGAGCAGATGCTTTTTCAGTAATAACTTCTTCTTCAGTTTTTGGAGTAGTTTCAACTGTTTCTTGAGCATTCAATTCTGCAATATGGATTTTAATTTTTTCACCAACGGCAGCTTCGCGATCTGTTTCTTCTTTTTCGATTAATTGTTTAACGATATCTTCAATATCTGTAATTAGAATTGCTTCTAATTCTTTAGAATCGATATTTTTCTTACCACCATTATCTGTGGCATGTTCTTTAAAACCGCGTTTTTCAAAGTCCTGTTTTTGCTTTTCAGTAAGCTTTTCATTACCTTTTTCATCATAAGCATTATAAAGAGGGATGTAAGTTACTTTTGGTTCTTTTCCTTCTTGTGCTTCTTCTTTAATTTCGAATACTTCACAGCCACGATCTAATAATTTAGCAATGGATGTAATTTCCATAAGAGCTTTTTCTGTAGTGCCAGTGACACCAACGAAATTTAATACAGCACCGCCTGGAGCGATGATTTTTACAAATTTACCTTCACGCATTAAGGTCACCATTCCTTTTCATGATATATCATAAAATAGTAATATTAAAGATTATTATAATGTGCAGAGCATTTAATAGCCAGCTAGTTCGCTGCTAATCATAATCAAAGCTTCCATCATTGTCATCTCTGTAAGTAACCCCACGATCATTTACAGCAATTCCAACTTTCTTTTGCAAAGCTCTAATTCTACCATTAAATTCTCTATTGCGATACCGTGTAAGATGTCGAGCACCATATTCATCATTTTTAGTGCCAATATGATTTGCAACTTTTTGAAGTCTTAGAGCCAACCAGTCAATTACTTTAATACAAATACGCATAAATTTTCTTAGCATATTTGTACGATTCATACTTCGTTCTTGATCAAGCTCTGCTTCTAGTTTAGTATACAAACTTCTAAAAGCTGCTATTTTAGAAGCAAGCCATGTTCTAGGAGCGTTTTCATATTCCCTTTTTAAGGTATTCCTCATAAGATTATCACGACCAATAATTATATCTTTCAATGTCTTTTGGTCTTCAGGATTTTTTCCTATTTTCTCATAGAATGCTTTTCTAGCAGCATCTTCTATTTCTTTAGGACTTTTTCCTTCAAAAGGATTTTTTTCTTCTTCTGCTTCTAGAATGACAGCTTCTTCTAATGCTGTTTGTTCATCTAATGATAAATTTAAGGAACCTACAAGATCCTCAATGTCATTAGATGACTCCATAATATATAAAGCCATTATTCATCCTTCTCATTTACTTTAGCTCTAAATGCACCAGTTTCCATAAAGATAGTATGGATAACTTGAGATGTTTCTTTATAGTAATCTATATAAAATTGCATAGAAGCAAGATTGTAGTTTCTAAGAATTTTGTGGATATGCAAAAAATCATCTAAGTATAATTTAAATATCTTCTTAATTCTTCTTTGTTGATCCATAGATAAAGATCTATCATTAACCATCTTTTTGAAAAGTAGCTCTATTTTATCTTTAACAGATTCAAGCTGAGATACATAATTCTCATATTCGGTATGAACAATCTTTAACTCTTTAGCAATTTCCATATCATATTGATTAGAGATTTTTATAATCTCAGATGGGTTTAGATTATCAGTTCTATGGAAGTATTTAGATCTTTTTTCATATAAAGCAAGAAGAGATTCTTTACTTTCATAATCTTTATACTTATAGAAATTAACTGTTTTTAAACCCTTTATACCAGTCCAATAATTTTCATCTAAGTATAGATTCAAAAGACCTTTAATATCAATCTTTAATTTAGGAATATCTGATTTAAGATTTCCTAATTGATACCTCTCATAATCCAATTCTGGATAATCTTCTAATTGCTTTTCGATGTATTTAATCTTAGTCTTTTTACTAGTAAGCTTACTAGCAGCATACTCTCTAAAATAGGCTAAAACCTTTTTAGAATTAAATAGATTATGAATAGCCTCTTTTACATTCAGATTATCCATCATAATAGAACTAATAAAAGAAAGTTTATTACCAAATTTAGTAATAATTTCTTTTTGCCATCCAATCTTTTCTTTTCTAGAAGATACCATATTTCCATAGAATTCTTTTTTGAATTCTGTTTCGAAATCTTCTATAGTATTTTTATTGTAGTCTTTGTTTTTAGATTCAGACAAAGCCTTTGTAAATATATTCATTGAAAACTCCTATTTATTTATTCTTGAAATTGGAGTAACTTTATCTTCAACAACTTGCATTTTTAATTCAGCAAGCATTGTAAATAACTGAGAGAAGTTATTATCTGTCAAACGAAGATAATTGTATTCGCCCATATTAGTAATCATCTTTTCTTTGGCTATTTGTTTAGCCCTATACTCAGTCATAGTTCTAGTATTAGGATTTTTGCCACCATCCTTAACTTCTATAATTAGATTATAAGGAAGTAGTAAAAAGTCTGTGATCCAATGTCTAGTTTTACCACCAAAGGTGTATTCTAAGATTGGTCCTGGAGCTATAACTTCAGATGAATCGAATTCGAGTACATCATCTAAGAACTTCATAAGATTTAGCTCATACTTGCCAGTATAAGTAAATTCTTTTCCATCAGACCATTTATATTTACCACTAATACGTCTATTAGCAAGCATCTTTTCTTGTTGTTTAGGATCGTCTAGTAAATGTATCTTATTGTAGACTTTCATCATACGTTTTCGATAAGTCTTTTTAACAGTCTCATAGCATTTAGGATTGCCGCATAGGCGTTCATACTTTTGACGTTTTTCATTCCATTTAGTAGGATTACCGCATACTGTGCAGTTACCATGACCTTTTTTATTATTCACGATATCATATACTAATCTATATGCCGTATAACCCTCTGGAATCTCTTCATCATGTTTACGTTCTATATGCTTAACTAAATCATCTCGATGATAAGTTTCACTACAATAAGGACAAGGATATCTTTTCATCATTTCCTCCTATCATTATAATTCAATTATTAAGTGGTCAGTACTTGCAAAAGTAAATGACGAAAAGAATTATGATATGAAATAATTGATCAAATTTATTCAATGTGCCTTCTAATCTTCTAAACTTTTCATTATCTATTAACCCATTAATTCGTTCTAGAATTAAAGAGTTCATAGCATAGCACTTACCGAAATCTATCAATAGATGGGAGATGAAGATAATTAAAAAAATAACTTTGCTAAAATAATCATAAAAATTACTTCCAGTAATCAAACAATACCCTACCCATACTATAGAGGAATATAAAACACAATGACAGGTTAAAAGATATAAAGACTTTCTTTTGTTTCTTTCTAGATATTCACCTTGGAGAGGATAATCTGCCAAGCAATGTACTGCAAATAATAATAGCATATCAATAAGCATTTATATCGTCACCAGCTCTCTTTTTACTTATTTTCTATTATACTAAGGTCAAGTAATATTGAGTGATGATTTCAAAAAAAAATAAAAGAGGTGTTAACCTCTCTTATTTTTCTGAGCATTGAATACTGCTCTATATTTTTCCATACTACAATAGTTCTCAGACTTAGAATCTTCTTCTATAGTATCTGAGAAATCATAGAAACTTGGTCCTAGATTATCTACATATGGTCTATTGTATTTATATAATAAATTAAGACCAGATCCTGCTATAACAGGAACTGCAGATATTAAAGACTCTACTGGTAATAATATAATTGGAATCATTTTAACCTCCTATTTAATACACCTATTACTACTCACTATTATAGTATATAATTAAACACAAAATTGTACCCATACTCATAAAGAGTATGGGTATTTATTATTTATAAGTGTTAGGATTTCCATCAGTATCTTGTTTATTTTTCCAGTCCCCAGCCTTCTTAGGTTGAGCTACAAATCTATCTCCTAAGAAAGTTTTTTGATACTTTCTCATATCTGGTTTGTGATGGGTTTTTCCAGAAGTAATACGTTTAAACTTTCTAACCAAACCTTCAATAGTCTTAATAGTTCTTGCTTCATCAAGTTCATATAGAGGCATTCCTATTCACCTCCATTCTGAGTATTATCTTGATCAGGAGATTGCTTATTAGGATTTGTATTAAGTTTTTCTTGCTGTTGTTTTTGATTATTCTGATTTGTTTTCTTAGAATAACTGTTTACATGAGATTGCATATAAGAGAATAAATCTCTATATAGCATACCAGCTGCAGTCATCTTAGCATTCAATGCCTGTTTTAGAATATCACAAACCAATTTCTTTTTATTATAAACTACAGTTTCACTATCTTCAGGATCTTGTTTGGGTCTGTTTTGATTTTGTTGTTGATTAGAACCATCTTGAGTATTATCATCATTAGATGAATTACTAGAGAAGGACATTTTAGGAGTTGCTGTAGAAGTTTTGGTTTGATCATCTTCGGATAATAAATCTTTAAAGTAAGTTGATCTAAACAAAGAATAATCTGTATCAGCATTTACTGGTTTGGTAGCCATGCCTTGAGTATTTGATTTGTTTACATCAGAAGCATTCTTATTAGCAGCTAATTGAGCTTGACTCAATGTAGGTTCTTGATTACCAGTAATAGGATTTTTATTGATATAATTTATAATTCCATTTACATCTGTTTCTAAAGATTTGATCAATGCATTATAAGTAGTGCAGAAGTTGTATGCCTTAGGAAGTAATTGCTGAATATCTTGTGATTGTAAGTTTACCTTTTTATCAATCCCATAGTAATAATCTCTAGCAAATTTATCAAAAGGCCCTTGTCCATTATAATCTGTTACAAGCATCTTCTTAAGCCATAGATTATTTTTATAATCAGCTTGCTTCTTAGCATCTCCTTGTAAGTTATTTGCTTTTGTATCTAAGATAGTGACTCTTTTTATATCTATACCACTTATATTCGAACTTAATGGTTTCTTAATTCTAGCAAAGGCTGTTGTGTATGTAGGAGCGTTTTGTATATTTGCTCCACTTTTAACTGGATACTTTTGTTGATCGATTATATAATCTCTATTTTGAATAAGCCATTCATTATTTTGTTTTCCTTGATTATTTGCATAATCTTTAAACTTTTTAAGATTAGCTTTTATAGCGGTTATATTATCTAATCTCCATTGATCATTTCCAGAGTTTTCTGCTTCTTCAAAATATTCTTGAGAGATGTATCCATTTTCATACATCCAAAGAAGCATATCTCTATTCTCTTGAACCATATCTAAGATAGCATCATATTCACATGATTCAGAGATTGCATTAAAAAAGTCATCTTTTAGCATAATTCATCTCTCAATTCTTTAATATAATCCACAAGCAATTGGTCTGGATTTTGATTAGTATTTTTGTTTTTATACTCTTCCATTTTCTTAGTAATCTTTTTCATATCTTCTTTTGTGAGTTGATATAGTCTTACTGGAGGTCTTGGAATTGTTACGCGAACAACATCGTCATTTTCATCAAAACTATATAACTCTACTTCGTTTATAAATAGATTACCAGTTTTGCCAAAATTAAGACCTAATAATACTAATGCACCTTCTATTTCTAAAGCCATATACATGAAGCTTCTTCCAAGTCCAATATGATTTTTATTTAAAACATAGAAGATTGGAATAATCATAGATTTTCCACCAGGGAATTTAAACATAGCTCCAACTAATGCATTTATAGTACCAGCAGCTAAAGCATCTTTTACTTTCTTAGCCACTGTTTTAAGATCTTTCTTATTATAGAATGCTTTCATCTTTTTAGATAAAGGTGTTTGAAGATAATCTTCATAAGTCATTCTTTTATAAGCTGGATTCTTTTTATAAACCTTAGATACTTCTGTAGAAAGATAGTTATAGAATTTCTTATTGGATTTATAAGCTTCTAATTTGATAACGAAATCTTCTGTTACTTTATCTTCTACAAAGATTTTTATAGCTTGTCCTATTAATGTAGATAAGGCAAAACTTGTAATTATTTTTATATATGCATCTAGAGTAGATGATGGTTTTGAATCTTCAGTTAGATTCAAAGAATAAGATTTAAAATATCCCATATAAATACCTCATTACTTTTTATCTTGATTAAATTACTAAAGTGTCATAGGTATTTGAAACACAAAAAAGACCTAGGAGCAATTAAGCCCCTAGGTCAATTGTATTATCTAAAAATAATTATATCTTTTATAATTCTTATTCAGATTATTTCTTTTCAGCTGCAGCTTCTTTATCAGCTAAATTTTTAGCAGCTTCTTTACGACGATCATCGCCAGTCATTTTAGCAGTCAACCATGCAACAGCTTTCATGATCATGTTAACGATTTTGCGGTACCAAGGAGCTTGGTCACCCATTTCTGCTGTTTTCTTTTTGTAAGCTTCAGCTTTAGCATTAAGAGCAGCAATTTTGTTAGCGATCCATTCTTTTGGTTTAGTGTAAGCGTAGTATTTGATTTTGTCCAAATATTTACGAATAGTACCAACTTCTTTTTCGCCGCCATCACCAGCAGGTTTGCCATCTGTGCCATTAGCATCTACAACTTTTTGTCCTTGTTGTGCAGAATTGCCACCTTCAGTTTCATCAATAAGCATATTCATGAAAGTAACGTCGCCAGTGTTTTCGAATGCTTCAAGCATCATGTCAACGAAAATGAATGCATCGGAGTTTTCGCTAATAGGACGAACAACTACATTATGGCATTCGTTAACAATTTCTGGGTCCATGATGATACGAGCTTCATCAACAGCTACAGCGATATCAGTAGCAGAGATTTCGTTAGCTTCAGCAATAGCATCAACAGCTTCGAAGTAGTCCATGCAGTTTTCTTCTGCCAAACGTTCAACGTCGGAGAAGTTTACAACTGCAGCACCAATACGTGAGTTTTCAACTACAGGAATAGCAACAGGGCTAAGAGCAGATTCAGCTTCGTTCAAGTATACAGCTTCGTCAAGAATGCTTTGGAAGCTTGTGGAACGGTTCAACTGAGATTCAGTGATTAACATAGGTAAATACCTCCATTATGATCATAATGATTTTAAGTAATAATTTATAAATTATTTTCATTGCTTTTAGAGATATCAAATCCGATGAAAAATCTATATCTCCAAAGATTTATTATAATGTAATTATTATAAATTTCAAAATTAGTTATTTATTACTTTAATTTTGCTTTAATAAACCCAATAGCTTGTTGAGTTTTATTCATAAGAGCTTTCACTGTAGCAACGTTCATATTTGTAGGAGTTGTACCTTGAGCTTTGTTTCTTAGAGAATAATACATATTTCTCATAGAAGACATTTTCTTTGCAAGATATTCTTTATCATTAATATTTTCAGATACATCTTGCGGTACTCTCTTAAGTTTTTGAAGAATCTTATTTTGAGGATTGATATCTACAGCTTCTTTTAAAGATTTGAAATCATCATTTAAATAAGCATTTAATAGATCATTAGAATCTACTTCTTCTCCACGTTGTATCAAATCATAAAGTTTATCAAAAGTTGCTTCAGCAATTTGGTATACTGGATCATTCTTAGAAATAGGATTTAAGAAAACTTGAAATCCTGCTTCTGCAAATTGTCTAGCAGTATCAAGCATTTCTTGATCTGCATAAGCATTAACTTCATCTAAAGATAAAGAAACTGTAGAAGTATGAACATCGCTAGCTTCACAAACATTGATGATAGCTTGAGTACCATTAGTAATACCATTAGAAGTCGCATATTCTACCAGATCTTCAATTCTAATGATATTAGTATTATGCTCTTTACTTTCTCTAATAATAACTAATTCTGGAAAATACTCTGTGTTTTCATGAAAAAGAGTTTTAGAAGAACCAACAATAGCAGATGCTTCATCTAAAATGCCTTTATCCATATTATTAAAAATCATAAGTTATCCTCCGATTAAAAAGATCAAGCCTAGAGAGTGAATCTCTAGGCATTGATAATTATTTATTATTAGTTTTTAGCGAAGTATTTAGCACGGTTACGAGCAGCTTTGCTATCAGCAACTTTGTTTGCTCTATCAAATGCACTATCAGAATAACCGTTTATGTGGTCACTAAGTTTATTATGCATAGTACGCTTTTCAGTATTATTTGGTTTTAAACCCATCTTTTTCAATTGGTGTCTGATTACTGATTTGCCTACTTGAACTGTTTCTTTACGAGAATATGCTTCATGAACACCATTTACACCATTAACTTCTGTTTGGTCAAAAGCTACACCACCAGCAGTTTTAGCAGCTAATGCTGCAGGGATATTGATTTTGCTAGTTTCTTTTTCTTCACCAGCGCCAACGAATAATTTTTCTTCATCATCATCATATTCATCAGCTAAATATAGACCTTTTTTAGAGTCATTATCTAGACCAATAGTACCACATGCTTGATCTTCGCAAGCTTCTTCATTAAAACGGAATAATGCCATTTTATTATACCTCCATTAATTGGATTACATTAAATCTTTATCATATTTACCAGCTGCAACGTCTCTTAGATATTGAAGATGTTGTTGATGAGGATCTAAAGATTCTTGAATTTCTTCAATTTCTTCTAAGTCTTTATCATCATCTTCACTTTCAATGTCGCCTAAGCCCATCATATCATCTAAGTCATCACCAATATCTTCAGATTCGATATCATCGGCAATAAACTTGTTAGATGCCTTAGCGGCTTTCTTAGCTTCAACTGGTTTTTCATGAATAACTTGATCTGTAGGTTCTACTTTAAGTTGAACGTCTTCTTGTTCAGCAGCTTCAGCCAAACCAACATTGTAGTTTTTCTTAATAAGTTGAATACCATATTTACCAGTGAATGTATCCATCATTTGTTTAGTATTAGCAAATTTGCGATAAGTCATTACATTGGCTTGATCGCCCCATAAGCCTTTACCCAAACCAGAATCATGCCACTTGGATAAGTTTTCATCAGTACCAATACCAAGAGTACTCATTTCATCAAGAATAGAAGCTTCATCAATGATTAAAGCAGTATTATGGTATTGACCTTTAAGACCATTACATTCTAAGATAGAACCAATAGCTTCTGTTACAGAAGAAATATTATTGGTAAGCATAAAACGAGAAAGGTCTTCCATTTCAATTAAGTATTTACCAAATCTTTTAGATTCGCGAACTGGAACCATTTCTGCAGAGAATTTGCATTCACTTACAGGAATAGTATCTAGTCCATCTAAAAAGGATTTAACTTCTTCAACTACAGATACTTTTGTAGTTTGAGGAATTTTGGTACCATTGTCAGCAATAGCCATTTCAGATAAAGTCTGAATAGCAGAATTAAACATGGCCATGTTCTCCTTCCATATTATAAAATTAGGATCCTTGTTTTGCTGCCATTAATTTATTTTTTAAATTCATAGCAGTATCTTTAGCTTTTTGCAAAGCATTATTAGCAGATTGTTTGAAGGACTCCGGAGCCTTTGCTGCTTTGTCTGCAAAATTCTTAACAGCAAGTTTTGCTGCAGAATATTTGTTAGCTAAAGTTTTTACAGTATCGCCAGTATTAGATACAGCAGACTGTACAGTACCTACTGCATTTTGAACATGATTCTTGATTCGAAGCATATTCTTACCAGCTCTATTACCAACTCCACATACTGCATGTTTTACACTGTTTAAATTTTCTTTAACAGTGCCTTCGCAATATGCTTGAAGATGATAAGATTCTTCGAAGCTTTCTGCTTCGAAGTCATTTTCAAAAGCTTCCATCAATTGTTGATAATAAATAGATTTTTCAGATACTGGAGAGATAAATAAATCATATCCAGATTCTTTAAGAGATTGAGAAATCTCTACTAATTCATCATCTTCATAAAGAGAAGCTTCATTAACAACAAATCCAATTGTGGAATCATTGTCAATCATGCTAGCTTCGCACACCGCTCCAATAGCTTTATGACCATTCGTAATACCATTGGAAGAACCGTATTTCACGAATTCTTCTAATTGGATTAGATTACGATTTAAACGGTCAATATGTCTAACAGGAACCATTTGTGCTGTATAAGCCATTTCGGATTCGTTTAAAGAATCAAGTGATTCAATAAAATCGAATTCAGTAGATCCACGAAGATCTGATTCTTTTAGAAGCATATATAGTTCTCCTTTAATGACCACTATAATATATTAGAATAATCATTAATAAATAGTCCTTAAGGGGTATTTATATCTTAAAGAACTATAATCGTTGAATAACGCTATTGTATTGATTATTAGCACGTTTCCAATCATTCTTAGCATTAACTAATTTTTTATCTCTACTAAAAGCTCCAGTAACAGCATTCTTAGCTTTAAAGAACCCACTTGCAATTTTATCTTTTAGCCAAGTAATAGCTCTTTTTAAATTAAGAATGATAGTAGCATACCAACCCTTTTTAGAAGCAATAGCGCTTTGTTGTTCTCTAAGCTTTTGATTCAATTGGTTGGTAAGCGCTTTAATTTTAGCAGTAGCTGCTTCTACACTAGATACATCTTTGAAGTTTGGAATTTCTGCATTTACTGCTTCGGATAAAGTTTCTTCTGTAATCCAAGATACTTTATCTTCATCAATTGCTTTAAGTTCTTTAGTAACTTCAAATTCTTCTTCCAAAGTATATTCTTCACCAAAGAGAACCAAACTTGCAAGTCCTTGTTCTAATAAATCATTTTTGATCATAAAGTCTAATTCTTCATTAAACTTTTCAACCATAGTACTTGCTGTTGCTTCTCTTGTAGATAATAAGCTCATTATTATAATCCTCCTAATCTTTCTTCATATATTGATTCTCTGTAGCACCATTATCAATTTCATCAATTCTAGTTTGAAGTTTATTGATAACTTCTTCAGTACTTGGGAAATCGTAAGAACCTGTTGGGTCTATATGAACCATATGAACGTCTAGTACTTGAGTTTCTTTATTGTAATCATAAGTTCTAGAAATAGCTTCGGAATATTCTAAAGTAGCTTTCAACTGAGGGTCCATATATTTTCCATAAATTTGTACAAAGGTTTTATAATCTCCATACACATAATTTGTTGGTATGAATAAGTAACCGTTATGAACAAGCTCATGAACAGTTTCTGATAATGGTATTAATCCAACGTTTAATCTGTAATGATTAAACATGACTTCTTTAGCTACAGCATTCTCCGAAATATTTTCTTGACAAGCAACTCTCTTAGCATAAATAGTAGTTACTAAATCAAACAATGTTAATGGAGAATGATGTATATGAATCTTAATAGAATAAGTATCGATATTGTTTACGTTCTTATAAAAAGAACAGCTAGTCATATCAATACAATTTCTCAAATATTCAATATATTTCTTATAAGATCTAGAAGATCTACAAATACGTTCAATGTTTTTGAAGTACTTCATTAGATCTTTTTCATTAGTAAAATCATAATCAGCTATATCAAAAGACGGAAGATGTTCTAGAGTAATCGTCTTTTTAGCATTAGGTAATTCGAGTTCATTATATCCTCGCATTTTACAATATCACCTCCTGATATTACCACAATGTCTAGGATCTGTAGTACCTATAACCAAAAGGAAAAGCTCTAAGTAGAACACTTATGTAAGTCATATTTTTTAGTATAATTTATTAACTTTGCAAAGGATGAAAATACTAAATGGGATTATATTCTATAAAGGATTTTGAAAGTGGAGGTATACTTAGTGAAGCATATGTTCCAAAATCAAAATACCTTAAAAGGGCGGAAATGCTACTTGATAAAATACGAGCCCCGTATTTGGTAAACAATAGTGGTATTTCTGGCATGGCAAGAATAGCTGCCAAAAGATTAAAATCATCAGCTCACCATTTGTATACAGATAGAAATTGGACTGAATTTGAAAAGTGTCTTGAAAAACAATTCGGATTTGAAACATTTACAGTTAATATCTTAAAAGATTTCAAGATAAATGCAATGACATATCCTGTTAGCTTGGAATTTACAAGATTCGCTAACTTTGATGATGTATTGGATTCGAATGGTTTAAGATATAAAGAATCAGCTAAAATGAATGGTGTGTCATTTATTACTGATGGCCTTTTATTTAATGCTAAATTTACATCTGGTCAGATATTATCTATTATATTACATGAAATTGGGCATAATTTTAGCCAAATGGCTATAGGTATTTTAGCTTATAAAAATAATGCCAAAGCTCTATATATATTATCAACAGTCATTTTATCATTATTTACCGAATTTGATGGTGCTTTTGGTATGGATGGACTGTCTACTAATGAAAAAATAATGAATCTGGTTGGTTTGTTGATGAATACCACAGATACTGGTAAGAGATTAGGCGCTCAGGTAAAAAGAGATGAGCAGTGGAGAGATTTCAATAATTCAATGGATTTCTTGGTTACTCTAGCATCATATAAAAAAGAACTTACAGATTATTTGCCAAAAAGTTTAGCAAAGATCGGTAATATGATAGAAAGTATTTTTACTTCTCCTATTCTAAAAGCTAGAAAAGAAAAAATAAAAGAATATGTAGAGTATATTGCAAAAAATAAATCTAAAATAGCTAGAAGTAATATGGTCAATTATTTGGACTTTATGGATGAGTCATTTGCAGATAAATTTGTTGCTATGAATGGTTATGGTGTAGAATTTTCAACAGCGGTTAAATTGGTAGAAACTGAATCGTTAGTTTCTGGTATAAATGGAACGGTTGATACAATCCCTATTATTGGTCATTTATTTGCTCTAGATACTATCATTGCAAATGTATTTGAGACTATTATTTCTGGTGAGCCTCATCCTACTACGGCTGCCAGGGTTTTGACTCAAATTTCTATTTTAGAAGAGGAATTAAAGAACCCAGATCTTAATCCTAAAACAAAAGCTATTATCGAGAAAGATATTAAAAATATTAAAAAAGAATCTGAACGTATGGATAGATTATTGCAAAAAGATATCAATATGAGGTCATCTTTCTATAGATTCTATATATTAGCATTTAATAAATTTATTACTACTATTCAACCTGATAAAGACATCAGAGAATGTCTAATGGGATTTGTTCATAGTAATAAAGATATCATGGCATCATTAGAAAAAAATATTGGTGATGTATCTAGATCTGCTAAAAACAAATTAGTAGCTAGTTTAAAAAGATTTAATTAATATAAAGGAGAATTAGTCACATGGCACTATTTATTATGAATGAAAATTATGAATACGATGAAGTCACAGCGTTCTTGGAATCTTTAGAACAAGATGTCGATCAAGTTATGCTTTCTGAAGGTGGCGGAAGAGCTAGTAGAAGCATAGTTGTTAATGATCTAGAAGATTTAAAAGGTAAATGGGAAGAAAAACGTGGAGCTCAAGCTTTAAAAGATAAAGAAGAACGCCAACTATTCAAAGCTGCTAAACAACGTGCTGCTGTTGTTGATAAAGCGGATCAAGAATACAATGAAAAACTTCAACAAAATGAAGCTCAATTGAAAAAAGTAATTGAAAGCAAACCTAGATCTTGGGTCGAAAAGAAATTAATACAATTTAAAGCTGCATTGCATCGTTTCAGAAGTAAATATGGTACTGCTAAAGATGGTAAATCTAAAACTATCTTGCAAAAAATTATTTCTACTTTGACTCGTATTATCACTTGGATTACAGATAAAGTACTTAAAGGTGCTAGATTTATTAGTAATAAATTTAGCGGGGATAAGAGAGCTAAGAAAGCAGATGAATTTAGATCTAAATTCAGAGCTGCTAAAGTAGACAAACGTTTTGCAGATACTAGAGCATTAAGTGATAGAAATAAGACTGTTAATGAATATGACAGAAGACAAGCCGATAGACGTAATGCTCAAAAATCTCTCTTACAAGATAAAATGAATAAATTAAATGCTAAATATGGCGCAAATAATTAGTCAACACTATTAGTTAGGAGGTCATGCCTCCTAACTAATTTTATATAATTAAACATGGTAAAATATAATGGCTCTTTATATAAAATACGATCTACACTCTGATTCCGAAGCCATATTTGAATCTTTTGAATATTTAATATCTGAAGACTATGAGTTATTAGATATGCATATAGCAGATTCCGATAGACGTCTTAAAGATATAAAGAATTCTTATAAAGATGACGAAAATGATTTAAATAATAAGATAAAAGAATCAGAAGATCAATTAAATGAAAGACTTAAAAAGATAGAAGAAAAAGAATCTGAGCTTAAAAGGGTTATTAATAATAAGCCAAGATCTTGGTTAGAAAGAAAGCTTTTATCTTTTAAGGTTGCTTTAAGAAAATTTGAAATCAAATACAAATTAACAAAGTCTGGACGAGCTAAAAGCATTATTAGAAAAATTCTTTCTATATTGGTTCGCGTTGTTAAATGGATTAATGATAAATTAATTAAATTTACACGTTGGGTGAATAATGTTCCTCTTGGAAATGGGTATAAACTACATCATAGAAGAGTTGAAATAAAAAATATTAGGCATGATATAAAAACGCATAAAATGCACGCTGATATGGATAGAAAATTTATTGATAAATATAAAAATGATCTTAAAGATCTAAAAACTAAATCTTATCGTGCAGTAGAAAATCAAAAGAGCTTTAAACAAAGTTTATTAGATAAGAAAAAGAGAAGGGAAGGTTTGAAGTAAATGAGTTTATATAAAATAAATGAAAATTGCTGTTCTGAAGAAGCCCTTTTGGATAGTATATTGAATGAAGGATATTTTGAGGATTTCGACGAACCAGATGAATCATTATTTAAGACTCCTTCTCCACAAGAATATAAACGATTAGATGGTCTTTATGATAAATTAAGACGTGTCAAAGGTAGTTTAGCAGAATTAGCCAAAGATAGACCTACTAGCTGGCTAGAATCTAAACTGATTGTATTTAAGAGAATGCTTACTAAATTTAGAGTTAGGCATCATGCTACTAAAGGTAATAAAGAGAAAACTATCTTGCAAAAGATTATCTATGTGATTACTAATATAATCGGTTGGATAAATAATCAGCTTATTAAAGTGGCAAAATTTATAAATAGATCAGCTAAAAGTTATGATGCTGAAAAACGTTTTGATAGAGAAAGAATTAGAAATATTAGAAAAGAAATAGATGATGAAAGCAATAGAATCTATAATTCTTAATAGATAATGGAGAAGAATAAAAATGGCATTATATAAATTAAACGAATCTTATAGTACTTCTTCAGCTGAAGTTTTATTAGAACAATTTGAATCATTTGTTCTATATGAAGATATGCAAGTTGAAGAAAGAAGTTTAGATTCTTTAAATAAACAACAAAAAGAACAACAAGAACAGCTTGAAAAATATGATAAAGAAATTAGTTCTAAAGAAGCTGAATTGAAAAAGCTTATTAATGAAAAGCCAAAATCTTGGCTTGAAAGAAAATTAGAATCTTTCCAAGCTGCTATTGAACGTTTTGAAGTTAAACATAAACTTACTAAAGATAACAAATCTAAAGGTATTATTAAAAAGATTTTATCTGTACTAACCCGTATTGTAAAATGGATTAATGAAAAATTATTACAAGGAACAAGATGGGTTGGAAATAAGTTCTTTAAACGTGAAGAAAAACTTAAAGCCCATGAAAAGAAAATTTCTGTCATGGATCTAGATTTAAGGCATACTAAAGCTAAAAGAAATCTAAAAGCTGGCAGTCTTAATTCTACTAAAAGTATGGTCGAAAAAGCAAAAAAAAATGGTAAAGGCAAAACTAATGATTATATCTTTACAGGAAAAGAAACAAAAGAAGAATTTGATAAAATGATGACAGATAAAAATGGGCGCATTGTATTTAGATAAAGGACTAATATAAAAAATGCCATTATTTAAATTAAATGAAGGTTTAGAAACAGTTGCCCATAACGCACTAGGAAATTTGTTTATGGGTGATCATACTCTTGGGACAAAGAAATGGATAGGAACCATGGATCCTAATCTAATTCCTGGAGGGTTGAGAGATAAACATGATCAAGAATATTTTAATAAATATTACAAGATCAGTTCTTCTGTAGAATCTAAATTACGTCAGATGATCAAATCTATCCCTGATGTTGCTATGTTTAGTAAAAACAAGGGATATAAATCAAATGATATATTTAATGACTTTTATGGATCTAATGCAAAAACAGAAGATAGATCTGCAATGCATTTGAAACATAAAGCAAACGAAATTAATCTTACTACAGCTACTGCTTATAAGATTTTACACTATGGAGATAAATTTGCTATAGTGTTCTTCATATTTGATAATCATAGTATCAGATCTGCCAAAGTTATTACTAGTAAAGGTTCTGGTAATTATGATGCTACAGAAATTCATGATTTCAAGAAGATCAATCCTTCTTCTTATACTAAACCTAAATAAAAAAAATAAGAGGAATACCATTACGGTATTCCTCTATTATTATTTTAAAAGATCAATAAGATAAGATATTACTGAAAAGATTTCAAATAATACAAACAGTATGATTCCTGATAATATCAAACCTCCTGTATGCTTTATTGTAGAATATGGTTTAACAATATTTGGTTCCATACTCCAATTGCGGTCAGTGTCAGCTGGCGGTTTGAATTTATAAGGACTATAACCTTCGAAATCTTTATTAGTGAGAATATCGGCACTATTGTTATTATTAAGCCAATTTCCGGTATTCATTATACACTCCTTCTATTAAAGATAGAAAATGATAGTATATATTATAAGACATATTGCTAGTAAAAGGATAATGATGCTAGCAAGCTCAATATTTGGAGCATCTTTTCGTATTATTACAGGACGTCTTACTATATTAGAATTGCCAACCATATCTCTAATATCATCTACTTCTACATATTCAGCATTTTTATAATATTTATATTCATTACCATGACCTAATAAATATAAATCTTTTATATCAGATACATTAGCAGCGCTATAAAGAGAGACAATCTCTCTACTGTAAGAATCTTGGTGAGAAAATAATTCATACCTGCTAAAAATATAAACTTGTTTAGAAGCCAATAATGTTTTAAAATATGAAAGTAATAGATTTTCTTTGATATTAGATTTTACTCTATCAAACATATCAACCATTTCATCATTATTATCTTTATACCCATTAAATAAACATTTGCACTTATCTATCATAATGATAAGTTTATTCTCATCACAATCTAGTTTAATATCTCTTGTAACTTCTCCCATTTTAATAGTATATATTTTCATATTATTAGGATCAGTAGATGCTTCTAAAGTTTTTAGATAATTGATATATTCAGAATTTTTTACTTTATAAGTAGAGATTTTATAGATATTATCCAGATCATGATTTGAAACTGGATCGGTTCTTATTATTTTTATTGATGGTACTGGATTCATCAAAATACCAACAGGATCTTTGCTATCTAAGTATTTCTCAGAATATGATATGAAATATATTCTTGGAATGATACGAACCCATATATGTTCTACGAAATTATTTAGTATCCTAAAAGCAGTATCAAAGAATCTTTCTATATCCATATCAGCTTTATTCATGAACTGAACAAAATCTGGATGTACGTCGCTATCAATAGCTTCTAAATCATTACTATAATTATCAGAAAGTGCTTGAATAGTCTTTAGATCTACAGCATAAATAACGTCTAAATATTTAATCTCTACTCCTCCTTGTCCAGGATCTATATCTTTATAAAAAGAATTTATTGGAGTTGAATTGCTGAAATCTAACAAGTCGTCATTTGTTAGAACTTCATCTCCTTGTTTAAATAAAGTCATATTATACCTCCTTTAAAATTTTAAGAATAGTGCCAATCCAAGCATGATTAGAATAGCAATTAATATTACTGCTACAAAGATTCCAATAGCTTTTATGGTAGCATATTCTTTATTAAGTTTCATTATTTCATCATTTATCTTATCTATAGATGTTGTTGTTGCTTTTCCTGCACACATAGTTAAAGACACAAATTTAGCCAAATCATTTCTATTCTTTTCTATCATATTATCATGAATGCTAACTTTACGCTCTAAATTTATCAAACCATCTGTAATATGAGATATATTAGTTTGCATTCTAATAAATTTAGATTCCATTTCGTTCATTTTTTACCCCCTAAAAGAAAGAGAGATAGAGGATTTCCTCTATCTCTTATATTCATTGTAAGAAAATACTATATTCCCACCAGAATTGTATAAAGAGTCTATCATCTCTTGAGATTCCATCTTAAGAATTACGATATCAGTATTAGATAAATCCAATTCATTATTATGAGAAATAATCAAGCATTGATCGAATCCAAGATCATTCATTATTTGTTCAATAAGAATAGAGAATTGAATACGATTCATACTGTCTAGATTATCATCTACTTCATCTAGCTTGATAATATTATATCTATTAGATGAATTTCGTAATAACACAAATGAGATCAACATGGAAATCATAGATAATTGGCTATCACTCATTAGTGATATATCTTCTCTTACTCTACCTTCACTATCGGCACAAGGGATATTGAATTCATTTTCATTAATAATGAATGGTTGTAAAGCAAACCTACCACCAAATAATAATCTAAGAAGAGTATTAGTAGTATTTAGTATACTATTCATAAACACAGACATGTATACCGTTTGGATACCATGGATAGAAGTATACTTCTTAATCATTTGAACTTCATTGTATTTAGCAGCATACTCTTGAGAATCTCTTGTGTATTGTTCAAATAATACCATACGATATTTATTCTCTTCAATAGCTTTACTAATAGCTGGAAGATCTGTATTTTGTAATGCAGATAATTCAGATGCTCTTCTATTAAGCTTATCAGTTAGATCTTTGATAAGAACAGTATTCTTTTCCATAGATTCTATCTTACTATTAATCTCATCTAATTCTACAGAAACAGTCTCAAATTTCTCTTTATTTATCTTAGCATATCTGATAGTGTCTAGTACTCTTTGTATTTCCAATTTACTAGTTCTTATCTTCTCAATTTCAGCGAGTATGCTTAATTTAGAGTCACGGATAGTAGATAAATTCTTTAAATCAGTATCTATTTTTTCTTGCAAAATTCTTATTTCAGCATTTGCAGAAATTAATTTTTCTTTAGCACTTTCATAAGAATGAAGATCTTCTTCTAATGCTGATACAATCGTAGAGATATTTTTAAACTCTTGATATTTATCTACAGATTCAAAATTCAATCTAATACCATGCTCTATATTGTGGTATAGAGTATTAATAGAATCTAAAGACTCAGTGCCAGGGAATTTTCTGATAATCTTAGACATTGATTGAATATATTCTAATATAGATTTAATTTCATAAAGACACTGAGTCTTCATCATATTCTCTTCTGCTAAATTCTTTGCAGATTCAATAGCATCTAGTGTAGAATTTATCTTAGTAGATAAAGAATATAAAGACTGTCTGCTTCGTAAACTATTTTTAGCTTCTACAATATCTTTAATGAAAGGGCAATCAGATTTATGATTACAATCATCTGGTATTTTGTTGTAATCCTTGGATCTATTGTTTAAGAATTCCACATTGCGTTTTTCTGCTCTTAGATCTTCTAATTGCTTTTCTAATCCAAATAATATATCTTTATGATCTAGAACAGCTTCCTTCTTACTAGTTCTTAGAGAATTCATAGATTCTTTTCTTACTGTTTCGGAATAAGTTTGAAAAATATTCTCTACTGTGGAATTGAATTTTTCTATTACAAGTTGTACTGTTTCGTAATCTTGCTCAGAAATATTCTTATAAGTTTGGAATAGAGAAAAGAATGGTTTATAAGATTCTAATTCTTTCTTAGTAGATTCTATCTTAGAATTAAGATCATCCATATGATCTTTATTATACAAAGAATCTAATTTAATCTGTAGCTCTGTAATATTATTAGAAAGCTCTGATTCATTATCTAGAATTTCTTTAGCTCTAGATGAAAGCATTTCTTCATTAGCTTCATACTTAGCCATATCTTTTTCGTATTGAATAAGTTTCTCTTCTGAATACTCTTCAATATCTGGAAGATCTCTAATCTCTTTTTCCAATATGATCTTTCTCATAGAAAGATCTTTATAATCATTAAGGAAGTTTCCACTAGTATCTAATCTAGATAACTCTGCTTTGATAGTTGCTATTTCACTAATCAAACCATTCTTCTTATTATCTAACTCTTTGAGAGCTAGTGTATCCTTTTTAATAGCATCTTCTACAATAGCTATATTACCTATTTGAGATAATTTTGTTACATATGAATCTATAATAGATTTCAATACTGTAGATTTGGTAGTAATCATCTTATGAATATTATTGAAAGCTGCTAGAGATGAGATAATGGAGTTTACATATCTCTTTCTCTCAGATGGTTTTAACCCACCTAATCCCTTTTTATTTGCTGATAGTTGAGATAGGGTAATAAAGTTATCATCTATTCCTAATATATCATAGATTACTTCTTTAGCAGTAGTAATATTATTAGATGGATTCAAATTTTCTATACTTCCATCTGGGTTGAGTCTATTAAGATAGCATTTGGTTGGACGGCGTATACCATCTTTTACAAGAGACTCATATTTGATATTCAATATAGTTTGAAAATCAGTTTCATAAGCTATTTCTTTAATAGCTGTTTTATCAGGAATATAATCAATGGAAGAATCAGCTAGTGGAGTTAAGGCTTTAAATATTGTAGACTTACCAGTACCATTATCACCTTTGATGATTAGTACTTTATGAATACACTTTGAAAAGTCTATTTCAATACTAGATAGACCCATACCATTATATATTCCTATATAGTTTTCCAACCTAAGACTTAATAATCTCATAATTGTTCTCCTATACAAATAGATCGTAGATCATTTTTATTAATAATCCAAGACCCCATAATGTGGATAACCACAATGCTATGATTGCTGTTTTAAGAAATTTATCACTTTCTTCACTTTTGTAAACATGTTTTGATAGAAATAAACAGAGTTTTATAAGTAATGAAACTGATATAAAGACTAAGCCTATCATTAATAGATCAATACTTAAAGTTATATTACCATCTAACAATGTTACAAAGTTGTGATTTATTACTTGACTACTAGAAGACAATATTTCACCTTCTTTAGAATAAGAATAAATAAGATACTATATATAAAAATCCCATTACTAATAGATAGATCAAAGTTAGTACCAAGAATGACACAAACGTTAATGCAGTAATCTTATATGGAATATTGTAAATCTTATAACCTCTTATCCTAGCTGCTATTATGAAAATAATGGATACTGCTACTGAGATCATAAAGATAACTGGAAGAATGTTTTCTGTAATTGTATAAAAGCTCATTTTGAATGACTAATCCTTTCAATATAGATATTTTCTAGTTAATTAGAAGTCTCCAATATCGTAAGAGATAAAAAAGATAGAAGCATTACGCTTCTATCTCTTGTTCTGAATTATCCATCCACTCATTTTCAAAGTTTTTAACGATGGTTGCAATTTTTACAATTCCAGGGATATTGTTATGCCAAGAGTCATTAGATTCATTAGCAAAGGCAATAATATCTTTAATACTCTTTGCCATATTATTAACATGATTTACAGTCTTATCTTGAATTTTAGTATCATCTTGTTTCATACAATTACGGTATATATAAAAATCGCATTCTTTTTCAAAAGGAATTTCTTCTTCAGAGTTTAATTTCTTTTGAAATTCCTCATCAGTCATACCTTCTATTCGAGGAGATATTTGGTCAAATAGTGATACATACACACTTTCTATAGTTAATAGAATAGGAATAATGATTTTATCTAGGTCAATAATACCATCATAAGCATATTCGATATATCTAAATAAAGCTGCGTGTTTAATCAAGCCCTCCATAAAGATCATATTTTTAGTATCTCTATATAGATCTGTTATTGGGAATACCTCGTCTACCATTCTCCAGTACTCAGTAAGCATTTTAATATAAGGTAATTCTTTGTATTTGATTTTAAGAGGATTGCCTTTTTCATCATACGCCACTGCAAGATGTTGTACTAATTTATTCAATTCATCTTCTAGTATTATAACTGTAGAATCAGTTGGAGAGAAATCAGAGAATTGGATAAATGGGCATCTGATAATATCTTTATCTTTCTCAAATTTCAATCCAGATACAAAATAATATTTAACAGCTGCCACATTTAATTGGTTAAATTGATCTTTAGAATTCTTGAAATGAAATTCATCAAAGTCTAATTTATCTTGTCTCATAAGACATTCATCTCTATTAACGATTCTATCAGATACTCTAGATTCGATGATAGTTAATATCGCTTCTCTAAGACCAGAGTGTTTTGGAATATTATTAATAGTATTGATTCTATTCAATTCTGATACAAAGAAGTTTGTGAAAGAAAATGGGTCCGTTGTTTTAAATTGGCTATTCATATTATTTTTCTCCTTATTTATAACTTAAGAAAATACCATAATTTGGAAGTGCGACATAGAAGGATTCGATATCAATATCCTTTCTTTCAATGTACTCAAAAGAATCGACGATAATGGTTTTCTCATCTTTATTATTTCTTAGATTGTATACTTCCTCATTGCTGTAAGTTAGACTAAGCTTTAATAAATGATATTCATCTGGTAAGAAGTATAGTAACCATAATGGGAGTAATAAGAATCTATCGTCTTCATTATTTCTAGCAAATCTAAATCCTTTATCTTCTAAGTAGATGAATTGTTGAACGTAATCACTCATCAACACTACACCTTTTTCAAGATCTATAAAGGCATTGTGAAAATTAGACTGTAACTCTATGATATATCTAAATAAACCATCAGCAAATTCTCCCATTTCAGAAATTACATTTTTTAATTCTGGATCAATGGCTTTATTGTCTCCAACAGAAGCCTCGATAACTCCAGAAATCATACAACCTATTGCATGTGTCTGCATGGCGTTTACTGCCTCTCTTAGAGAGTTAAAATCTTCAATCTTTTTCATAATAAAATCTCCTTTAATTTTAAAAGAACAAAATAATGTGAGTAGACCATTAAAGTCTACTCACAATTATAGTATATAATTATACACCTATTTGACTTTTCTTATTTTAACTGCTATTCTATTTGCTATCATAGCTCTATGTCTTCGTTCAGTTGTTCTAGATACTTTCCATCCAATGAAACAATTCCACACTAGGTATTTATTAATACGTTTTTCAGATTTCCAAACAAATGGTTTGTCTAATAACCATCTCCATCCTCTTTCATGGCCATAATATTGTCCATCTAAATCTTTATAAACCATGTGATGGTTATCAACCCAAGTACCCAATAAATAGAATGCAAACCCATATGCACAGTTTCTATTTAACCAACCTACTCTACAGAAGTATCTTTTGATTCTATCTTTAAGAGGTAATCTTCTAATATTTTTAGTATACCATCTTTTACGACCATATTGAGGAAGAGGTCCTTCATATTCAATATTATATTTATCATAGTCGTATTTAAAGATCTTAGGCATAGTATCTCTAATAAACTCTTTATTATCAATACTATCATCCCAAGTTTGCCATAAATGCCAGATACCTTTAAGCTCGCCGTCTTCATTAGCGAATAAGACTACAATCCAGTTAGTTAAATATCCTAATAGCATAGTAAGGATTTGAAGCGGTAAGAAGACCAAAAATTTAAGCATAATATTCCTTTCATAAAAATAACACTAGTCCTCTACAATATAACCGAGTATCTTAATGTCATCTTTACCTTTAGCCATCTCTTTTTCTTCTTCAGCAATCTTATAATAGTTGATAGGATATATCCCATCCATAGTTCTCTTCATTACAGACTGATATCCACACTCACAAGCATATAGTATGTGCTCTTTAGATTTAACGAGTTTATTTGGATAAGTACCTATCTCAGTTAGACCGTATAAGCGGTATTCTGACTGAAGCATTACCAAATTCTTTCCACATCTAGGACATATTCCAAACTCATTAGTAGTTACTACTTCTTTCATTTTATCAATTCTCCAATTCTAATTATTGTATAATTTGCATTATTCGTTTGTCACCTTTTGCAACCAATACAGAATCAGAAAATTTGATATCTTTCATAGATTTCAATTCACAAGTAAATGGTTTAGCAACACCATTTACTACAATCTTTCTTAATCTAAGATCAGATACGTTTCTTACATTATGAATTTTCATTTGCTGTTCTAATTGAGCTCTTGAGTAAACCCAATATCGCATATAATAACTTTCATCTGCCATTATAAAATCTTTCCCTTCTTCTGTGATCAATTCCTGAATCGTCGTATATATTGTTCATATAATTAGCCATATCTTCTAATGAAGTAAATGTTTTAACTTCAAATCTTTCAAGCAATTCTACAGTAGCATCAATAGATTTTATTTGTGGAATAGTAAATTTACTTCCATCATCTTCATTTAAGAAGCATACAAATGTTGTATAAGGACGAGTGTGCATACTATGAATCATTTCTACAATAGAAAAGAATCCAGTCATCTTAGGAGTAATACAGTATACTAAATATTCATCATTGGCTTTATGATATTCTTCTTCTCTTTGCGCTTCTTCATTCCAATCATCTACAACTGGATTGAATGGATCAAATCTACTATTTAGCATAGGAATGAATTTATCTCTCCATTTAGATCCATTACAAGTACCACCTAAGAATACTGTAACCATATCAACTACAGTGACTTTTGTTTCAGCAATTGGAACTCTATTTGGTGCTGGGATTGGTGTTGCTGAAGTTGGACTAATAGGCATATCTTGTTTAGCAAAAATCATTTTCATATCCTCCTCTTACATATTATTTTTTAGTGCTTACTCATAGTGTCATCGGTATTTGTAATAAAAAAATAAGAGGATAGTGACAAGCACTATCCTCCCAATTCTATTGTTTGTGGAAATCTTTTAACTGTAATTCTGGAACCGAATAATCTGGTTCTTGGAATAGTTTCTTATTGAACTCTACTACTTCTTTTAAAGGATTCTCTTTCTTGAACTCTCTATATTGAGCTTCTAATCCTTTTCTCCAAGTATTAGGTTCTTTAGATTTTTGATCATCTCTAAAATAACCATGAGGTTTCATATCAATCAATGGAACTATCATTGATGTAGCACCAGGATCTGTAGGAGATGATGCAGACATGTCTGCTATACCAATATTGGAAGTATGGCAATATCTATATACATCTGGAATTGCGTTATTACCAGATTCACCAATACCTTGAGGTCCTTTATAAGTATATTTCAAAGCAAGGTATGAATCGTTATCTGTAGTGATATCTCTAAAGTTAACAAGGTTACAGTTTGTAATCTCATTAATCAAGAACATAGGATCCGTATTAAGACGTTTTTTAACAGACTTAATATCTACTTTATCACCCATATCAGATAATGCATAAATTGCTTTGGATAATCTAGGAGCATAAAGAGACGCGATATATTCTTCACATCTTAATCTCTTAATGGAAATATCTAGATTATCTTTAGCCAATAATGCGCTGTATTCATACATTACCCATCTTAAGATGCCAAATATAGTATTCTTATCTTGTTCTGGTAAACGTATCTTCTCTACAGTAGTTTTATCATAGATAAGTTTAAGAGAAGTTAATACAGAGATACCTTTATTTCTAGGAGTGCTTAGATTAAACTTTCTTCCTAAAGAATCTAACCAGAATTCTCTAGAATAAATAAATGGTATAGTAGCAAATTTTCTTGGGAATTCATTACATAATTCTACCATTACATGTTGTAATGCTGGATTCATATGTAAGATATTCTTAGGACAGCTTACAAAGATTTGACTAGTCTTCTTAGGCAAGAATGTATACCAGTTATCATCATTAGGATCAAAGTCTGTTATTCTAACAAATTGGTCTAATCCTAAGAATTGTAAACCCCTAATCAATCCCATTTCTGCAAAGATATATTTTACCATAGGTACAGATTTCTTAAAGATTTCTGCATCATAGGTTATTGCCATTACTTTGTTTTCTCTCACATCACTCAACTCTATAATGTGTCTAAATACACGAATAGGTTGGAATGGAGATTTTACAGTAAGCATCTCATATTTATGATTCGATGTTCTATTATTATAAGTAAATGCATCTACTATTTGATACATAGCAGATCTTACATTGCCATTGATTTTAAAGTAGAATTTCTCTATTACTTTAGGAATGGCAATAATAATATCAAACATTTCTCTTCCATCAATTGCTTCAATATAATAAGTAACGATAAGAAGTCTAAGATCAGATTCTTTTAGATCTATGAAGTCATATCTATTATCTGTAGAAGCTTTGAGTTTAGAAGATTTGCTAATAGCATTAGCTTGATATTGTTGTAGGATATCTATAATCTGTTTATAATCATCTACAACTATGAAGTTATGTACTTTGATTGTAAAGTAACCATTTACTCCCATTTCACGTTCTATTGATTTGATGATATTCTCTAAGTAGTATATAATCAAATCATCTGATCTAGCAAATAGATCTTTATTGAATTTCTCTCTATACTTATTATCATAATTATAGATAAATTCTCTTTGATTCATCTTCTCCTCCTGCTAATCAATGGTATCATTTATACAGGTTGTGAGTTTTTCTCCAATAGGATTTGGAGCGTTTTTCTTATCTTCAAATGTAACAGATGCTCTAATATCAAAGATATCACAGAATCTTTTCAATTTAAAGAATGTAATACTATGACCAGCTAAACCACGAAGGTCATTTGAATAGTCAGAACCAAATCTGGGTTTATAGTTTTCTATATCAATAGACTTCTTAGCAATTGCTTGTTTAAACAATGCCATTTCTGGAGTATCTTCTTCTTTAACGATAGGAGTATAGATATTATTAGCAGAGATTAGAATAGTACGTTCTTGTTGTTCTAACTTAGCTTGCTTTTCTATAGCATCTCTGAGATTTTCGACATTCTCAAAATCGATGATATTCTTAGCATCATAATCCTCATGATTTACATCTTCTGGATTAGAGTATACCAATACAGGACCAGCATCATATACATTTACCATATCTCTAGTAAATTTAGTATTTACTGGATATACAGTATCTCCTGATACTACGGCAGTATCATCAGCAAGATCTTTAGAAATTTGTGGATTCAAAATAGATCTTCTTATAAAATCATCTTGATCCATAACGTCTAAGATTCTTTTGCCTATTTTCATTTTCTTCATAATTATATCCCCTATTCGAAAAAATTATATCAAAAATGGTAATAGACGGATACTGGTTGAGAGGAATAACCCCTCAACCAATTCCATTCATTTATTACATATTATATTTGATATGATAGACTAAAGATTCTGGAACTGCAACTTGTCTTCCATCTTCACATGTGAAAATGTGATCTTCATCTACTTGACGATTAGGAATATTTCTAATGAAATTTCTTACTGCTTCTTTTTTATCTTCTTCATCTGATTGAGCCATAGCTTTCATCAAAGCAATAACTGCTGCTTTCTTAGCTTCAGCATCTTCTCCATCACAAGGAACTTCAGATACATATACTGGAGTTTCAATATCACTGTCTTTGTGTCTATGGATATAAGATCTAAGACCATTTACAGGTCCATTTTCACTAAGAACTGGGATGAGTTTCATTGGAGTTATAGTAGCAGTTTCGATAGGTTTCAAAGTATCACCATCAAAATTAGAGCACTCACATGGTTCATCATTTGGATAAGGAATATATTGAGGAAGTTTATTCGACCCAGCTTCTTCCACCATCACAGATTCATTCTTAATAAGTTCTTTTGCAAGAGCTTGTGCTAAGATACGTTTTTCTTCGTCGCTTTCAATATGAAAGACTGTATGTGTTACTTTCATAATAAATCTCCTTTATTTATTAAGCACGTTCAGGAAGTTCTTGATTAGCTGCAACACCAGTATCATCTTTTACATGTTGTTTCAAGTGTTCAGATGGTTCGATACCAATGTATACATTGTTACCAGCGATTTCACCAGTCATTGTGAATAAGTTGGTGAATTCCAATACAGGATCGATAGATACGTTAGAACGCATATAATCGAAGATCACATCTAAGATTGTGCAGAACAATTCTTGTGCAGAACCTTCGCAGATATTGCCATTGTCATCTTTAGGCATGAATTTGAATACCAAACCATATTCATCATGTGCATGATCAGCAATCACTGCATAAGCTGCTTGAGATTCTGGGAATGTATATACTTTCCATTTGTTGTCGATATCTTCTTCGTTGAATGTGTAATTCAAAGTCCAAGAACCTTCATCAGCACCTTCTTCTTCTTGTTTATGGAATTGAACATATGCTGCAAAATGGAATTTATCATTCGCATCTTTAAATACCAAAGCTACTGGAGTATCTTTAGATTTGTTTTTACCCAAGAAGATAGCAGCACCTTCGAATAAGGATTTGATACAAGCTTCAGATACGAAGTCATTCCAGCCATAATCACGAGATGTGAAAGTTTTCATGATTTGCATTGGGATACTGGATTCAAGATAGTTCTTCATTTAAGAGTCCTCCTAAAAATATAATAAAAGATCTTTTATATAATCAACCCCGTCGGGATGATATCAAGATTATAGTGTATAACCAATTTAAAGGTTACGAATTAGTCATACACTGTATCAATTTTAATTACTTCCCATAATTGACTTTAAGAAACTGATCTGCTTCATCAGGAGTCATTATAAATGGATAATAATCTTTAAAGCTTTGAAGGTTGTTATAACTAATACCACCTTCTACTGTAAGACCAGAAGCTTTCTTGAAGTTCTTTTCTTTAGCTTTAAATGCTTTAGTTACATTGCCAGATTCAAATCCAATATACGGCACTACTAATATAGCAGTTGATCCTGTAACACCAGCATCTTCTCTAGCATCAAAACCAGCTTCATTAAATCTATTAGATAAACCATGATCTCTTAATCCAGAGAATCTGACTTGTGCTTTATTATCTTCTTTACCAACTACAGTATATTCTATATTGAAGTTTGCAAAGATGAATTCTATATCTGGTCTAAATAATTCTATTTCATTTCTAATAGTTTCTACAGTTTTAGTACCAATACCTTTTGCTGCAGATATATGATTTAGAACAGTATCAGTATTCTTTAATAACTCTTGTATGGAAACATTCTTAAGAATTATCTTCCAAGTTTCAGCTCCTATAGAAGTAAAACCAATGGCTCCTAGAATTCTATAGTCTGGGAATTTGGTTGCTCTCATTTCTTCTAATCTTTGAGAGAATTTAATGCCATTAGTTTCACCAAGTTTTTCTATTAATACATCTTTAGGAATAGCATATAATTCTCTTAACCATTTAGCTCCTAAAGCTCTAATAGATTCGCTAGAGAAATCTTTGATATTTAATTTCTTAAATAGATTAGTTAATCTACCTATTATCTTTTCTGGACAGAAGAAGTTAGGACAGATAGCACTATTGCCCGAATCTGTTACTACTAGATCAGATCCACAACAAGGACACTTAGTAGGGAATTCCTCTAATGGATTTGGATTGGTTAGATTGGAGCTATCATCGGCTTTTGTAATATAAACTATTACATCATTAACCAATGTAAGGTTAACCTTATCACCACATCTTAATCCAAGATCTAAGAATCTCTTCAAAGAATGAGCTGTTGTTTTATCATGAATCGCACCAAAAAATTCAACTGGTCTAAAATGAGCCATTGGAACTACCCTACCATCTTGACCTACAGAATAGGTATAATGGGTAAAGGTAGAAACTCTTCTTAGAGGATTGAATTTAATAGCTATCGCATATCTAGGAACAGCTCCTCTCTTTCCTAATCTTTGGCGAATATCTTCATCAGCATACTCTATTACAACACCATCATATTGGAATCCCATATAATCTCTTAATTCATTTGCATTCTTTACGAACTGGCTTACCATGAATAATACTTGGGTATAATCTCCTTCTATGACTTCATGTCTCATAGAGATATTCTTAGTGTAATATTTATTTAGAAAATCTAACTCAGTTAATCTATCAACATTTAGGGATGATTCTAATGGAATAGGAGTTAGATAATCTCTATACATTCTAGCATCTAATCCACCAAGCAAACCTATTACACCATTTCTAGGATTTGCATAAGTCTTACCAAAGTCTTGAGCTATACGTTTTAGATTATTATCAGTAACTATATATTCAAACTTAATACCGAATACTTCAGATTCATCTACTACACCTTTAGCTCTAGGAAATTCTAATCCGCCTAGTATTGGAGTTAGATCAGATGCTTCATTATTAGAAGTATCACCTCTAGTACAAGCAAATACAACTTTAGAACCAGCTACTTCTTCTTCAACAGATACCCCATCATATTTAAGAGAAGCTATGAGTTTAATATGATTTGGATTTATAATACCTTGTTGAACATGGGCTCCTAAGAAGTCTCTTTCAAAGATTTGAACTGTTCTATCATCTAATACTCCATCAGTTAATGCATCTGCTTTTAAAGTATATTTACACTTGTCTAAAGTTCCACACATATTGTAATTGCTAGAAACGTTTCTAGATCTCTTATTTACTAAGGTATCATCATGATGAACTATAAAGTCTTCTTCTATAGGTAGAGTATAGTTTCTAGTAAGAGGATGGAAATACATCATCTTATCTTTATTAGGAATAACCCTTACTACTTCTTTAGGACCTTTATCTCCAGTTTCTAAAAGATCATAATTTTGCTTCACAGTATTTTCTGTTTTAAATATTATAGGTGGAGCGCCAACTGGATATTGAATTCCCTGTACTTTGCACAATACTATCAAAGAATCATATATAGGATCTTCTAGTGGTAGTATGATATTAGCTCCATTGTTATATAAAGCATTTGATATCTTGATGATAAGCATTATATCATCATAATCTTGTGGATCTATTTTTTGTTTATTTATACATTCCATAGATCTATTTATCATATATTGCTTTATATTCTCTGGAACTTCTGGATTGCCAGATAGAATACTATTATAAATATTATTTAATTCTGCATTCATATACATTCCTCCTTTCTTAAAAAATAGATGTAGTAGGGAACTTAATCCCTACTACATTATTATTGTATATGATCATTTAGTCTTTTAAACCAAGTCGTCTAAGCTTTTCATCATATTCTCTATTACGAACATTTTCTTCATAGAGACCAGGAATGATTCTGATAACTTCTTTAGTTTCTCTTGATTCAGGTTTTTGTTTATTAAGAACTTTCTTTCTATAATCTTCAGCAGATTTATATTTTGTTCTAGTATCCTCATCAAGAACATCAACTACAAACTTAGCTTTTCTTGGTAAGATATCAACAACATTCCTCAACATAGGATGGCGAATATGTTTAAATAATTTGATAAATCTAAATCTACCACCAAGCTCTTTAAGATAAGCATGTAGTATTTGAGCAGATTGAGATTCTGCATCTTCATCTAACTCAATATCAAAGTCGAATGGATTTCCTGTAAGAAGTTTCTTATGAGAACGTCTTGCTTTAGGACTTGAAGAGTTAAGCATAAATTCTTGGTAGAATTTTTCTACACCAAGATGTGCTGTAATAGTAGAAGATTCCATTTCACCAAAGATTCTTACTGGAGTAGAAGCAAACTTAGCATTATGAACTTTACTCATTCTAGACTTAGAATTTTCATTTCTAATATTAGTAGAAGCCAAAGATACTACAGAGAACTTTTCTTCTGCTAATTGTTTTAATCTAGAGATGTATTTAAATCCAATAACAAGTTTTCTTCTAGTAAGAACCATTCTATATTTACCATTAGAATCTTTTACTGGAGCACAAACGTTACAATGTTTATTAATGAATGGGAATGTATTGTAGATCGTTGTAAGCAAATCAATACTCATTCCAGTAGAAATTGGTTTTAAGGATAACAGAATTTTTCCTTCATGAAGCATTTGTTGAATAAAGAGATTTCTCTTATATTCATTATCTTCCCAATCTGCATCATTTCTATCATAACTAAATTGGAACTGTTCGGCTAAAAAATATGCTTGTTCTGGATTTAGCAATTCTATATATCGGTGGATCAATGCAAATGCTTGATCATAAGACATAGCATTCGCATCCATCTGAGCACCGATATATTCTAATAATTGCCATCCAATATAAGTTACAGAAGTTTCAAACAACTGACCATCATTCAAGCGGTTGATACAAGTATTCATAGAGTATAGTACATCTACTGGAACCCATTTGCCATTTCTTAAATAATGAGGCATCATAGAGTCAGGCATTACTTTGGAGATAACACCTTTACCACCATATCTATCTGTAATCTTATCACCACTGTGAAGAGGTTTATTTTGTTGAATGTAAACAACCATTGTTATATTGTTGAAAACCTTTTCACTAATGTATTGCTTACCATGAACTACCGCATCACAATTATAAAGCATCTTTTGAAGATCGTAAGATATATTAATATCTTTTCTTTCTCCAGTAGTTTGATCATAGATCAAAGGGTTTACTGCAGCAACAAATTCTTTAGAGAATCTGATTGTCTCATCATAATATCTTTTGATTTGATTATTATAAAGAGAGTTTTCTAGTTTCTCAGGATTGTTGCAATAAACATCGATGTCGATAACTTTACCTTCTACAATGTATTCTTTATCATTCATCATAGTAGTTTTCAATCTTTCCCAAGATTGGGTGAATAAAGCTTCTTCATCTTTAAGTTCTCTACGAACAGCACAAAGAATATTGTTCTTTACATCCTCATCAATATCTGGGAATGTTTTATATTCTTTATCTCTACCATAAAGATTAAGAAGGATATCATTGTCATTAATCTTTACTTCTACTTTATCAATCAATGGAGTAACAAAGCGTTTAGAAGCAGATTCACTAATAACAATTGGATCTTCTTTAACGTATTCACAAGCCACATACATTGTGGATAAGTTTACACCTTCAGCACGATTATTATATTCATCATAAGAAATTGTTTTCTTCATCACATCGCCTTTGTGAATTGTTTTGCCAGGAGTGAGGCTGTCTAAATAATCGTTGTTGTAAATGTATCCATAAAATTCTGTAATGTGTTTGTATTCAATACGTTCAATACAAGTTAATTCATTAAGAGTTTTGTTGTATAGAATCAACCAATATCTTCTATTAGGATCATTGCTGAATTTAGAGATCTTAGCAATAACCTTATAGTTATGCTCAGCCCTAATAAAATTAGAGCTGAGTTCACCGAATTGGTTTTCATATCCAGTAGATACGATAGGTACCTCTGGTTCTAACAACTGAGCAATTTGCTCCATTTGAATCCCCTGCATTATTTTTCTTGAGCCTGAGTTTGTATTATTGAAAGGTTGTTTCAAGCCTTTACAAAGAGTATACTCATGATTAGGCAGACGTTGCTCTATCGCCTCAATGTCTTTTGCTAGGTTCAGCGTTGTGTTAGATGTTTTCATATGAAATCCCCTGAATTCTTTAATTCCTAGATTAGATTAATAGTAAGCGAGTATTATAGTCACTATATAAGAGATCTAGCATAATCTTAATATCATCTTTAGAGACAGATTCGATATAGTCGAATAAGTAGGAATAATTTACCATGATATGAAGTAGAGTACGTTCATTATCAGGATAGATATTCGTAATGATAGATTTTGTCGATCTTATACCATTGGAAACAGATTGAAAAGATGTATTTTCTTTAGACCCTGAAACAATTAATAGTTTTAATTTGTCTTCGACAGATTCATCATCTGAATAATCAGAGCATTCGTCTTCTAATGGAACACATAAACATGTGGCTGTTTTGTAGTTATCCATTTTTTCCAATTCTGAATCGGTCATTTTCTCCTTAAGACCATCTTTACATTTTTCCCTTAGATCTTCAATGGTGATGAACTCGCATTCAATACTAACATTCTTCATTGTTCTTTCCACTCCTGTAAATTAAAGAAAACAATTATGAGGCTAGAGAGAAATAGCCTCATAATTATAGTATATAGCCGTTAAATTGTTTAGACTTCGTAGAGAGCATCAGAAGATAACAACTCATCGGTATGAGATTCTTCTGCTAATTGAATAGGTTGTGGAATCTTTTTCAATCTTTCAAGAACAACGCTTAAGAAAGCTCCTCTGAATTCAGGATCTGATAAAACTTTTTCTCTAAAACTACCATAAGAGAATTTATGAGTTTTATCAATATCAAATGATAATGATGCCCCACCACCATAAATAAGTTTATTTGCTTTTAAGTCTTCTAATAAGGATAACCATGGATCAAACCCATTAGCAAAATCATATACTAATCTAGCACCAAGTTTCTTACCAGAAGAACGTGATTTAACCAAAGAAATTTCTACAATAGAACCTTCTACTTTATACCCTTCATCAGCTTTCAATTTAGTTTTAGAATCTAAACGAATAATATTATTAGCTACATATGTAGCGGATCTACCTCTAGGTAAGCGTTCACCTTGTTTCAAATAAGGGACAGGATTTGCTTTAGGGAACATCGTCATTTGAACTTCTTCTAAGATATGATTAATACCAAATAGAATGATATTAGCTTCTTTGAGAAGTGGAATGATTTGTCTAAAGATACGAGTTAAAATTTGAGCTGTAGCAGCACCAGAGGATTTACCAGCTAATTCATCATCATCTGCATATTCTTTAGGCATAAGCATTGGAATAGAATCCAAGATATAGATAGTAGGCTCTAATTTCATAATAGGATTACCATACACATCATTGCGCTTGGTATCATATAAAAATTTCTCAGGATTCCCTACTTTTAAATCATGAATCATTTTAATACGTTCATAAAAGTTTTCTGCTGTTACACCAGTATTACGAACGATATATCTTTTATTATACTCTTCAAGTGTAAACCCAGATAAAGATCTACGACGAGCAGTAGTCATACCACCTTCGATATTATCTTCAAAGATAGTAGTAGTTTTAAATTGTCTAGCAATATTTGCTGCAATTTGAGTTACAAGAGTAGATTTACCACAACCTGTATTGCCGATCAATACATTATAGCTGCCATCTGTAATACCTAGTACAAAGTATTGTTTCATTTCCCCATCTGGCATTTTTTGATCATTGATAAACCCATTGAGATAATCGAAGTTTAAGAACCCAGTAGGATAACCAGTATCTTCTTTTGCTTCTTGGCTCATACTATAATCCATTTTGGATACCTTGTCTCTAAACATTTGCTCCAAAATGCTGTTTGTCTCAGCCATATTATTTCCTCCTTATAAGTATTTTAACCTCTATAATTCACACATCATTTGCGAATATAATATTGTGTCTCAAACTCTATAAATTTCTACAAACTGGATAGCAAGGGTAATTAAACCCTTGCTATTAAAAATTAAAGTATACTTCTTTTTTAGTTAAGTTATTTAGTACTGATACGATCTTAGGATATATATTTCTATCAATATCCTTTAGACTGAACCTTAGATCTGTATGATCTAATGCTTCTATATTAATCATATTATAAGCTCTAAGCATCATTTCCTCAATAATATTTTCTGGTTGAGATTCTATGATGTTTAGAATAGCTCTATTTATACAATTGGAAATATAGATTACTTCTGGAGTGATCCAATCATCATCTGATCTGTATACATAGTTATCTTTTAAGATAATCAAGAATAGCTCTGTTAGATCTCTAGTATTGTTATAAATAGTTAAGAATAGATTAGTAATCTTTTCTACAGATATAGCATTGGATGGATCCAATCCTATACACACAATAGCAGAGTTTAATCTTATAATATTCTCATCTTGTCTAAAAGAAGACTTTCTAGCAACTGCTATATATGAAGCAGATACTTGATTGAATTCGCAGTTATTAATAATCTTATGGGTCATATTATTATTAACCACAGTACTCAAGAAAGTATATAACTTTGCCAAGTATTGATTTACTGGAAACATGTTGTATATCATATTATTACAGTAAATACGATCTTCATAACTTAAAGCTTCTTCCATACATACTTGAATTAAGAAAGTTAAAAATCTAGTGTTAGATTTTAAGAACATTAATTCCTCAGATCTATCGATATAAGACAAAAAAGATTTATACTCTTGTTTAACCAGTCTATATGCGAACTCGTCTGGTAACCGATCAAGGTTACCAAGACGTTTCGCTAATAGAGTTGGACCAGAATCTACTAGAGCATTACTTATTGAATAGAAATTATCTTCGTCTATCATATTCTAGTCCTCCTAATAGATTATAATTCGTCAGATACTTCTTTAGATCCTTTTGTATCTTCAGGTTCGGATTTCTTACCCATTTTACTGAAGAAGCTAGATCTGGATGCTGCTAGTTTTCTAGAATCTGTTTCTGTAAAGCGTTTAACTTTAGAGTTCATATCTAAACCATTTGCAGCAGAAGTATCGAAACTATGTTTGAAGAATCTGTCTTGATTCATATCAATAGATTCCATTTGTTTCTTATACTTATTATAAGTATTTTTGATATCATCATAAGGAATCTTCATACCAGATACAATGATATCAATATATTCTTCATCATGGTAGTTTTGAATATGTAAGAACAATTCATATGGTGTACCATATTTCTTTTTAAGAACATCAAAGGTTTGATCAATAAACCCTTGAGTCTTTTCACCACAGTTAATAATGATACCAATACGTTTAGCAGAACGTTCATTATCTAAACTGTGAGTATCTAATACCATGTTTTCCAATGCTTTATTGAAATCTTCTACGCTACGAATCTTATTTAATACAGTATGCTCAATAGTCATAAAGCCAGGAGTTGTATCGATCTTATAAAGGTCCGTATCATCGATATTGTTTTCAGATGCAATAATGTTTTGACCTAGCAAAGTAGAGATACGTTTAGAGAATTCTCTATTTGCTAATTCTTCTGCTTTCTTACGATTGCCTTCAGCTTCTTCTAAGAAAGATTTATTAGAAATAGCTTGAACAATATAATCTTCAGAAAGATCATGGAACCAATCTACTGTATTTTTAAGACCACGAACGTCATCTTCAAAACCAGTAAATACAAATAACTGTACATTTGCTCCTACTACTTCTTTCATATATTTTGCAATAACAGAAGAAGCACCGCAACCAGTACCACCTTCAGAAGAAGATACAATAATAACCATTCTGTCATCTGGGTCCATTAATGCATCTAGATTAACGGTATGATCAGCTAAAGCATCCATGATCATATCTTTAGCAAGATCACGTTCTTTACCACATCCTTTAGTATCACCAAATTCAATAGCGAATTCTTTGTACTTTTCAGGAACGTCGGCAAGAGTACTATTTAGAAGCAAGCAATCATTGTCTTGAATAATTCCATCTTCTAATAATCTAATTACTGCTTTATTACCAGCAGCACCAACACCAATAAGTTTTGCGTTTAACATTGGTAGTTAACCTCCATTTTAAATAAACAAAATTTATAGGTACACAATAGAGCTATTGGCAACGCTACTAATCTTAGCAACCCAATTTGGGTCTGTAGCATATCCGCCACGCTTCATTGCATTTAATGTAGTGTACCCTTTATCGTAATATGTAGATTTAATCCACTTAGCACCATTAATAATGCCTTCTTCCATGCTTTCTCCCATAGCATGTGCTTTATCTGGATTGGAATCTATAGCATTGATTCCAAAATAATTATGTCGGTCATTAGCTATAGCGCTGTTGCCGAAACTTGATTCTATTGCAGCATGAGCAAAAATATATACAGGGTTCAATCCAGACTCTTTGGATGCCTTGATAAATATATCTCCGTGCCCTTTAAATTTAGTCCCTCCAGCTACATGAGAGGAATAGTTATCGATGATCTTATTCATATCATCAGATGTTATAGCTTTATTAGCTGCTAAATCTGTATCGCCATTAAGACCTTGAGCCTTCATGTTATCTATTGATACTTTTCTTAGATATTGCATCTTATCTAACTTAGCCTGTTGTTGCTTATTAGATTCTTTCTGTTCATTCCTCATATCATTGATTGTATTGAGTATTGCGGTAGTCGTATCTTTGCTTTCATCTACTACCATTGATATTTCTCCAACCTTGTTTTCTAAATAATGGATCTTTACCATACAATACACATTCATTATTATAGATACTGCGAAACAAATCAGGACTCCTATAACTATTACAGCAGCTTTGTTATTCTTATTAGTATTCTTTTTTCTAGTTCTTCGTGGTCTCATTTCTTTATATTCCATTATAAACTCAACCATCCTTTCATCTTAGCCAAAATAACCACTCATAGCAATGAATGCTATGAGTGATATCATATCAAAATAGTTCGATATTTTATTGTTTGTCTTTTTGTTGTTCTTTAACTTTTTCAGCGTCTTCTTTGGTCAATTCAGTTGCTCCACAACCGAAATCACCTTGTTCTGTAAGAGAATACACTTTTTCTTCTTGTTCTTTACACATTTTAAATTCCTCCTTTAAAAATCTAACCTATGAGACTAAATTATTTAATGTAGTTAGATTTCTAATAATTTAATCTCATTATTATAGTATATATTTGTACCTGAAATTAACCTTCCCTCTTAAGACCAGACTGTTCAGTATTACGTTTCTTAAGTGTTCTAGGTAGATAATCTTCTGTATTAACTAAGTTAGAGTTGATATGCGCGCCTAATAGATATGAAGAGATAAGATTTCTTGCAAGAGAATCATCATACTCTACAGGAACGTCTTTTTGACTAACCATACCAGTTGTATTGATTTGATTATAGAACTTAGACTTAGCATTCATAGCATCAGCACGATATGTTGAAAGTTCTTTAATAGTTTCTGGTAAGTCAAATGTTACCATAGATTCAAACTCTCTATCTGTAGAGTTACCGTTCTTATCAGAATCGATAAGCAAACCAGTTCTGTAATCACGTTTAGAGATATTTACAGAATAACCAGTCTTCTTTTGTACCATTTGTTTCAATCTCTTAAGGGTCATATAAACTACAAGTACACTTTGAGATTTTACTGGAACGCCATCTTTATTTCTATATAAGAAAGGCATATTAACTTTTTCTTCAATAGGAACTTTGATGTAGTTTAATGCATCCATTATTTGATCAATAGTAGGATCATTCTCAAATACCTTAGATTGAAACTTTAATGGGAAATCTTGATCAAAGAAATCATAAAACTGTTTATCATTCATCTTAGCAAACTTAGCTTTATAGTACTCAGTATTTGCACCAGTTTTATCTATCATATCAAATACTTTGTAGATCTTTTCTTCTACTTTCTTTCTTGCTTCTTTGATATTTGCCATAGACTATTTCTTCTTTCTTCTTCTCATAAGAACTTCAAGACGTTTGTTGATCATATCAGTATTACCATATTTGCCAACTACCTCATCAGTATCTTTTTCACCAGCATGATGTGGAGTAAGATTTCTATTATAAAACTTAAGCATTTTATCTGCTACAGTATCATCTTCAGTAGGAGTATCGAATTTATCTAATTGCTGACGACAGATCTTCAACTGTTCTTCTAATTCTTTACGAACTTTAGGATCTAGATCCTTAGTATTCTTCAATTCATATTCAATTTGTTCAATTTGATAAATGATACGTTTACGATTAGAAGGATGTGGATCATAAATGTTAGCGCGCATACCTAAATCATCAATGATCTTACCAATACCAACTAAGATATTTACGATAGGAATTTGTTTTACAATCTTAGTGAATTTGTATTCTTGAGGTCCTAATTTTGTAAATGCAGAAGATAATTCAGAAGAGTATCCATACATTGCAGCAAATTGGTCTGCAAACTTTTCATCTACTTTACCATATTTGGTATTTCTATCTAAGATTGCTTTAGAGAAAGTATGACCAATTTCATGAAGTACGAAAGACATAAGTTCTGGAATAGTAATATAGCTAGTAAAGATAGCACCAAGGTTTAGACAAACCAAGAGGTTTACTGGGAATTTCTTTTTATCAAATTTAGCACCACGAGAAGTTATGGAAACGTAGTTTTTAAGATTATCCAACTCATGTTCTTTGTCATTTGTGTCATAAGCTTTATCACTCATTCTATCTAATACAAATGGAATAGTATAAGCATTTATTGTTGGGTCTGGATTAATGGTAAGAATTACTGCATTGAATCCAAATGCATCAGCAATTTGTTTTTCAATAGTTTTAAGAATAGGATCTTTAATAATCATTTTAAAGATTTTGTAATCTTTCAATGGTTGATCCTTATTATATTTCTTTTTAAGTTTCATCAAAAGGTCTTCAATACAAAGAACCTCATTTGTTTTACCAAAATAAACTTCATTTAATGGAATCATTCTACACCTCTATTTATTAGCATTAATAATCATGAATGCAAAGTATTTAAGGAATGCTTTTTGATAAGAGAGTTTTGTAGCAACTCTATGCTTTCTCTTTCTGTATTGTAAAGAGTTATCACTAAGCATCTCTTCTATAATATCTTTAATTCTGATGAGAGTTTCATCTTTAGTATTAGGTTTTACTTGAGTAGAGAATTTAAAGAAAGCAATAGAAGCTACGTCTTTATTAGTAGCTTGAACCATATAAGATGCAATCATTAATGTAATCAATTCTTTAACAAGAGTAATATTATTACTATTATTGAAAATACTTTCAAAGATACTTCTAACTTCTTCAGTCTTTACATTAGCATCTGCACACATAGTGCAAGTCTTGTAATCTACTTGAGAAGTATTGATTCTTTCCATAGTTCTTTCAACGTATTGCTGTAATCTGAAAGAATCATTAGTAGTTAGATTAAAAGTACTATCACCAGATCCCTCTTCAGGAATTTGGTCTTTTTCATAAGTAATATATTCTCTCTTCTTATATGCTTCATAATAAAGAGTGGCAATATTCTTCATAAAAGATTTGATGCGGTTATATAACTGCTCAATTACATATACAACTTCTTCATCATCAAAATCTTTTAGCATCTTCTCATAAGATGTAACCCATGTTTCATTAATGGATTTTACAGCTCCAATAACTGTACCTTTAGACTTCAAATCAAACTTTTGAGATAGTTTGTTATTTACAACGTATTCCATAACGTGTCTATATTTAGAAGGGGCTACAGTTTTGAAGAACTCATAATGAACCAAAGGATAGAACTTAGCAGAGAAGGCTAAATAGATATTAGCTAACTCTAGGTTCTTCTTATCCTTCTTTAAAGAGAAGTATCTTACTATACAAAGAGCTACAATAGTTAAATCATCTTTAGCAGAGTTAGGTTTAAAATGTAAGATACTTGCATAATAAGTACCTTGCATTTTTTCTTTGATCTGATCCATTGTAATCTTTAGAGCTTGATATAATTCTTCTTTATCATTATCTCTATATAAGATTCTGTCACAAGGCATAGTATCAAAAAGCATTTCATTACGTCTTTGAATGAAGCTAGACATACATCTTTTCCATGCCATCATATTTTTATTCATACTACTCTCTATAATAGGATATACATCCTTGAGAATAGCCTCGGTATTAAAGTTCTGTTTTTTAGGCATTGTTTCAGCATACCTCCTATCCAATTATATGAATGTCTCCTACTCTTATTTTATGCATTTAAGAAAAAAAAATAAAGAAGGAGGAAAGGGTCCTTCTTTATTTTTCTACATTATTAATTTTATTCATTATAAGGAGAAATAAAATGAATATGATGATGAGATAGTAAATAGCGTTAGAGTGAATTGTATTGTGTTTGTTATATTTGTTTTATTGAAAGGAAATTATATGAGTCCATCCACCAGGGAGTATAGTTTGATTTTCAATGTCAGTGTATTATACAATGGATGGATTTTTAAACGATTCTGTTGTGAGAGTCTATTAAAATATTGACCTATCTAGAAATAATATTATAATTTATATACGGAAGATACATGCTTGGGGAAACAAACATGTATAAAGCTAGATAGGTAAGGTTCATGATTTTGAGAGTTTTACTTTTAGGGATTTATGTTAAACTGGGAGAGAACCTTTTTGTTTTTGTAAACAAAGTTAGTTTGTCTGATTTTAGTTGAGTAACACTAAATACTATCTCATCACTATTATAGTATATAACCAAAAAAATATTTAGGATATGGAAATTAATCCATATCCTAAATTGATTATATTTAAGCATGTGTTAATACAACTCTAGTTGGGGATTTAAATAATCTTTCACCAGAGCTAATTGTACTTCCTTCTTTAATAGAAGATACTTGAATAGTTTCATTCTTTCTACCTTGGTAAGATACTAACACATCTTCTTCTGTACAAGGCCAGATATTTAGAATGGAATCATCTTTCTTAAGTTTGATAACTTTAGTACCAGCTTTACCTCTATTAGAACGAGCGATAATATCTAAAGATAATTTATTTACATAACCATCTTTAGTTACCACAATCAAACTAGTAGCTTTAGGTAATACAAAGTTCATACCATCAATCAAACTAGTTGCAGTAGATGCTCTATTACCTTTAGTAGAACGTTTTAGATATGGAACTTCTTTAGAGTTGATACGCAATACTTTAGTACCAGAATAAATTAATAGATCCATTTTGTCAGGACCAAATAAGATATCTTGTACATAATCACCTTCATCTAATTTACTATAGATGATACCAGATGGAGGAGCTGTTAAGATATCACTAATATCAATCTTCTTAATAAAGCCTCTTCTACTAACTACGAATAGATAGTTATGATATTTAGAATCGACTAATTTCTTAACTGTAGATTCGCTTACTGCACAAGCAATATTGGAAGTAGCATATTTATTCAATACACGAATATCTACACCATTAGAACCTTTAGCTGCGATAGGAATCTTGTGTACTGGCATTTTAAATACTTTGCCTAGAGAGGAGAATACCATTACGTCTTCATCATTTTCTACTTTGATTATGAAGTTTACTTCATCTCTATTTAAAGAACCTACTTCTTCATTTTCACCAATCTTCTTAATGAAGTTATTCTTGGTGAATACGAGTTTGAATGTACCAGGGGCGATACCAGATGCTTCTGATTTAGAGATAATACGGCACATACGTTTGCTATCATATTTATTCTTAATCTCTAACATTTCTTGAATGATGAGTCCATCAATCTTATCTTTATGAAGAAGGATATCCATAATCTTGGCAACATTAGCTTCTAGTTCTTTTAACTCTGCTTCATATTTAAGACGATAGCCTTCTGTTAGCTTATTCAAACCAGTTTCTAATAGATATTTAGCTTGAAGATTAGTAATCTTTAACTTATTAGCCATGAAATCTATCAATACTTGATTATCAGTAGTCTTTTGCTTTCTAATCGTATCAATGATAGCATCTAATTCTTTCTTCTTAGATAATACATAAAGCAAGAATCTTCTTTCATGAATAGAAGTTTTGTACTTTTGAAGCAAAGAATTCAAACGTCTTGTTACAGTCATACGTCTAAAGTTGATAAAGTCTAATAGATAATCTCTATAGTTCATAGTACATAGTTTATTATCTTTGATTACGATAAGACGTACTTGACGTGTTTGTCTAATAGCAGTATTAGCATATAAGTATTCTTTAACAAAGTTAGGATCAGTGCCTTTCTTAAGAGTAATAACTTCATCAAAGTTTGTAATGCGTTCACCTTTAACCATGACTGTTTTAGTTCTGGATACATGATCTTGGATATATGGCATTTTACCACTCTCTACTAATTTGATAATAGAGTCTTTAACAGAATCAAAATAAGTAAAGTCTGGTAAAGATTTGATAAACAATGCTGGGTGACCTTGGTATTCTCCAGTTTCAATAATACCTTGTGCTACATAAGTACCATTACCAGTCTCATTGATCTTTTTCCAATCAGTATCTAGTAATTCACAAGACATACATTCATCTGGAATTAAACAGAATTTGTGTTTTGGATCTTTCATCAAGGCAATAGTAGTATCAATTACTTCGCCAAGATTATGAGATGGAATAGAAGATTTGATACCTACGGCGATACCCACTTGTCCTAGTACTAATAATGCTGGAACTCTTGCTGGTAAGTATAGTGGTTCTTCAGCTCTTTTATCATAGTTCTCAACCCAGTCAGTAGAGTTTTTATCTTCATAGATATCCCTGGCAAATACATCTACTGCAAACTTACTAATTTTACACTCAGTATAACGTGGAGCTGCTGGATTAGGATTAGCTTTAGAACCCCAAGATCCAGAACCTTCCATTGTTGGATACTTAGTTGAGAAATCATTAATCATATTTCTAATGGCCATTTGTACTGATGCATCACCATGTGGGTTATATTTACGAATAACCTGACCCATGATATTAGATGTTTTGATGAATCCTTGACCTCTAAAGTCATTTGCTGCACACCATAGGATTCTTCGGATAACTGGTTTTAACCCATCGACCATTTCTGGAATAGCCCGATTTCTTGCTACATAGATAGCATAGTCTTGTAAATCTTGCCGAGATTGTTCTGCAATATTTACATCAATAACTCTTTCCGCCATTATTGTATTCTCCTTACAAAAAATTATTAATTTTTGGTTTTAAAACCTGTTTTCATGTTCTAGATTAAAGCTTATATGCCTTAATCTATAGTACTTAATTTATCAAATTCATTATAGCTACATAATGGTTCTATACCTCATAAGGAATTATCTGATAAGTACTAAATAAGGGGATAGAGTATAGATAGCGATAAAAGTTTTGGGGTGGATATATTGTTAATAATTTTGTGTGTTGTTAGGTTGTTAGATCACAATAATTAGGGGTGCAATATATCCATGTTAGTATATTTACGTTTTCATACAGTGTGAGAGTGTATTATTATTTGAGTTCAATAGGGAGAGAACTCTATAGGAGTTTTTATGTGTCTTACTATGCTATCTATACTCTACATTGTTATAGTATATAATTATATCAAATTTTAGGAAAGATAAACCCTAGAGCTTACTATAGCTCTAGGGAGTATTTTAGTAAATCATAGTTTTAGTATCATGAGATAATTCTGGACCTATTTCATTATGAGAAGGATTTACACGTTGATCCATATATCCTCTCAATTGAGTTAGGTGTTCATTCAAGTAATTATTATCTATATAGATTATGAAATAACACATTGTGGATTTCAATGGTTGTTTGAATTTGATTTCAAAGTTTATCCAATCAATCTCTGTATCTACAAACTCAAATGAGTTATATATCTTGATATCTAAGAATACTTCTGGTGAGATTGCTATGGATTTAGTATAATCTATAATATCTCTAAGATCACCAATCAATCCATCAAATTTGATCTTCATAAGTTTACCATCTTTAATATCTTGAACTTCTTTTTCATCAGTAAACTCATATTCAGATTTGATATTCCATTGCCATCCTTTTTCATTATGAGGAGGTATTCTAGATGCATTCATCAAGGAAGTTAAAGCAGATGCTTTATCAAGAGTAGTACATTGAATATTATCTCTAAGTTTCAATGAGTAATAAGCATAGAATTTAGGAGTTGGGAATCTTACGTTTGTATCAAATGATACACCATAGTCAGACTTAGCCATACCAATATCACTACCAGAATCTACTGATATATCATTTGTCTTGATATGGACAATTGTCTGTGGTACTTTGAGGAAGTATTCCATATTATGAGTAGCAGCATTAAATTTATATAATACTGGTAATCTTGAGTGAGAATTAACGTAGTGTAAGAATCTTGTTACGTTTAGTATATCTCCGTCTTTAATACAGATACCTAGAGCATCGTCTGCTAATTGATTCATAAGCTCTTTAGGAAGTGGATAATCTATATCGTTATAGTGCTTTTGCGTACCACCAGCTCTAAAAGCCATTTGACACATTTTAGCAATATCTAATTGAATACCTCTACCATTAAACTTCATTCTATAGTTGAAGTTCATCATAAGCATTTCCATAGTCATAGAAATGAATAATGATTTATCTCTATCTACAAACCAAGCATCTTTATAGGTACAGCGATTTGTGTATAATAGCATACCCATATTATGAAGATCAATATTTTCTCTATTGAAGTTCATATCTAATTCAGGAGTAATAACTACTGCTGGTTTATTTACTACAACTAGGTCTTTGGTTCTTCTACGTCTAAATGGGTTAAGCATATGCTCACTATCTAACCATTGAGTTTTGAAGAACTTATCACCAAATTTATCAAAGAACCAAGCTCTCATATATTCTATGCAACATGAGTATGCTTGGTTTACAGATGGTACAATAAGATTTGTTTTTAAGTTATGCTCATAGCTTTTAGAAAGTTCTAATCTTACTAGATCTTTCTTTCCGGCTAGTTCTTGTATTTCTTCATTTGATAATACTTTAATATCGGTTTGTTCCATAAGTTCACCTCGCTATTATAGAGATGTGGTAGAAATAAGCAAAAAAAAATAAAAAAGATATATGGGGCCACACAGGGCCCCATTATTATAACACAGTCCAAATTCACTATTATAATATATAACTGAATATGAGCATTTTTACAAAAAAAGAAGCAGTATTAAACTGCTTCATTTTTATTTAAGCCACCTTGTAGCAAGGATTTAGTTGCTACCATGTAAAGCGCTTTTAATTTGTTAAGATCATCCATCCAATGCTCTAATTTATTTAGAGCAAAGTCTCTCAAATCTTCCTGAGAATTGAAGGCTTGGAAATCGCTATAGAAAGAATAGAAATAGAAGCATTTTATATTATTCATATCCTTCATTGTTGCTGTATTGGTATTTAATAAATCACAGTATTTTTTAGCATCTGTAATAGATTCAAACTCTTTACAAGTTTCTAATACTTTTCCAGTAGCCAATTCCAATTTATAAACTTTGAAAGTTAGTTGTTTTTCCATTTTTGTTTCTCCTTTATTTAAATATACTAAATGGATTCAATAGACTCTCACGTCTATTTCACTATAATAGTATATAACTAATTTAAAGGAGTTTTACAAAAAAAAAGAAGCAGCGTTAAACTGCTTCTTCTTTTACCATTTTAGATATAAGTTTATTGGCTTTATCTAAAGCATATTTTTCATTTTCTATCAATTTAAATTTAATTGAGATTTGTTTCTTAGCTTCTAGAAGTAGTTCCTCTTTTTTAATAAACAGATTAAAACAACTATCTTCTGCATCATAATAATAGAAGCAGAATAATGGCACACTAATATATACTGAGGCTATATTTAATTTGTAACAATATATCATTGCCTTATCTTTGTCTTTAAATCTTGCAAGAGATTCCTCAATGTCACCGCTTCTTAAATTTAATTTATATATTCTAAACATTTTTATCCATCCTGATTATATGATTATAGATTATATATACATATATTCACTATTATAATATCATTATAATATCTAAGCAAAGATATCACCATCATATATTATATTTATTGGTCTGATGGTAAAGCCTCTATAACGTATATTAGCTTTTTTCTTTGTCTTACCATTCTTTGTAATAATAGTAGTGCTATACTTTCCTTCATGTGTCGGATTCATTATATATGGTATTCTTATATTCATAATTATCACCACCTACATTGCAGAAAGTTTCTTAACAAATAATTTATGTTGTCTAACCAACTCTTCTAGCATTTCCATAGTAAAATGGGTTATCTTATATAGAGGAACTGCATATACTGAGTTCAATTCAAAGTATTCATTAAGACCATTCTTAGTATTAATATATCCTCTAAAGTCTAGAATCTCTCCTTCTTCATTAATCGCGAAGTTTAAGCTTCTAAAACCATTATTGTCTTTATTTTCTAAAACCCTACCACTAGGAAGAATAGCTCCTATATCTACTTTATCAAAGATATTGAATTTGATTAAGTCATCATCAATATCTGTTATCATGATAGAACTCCACTCAGTAATTACTCTATCAACTGCTTTTACAATTTTTTCATTAAGTTTCATAGTTTAAATCTCCTTATTTGTAATAACTTATCGTTCAGTATTAGTATCATCTATTGTAAATGATTGAAGTGCCATATTATCTAGCTCTTCTTCAATATTAGATAATTCTTTACTCATAGTATTGAATTTATCCAATATCATATTGACAGAAGGTTTATTTCTATAACAATTATACTCACCAATAACACTCCTCATTAAACAAATAACTTTATGGAGTTCTCCTTTTGTATTAATAGTTGATAGTTTTAAAGATTTTAGTATTTGTTCTTCTTCATGACGATATCCAATCTGTTTTAATCTAGAATAAATTCGATCAATAGGATTGTCTGTCAGTAATAAATAAATACTATTTTCTAAACTTTCTTCATCTAAAGATTTGAAAGTGTCAGAACTTATTAATGTATCTATGTATTCATCAGAATTTAATACTTCTTTTGCCCTTTTACAGTTTTCTTCTCTATTAAATAATGATCCATTTTGTATACCATTTAATACAGTTTCATCTACTTTAATAGGGTAACAAATTTGTTTCATATAAGTATCTTTTAATCTATCTTCTGCTTCTTCCATTGTATAAATAGAAGTTAATAATGCGCTTTTATAATTACCTTCGATACTATTAACTATTTTAGGAGGGTATATTACATAATCTTTATAAGTCAATTCTGCATTGTTTCTATAATAACTAATGGCTATAATATAATATATAGAATTTGAATCGTATAATTCAGCTTGTTTATTGATATTGCTGTTTAATTTAGAATTCATTTTTAAATCTCCTTAAATTAAAAAAGAAGAGAGAGAGGAATTACTCCTCTCTCTCTCTTTAATATTATTTATCTTCTTTTTGTTCTTTATTAAATTTTTCCATGTTCTTTAAAGCTTCTTGCATTCTTTTAGCTGTTTCAGTAGTAAGTTCTTCAAATGCTTTAGCAAAAGCTTCTGTATTCTTTTTAACAATTTCTTTTTGTTCAGGAGTTAGAAGTTTTTCCAATACATTAGCTTCACTAAGTTCATTCATTTTTTCAATAAATGTTCCTGGTAACTTTGCTACTGTTTCTGTAATCTTAGAACCTTTATTAGTTTCTTCTTTAGAAGATTCTTCAGCATAATTTGGATTATAATTTGGATTTGGCAGAATACGTGTTTGAGTTACATATTCAGGTTGCCAACCGCCTTCTTTATAATTTTCATTTTTGATTCTTTTAGTTTCGGTTATATATCTTGTATTACAAGGACTATCTTCTTTTGGATCTTCAAAATCAGTATTAGAATTTTTGTCAAGTCTTTCTTTATAAAGCTTTTCGAATTGTTCATTTGCTTCTTCTAGATATTTATTGACTTCTTTTAAAGTACCAGCTGCATTGATTAGTGGTTGAAGAGTATCATTATCCAATCCTTTTTTGCCTAAATCAAAAATGAATTGTTTTAACTCTTTTCTATATTCTTCATATCTATTAACAAAACCTTCTACATATTGAGTGTCTTTATACTCAATAATATCTTTTGCTGTTCTAGGTTCTACGTCTTTTCCTATTAGCAATTTTAAATTATCATTAGTAACAAATTTTAGATGATTAGTATCTTTAGCAATATCTCTTTCAACAACAGTATTCATAACTCCACTAATATCTAATTCATGTAAATATTCTGGAGTGTTGAAGAATGCTTTGACAAGTTCTTCATGCAAGTCTCTATCAAAGAAACGACCATTAGCAATATCTTCAGAAAGATCTCTAGGATCAAAATAGAAGTCGTTTGTAACTGAACGATATAGCTCATCAGTTACTAGATATGCTATTTTGTATAGAGTGCTATTGTCTTTGCTTTTGCTATAGTTGTCATAATCTAATTTAGTATTCATACTAATAACTTCATCTATAGATCCAGTAATATCCCAATATCTATTAAAAGATTTGATTTGAGGAAAGTATTCGCTACCATAGTTAATATAGTTGAAAGTACCACATATATTCTTATCAGGATTGCCATCGAATACTAATGTCATTATTACTCTAAGTTGTTCCATTTTTGTTTCTCCTTGTTCATATTTTGTAGAATGTAAATCATTTAGATTAGTAGTACCAAGAGTATCTCTCATGATATCTTCTACTCTAACTTCTTCTAAAGCCATTTTTGTTTCCTTTATCATTTATAAATGCATCAAAATCTACACCTTGTCTTTTCAATAACTTTAAATTTACATCAGAAAGATAGTTTGCTGATACTTCTGCATGCTCTAGAGCTTTACTTGCAGATCTAAGTGTCTCTTTATCAATATCTAATTCTTTTAATTCATTTTTTAAATTTGTCAACTCATCAAATATAGATTTAGATTTGATATAATATAAAGTCATAGTTTTATTAGATATTTCTTTTAAAACTTCCTCATCAAGTGAATTATTAGTTTTAGAAAGAAATTTTCTGATTGATAAATCATAAGTAAACATTGTATGGATATTACCACTCATATTAAGATTCAATAATCCTTCAGATTTTAATTTCCTGATATACGGTTTAGAGTTAAAGAATTTAGATATGATATTTTCATGTAAGTTTCTATTAAAGAAGATGCCACTATCCATATCATCATAAATATCATGTTCTTCACCAAAGTATTCTTTAGAATATTCTTTATAAGAGTCTTCTGTTACAAGATATGCTACTTTTAGAATTTTTGGCGATTTACCACGACTATACCTATCATTGGTGTTATTAATTTCTATAACTTCTTGAATCATCCTATCTATTTCTGATTCTCCATAAGATATTACTTTAAATATTCCTGGAAAATAGTCTTTTCTAATATCTTTCCTACTTAGAAAACTATTAGAAGTGTCCATTCTATAAGATAATTCCATTATTACGTTTATCTTATTTCTTTCCATTTTTCTTACCTTTCTTTTTGATATAGAATCCATCTTCATCTAGATTTGTTTCATTTTAAATTCTCCTATTATTTCTCTTTCATTGCAGATTTATAAATACCAGTTTCTTGATCTATCTTATTATTTAGATCTTTAACAACTTTCTCTAAATTAATGAAAGCATTCTTATACATAGTAACTGCCAAATTCAAAGATTCTTTATCGCAATCATGTAAATACTGTTCTAATTCATTAGCTGTATCTTCTAGTTCTAATAAATCTACATGATTATGAATATTAGCAACACATGTATCTGTTAAATCATTTAAAAGATCCAAATCTACCAATTCTAATCCTAATCTAAGATAATCTATTGGATCTACATTAGCAAATTTTAAATGAATACTACTCAATACTTTCTTAACAGGAAGATTATCCAATACATCAGATCTATCTAAAGCATGAATATACTCCATAGTATCAAAGAAATTTTCCATGTAGTCTTCTTGTAATTCTCTATCTAAAAATTTCTCTTTATCTTTTTTATCTTTACCATAGTATTCACTAGCAGGTACTACATAATACATCGTATCATATATTCTACCTTTAGTACGATCTGTAAGTTTAATAACATCAACTAGGCTTTGCATATAATCAGTGGTAGTAAACTTATAAACATATACTGGCTTGTAGTTCTTATTATCTTCTGGTATTCCGCATCGACCGTACCAATAATCACGCCCCTTTCTAAATTTCATTTTCATTAAAATATACATTTCATCCTTTTTCATAAAATAAACCTCCTATAATAAAAATAATAACTCTTGATAGTATTTCTTATGGTAGTATACTATCATGATTATAGTATATAAATATATAATGATTTACAAAAAAAAGAAGCAGTATTAAACTGCTTCTTGTTCTTGTTCCCAAGCTTCTTGAAATTGCTTGGATAATTCATTGTATACTCGTTCGTGACGATCCATTCTGATTTTTTCGATACGCTTTATTTCCTTACGGAAGCGTGCCAACTTACGGTATTTGCCAGCCATTTTATAGGCAGCTTCTATAACTTCAATACCAGACGGAGTTGAGTTAAAGTAGCACCATCCTGGGAATTCTGGATCGTCCTCCCACCAGGACATCCAGTCGTCTGTACCATTATATTCCATCTTTTCTACAGGATAGCCTAGGGCTGCAGCGTATCGTCTGCATAGTTTCTCTCCTAATAGCTCTGGGTGAAATTCTGCCCAGTCTCCAATCAAGAGATCAGATTTTAAAATCTTCAATGCATTACGTTCGAATCGTGTAGTAGCTTTCACTAATACAGATTCAAACACTTCTTCTTCGTAACGTTGCTTTAAGAATACTTTCATTTTCTTACTCCTTTATATTAATAACTGAAATGAAGTATCAATAGACTCTCACGTCTATTTCATTATTATAGTATATAATCATAAATACATATTTTTCCAATCAGCTATAGTATCAGGA
>OGKB01000009.1_pt1 | contig 183942 bp, 159 predicted proteins | sample 1572351 | NCBI WGS metagenome assembly OGKB01 (sample SAMEA2582088, study PRJEB24529) | metagenome | biome: Human gut stool | place: China | collected 2011
CACCATCATCTATCAGTTCTTTTACAAGTTTTCTTGCTTTATTGGCACGTTTGCCTTGTAATTTACAACTAAATACAGTTATTATCTGAACTAAATCTTCAACAAGTTCTTGTTGCTCTGTCTTTTCAGTATGATCGATGATTTCAATATCACAATCATATAGACTTGCAATATATTCAACTAATTCAAATCCAAATCGTAACAATCTGTCTTTATAAAAAACAACCACCTTGTCCACTAAAAATTATAAAATCCAACACACATTTATAATTTTTTATAAGATTATTTTAACAGTTAAACACCTCCTTCATCTAACTCATTTATTTATTCAAATTTTAACATATTCTATCTAAAACTTCTATGAAATAAATATTTTTCCAAAAAAAGATATGCTCTTACAAATTTATGCATGAACATATCTTTTAAATCAAAATCACTACTATCTTGTCTCTTTTATTTTTTCTATGATTGTATCGTATTGTTCTCCCTCAAGGAAATTTTCTACAGAATAATGAATCGCATTTGGTCTGACAGCTATTGCACGATCTGTTAGAGATTTATGTGTAACTACAATGTCTACATCTTCTGGTAAAGATGGAATTGATACATTTTTTACTTCAATATCATCAAATCCAGCTTCTTTCATTTTCTTTCTAAGAATAGATGCTCCCATAGCACTAGATCCCATTCCTGCATCACATGCCACATATACTTTTTTAATTACTTTTCCAGATAAATCTATGATCGTTTCTTTCTTTTCTTCTTGTTTTCCTTCAGCTTTCATTGCATCTTTCTTTTCTAATGCATTATCATAATCATCTCCACCTTTAGATAATTTCAAAATGATTGATCCAACTGCAAATGACACTGCTGTTGACAATAACATTCCTGCAATGATCGGAAGATAATCTGATTTTGGTGCAACTGCAAGCACTGAGAAATAACTTCCAGGAGAAGCTGTAGCTACTAAACCACAGTTAAAAAATTCAAATACAAAGTTTCCTGATACGGCTCCACAAATTGATGCAATTATCATCTGTGGTTTCATTAAGATAAATGGAAAATATGGTTCATGAATTCCACCAAATGCATGAATGATCGCTACTCCTGGTGCTGTTCTCTTTGCTGTTCCTGTTCCAAAGAATGTATATGCTAATAATACTCCAACACCTGGTCCTGGGTTTGGCTCTAAAATAAACAGAATTGATTTTCCAGCTTTGGCAGCCTGTGTAATTCCAATTGGTGATAAAATTCCATGATTGATTGCATTATTTAAGAATAATACTTTCGCTGGTTCAATAAAAATACTTGCAAATGGAATTAGTTTATGTGCAATGATCCAACTCACTCCACCTGACAATACAACATTAATTGCCTGAACAAATGGTCCGATCGCATAATAAGCAGCTAATACAAGAAATATTCCAAGAATTCCCATAGAAAAGTTATTTACAATCATTTCAAATCCAGGTTTAATCTTCCCTTCAAATAACTTATCTACCTGTTTCATACATAATGCTGCCACCGGTCCCATGATCATAGCTCCCATAAACATAGGGATGTCTGCTCCTACGATCACGCCCATGGTCGCTGCTGCCCCAATAACACCGCCTCGATCTCCGTAAAAATTCTTACCTCCCGTATATCCGATCAAAATTGGAAGTAAGTAAGAAAGCATTGGACTAATCAATTTTGCAATATGTGCATTCGGATGCCATCCTGTCTGAAGAAAAATTGCAGTGATCAATCCCCATGTAATAAATGCTCCGATATTTGGCATGACCATACCACTTAAAACACCACCAAATTTTTGGATTTTAGCTCTAAACCCTGTATTATTATTTTCCATAGCCGTTCCTCCTATAGTTTTTTAATCTTCTTCTCCTTTAATGATTCATTTCCGATGCGTACAATCCTTACTGCCATTTTCCCATCATGCCCTGTTGCTTTTACTTCTGTATTATCAAGAATTGCTCTTACAAATGCCGTATCTTCCGCAACATAGGCATCTTTAAATAAATATGTCCAACTATGCATGGTTGGTCGTTTGACATTATGGTTCTTTGTACAAGTTAATACTTTCTTTTCATGAACATCTCCAAGACAGATCACTCCTTCTGTCCCAAGGATTTCAACCCGTGCATCATATCCATATTGCACATACTGTGCTCCCTCTACCACACCTTGCATTCCATTTTCGAATTCTACACTCATGATTACATTATCATAAAAATCTGGGTATTTTTCTGCGATTTCTTTATTTCTATAATTTCCACCAATTGCATATAAACTACTAATTTCACTTCCACTAAACCATCGAACTGTATCAATATCATGACTGCAAACTTCCCCAAGTGGCCCATTACTGATTGAAATATCATACATCCATTCTTTTGGTTTACTTGGTCCTCTGGTATGAGATTTTACTGAGACAACTTCTCCGATTTCACCTGCCTCTATCATCTTCTTAGCCTCTTGAAAGCTCTCATCGAATCTTCTCATAAAACCAATCTGTAATTTTACATGATTCTTCTCTGCAGCCTCAATCATCTCATCACATTCTTCTTCATTCATTGCCATCGGTTTCTCGCAAAAGATGTGTTTTCCTGCATTTGCAGCTGCTACTGTGATCTCTTTATGAAATTTTGTAGGACATGCTATAATCACCGCATCAATATCTTCATTTTTCATAACGTCAAGATATTCTTTGTAAAAAAGATCTATTCCCAACTCTTTTGCTGCATTCTCTGCCACATCACCTACAGGATCACAAACTGCGATGATCTTACCTCCTGGTACACTTCCTGCAAAATTATGCCCATGTATCATACCTGCACGACCCGAACCAATCAGACAAACCTTTACTTCATCCTTCATGTAGAACCATCTCCTTTTTTATTTTTGATTATTATATTCTTCAACAATTGCTACTCCTGCACTTGTTCCTAATCTCTCTGCCCCTGCCTCGATCATGGCCAATGCTGTTTTTAAATCTCTGATTCCACCTGCTGCTTTTACTTTTACTTCATCTCCTACCACAGACTTCATTAATTTAACATCTTCCACTGTAGCTCCACCTGTTCCAAATCCGGTAGATGTCTTAATAAAATCTGGTTTAACTTCTTTCGCAATTTCTGCAACTTTTCTCTTTTCATCATCTGTTAAATAGCAATTCTCAAAGATAACTTTTGAAGTTTTTCCAGCTTCTCTGCAGATCTTTACGATTTCTTCCATTTCTTTTTTTATGTAATCATAATTTTTATTCTTTAACTCTGCCACATTGATCACATAATCGATTTCATCTGCCCCTTTTTCAATCGCATCTTTTGTTTCAAAAATCTTACATTCCAAAGTTGTCTGACCTAAAGGAAAACCAATCGCTGCCCCTACATGAACCGGACTTCCCTCAAGTTTTTTCTTACATCTTACCGTCTGAGCGGGGTTGATCGCTACCATCTTAAAATTATACTTTCTAGCCTCATCACATAGCTTCTGAAAAGCAGCATCATCTGCAAAAGCCTTTAAATTCGTATGATCCACCATATTTGCTAACTGTTCTACTGTAACCATTTTTCTTACCTTCACTTTCATTTGATTTTGTTTCCTGTTGTTTATGCTGTTATATTACATCATTTCATTTCACTTGTCAACCAAATTTCAAAACTTTTTAAAATTAAATAAAGCTAAATGAAAGTATTCAATTTTAAAATCCACTATCAAACACCCCTCAGCCTCATCCCCTACAGCAGCCATAACCTGAAACTGTAGATAAAAAAACACAAGGTAGTTTGTGACTATATGAATACGTCAGCACTTAGGATTGGATGATCGCACGATCATTCAAGAGCTTAGTACCGCTACGTAATTCATCTAAGCGAGAGCGGGTCACAAACTACCTTGTGTTTTTTTATCTACAATTTTAGATTATGCCAATACTTTTCCTTCAGGAAACGCACTTCTAAATACGAATCTTGCCAATGGTCCAGCAACGATCAGCTGATATGGCAGTGCCATCACAAAATTTTTTGGAATATTGGTAAGCCAGATGATCAGTAAATTTGAAAAATTACCCATCTCTACACTTACTTCCACAGCTCCATAAAGTGACATGATGATTACCATCGGAACAACCATACAGCATGAAATGCTGATGACTTTTCTTAATCCTGAACTGTCTGGTTTTACAAGAAATCTAAAGGCAAATCCTTTTGCGATCTTTGATACAAAAAACCAATCACAGCACATTGCAAAAATATACGCGATCGGGAATCCTAACCAACCCTGTTTTATTGATTCCATGGATACTCCTCCCATATGTAATGATACGTTGTATATGCTCATCCAAAATACCATCATGAAACACATGATGAATGTATAGATAAGGCTTTCTCTTTTATTCTGTGGCATTTTCTTTTCTCCTCTTCTTGTTGTGATAAATTGTTGCTTTTCTTCAAGAAATAAGACAAAAAAATAGTGGGGACCCTCAACCAAACTCGTTGCGGATCTCCACTTTCTATTGTGTGCAATCTTCACTGCGTTCTTTCCTGCTTATTTCTTGTCAATGCATTATTATACACACTTTTTATGTCTTGTATAAGCACTTTTTTTAATTTCGTCATATTCTTCAATTTAATTATTATATACATCCTATTTTTATGCATTTTCTACAATAAAATGTGTTAAAATATAATTAGAAACAATCAGCTTTCAAAATTTTTAAGGAGGTATTTTCTTATGAAAAGAAACGTACGCAGGATTTTAGGTTGTTTTCTTTTTGCTTTTACATTATGCATTATGACACCATCATTTGCAAAAGCTTCTGTTAAAAACATACCTCAAACGAAAACTTCCGGAACTTATGCTGTTAATGTTGACATCACTGGAAACGGAAATGCTGATTCTGTGATCATCCGTACAACACCTGATCAAGAAGGCTGGTATATCAATCGTTTTACGATCTATCTAAATGGAAAAGGAATCACAGAGATATCTCTCCGCGGTCACGACTGTTATTATCTTACTGTAAAATATGCAAAAATGAGCAAACAACATGCATTTATCCAGATCATTGGCCGTGGTGAAAATGACTACGTTACTTATAATGAAATCTTTACTTATAACAAAAAATCAAACCAATTTCGTGTTGTAAAATCTTTTAATGACCGCTCATCTTACGCTGAAGAAATCGTTACTGCCAATAAAAAAGGGATTACTGTTAAACATCGTGTGCAACCTATGGAAATCGGATGGATCAATTGGACATTGCCTTTTAAATACAGTAAGCAAAAATTCATTGGAACTGCATCTTCTACAAAAACTGTACGAAGCGAACTCGGACAAAACAGAAAAGATAAATATTCCAGATATTTTGCAAAAAATAAGTTTATCACTGCCAAAAAAATAACTTTTTATAAAAAAGCTGGCAGCAAAAAAGTTGCTTTTCGTGTACCAAAAGGGAAAGCTGTAACTTTAAAGAAATTAATTTATTCTAAGAAAAAGATTTATCTACAGTTTAAATACGGGAAGAAATATGGCTATCTTCGTGTAAATCGGGCAAATTATAACTTTGAAAAACCACTTTTTCAGAATGTTAATTCACGATTAGCTGGCTGATCATTTTCAATACCAACCAAAAAAAGAAAAGAACCACCATTTTGATCCGTTCATAATATGGTAATCCTTTTCTTTTTTTGGTTTTTCGAATTATATGTGTTTGAGTTTTATATGTTTTTTTGGAGTTTTATTTTTTTATATTTTTGGAGTTTTCATTTATGATTATCTTTGTTTATGTTATATGTTTCTTAGGAGTTTGGCAATTTTATAACATCTACCATAAATTTTTATAAATTTCTTTTACATCTTCTGCTGTGATCGCTTTTCTTGTATTGGATGGGCTTCCACTTTCCATAGCATCTACTGCCATTTTATCGATCACATCAAAGAATTCTTCTTTGTCGATTCCATATTCTTCCAGTGTTGGTGTTTCAAGTTCATCGCAGATATTAACAACTGCCTGAAGGAATTTTTCACTTGCTTCTTTATCAGAATCTGCATCACTTGCAGCTCCGATCACTCTTCCTAAATCTGCAAATCTATCGTAAGCACCATCTAAAGCATAGATGAAGCATTGTTTTAATAACATCGCATTGGATAATCCGTGCGCTACATGGAATAATGCTCCGATCGGACGGCTCATTCCATGAACTAATGTAACAGATGCATTGTTGAAGGCGATTCCCGCTTCTAACGCAGCGATTGACATCTGTTCTCTTGCCTCTACATTCTTTCCATCATGGAATGCAACTGGCAGGTATTTAAAGATTCTTTTGATCGCTGATAATGCGAATGTATCAGATAATGGCTGTGCAAGTTTGGATGTATACGCCTCTGCTGCATGTGTCAGTGCATCTAATCCTGTTGCTGCTGTGATCTTTGCTGGTGCAGTCATTGTAAACTGTGGATCAATGATCGCATAATCTGGCATTAACACTGCGCCTTTTAATAACATTTTTACATCATTTTGTGTATCTGTAATGATCGTAAACTGTGTTGCTTCTGATCCTGTACCTGCTGTTGTTGGGATTGCAACAGTTGTTGGAAGTTCCCCACCGATGATCTTTCCCATATAGTCGGAGATATTTCCACCATTTGCAGCGAGTGCTGCGATGGCTTTCATAGAGTCGATCGGACTTCCTCCACCTAATGCAACTAAGAAATCACATCCGTTTTCTTTGTAAAGCTCTAATCCTTTGTTTATCATAACATCAGTTGGTTCCCCATTGATCTCATTATAAACAACATAATCTACATTTCCGTTTTTTAATGCTGCTTCTACTTTTGCGCAGTTTCCAAGTTCTATCATTATATTGTCTGTAACGATCAGTGCTTTTTTTCCAAGCTGACTTAATTTGTCTTCTGCCATATCAAGTGCGCCGGCACCTGTAAATATATTTCCTGGTGCGATAAATTCTCTTGCCATATTCTTTTCCTCCTGTTTTATTGATTAAAATTGTGCATCATGAAGCCAGAGATATCTCTCATCTTCGTTTCGATCTGTCTGTAACCAAGGATTTCCATCCAGATGACGGATCATCCAGCATGTGTACATCTGAAATCCTGGTGCAACTGCCTGCGGATGTAATTCTCCACCTGGAATTGCGGAAAAACTTCCATCTGTACTTTTAAATACCTGATCACCTACGAAACTTGCTCCAAATCCTTCCGGACGGTCAAATTTAAAGTAGTAAGTTTCTGGCTGTGGGTGTCTGTGTGGCAGATATCCTGACCAGTTTCCTCTGTCATTTAATACTTCTCCAAGTACCATATTGGAATATGGAGCAATATCATGATCAAAGATCGTATTTACACGGCGTTTTGCCACGTTTCCAAATTTACCGACAGAAGAATATCCCCATGGAGCATCTTCTGGTTTATATAATTTAGTGTCAAACTTTGTATCATTCTTTGTTGACTGAACAAGGATCTCGCTATCTGCAAGTGCCTTAACACTTACCTTAGATTCTGTTGCTGTATGCACACACCAAGGTCCTTCTGTGAAAACATCCTTTCGATCTGCTTTCGCTGTCACATCATCAAATACAAATTCAATAGAACCGCTTAATAATAAGACTGCTGTTTCCTCACCTGACTTTTGAAAACTTTTTTCGTCTCCTGCCTTCATTCGATATACTCGAACATCCATTAACATATCCTTATATTCATTGTCATAAGTTGTTAAGATCTGTTCTCCATTTTCATCAAATTCAGGATATCCAAATACTTTACCCATTGTCTCTTCCTTCTTTCTATTAGTAAGCTCTTGCTTCTTTTCTTCCTTCCATAACACCTTCACATGCCTTGCGAACGCTTTCTTTTTCAGAAGTTGTAGCAATTCCGACATTCCACCATGATTCATATCCATCTGTCATTGTCTTTGGAATTACTTTTAAGTCAAATAAGCATGCAACGTTTTGTTTCTTGGCATCTTCTAAGGCTGCTCTTAATTCTTCAATCGTCTTACATGTGTAAGATTTTAATCCATATCCTTCCGCAACTTTTGCATAATCAACTGGGATCAAATCTCCACAAGGTTTATTTCCTTCTCTGTAACGGAATTCTGTTGCAAGGGATCCAATACCATGATTCATCTGCAGATTATTGATGCATCCAAATCCACAGTTATCAAATACTAAGATATTTGCTTTCTGTTTTTCCTGCATCATTGTCATGATCTCACTGTGTAACATCTGAAAACTTGCATCTCCAACAACTGCATAGACTTCATTGTCAGGCTCTGCAAGCTTAACTCCGAGTGCTGCTGCAACTTCATATCCCATACAAGAATATCCGTACTCTGCATGGTATCCACCACGTTTATCCGTTGTCCATACACGCTGCATACAACTTGGTAAGCTTCCTCCTGCTGTGATGATCGTTGCATCTTCATCGATCACATCTCTGATCGTTGCTAATGCTGCTGTCTGTGTGATCTTACCTCTTGTTAATTCCACGAATTCTGGAATTGTTCTTGGATCCATATTTTTGATCATTGGTTCAAATGTTTCATCATATTTGTACTCAGCCAGACGTTTCATTTCTTTATCCCATACAGCCTTGGCTTCTTCAATCTCTCCGTTATAAGATGAAACATAATTCATTGCTCTTAATTTTTCAGCTAATGCCTTCACTGTTACTTTTGCATCTCCAACTGCTTTAACAGAATCTAATTTATATGCATGATATCTGCTGTTATTGATAGATACAAACTTCACATCAGGATTTGCAAACTGTCTCTTAGATCCTGTAGCGAAATCGGACATTCTGCTTCCGATCGCAATGACTACATCCGCATCTTTTGCAAGAACATTGGATGCATAAGTACCTGTAACACCGATTCCTCCCATGCAGTATGGATGGCTTGATCTACATGCACTTTTTCCTCCCTGTGTCTCACCAAATGGAATCTTGAATTCTTCACAGAATTTTTCTACTTCTTCCCCAGCTTCAGAGTAACGAACACCTCCACCAACGATAACAAGTGGTTTCTTCGCATTTGCGATCACATTTGCAATGTCTTCAATCTCTTCTTCCACTGCCACTGGTCTTGTAATTCTGTGAACTCGTTTCTCAAAGAAATATTCAGGGAAATCAAAAGATTCACCTTCAACATCCTGGCAAAGACCGATGCAGCATGCTCCTGTTTCTGCTGGATCTGTTAAAACTCTCATTGCATTGATCAGTGCTGTCATGATATGTTCTGGTCTTGTAACTCGGTCCCAATATTTGCACACTGGCTTAAATGCATCATTTGTTGTTGTTGATAAACTATTGCTCTGCTCTAACTGCTGAAGAACTGGATCTGGCTGTCTTGATGCAAATGTATCTGCTGGGAATACTAATAATGGAATATTATTCACTGTAGCTGTCGCACAAGCTGTTACCATATTCGCAGCTCCAGGTCCTACAGATGATGCACAAGGAATGATTTTCTTTCTTCCATTCTGTTTTGCATAAGCTGTTGCAACATGACACATTCCCTGTTCATTTCTTCCCTGAAGAACTCTTAAGTTTCCTGGATTTGTATCAAGTGCTTCTCCTAGTCCAACTGCGATTCCATGTCCGAAGATTGTGAAGAATCCTTCTACAAATTTTGTTTCTTCTCCGTCCATTGAAACATACTGATTATCTAAAAATTTTACAATTGCCTGAGCAACTGTCATTCTTATTGTCTTTGCCATCTTTCTATCCTCCTGACTTTTTATCCTTATACTCTTGCGATCATTTCTCCGTATTTTTCTTTTGTTTCTTTTATGAAATCTTTTACCTGCTGTGGGTTTGGAAGTTCTTCTGAGCAAGAATTGCTTCGAACCATCATAGATGCTTCTGCTGATCCAAACTCTAAGCAATCAATAACTTCCCATCCCTGGTAGATTCCATATAAGAAGGCTGATCCATAACCATCTCCTCCACCGAATCCTTTTCTTGCATTGACTGGGAATGGTTTGATTGAGAAGTTCTGTCCATCAATCGTGTATGCTGTAGATCCTTTCATACCATGTTTGATTACAACGATCTTCGCATTGTATGCATGCCATGCAGCTGCTGTTTCTTCATCTGTTCTTCCTGGCTGGATCAGTTTCTCTGTTAAGTCAAACTCTTCTCTGGATCCCATGATGATATCTGCTTCTCTTGCTACCATAGAATAGTAAATAGAGATTTCATCTTCACTCTTCCAGTTATATTCTCTATAATCAATATCAAAAATGATCTTTGTATCATTTTTCTTTGCTAACATCACTGCTTTTAAAGCTGCTTCTCTTGATGGGCTTTCTGCAAGCGCTGTCCCTGAGATCAGGATTGCTTTTGACTGTTTGATGTAATCTTCATCAATGTCATCGACAGATAACTGTAAGTCTGCGATGCAATTTCGATACATCAGGATGCTGCTTTCTTTTTCTGATAGCATCTCTGTAAATGTAAGTCCTAGTTTTTCACCGTTTGTACATTTTGTAATGTGGCTTGTATCAATTCCTTCTTTATTGAAGAAGTCAACTACGAATTTACCAAACTTATCATCAGATACTTTCCCAAGAAATCCTGCTTTTAATCCATGTCTTGTAACCCCAACTGCGATATTTGCTGGAGAACCACCAACATACTTCTTAAAAGTTCTGACATTCTCAAGTGGTCCGAATGGCTCATCTTCTGATGGATTAAAGTCGATCGCTACACGTCCTAATAAAATTAAATCCATAGGTCTTGTTTCATCAAATTCTACATATCTCATAACCTTCACCTCATACCATGTGCTTTGCGTGCTTTTTGTTTTTTGTTTTGCGTGTTTTCTTTATGTGCTTATATTATCACGCACGCTTTTTGCGTGCAAGCGTTTTTTGTTTTTTTCTTTCTTTTTGTCTGTTTTCACAGTTTATAGTTTAAATTTTTGTGTATTTTCACTAATATCAATTCCATTTTTGCACGCAATAGCACGCATTTTAGTATCAAAAAAAGAACAGTTCTTGAGAATTTTTACTCTATGAACTGTTCTTTTTCTTTTATAAATTATATTTTGTTTTAATGCTAATATCTGTATAAGCGTATTCTTCTTTGATCTGCTCTCCTTTTCGGATCATATTATAAAGAAGATGGATCGGCCGGTATCCCTGCTCATATCCTTCCTGATCGATCAGGAAATCATACGTTCCTTCTTTTAATGCCTTTATATTGTTTGGTGTTACATCATATCCTATCACATACGGACGTTTCTCCATATTTAGTTTCTTTAATGCCCTGCAAACTCCTGTCTGTCCACCTGAAACAACGAAAATCCCTGCCAGATCTGGTGCAATCTCAATTGTATTCTCTACAATCTTTTCGACTTCGCCTGTCTCATCAAAACTGCTCTGCACCCCAAGTAACTCTATCTCTGGATACGATGTCTTTAATTCCTGAATAAATCCATCCACACGTAGATTATTTACACTATTCGTAAAAAATCCTGTGATCACAAGGACTTTACCCTCTCCTCTGGTCAGCATACCCATCAATCCGGCGGCTGTCATGCCACTTCTTTTATTATCAAGTCCTACATAACAAACTCTGTTCGTCCCAACAATATCTGAGTTAAATGTTATAACCGGAATCTCTTTTGTCACGATCAGATCATTTAATTTCTCTCTGATCAACTCGGACTGAACTGGCATGATCGCTAATCCATCGATTCCTTCCTTCATCAACTCATTGATTGCTTTTAACTGTGCATCTTCGTTGACACCATCGATCTGCCTGCGAAGAATCTCTACCCCAAATTCCTCTAATTCAGCTTCTGCTTTCTCAATTCCATCATAGATTGGTTGTACAAAAGATGATTTCGCTAACTGTGTGATCACCCCAAGCTTCATCTTCTTTCCTTGCGGATATACTTTTTTCTTACGATTTGACTGATAATTCATCTCTTTTGCGATCTCGAAAATGCGTTCTGCAACTTCTGCATTCACCCGGCCACGATGATTTAATGCCCGGTCAACCGTTCCTCTGGATACTCCAGCCTTTTCAGCAATTTCTTTAATTGTTCCTGCCATGTGCTTTCTCACCTTTCTCTATTATTGCACACAAATAGCACATTTTTATTTTATTATATATTTTCCCTGTAAAAATGTAAAGAAAAAGTACCCATTTGATTTTTCTATTTCTTTATGCTATGATAAAATTCATAATATTGGATACAGAATACTTAAAGGAGTTTTTATTATGACAAATCATGCACCAACTGATCATTTCAATACAAAAAAGCTTTCTCTTAAGGAACGCTTTGTGCAATATCTAGTTGAGAATGCAGAAATCTTTAACAGTGCTACTGCTGCTATGACTGCTTCTCCGTATATTCCACTCGATAAATAAATTTAAAATAAGAGCCAGACTTTTAAAGTCCGGCTCTTTGTATAAGATCTAATCTTTTAAAACTACTTTTGATTCTCTTTCTAGTAATTCTCTTATGATCTTTGGATATTCTTTATCTAAATGGTAAAATAGTAAAATGGCGATCATGATCGCACCTAAAATTGCAATCCCATAAATAAACAAATTTGAAATCGTCTGCAATGTATGTGCACTCTGGACTGACATATCACCATTATATCCATTTCCCTGCATGATGAATCCGATTAATGCTGATCCAATTCCCTGTCCAAATTTTTGTCCTGACGTTGTTGCTGACTGAATTGCTCCGGCTGTACGAAGTCCTGTTTTCCACTGTCCATATTCTATAGAATCTGCGATCATCGTAAAGATCATTCCAAGAATCGGTGTCATTCCAATCCCTCGAAGAAGCCCTCCAAACGTTACAAGAGCTACACTTGTTGGATTTAAAATCAATAATAAGGAACCTGCAATAATAAATAACGCTCCAATGATACACCAGTTTCTTTTCGATGTAAGATGCATTACTTTTCCTAACAGCAATGTTGCAACGATTGTAATACCATAACATGCTGTATTTACATTTCCAATAATATCTGTATCTCCTATGATCCATTTACAATAATATGTAGCCATCGTTCCTTGGAATGTCTGGTACATTGCAAATGAAACGAAAAATAAGAATAGTAAAATAAAGTATTTATTCTGAAACAAGGCTGGCAATGCTTTTTTTAGAGGTACCTTATCTCCTGCTGCTTCATCCTTTACGACAACTCGTTCTCTGACATTTACGAAACAAAACAACATCAAAAGTGCTGCACCAATTGCATAGATTGCTGTAAGGAGCACCCAGTTTTTCTGTGAATCCATTCCTCCATTTGGCATCATCTTTAAAATACGAGTAAATAATAATGTGACTAAAATATTTCCGATCGGGCTCATTGCCATTCGGATAATATTGATCTTTGCTCGTTCTTCCTGACTTCTTGTCATATAAGTCATTGTTGTTGCAAATGGTAACTGGAATAATGTATATACAACCGTTAACATCAGATTGTATGTGATGAAAACATAGATTGCCTGGGCCATTGGTGCAATCTGTGGAACCGTCATCAGTAAAATAGCTGCGATCGCATATGGTCCTGACATTCGCAACATCCAAACTCTGGCTCTTCCGTATTTTGATCTTGTACGATCCACGATAAATCCAGCACAAATATCCGAAGCTCCATTAAATATCTGGGATATCGCAATGATCATACCGATCGTTGCCGCTGAAACATGTGCCACATCTGTATAAAACATGGTCAACAAACTTGTCGCGATCGTAAATACAATATTGGTAGATATTTCTCCACATCCATACGCAAATTTTTCAAATCCTGTGACTTTATCTTTTTGTACTCTTTTGTTGTAACCGATTAAATCCATTTCAACACCTCTTTCGTATTTACTTGCTAATTGTATGATTCAGTGCATCAATAGATGTTTCCAGTCCAGCCTCCACACTCATTGTCAAATCTTCCATCTCCAATGATACATATCCATTATACCCTACCATACGACAAACAGAAAAGAATTCTTTCCACCACTGAAGATCTTTACCACAACCAACACCCACATAATTCCATGTACGATCTTTTGACTGGTCTACTGGAAGATTTTCTAATAGTCCATCAACATCCGCAAGTCCTCTTTCGATTCTTGCATCTTTTCCATGTACATAGAAGATCTTATCACCAAGTTCTCTTGCAGCTGCGATTGGTTCGGCTCCTTGAATCATAAGATGAGATGGATCTAGATTCATTCCGATCATCTTACTTAACTCTGGCCCCACAACCTCACAAAGTTTCTTTAAACTTCTTACATTGTATACTAACTGACATGGAAATTCTTCAATTGCGATTTTTTCCACTCCTTGATCTTTTGCAAATTGTGCAAATTCCTTCCACCATTTTGCTGCAACTTCCCACTGATAATTCACAGCTTCTACCATATAATTCACTCCATCATATTCTGGCCATGAAATTGTAGATGTGATCCAGTTTGGTGTTTTATCTCCAGGTGCCCCTGCTGGGAGCCCCGACATTGTTACGATTGTCTTTACCCCTAATTTTCCTGCTAAGATAGCTGTATCATGAATCGTCTTGCTGTGTGCATGACCCATTGGTGTATCGATCAATGGATTCCCAGAGCAATTTAATGCTGAAATTTCTAATCCTCTCTTATCGATCTCTGCTTTAAAAGCTTCCAATTTCTTCTCATCATTGATCAATTCTTCTGCTGATGGTACAAAAAAACATCCTCCCCATCCACCTGTTGTCAGTTCAATCGCATCGATTCCATAGGCTTTTACTTTATCTAACATCTCTGTAAATGGAATTTTTCCAAAAACGTCTGTACAAATTGATAATTTCATAATCTTCATCCTTTCTTCATAATCTATACTATTTTGATAATAATTCTCTTTCTATTCTTTCTCTTGCTTCTGGTGCCTGTTTCTCCATTTTTTCTGGAAAACCAAACATAGATACACATGCGATGTTATCTCCACCAACTTTTGGTGCATCCGCTCTTAATTGACGATTGGCAAAATCTATCTCTCTTAATGTCTCAAAGATTCCATCAAAATCAACATCGCCTTCCCCCATGGCTAAATGCTGGTGAATCGTGACATCTGATTTTCCTCTCTGATTTAACCATGGTGGATTTGCAATATATCTACAATCTAACGTCTGATTAAATGTGTCTGCAAATAATACATGTGTTAATTCATCCCCTGCATATTTAAGCATACTTCTTACATCACCTTTTCCTTCGTCATAGAAAAATCCATGTGGTGAAGAATAGACATAACCAAGATTTGGAGAACGGAATGATTTCACAAGATCACACGCTTCATTATTTAATTCACAAAAATCATATGGATGAGACTGTACTTCTACACGTAATCCTTCTTTTTCGATGATCGGTAATAATTCTTCCATCGAACGGAACCACATTCCATTACAGATCTCCTGCTGATTCGGGTCTCCTGAAAATTCTGTATTAATGACTGGAACATTCATGTCTACTGCGATCTCGATCATTTTCTTCCAGTTTTCTACTGCCATTTTTCTCTGTTCTTCTGTTGGTCCTGACCAGCGATAGACAACGATAAAGGAGGAAATCTCCACTCCGGTTTCCCGGAGTGCTTTTTTGTATTCTGCCTCACATTCCTTTGAAAATAAAGGATGTTTATAAAATGGATTGATCCTTGGATGCGGAGATTGCTCAATATATTTATATCCCCAGTCTGCCACCTGATGAACCATACGGTTAATATCCATTTGTTTTGCAAGAACATCTACATCAAATGCTATTTTCATCTGTCACACCTCCTGATCTTTATTTATAAAATTCTGGTTTTTCTTCCATTTCGATTTTTACAACCGTCTGTGTATCACGTGCCTTAGAAGCAGCTTTTGCAGTAACCTGTCCTACATATCCATCCCAAGCTGTTGGCCCATCCACTTTTCCTTCTTTTGTTGCATCGATCCATTCCTGAATTTCAACATTGTATGCATCAACAAATCTTGTAGACCAATCACTGTGAATCGCATGTCCTCTGAATGCATTCGCACATACTTCGATGTTTTCTGGCTGAGGAAGATTTAAGATTGCATCTTCACAGCAAACCTCACACTTAATGTCATAGCAATGTCCAGTATTTACAAAAGCTTCTACATCAATTCTGACCCCTGATTTTGTTGTAAGGATCATGATCTGTGGATCTCTTAATTTTGCATGTGTTCTTCGTGTATCTTTTGCAAATACAACTTCTGCTGTTTCATAGTCTTCATCCAGCAGCCAACGAATGACATCAATTTCATGGATCATGGAATTTTCAACAGCCATTGGTGTATCATAACTTTCATCCACTGCTGGGTTTCTGTGTGCGCAATGTAATAATAATGGTTCTCCATATGTACGATTCTTAATTGCTTCTTTTAACTGACGATATCCTTTATCGTATCTTCTCATGAATCCTACCTGAACTAACTGCTTTCCTCCAGCAATCTCAGCCTCTACGATTCTCTTACATGCATCTGCTTCTGGTGCAAGAGGTTTTTCACAAAATACATAAATTCCTGCTTTGATCGCAGCCATCACATACTGTTCATGATATGGATCGATCGTTGTAACGATCACTGCATCGATATCTCCTGATGCGATCATTTCTTCTCCGTCCGCATAAAATTTACATCCATATTTATCTGCAACTGATTTTCCAAATTCAGCATTTACATCGGAGCATGCTACTACTTTTCCACCTTGTAACTGATGATTGATCCTTTCGATATGTGTTCTTCCGATCGCTCCTACACCTACAACTCCAATTCTTAAATCTTTACTCATTTCCTTTTCCTCCTGTTTTTGTTTTATTTACGAGCTCGTGCTCGTAACGTGTAAAAAAATATTTGTCTTTTTTATCTGTCTTTTAAATTCTTTTGTTTATCTTTTGCAAAACGATAGATCAAATCTGCTGCTTCTTCAAAACTTACCTTACTTGTATTGATCGCAAAATCGTAATTATTGATATCTCCCCAACGATTTCCTGTGTAGTAATTGTAATAATCTGCTCTGTTCTTTTCTTCTTTGTCCATGATCTCAGCATTTGATCCGTAAATTTCTTTGACTCTGTTCTTTCTAAATTCGCGATCTGCATAAAGATAAACAGATGTACAATTCTTAATCTCTTTTAAAATATAGTCTGCACATCTTCCAAGAAATACTGCCGATCCATAATTTGCAAGTTTCCTGATGATCTTCGCCTGCTCTAAAAACATCTGGTTATAGATTGGAATATTTCCCATTCCCATAACTCCTGTGATTCCTGCAGATGCAACATCATTTCGTTTATAATTCAGATCATTGATGGTATCTTCTGTCAGTTCTTCATTCCCAATTCGTTCTGCAGCAATGGTAAGTATATCTCGGTCATAACACCATACCCCCATCCGTTCTGCCAAGATCTTTGCCACCTGTGAACCACCACTTCCGTACTGCCTGCTGATCGTAATGATCATATTTTCCTCCATATGCACCTTCCTTTCATCGGTTACGAGCTCGTGCTCGTTGTTTATGTACTTAGAATACTCTTTTTCATTGTTTCTGTCAATGTGCAATTTCAACAAATAATTTTCTTTATTTTTATTAAAAAAGCCGAAATTTTATTGATTTCATAAAATTTCGGCTCTCATTTCTTAATAAATACATTCTTTTAATAGGATTCTTATATTGGTATACAAATGTTTTTTCGGTGGTTTTTTATCATAGACGAGATAATCTAACAAATACTCTATGGATTGTTTTCCCTGAACTTTTAATTGGCTTGTGATCGTTGCATCCACAACTTCTTCCTTTAACAACTGCAAAATATCCGGATAATCTTCGTAACAAATAACCTTAATATCCTCTTTTCCTTGTTCCTTTAACACTTTTCCTACTTCTCTTACGCCTCCGCAAGTGATAAATATTCCTTTTAAATATTTTTCTTTTTCTAAAAGATTCCTTGTTTCTTCTGTGATCGTCATAGCATCTTCATCGGTTCGTATACTTTTTAGCACATGCATCTTTGGATAAGTTTCTTTGATCATGGCTCGAAATCCTTTATCTCTTTTATTATAAGAAAACGATTGTTGTTCATGACCGTCACTTGTAAATACAGCGACATTTCCTTTACCATTTAAGAACTCTCCCATCAGTCGTCCTCCGACTCTTCCAGCACGTTCTCCCTCCTGTCCGATAAAACAAAAACGTTGACTTCCCTTTACATCAGTATTCACTGTGATAATCGGGATATGAAGTCCATCACAATAGTCGATCACACTCACGATCTCTGGTGAGTTGATCGGACTTAAAATAATCCCATCTGCTTTTTGCTCGATCATCTTATGGATCAGACGGATCTGTTCACCAACATCCGGGTAATTTACCGTATGATACATTAGTTCAATATCAAAAGACTGGTATGCACTTAATCCTTCTTTGATTCCAGAAAGGATTCTTTCTTTTGCATCAACCTCTAATAATATGACACCTATTTTTATCTTTTTATCTTGTTTCTTTAATGCTTGTCCGATCGGATTGGGACAATATCCATATTCATCTATGATCTTTTGTACCCGCTGCCTTACTTCTTGGCTGACACCTTCTCTATTATGTAAAACTTTATCTACTGTAGAGCGATGTACTCCAGCGATCTCTGCAATCTGTTTGATTGTTATCTTCATACTCTCACCTGCACTTTTTTCTGGTTATAATCTATCATTTCTCTATTTTTGTGTCAAATTTTTTCTTATCTCTTTTTTTACCATTTATAGTATATTATAATAATAGGGTCTATGTGAATAAAAATATTTAAAAGGAATTTGTTATGAGAACGAAACGAATTGATGAAATTGAATTATATATCCGTGAAAAAAAATCTGTCTCTCTTGATACGTTGTGCGAAGTATTTAATGTATCAAAGAACACAATCCGAAGAGATATCGCAACTCTTGAACAGTCTGGGAAGATCAAGAAAGTTTATGGGGGCGTTACGATCGCAGATTTTCCTGCCTCTAAGATGCTGCTTCCTTTTTCCACACGCCATCAAAGCTTAATGCAAGAAAAACGACTCATCAGTCAATTAGCTGCATCTCATGTGTGTGATCATGATACGATCTTTATTGACAGTGGTACAACATGTCATAATATTATTGATTTTATAACTGATAAGGAATGTACGATCCTTACAAATAGCCTGCAGGTTTCTCTAAAAGCCATTCCTTATGAGAACTTAAATGTAATTTCTCTTCCCGGATTCTTAAAGAGAGAAACTTTATCTTTTGTTGATGGAAATATCGCTGAATACCTCAAAGCTTACAATATTACCAAAGCTTTTATGTCTTGTACCGGGATTTCCATTCAAAACGGACTTAGCAATGCATCTCCTGAAGAATATCTGGTAAAAAAATCTGTGATTGAAAACAGTACGATCCGTTTTGCACTTGCTGACCATTCCAAATTTGGTAATTTTTCATTGATGACATTTTGTCCATTTGAAGATATTGATCACGTTCTTACGGATCAACTTCCTAGTAAAGAATTCTGTAATTTTGCTAAGCTGCATTCCATCAATATAGAAACACCATAATAATCAAAAAGAAGCAGGAACAACCATAGTTTCCTGCTTCTTTTTATCTATTTTCTTAGGATTTCCATTCTACTTCCTTTTTTTATCTTTGGAAATCCTTTTCCTTTTACACGAATACTTCCAGGGAGACATTCCCCTTCTTCCGTAAAAAAGATTGTAATATGTCCAAGCGCAGCCAGATTATCTGATGCAATTTCACCAATTCTTAAAATTTCATACTCCTGATCATCAATTTTCAGTATATCTCCAGCCCAAATCTTCTTTTTCAAAGGTGTTACATCAATAAAATAACAAAAATCTTTTAATGTTACCAATGTTTTATGTCCAAAAGTGATCAAAAAATTCTTCTTGTCAAATGCGCCTACATCACAGCCACAGTCTTTTACAATGGTTTGATAAATTGTTTCCATCTTCCATTCTCCTCTTACAAAAGTTCTCTTTCGATTCGTTCTCTTGCTTCTGGTGCTTGCTTGTCCATTTTCTCTGGGAATCCAAACATGGATACACATGCGATATTATCTCCACCAACTTTTGGTGCATCCGCTTTTAACTGGCGGTTTGCAAAATCCATCTCTCTTAATGTCTCAAAGATTCCATCAAAATCTACATCCCCTTCTCCCATTGCTAAATGCTGATGGATCGTAACATCTGATTTTCCTCTCTGGTTTAACCATGGTGGATTGGCAATATAACGACAGTCTAGCGTCTGGTTAAATGTATCCGCAAATAACACATGAGTTAACTCTTCTCCTGCATATTTGAGCATGCTTCTTACGTCACCTTTTCCTTCATCATAGAAGAATCCATGTGGTGAAGAATAGACATATCCAAGGTTGGGAGATCGGAAAGATTTTACAAGATCACATGCTTCATTATTTAATTCACAAAAGTCATATGGATGAGACTGTACTTCCACTCGCAGTCCTTCTCTTTCGATGATCGGTAATAATTCTTCCATGGAACGATACCACATTCCGTTGCAGATCTCCTGCTGATTTGGATCTCCAGAAAATTCTGTATTGATCACTGGAACTCCCATATCAACAGCGATCTCTATCATTCTCTTCCAGTTTTCAACCGCCATCTTTCTCTGCTCTTCGGTTGGTCCTGACCAGCGATATACAACGATAAAAGAAGAAATCTCTACCCCAGTCTCTCTAAGTGCTTTTCTATATTCAGCCTCACATTCTTTTGAAAATAATGGATGCTTGTAAAATGGATTGATTCGTGGGTGTGGGGACTGTTCGATATATTTATAACCCCAGTCTGCTACCTGATGTACCATGCGGTTAATATCCATCTGTTTTGCAAGAACATCAACATCAAATGCTATTTTCATCTGTCACACCTCCATTTTTATAGTCCTGTTTTCTCTTCAATATATTTTCTTGCTTTCATTGCATATTCTAATGGGTTTGCTTTTGCAGGATCTTGTTCTGCTTCTACCACAACATATCCTTCATATCCACTTTTTTCGATAATATCAAAAATTGGTGCAAAATCTACATCTCCATCTCCTGGCACAGTAAATGTTCCTTCTCTGACACCTTTTAAGAAGCTCCAACCTTCTTTCTTTGACTGTGCTACCACATCAGATCTTAAATCTTTTAGGTGAATATGTCTTGTACGATCAATATATTTACTTAAAACTTTTACTGGATCGATTCCTGCAAATGAACAATGTCCACTGTCAAATAACAGATATACCAAATCTTTGTCAACTTCGCTCATAAAACGATCGATTTCTTCTTCTGTCTGTATAACCGTTCCCATATGATGATGGAATGTTAACATCATTCCTTTGTCTTTTGCAATCTGTCCAAGTTTATTTAAACCATCTGTGAGCAGTTTCCATTCCTCATCATTCATTACATATTTTCCTTCAAAGATTGGCTGGTCTTTGCCCTGAATGCTGTAACTTTGCTCAGATACTCCAATGACTTTCGCTCCCATTGCCTTTAAGAAATCTGTCTGTTTGATAAATTCTTTTTCGGTTTCTTCATATGGTCTGGAAATCAAGAAACTAGAAAACCAACAGTTACAGATCTGTATTCCTCTTAAATCTAATGCCTTTTTCAGTGTTTCTACATCTGTAGGATATTTTCCCCCTACTTCAGATCCTGTAAATCCAGCCAATGCCATTTCGCTTACACACTGCTGAAAAGTATTTTCTTTTCCAAGATCTGGCATATCATCATTTGTCCATCCAATTGGAGCAATTCCTAATTTTACTTTTTTCTTATCTAACATATCCTTCACCTTTTGCCTTTCAAAATATGAATCCTTCATCTGTTTTATAATTTTCCTGATAATTCTCTTACAGACAATTCTGCCATCATCTGTTTATATGTTTTATCTAGTTTATAACACATAGCGATCAGCATCATCACAACCCATACGATGATCGGTACATACAAATATGTAAATTTGATCACTGAAATGGCTGCTGGTGCCTGTTGTGCCGCTGTCTTAGCCATTCCGTTATATCCAACCATAGATAAAACTGCACCTAAAACTGCATTGGTAATCCCTGCACCGAATTTCTGTCCAAAACTCATGGATGAGAACATAAGCCCTTCAATTCGTTTTCCGGTCTTCCACTGTCCATATTCGATCGCATCACTTGGAAGTGAATACTGTACCCCATAGAATGGAGACATACCGATTCCACGAATAACAGAAGATACGATTGCTAATGGAACGCTTGTATCGTTAAATAAAAACATCACTTGTCCTACGATTCCAAGAATACATCCTGATACGATAAGATTTCTTTTACCATATTTTGGAATTAATTTAGGGAGTAACAAGATAATAAAGATCATTGGAATTTTCTCTGCCATAGAAAGCGGCATTACAAGATTTACATCGTTCATAACATATTGACAATAGTAAGTAAGATCAATTCCAAGAATGATCTGATAGACTGTATAAAATAACATAAGTCCAAGCGAGATTAGGAAATACCGATTCTGTACCATTAATTTCAGTGCTGTGAAAACTGGTATTTTCTCTTCTATTTTTCCTGCAACAGCTACACGTTCTTTACAACAGCGGAATGTATTGAGCAAGATAAATACTGAAATTGCTGCAAACACACCGGTTACAATAATCCATGCAAGCTGTGTATTGTTAATTTTATCTGCTGTCCAGTTAATGATCGGCAGTGTCCATGCTGTAACGACCATACTTGCCGTGATAGATAAAGCCATTCGGATATTACTGATCGTTTCTCTTTCATGCTTATCGCGGCTCATTAATGATCCCAGTGTATGAAATGGCTGACTGATTCCTGTATACATCACAGTGTTTAGCAGATTATAAGTAATAAACACATAGATTGCCTGCAATGATGTCGTTGTGTTTGGCACAGTCATTAATAATACTGCTGCGATCGCATACGGCACTACAAGTCTTAAGATCCATACCCTTGCTTTTCCATATTTTGAGTGGGTACGATCAATGATCGTACCCATGATAATATCAGAAACACCGTCAAATCCTCTGGATAACAGCATGATCATACCTATGATCCCGGCAGATAATCCAATGACATTTGTATAGAAATATACAAGCAGTGTATTGGCTAATGTATAAATGACTGTCAATGCCGGATCTCCTACACAATATGCCAATTTCTCTGATAATTTTACTTTGGCAAACTCATTATTTAATTCTTCGAAATTTTCCTCCGGGTTTACATGGAGTGTTTCTTCATATGCTGTCATCAGTGTTCCCCCTTTTTAGAAATATTTATTTACAAATTCTCTTGTCACCTCTGCTGCCTTTTTCACATTTTCATCATGTGACATTTCGTAATATTCAGGTCTGAATTCTTCAATCGTGCAAACTCCATCAAATCCAATTTCTTTTAATGCTGTCGCGATTCCTTCGTGATCAACAACACCTTCTCCTGGCCATAAACGTTTATCATCTCCGCAAGATCCAAGTGGCAGGTCTTCACAATCATTTAAGTGATATGCAAAAATCTTATTACCATCTGCTGCTTTCAGATCTTCTAATTTTGAACACATTTCATGGAAATGGAATGTATCAACCGTAATTCCAACATTGCTTCGATCAACTGCTTTCACTACATCATATGCTGTCCCAAACTGATTGATAGAGCAATTTGGAGCCCCACAAAATTCCAGTGAAATTTTAATGTCTTCTCCAACTTTGTCAGATAAATAGCGTAATCTTTCGACTGCTTCTTCTTTGATCTCACTGACTGATTTATCTTTAACATCAAAGGATGGAACTGTGATCAGCATCTTCATACCAATAGCTTTACTTACTTCCATGATAAATTCTGTCTCTTCATCAATCTCTCTCTCTCCTGCTTCGTCTCTCTGATTAAAGAAGATCAATGTATTGTAAGCCCATGGTTTTAAACGATGATTTTTAAACCAATCTGCTAATTCTTCCAATGTATGTTCTTTTAAATAATCCTTAATACAGTCAAAACGGATTTCAATATAATCAAATCCATATTTTTCACATGCTTCTAAATCTGCAATTAAAGACTGCCCTTTACACTCTAATGCTGTTGCTTCGTTAAATCCAATTTTCATCTTTTTTTCCTCCACTGATATCTTTCGACAATTTATTTATAAAATTCTGGTTTTTCATCTGTATGAATTGGTTCGATCTGTCCTGTTTCCTGTGCTTTTACCAAAGCGTCTGCAGTAACTGCTGCAAGATATCCATCCCATGCAGTTGGTCCATTGATCACTCCGTCTTTTGCACAATCTACCCAGTTTTGTACTTCTGTATCATAAGCGTCTTTAAATCTTACAAAGCAATCTGTATCGATCTTTGTTGACACTGCAGCATCTTTTCTGATTGATGGATAAGATGGCTGCGCCATTTTGATCGCTCCGTCTTCACATACAACTTCACAGTTGATGTCGTATCCAAACTTACAATTTACAAATACTTCTACATCAATGCAGATTCCTCTCTTTGTGCGAAGCAGCATGATCTGAGGATCTTTCAGTTCTGAATGAGAATATTTTGTAACTTTTGGCATGATCACCTGTGCACTTTCATATTCATCATCGACTAACCAATGTAATGTATCGATTTCATGGATGGCTGTATCATGAACTGCCATTGGTGTATTGTAATTTGTTCCTACTTCAGGATTTCTATGTGTGCAATGTAAGATCAATGGCTCTCCATATTCTCCAGATTTCAATGCTTCTTTTACCTGTACATAACCTTTGTCATATCTTCTCATAAATCCTAACTGGATCAGATGTTTTCCTGAAGCAACTTCTGCTTCCACGATCTTTTTGCAATCATCGGCTGTTGTAGCTAATGGTTTTTCACAAAAGACTCTCTTTCCTGCTTCAATCGCCTGTAATAAAGATTCTGTATGAGCAAATCCTGGTGATACGATAAACACTGCATCTACATCTGGATCATTGATCAGATCTTTTCCGTCTGTATAAACCTTTGCTCCTCCTGCGATTTTCGCAGCTTCTTTTGCTCCCTCTTCAAATACATCAGATACTGCTACAACCTGTGCTCCCTGAATCTTTTCTGTGAGACGTTTGATATGATCTCTTCCCATTCCACCACATCCGATTACACCTACATTTAACATTTTTCTACCTCCGTTTTGTGTTTATGTTTTTATTTTGTTTTCCTTTTGATGTATTTATCTTATCATTGCGTTCACGTGCACGCAATATCGAAGATGCACAATCTTTTGTTTTGATATTTGTGCAATTTTATCAAAATCTATCCTTTTACCTTTGTGAAAATCCTATTTTGAGTACAAAAAGAGGAGAGAAATATCCTTTCTGTATCCTGAATATTTCTCTCCTCTTTACAGATTACATCGTGTTTTGATCACAATATCTTCATAGCAAAATTCTTCTTTACGCTCTGGATTCCCACAAAGGCTATGAAAAATCTCCATTACCGACTCGTATCCTTGTGCATAAGCATCCTGTCTTAATACAAAATCGATCACACCTTCTTTCAGATTCTTCTTATTCTCTCCCTCATAATCATGTACGATCACCTTGATCTTCTTCTCTAATTCATATTTTTTAAGAATCTTACATACCCCGCTTTCTCCCTGTGCTGGCATATAGATCCCTTTCAGATCCGGTGTGATCTCTAACTGTTCTTCTAATAATTTTCCTGCTACCCAGTTATCATCATATGCAAATCTTGGCTCAATGATCTTGATCGATGGGTAATGATAGCTTAATTCCGCTATAAATCCTTTGGTTCGCTTCACAGTTGCTGTATTGCCTGCAGATCCTGATATGATCATGACCTTTCCACCATCAGGAATGATCTCTCCCATCAGACCTCCTGCAACACGGCCTCCTGCATAATTATCCTGTCCCACAAAACAACGTCTCTTTGTATCTTCAAGGTCCGAATTGATCGTTATGATCTCAATCCCATCATCCACATAACGATCGATCGTATTCTTCAGCATCTCATCATTCGATGGCATCAATATGATTCCTTTCATACCTGCTTCTTTATAACCTCGCATAATGTCCAGCACCTGTCTTACATCTCCACCATTGATCTGGTCGATCATCACACGTCCGCCAAACCGTTCTACTTCTTGTTTTGCATCCTTAGCTCCTTCTAATACTGTCTGGATCGTCGGAGTATCTGCATATTGTAAAATAACTCCGATCCGCAGGATCTGATTGCCTGACGATAGTGCCTTTGCCGCAATATTCGGCTGATATCCAAGTTCCTTTGCGATCATCTTGATCTTCTCTGCCACTTCCGGTCGAATACGTCCACGGTCATTCAATGCCCTGTCTACCGTTCCTCTTGATACACCTGCCAGATCTGCGATCTGCTGCATTGTCACTGCCATTTCTTCTCCTCTTTTCTTTTGCGTTATCGTGCACGCATATATTATAACTCTGTTTTTTTCTTTTTGCAACTAAGAAAGAATCCTACAATTCCAATTTCCTGCACAAAAACAGGTATTGCATTTTTTCATGCAATACCTGTTTCATTTATCATTTTTCATTTGTCATTTATTTGCAGTTAAATACTTCGATGTGATGTTTTACATTCTTATACGTTCCAAGTACCATTGCCTCATTCATATCAAAATAATTATGTGCACCTTCTGTTGCCAGATAGTTTTCTACTTCTTTTGTCAAGCTCTTAAAGCTTGCTGTTGCAATATTAACTTTGCGAATTCCAAGTGATATAGCTTTCTGGAAATCAGCATCTGTGATCCCGCTTCCTCCATGAAGCACGAGAGGGATTCCTGTTTTATCATGGATTTCTTCTAACACACCAAATTCTAACTGTGGTGCAACTGGATAATCCCCATGTGCATTTCCGATCGCTACTGCCAGTGCATCAATTCCTGTTTCTTCACAAAAAATCTTCGCATCTTCTGGGTTTGTACAGCGGATTCCATGGTCACTTTTTCCATCTTCACTTCCACCAACAAGTCCTAATTCTGCCTCAACAGTGGCACCGTATTTTGCTGCAAGCTCTACCACTTTCTTTGTTTTTTCAATATTTTCTTCAAATGAATCTCTAGATGCATCGAGCATAACAGATGTAAAACCATATTCTAATGCTTTTTTGATCGTCTCAAATTTTAATCCATGATCCAGATGTACCGCAACATCTACTTTTGCATTTCTTGCTGCCTCTAACATCATAGGTCCCATCAGATGCAGTGGTGAATGGTCTAATCTCACTTCTGCGATCTGAAGGATGATCGGTGTATCAAGTTCTTCTGCTGCCTTGATCGCACCTTTTACCATCTCCATATTTCCTACACTGAATGCTCCACATCCCTTGTTTTCTTTCTGTGCTCTAAGAAGCAGATCTTTCATTTTAACAAGTGCCATAATTTTTTACTTCCTTTCCTGATTGATTTATCTCTTTTTTTAATAACATACTAAATCCTAATGCGATCACTGCAAAACATAATCCTGTCATAAATCTTACTACCTCTGATAATCCATGGATCAGTATCATATTCGATATGACCGGCGAGGTAATCGTTACGATGATGATCCCTGACATGATAATTCCATAATTCTGTCCTGCGTATCGAAGTCCAAAAACCTCACTTGATAATGATGGAAAACTTCCCATAATACCGCCAAAACATCCATAGGCCAGGATAATTGCCATTGTGATGAGCCTGTTATTTCCACTGAGTAAAAAGAGCATAGCAATCATTGCAACAAACAAAACACCTTGAATACAAGTGATCCTTCCTGCTCTGTCCGCAAGTGTTGGAAGTATCAGTCTGATCCCCGCATTCAATATAGATCCTGCCATCACGGAACCTACAGCAACTGCCTGTAAGATTCCTCTCTCAATCTGAATTGTCTGTGAGATTGGTGACACCAGATAATACGGCATCAGACCACACATCATCGTGACTACAAGATAATAAAACTTCTTTGTTCTCATCATCTGAGCTGATGTATATTGTTGTCCTTCATATATCTGATCTTCTTTTGCTTCTATATTTTCTACCTCTGGCTGTCTGACAAAACAAACTGCACAGACTGCTGATAAGAAAACCAGAAACCCAACAGATACCAATGTCAGTCTTACTCCACCTCTTTCTAATAAGAGTTTACTGACTGGAGATAAGATAAATCCACATAATCCATTCGCTGTGATCACTACTCCTGAAGCAAACCCTGTCTTATGAGGAAACCACTTCTGTGCTGTTGCAAGTACAACTGCATAGATCATTCCTTGTCCGATTCCCTGCATGACACCTAACGTCATATAAGTGATCACTGGATGAATTCCTAAAGTCAATGCTGATAATATGATTCCACCTGCAAATACAATCCCTCCGATTCCGAGAGTCATTCTTTCGTATCCTTTATCATAGATTCTTCCACCAAATATATTACCAACTACAAAAAACAAAGTTGGAAGATAAAAACAAATTGATACCATACTTTCGCTCCAGCCTGTCTCAGAGAGTACATATGGCTGATAAATTGACCATATATGTGGAAATCCGGTAAACAAGATCGCAAAAGCTCCTGCTGCCATCATTCCATTTCTTTTTTTCATCTTATTTCTCCTTTTTTTGATTATATATTGAGCATTTATTGGTTATCTTTTGATAATAATTTAGCACTTTCTTGTAATGTTGTCAATCAATTTGGAGTTTATTTTCTTTTTTTCATATAATCAAGGATCAATTGTGCAGCTTCTTCTGCTTCAATGGTCGCTAGATTGATCGCAAGATCATAATTTTCCATATCATACCAGTTTCTTCCAGTATAATAACTGTAGTATGATGAACGCATCTTGTCTTCTTTTCGGATTTCTTCTGCTGTTACGGCTCTTCCTTCTTTTTCTGACAGATGCTTTATACGATAGGATTCCTCTGCATAAAGATACACGGAGCACACTCCCGGTTCATCTTTTAATACGTAATCTGCGCATCTTCCTAAGAAGACGCCAGATCCGTACCCTGCTAATTTCTTTATGATCTTAGACTGTTCTTTGAACATCTGATTATAAACTGGAATATGATTTCTTGAACCTGTCATGATACTAAGCCCTTCCATATATTTGGAAGCCTTTTTATAATTAATCTCATCCATGCTCTTTTCATCGAGAGAATCATATCCGATCTTATCTGCGGCAATATAAAGAATCTCTCTGTTGTAGTACCATATTCCTAATTTCTCTGCCAAAATCTGTGCTACTTTTGTTCCACCGCTTCCGTGCTGTCGGCTGATCGTGATCAATGTATTCCCCATAATATGCCTCTTTCTCCTGGTTTATAATCCAGTTTTTTCTCTGATAAATTTACGTGCTTTGATCGCATATTCTAATGGATTTGCTTTTGCTGGATCTTGTTCTGCTTCTACAAGCATATATCCTTCATATCCATTTTCCTCTAATACTTTAAAGATCGGATCAAAATCAATACATCCATCTCCAGGTACTGTAAAAGCACCTCTTCTTACTCCTTCAAGGAAGCTTAGATTGTTGTCTTTCACTTCTTTTACAACTTCTGGACGGATATCTTTTAAATGCACATGTTTAATACGGTTTACATATTTTTTCACCATTTCTAATGGATCTGCTCCACAGTAAGTAAAATGTCCTGTATCGAATAATAAACTTACGTATTCTGGATCTGTGTTTGCCATCATGCGTTCTACTTCATCTGGATCTTGTACGACTGTTCCCATATGATGATGGAATGTTAATGCGATTCCGTATTCCTCTTTTGCAATCTTTCCAAGATAATTCATTCCATTGCAGAATGTATCCCATTCTTCATCGTTCATCACATATTTATGTCCAAAAACTGGTGTATCTTCCTGTCCCTGTACACTGTAGCTTTGTTCAGAAGCTCCGATCACTTTTGCTCCCATTGCTTTTAAGAACTCTAACTGTGTACGGAATTCTTTTTCTACTTCCTCTAATGGTTTTGTGATCAGGAAAGATGAAAACCACTGATTGCAGATTTCGATTCCACGAAGATCTAATGCTTTCTTTAATTCCACTGGATCTTTTGGATATTTATTTCCTACTTCTGATCCTGTAAATCCTGCAAGTGCCATTTCACTGACACACTGTTCAAATGTATTTTCAGCTCCAAGATCTGGAAGATCATCATTTGTCCATGCGATTGGTGCGATTCCTAATTTTACTTTATTCTTATCAAACATCTTCTATTCCTTTCTTGTGTACGAGCACACACTATGTAAAATTTTTATAATTCTCCTCTTGCTTCTCTTTCCTCTAACTCTTTCATGATCATTGGATATTTTTTATCCAGTCTGTACAGAAGTAAGATGATAACGACTGTTACCCATACGATCAATGGACCTACTTTATAAATATTCATGATCATATTGACAACTGACTGTGGCTGTGTTGTAACACCAGCTTTGCTGACATATCCGCTAAATGCTAATAACTGTGTTAAAACTGCAGCTGTGATTCCGTTTCCAAGCTTTGTACCAACAGATCCGATCGCGAAGATGAAACTCTCCTGACGTAAATGTGTTTTCCACTGACCAAATTCTACAACATCTCCTAACATTCCGAAGATTACAGAGTTCAATGGTGCAAAACAGATTCCTCTGATGATGCAACATCCAAGTAACCAATAAAAGCTCTCTGGTTTGATCATGAATACAAATTGTCCGATCAGACATCCGACGCATCCGATCAATGACATATTTCTCTTTCCAAGGCGTTTTAATAATAATGGGCTGCATAAAGTAGCTGCGATCAATGTGACTGTTTCTACCATGTATAATACACTGTACATCCATGTATCATTTCCAAGAATGTATTTGCAGTAGTATGGAAGGATCGTTCCTGTGATCGATGTGATGACGTTTTGCATCATCCATAAGATCAGTACTGCCCAGAAATACTGGTTTTTCAATAATGCTGAAAATGTCTTTCCTACAGGGATCTTTTCTTTTTTCACTACTTTGATCTTAACTTTTTCTTCACAGTTTTTGAAACATGTGATCAACATTAAGAGTGCTAATACTGCCCAGATCGCCATTGTCTTAACCCACGCTGTCTGATCATCCCCAAATAATTTAACCAGTGGTGTTGTAAATGTAACTGCCATGATTCTTCCAATCGGAGAAAGTGCCATACGAACGATACTTAACATATCTCTTTCTCTGGAAGATCTTGTCATCATCGCTGATAAACTTCCGTATGGAAGGTTCAATGCTGTATAACAGATCGTTGCTGTAAAGTTATAAGTTACAAAAATATATATTAACTGTATGTTAGTTGCAGTATGTGGTACTGTGAATAACAATACTGCCGATACTGCATATGGAATCGCCATCCATAAGATCCATGGTCTGGACTGACCATATTTGCTATGTGTTTTATTGACAACGAATCCCATGATAACATCGGAACATCCATCAAAAATTCTGGATATCAGCATGATCACACCGATCGCTGCTGCACTGATCCCAACATAATCAGTATAAAAGATCGTTAATAGGCTTCCGATCATTCCATATACAACGTTACATGCTGTATCACCTAATCCGTAAGACACTCTGGTCTTCCAGCTAAGTGCTCTCATCTGATCGTCTTCAACTTCATTTGTATGTTTTTCCATATACACTCTCCTTCAAATTAGAATTCAATTTCTGAAATTTTTACTGGACGACCTTCTTCTACTGATTTCTTTGCTGCAAGTCCCATAAGTACTGGTTTTAATCCATCTTCTACTCCTAATGGTGTTTCTGTGTCATTTTCAATTGCATCAATGAACTGAACCATTTCTTTTCCATATGCATCCATATATCTTTCAAGGAAGAAGAACTGTGGTTTTTCTCCTGTTACACCATCTTCATTGCTGATCACTGCTGTTGAATCAGAATCATTCTTGATCGCTACCATTCCTTTAGATCCGAATACTTCTGCTCTCTGATCATATCCATAAACTGCCTGACGAGAGTTATCGATCACTGCAAGTGCTCCATTTTCCATCTTCAATGTGATGATCGCTGTGTCAACATCACCTGCTTTTCCAATCTCTGGATCTACAAGGTTTGCTGCCTGTACATAAACTTCTTCTGCGTCACATCCTGCAAGGAATCGTACCATATCAAAATCATGAATTGTCATATCAAGGAACATTCCTCCAGATACTTTTACATATTCAGCACTTGGTGGCTCAGGATCTCTTGATGTGATCTTGATGATATGAGGTGCTCCGATCTTTCCATTGACAACAGCTCTCTGCGCTGCTTCAAAGTTGTGGTCAAATCTTCTGTTAAATCCTACCTGATATTTAAGTCCTGTTCCTTCTAATGTTTTAATAACTTCTTTGATCTTGTCTACATCATGATCGATCGGTTTTTCACAAAATACATGTTTTCCTGCTTTGATCGCTTCAATTGAGATTGGGGAATGAGTGTCTGTTGATGAACAAATGATCACTGCGTCAATATCCTTATCTGCTAAAACTTCTTTGTAATCTTTTGTTGTATACTCTGCTCCAGCTGCTTTTGCTTTCTTGTCTGCTTCTTCACTTAAGAATGGATCTGCAACTGCTTTGATCTTTGCATTTGGTACTCTTGTTAAAATGCTGTTCATATGTACCTGTCCGATTCTTCCTGCTCCAATGATTCCTACGTTTACCATAATTGTTTCTCCTTTTCTAATACGCTTTTGATTTGTTCTTTTTGTGTTTTGTGTTCGAGCACATCTCTTATGTTTTGAATTATAACACTTTGTGTTCGAGCACACAATTGGTAAACTGCACAAAAATTCTTCCTAAATTTTGTGCAAATGTACGAAAATAAAAACAAGGCCAAGGTTATTCCCCTGATCTTGTTCTTATTCTCACTTACATCATTAAATATTGTACTTTGTTTTTACAATAATATCTGTATACTTATGTTCTTTTTTGGGCGGCTCATCATTAAATAACAGCCGATATAAGGTCATGACAGCTTCATATCCTTGATAACGTCCATCCTGCCCGATCAGATACTTGATATCTCCATTCTTTAGATATCTGTAGTTCTGCCGTGACAGATCACATGCAATGATGGTCACTTTCTTCATCTTCTTATGTTTCTTAAGGGTATCACATACCCCTTTTTCTCCATGACAGGTAATATAAAGTGCAGATAAATCTTCATAGCAGTTCAAAATACTCTCTGTCAGATGTGCTGCGATCGTATCATCCTCAAAGCAGTATTTTGTATCTAATATCTCAGTCTTTGGTGAAATTTTCTTCATCTCGTCACAAAATCCATAGACTCTGTCACTTAATGAAGTATTCGTCTCAATTCCAGAGATCACTGCGATCGTTCCTTCTTCTTCTCTTAGAATATCATGCATTAATCCTGCTGCTGCCCTGCCGCTTTGTACAGAGTTCTGTCCAACAAAACAAATTCTCTTTGTATCTTCCACATCCGCGTTCACTGTGACAACTGATATTCCATATTCTACTGTAAACTGATCGATCTTCTGAAGAACTCTCTTATCATTGATCGGCATCAGCACAAGCCCTTTGATCCCTGCTTCTTTCAGCTTATTCATTGCCGCTAAGGTCTGTTCTACATTACCATAGTCTACTGCCTTCGTAATGACGGTTCCACCGAAATCCTCTACTTCTCCTTTTGCCTTCTTGATCCCATCCGATAATGTTTTTAAATATGGGGTTCCTGTATCCTGAATGATCACACCGATCTTAATGTTCTCTTTCATCTTGATCAATGCACGACCTAAAAGATTCGGCTTATATCCAAGCTCCTCAGCTACTTTACGGACTCGTTCTTCTACTTCTGGACGAACTTTTCCCCTGTTATTCAATACACGGTCAACCGTTCCTCTAGAAACTCCTGATTCTTCTGCAATTTGTCGAATTGTTACTCTCATACTTATCCCTGTCTGTCATAACCAGAGTTCTCTTTATTCGTCCTCCAGTCCACCCAGAATCCTCAAGGCTTTCTTCAGTTCACTTTGTTCTTCCTGCGACATCTCAGACAATACATCTTTATTCACTTCTTCTACCGTCGCAAGAATTGGATTCTGTAATGCTTTTCCTTTCTCTGTTAATACAACTTCTATAAATCTGCGGTCTTCTTTGCTTACCTGACGTTCGATCAGTTCCTTCTTCTCCATACGTTCTAAAACTCCGGAGATCGTAGAGTTCTCAAGCTTTAATTCTGCTGCAATCTCTTTTGGTTTTGTTTTTCCTTCGATCCATAAACAATACATGACACCATACTGAACTGGTGTTACATCAAATTTTTCTAATCTGGAACTCATCTCCTGAAAAACTTTATGCTGTGCTGTTGTTAATAAATAATTAATACATTGTGTTAGTTCCATATAATTTCTCCTTTAAATATTTCGCACACTAATATTAGTGTATCTTGCTTTTTTTTATGTGTCAAGTAATTTAGTTTTCTCTCCCTTTTTGTTTCATAGAGAATTTCATGGGAAATTCCTATGATATAAGATATAAAAAAGTTATCAGATAGTTCAAACCTATCCGATAACTTTTTTACTTAAGGAGAAGAAATTTTTAATTTTATATTCTTTTCTATCGGAAGATTGCTCCGCTTACGATCAGTTTCTGAATTTCATTTGTTCCTTCGTAAATCTGTGTGATCTTCGCATCTCTCATCATACGTTCTACATGATATTCTTTCATATATCCGTTTCCACCTAACATCTGTACAGCTTCTGTTGTAACATGCATTGCTGCTTCTGTACATAAATATTTTGCTTTTGCAGCTGGCAGTGAGTATGGTCTTCCTTCCTGTTTATCTGTTGCAGCTTTATATAACATTAATTTCGCTGCTTCGATTTCCATCTCAAGTTCTGCCATCTTGAATGCAAGATACTGATTTCTATATAATGGTTTTCCAAACTGTTCTCTTGTCTTTAGATATTCTTTGGCAATCTCAAATGCACCTTCTGCGATTCCAAGTCCCTGGGCAGCAACACCGATACGTCCACCATCCAATGTTTTCATTGCCAGTTTGAATCCCTGTCCAGATTCTACGATCATATTTTCTTTTGGTACTCTTACATTCTCAAGGATCATCTCTGATACTTGTGCAGAACGGATTCCCATCTTATCTTCAATCTTTCCAACACTGAATCCAGGTGTTCCTTTCTTAACTACGAAGCAAGATAATCCTTTTGCTTTCTTTTCTGGTTCTGTCAGTGCATAAACTGCTGTGTAATCTGCTAATGGTCCATTTGTATTAAAACATTTTAATCCATTTAAGATATAATCATCACCATCTTTTTCAGCAACTGTGACACATCCACCAGCATCAGACCCTGCGTTAGGTTCTGTCAGTCCAAAGGAACCGAAGCATTTTCCTGATAATACTTCCTCTAAGAATTCTCTCTTCTTCTCTACTGGTGCTGCAGAGTTCATGATACTTCCACCATAAAGAGAAGTTACAACAGAATATCCGATTCCCATAGATGCATCAACCTTAGAAATTTCTTCAACTGCTAATACATAGGAAAGATAATCTGCACCCTGGCCTCCAACTTCTGTTGGATATGGAAGTCCGACTAATCCAAGTTCTCCCATCTTATGGAACTGTTCGACTGGGAATTCACTGTTTGCATCTCTTTCTAATACTCCTGGAAGTAATTCTTCCTGTGCAAACTTTCTTGCTGTTTCCTGAATAGCTGCCTGCTGTTGTGTTAATTCAAAATTCATCGTACATCTTCCTTTCTTCTTAACTTAGGTTTATTCTCTTTTATTATCACTTTATCTGAACGCCTTTGTAATTGTTTGTTCGTCTTATTACTTGCGTGCAAATACTTTGTGTGCTAATTATATTTTTATTTGTGCATTTTGTCAATAGGATTTTTTATTCTTTTATTTTTTTATATATTTTCACTAATTTTCATTGACAAATTAATAACAATGGAGCATAATGTAGGCACAAGTTATTAGTATGCTAAATATTCGTGTTACCAAAAATTGCATACATTGTTTATTATTTTTATTATTTATTTTTAACTTATGTAGGAGGATATGTTATGAACAATTTATTAATGGAAGTAGAAAATGAAATCGCCGTTGTTACTATTAACCGTCCAAAATCTTTAAACGCCTTAAACAGTGAAACTTTAGCAGAACTTGATGCATGCTTCTCTGATATCTCTGAGAGAAAAGATATCAAAGTTGTGATCTTAACAGGTTCTGGAGCAAAAGCTTTCGTTGCTGGAGCTGATATTTCTGAAATGGTAAATGCAACACCTGCAGAAGGTAGGAAGATGGGAATGCTTGCAAAAGAAGCTTTCTTAAAACTTGAAACAATGCCTCAGGTTACGATCGCTGCTGTCAATGGTTTCGCATTAGGTGGTGGATGTGAGATCTCTATGGCATGTGATATCCGTATCGCATCTGATAATGCAAAATTCGGACAGCCTGAAACAGGACTTGGTATCCTTCCTGGTTTCGGTGGAACACAGCGTCTTGCTCGTCTGGTTGGTAAAGGACGTGCAAAAGAATTGATTTTTACATGCGATATGATCGATGCTAATGAAGCTTACAGAATCGGACTTGCTAACAAAGTAGTTCCTCAGGCTGAATTACTTGATACATGTAAGGCAATGGCTGAGAAGATCATGAGCAAAGGAAGCTATGCTGTTTCTCTTGCAAAAGAAGCGATCAACACTGGTACAGAAACAGACCTTTCAAGCGGATTAACATTAGAAGCAGACTTATTTGGTCTTGCATTCTCAACTAATGACAAAAAAGAAGGTATGACAGCTTTCTTAGAGAAACGTAAAGCAAATCTTACAGATTTCTAGAGTGATTTTGGGAGGAAAAAGCCATGGCTAAAGTAAAAATTTTAACTGCTGCTGAGGCTGCAAACTTGGTAGAAGACGGTATGACCGTCTCTACCAACGGTTTTGTGGCATGTGATCTGCCAGAAGAATTAACTTCTGCATTAGAAAAACGATTTTTAGAAACCGGTTCCCCAAAAAATCTGACTTATTTTTATGCTGCTGGACAGGGAAATCGTGATGGAAGTGGTGCTGATCATTTTGCACATGAGGGTATGACATCAACGGTTATTGCTGGTCACTATAATATGGCTCCTAAACTTGGTGAGCTGATCATGCAAAATAAGATCAAAGCTTATAATCTTCCTCAGGGTACTTTATCACAGCTTTATCGTGATATTGCTGCTAAGAAACTTGGTACTTTAACACATGTTGGTCTTTATACATTTGCAGATCCACGTGTAGAAGGTGGAAAATTAAATGATATCACAACCGAAGATCTTGTAGAAGTTATCAATATCTGTGGAGAAGAACGACTCTTATATAAGGCAATCCACGTCGATGTCGCACTGATCCGTGCTACTTATGCGGATGAATATGGAAACATTACAATGGAACATGAATGTTGTACTGCTGAAGCTACTGCAATTGCACAGGCTGCAAAAAACTGTGGTGGTAAAGTTATCGTACAGGTAGAAAAAGTTGTCACAGACGTTGATCCTAAACTTGTAAAGGTACCTGGAATTTACGTAGATGCGGTTGTTGTCACAGAGAATAAAGAAAACCATACACAGTGTGTCGGATGTGAATATGATGGTTCCATGACTGGAGAATTTCGTGTTCCTCTTGGTAGTCTTGAAGCCCCTTCTCTTTCCCCTAAGAAGATCATTGGACGTCGAGCTGCTATGGAATTACGTCCTGACACCGTTGTAAACCTTGGAATTGGTATTCCTGAATATATCTCTATTGTTGCAAATGAAGAAGGTATCGGAGATCACTTTACGTTAACAGTAGAAGCTGGTCCTGTTGGTGGTGTACCTCAAGGTGGACCTCAATTTGGCGGTGCTGTAAATGCTCAGGCTATCTTAGATCAGCCTGCCCAGTTTGACTTCTATGATGGTGGTGGAGTCGATGATGCATTCTTAGGTCTTGCTCAGGCAGATAAAGACGGAAATATCAATGTCAGCAAGTTTGGACCACGTATTGCAGGATGCGGAGGTTTCGTTAATATTACTCAGAATGCTAAACGTGTATACTACTGCGGAACATTTACTGCTGGTGGCTTAAAATGTTCTACGAAAGACGGTAAACTGATCATTGATCAGGAAGGAAAATCTGATAAATTCATTGATACCGTAGAACAGATCACTTTCTCTGGAAAATATGCTACTAAAGTTGGTCAGCCAGTTATGTATATCACAGAACGTGCTGTCTTTGAACTTCGAGAAGATGGCGTTTATCTGACTGAAGTTGCACCTGGAATTGATATCCAAACACAGATTCTTGACCATATGGGATTCGTTCCAAAAATGGATGGCGAACCTAAACTCATGGATGAACGGATTTTTAAAGATGAGATCATGGGTCTTGAATAACTAGTTTATTGTCCCCCAAAAGGAGATTTATATGAATATACATATTTTAGTATTGGTCATTGCTATCATCTTATTTGGTTTATTAGCTTTTAAACAGATGAGTGCTTTGATCCTCGCTCCTCTTGTAACTTCCTTTGTGATCATCTGCTCCGGCATGCCGATTCTTGACAGTTTAAAGAACTTATTTATGCCTGCCGCAGCAGAATATGTCACAAGTTACTTTTTAGTATTCTTTGTAGGAGCTTTGTTCGGAGCTGTTTACCAATATACTGGTGCAGCAGAATCGATCGCACGTGCGATTGCCAGTTTATGTCACGGAAAATTTGTAGCACCGATCATTATGATCATCACTGGTTTATTAACCTTTGGTGGTGTCAGCGGATTCGTTGTATTCTTTGTTATTTACCCTATCGCACTTAATCTGTTCAAAGAAGCAAATCTTACCCGCCGCCTGATCCCTGCTGCCATCTCTGCAGGATGTTGGACTTGGTCTATGAGTGGACCTGGTTCTCCTTCTGTACAGAATGTTATCGCTATGGATAGTCTTGGAACACCATCTACGGCTGCGTTTGTTCCATCTTTGTTAACCGCGATCGCAATGTTTTTGATGATTTTCTTCTGGTTAGAATTTCGTGCCCGTTCTTTTACTAAAAAAGGGTATGGATTTTTTGACAGTACTTTAAAATATCAATTATCTGAGGACGAACTGCCTTCTGAGGAAGAAAACCCGGATCTTCCACATGTTGCTATCGCAGTCCTTCCGATTATTGTGATCTTAGTATTATTTAATAATCCATGGCATCCTTTCCCTGTTGAAACTTCTGTATTCGCAGGTGTTGCACTTGCCACGATCTTAATGTTTAAACGAATCGATGGCATGACAGAATGGATCAATATCTTTAATAAAGGAGCCGCTGATTCTGGAGTTTCTATCCTTAATACAGCTATCGTTGTAGGATTTGGTGGTGTTGTTGCAAAAACACAGGGATTTACTGATCTTGTTGCAGGATTAAAACATCTATCCATGCCTCCTTTGATCTTCGTCATGGTAACCGTTGCTGTTTGTGCCGGTGCCTGCGGATCTGCTTCTGGTGGTATGGGAGTCGCTTTTAAAGCATTAAAGGATACTTATTTAAAACTTGGTGCCAGCCTTCCTGATATCCATAGAATTTCCACGATCGCCGCTGGAACTTTAGATACTCTTCCTCATCAGGGCGCTCAGATTACTTTGTTAGGTATCTGTAAATTAACACATAAAGAAGCTTACTGGGATATCGCAGTCACACAGATTTTCATTCCTCTGCTCGACTGTCTTGTATTCATCGCGTTAACCAGTATTTTCTAAGACTTACCTTTATATAAAAAAAGTATGCTGTATATCAAAAACTGATACACAGCATACTTTTTTGTCCATTTTTATAAGAATTCTTTTCCTTCTTCAATCTGTTTTAACATACTCTCCAATAATTTCTTTGCATCCGAAACCACACCATAATCACTGTATGCAAAGATCGCAGCTCTCGGATTATTATTGACTGAAATGATGCAATCTGCATCAATTCCTGTCATATGCTGAATTGCCCCAGCAATCCCAAATGCAAGATAGAGTTTTGGTTTTACAGATATTCCTGACTGTCCCACCTGCTGTGTTGGAAGCATCCATCCTGCATCTACACATGGTCTTGTACATGCAACTTCCCCTCCGATCTTCTCTGCAAGTCTCTCAAGAAGCGTAAATCCTTCTTCTCCTTTCATCCCACGGCCACCGGAAACTATGATCCTTGCTGTATCCAGATGAACTTCTTTTCCACTTTTTCCTGCTGCTCCATGATAGATCAAGTCTTGTCTTTCTTCCTTCGGGCATTCTGGATGCACATATAGCATCTCACCTTGTTTGTCTTCCTTATATTCTGCCTTTCCCATCACTCCCGTACGAATCGTGATCACCGATGTCAATGATGGATCGATCACAAAATCTGCCATGTTTTTCCCGTCAAATGCCGGTCTTGTGATGATAAGTTGTTCCTGTTTCTCATCATATGTAAGTTTCGATGCATCACAGACTAATTCTGTATCAAATGCATAGGCTGTCTTTCCTGCAAGGACTCTTCCTGATGCTGTTCCTCCGATCAGTATCACTTTTGGAACCTTTTCCTTTAAAACTTCTATAACAGCATCGTGATGCAGCTGCATATGTCCTTCTATTAATTTTTCATCTTCGATACAAAGGATTTCATCAACTCCGTAATTGTAAAGCTTTTTTGCCTCTTCTTTGATCTCACATCCTGATAGGATCACTGACAATGAAAGATCTCTCTCCTTCGAAAGTTTTCCTGCTGCCCCGATCAATTCCAAAGTCAGCGGCATGATCTCTCCCTTTTGAATCTCTCCAACAACAACGATTCCTTCTTTTTTTCCTAGATTCATCTCCAAATACCTCCTAGATCACGCTCTTTTGCTTCAATAATTGAAGAACCTGTGCTGCCTTTTCTTCTTCATCTTTTCCACTGATCATAACAAGTTTTTGCTGCTTACTGCTTTTGACTTCATATTTTCTAAGTTGCTTTACTTTTCTCTTGGTCACAGAAATACCCAGCTCGTCATTCGTCAATATCTTTGTCTTATATGTTCCATCATATGTTTTCATGATATCTGGCACAGATGGAAAACGATTCTTGTTCTTCTCTCTGATGGAAAGTATCATTGCTGGCGTTTTTGCTTCCACATTATATGCCATCTGGTCACCCATACATGTTGCAAAAACACTTCCCTCTTTCATCTCTGTGATCTCATCCGAATACGCGATCAATGGAATCTCCAATGCACAGGATGTCATAGACGCCATATGGGCACTGTCTCCATCAATTGCCTGCCGTCCACACAAAACCAGATCATATGGCCCAAGTTTCCTGATCCATGCAGCAACGATCCTGGCAGCCTGTGCTACATCCATATCTGCGAATTGTGGATCGTTGATCAAAAAAGCATTATCAATTCCATAAGTAAGCGCTTCTTTCATAACATCCTCTGCGGATAATGGTCCAAATCCGATCACATCTACAGTTCCACCATAACGATCTCTTAAATCCAGAGCTTCTTTTATTACGTTCTTATCACTGTCATTTAACTGATCCACATCCTGATATTCTTCTTTGATCGAATCATCTGGAATTTGTTTTAAAATCACAACAAATCTCATTTTGTTTCTCCTTTTTGTTTATTTTGTAAATATTTCGCACGCTAATTGTATTTTACATTGTAACATTCCAACAATTCTTCGTCAAGTATTTTTACTTTCCATAAAACAGAGAAATGGACGGTCTTTACGCCGCCCATTTCTCTGTTCTTTGGATTTTTTATGTTTTTTGGAGTTTTAATTTTTTGAGTTTTTATGTTTTTAGGAGTTTTCATTTATACTTTATTTTTCTTTGACTGCTTTGATCGCGTCATTTAATTTTGGAAGGATCTTCTTAATATCACCCACGATACCAAGATCTGCGATATCAAAGATCGCTGCATCTTCATCTCGGTTAATCGCTACGATGAATTCTGAATTCTCCATACCTGCTGCGTGCTGGATCGCTCCAGAGATTCCACATGCTAAGTATAACTCTGGACGAACCGTCTTACCTGTCTGTCCAACCTGACGGTCATTGCTGATCCATCCTGAATCTACAGCTGCTCTTGATGCTGCCACTTCACCATCTAATGTGTCCGCTAATGCTTCAAGATCTTTAAATCCTTCTGCATTTCCTACACCACGTCCTCCTGCTACCAGGATCTTAGCTTCTGTGATATCTACAGATTTGTGTGTTGTTTTTACAACTTCACGGATCTTAACATTCATATCTGCATCTGTAAAGTTTACTTCAACAACTTCAACCTCACCTTGTCTGCTTTCATCAGCTTCTAATGCTTTCATAACACCAGGTCTTACCGTTGCCATCTGTGGTCTGAAATCTTCACAGACGATCGTAGCCATGATATTTCCACCAAATGCTGGTCGTGTCATCATTAATAATTTTGTTTCTTCATCTATATCAAGTTTTGTACAGTCTGCTGTTAATCCTGTGTGGATCCTTGCAGAAACTCTTGGTGCAAGATCTCGTCCGATAGATGTTGCTCCATAGAGAACAATCTCTGGATTATGAGACTGGATGATCTCCATCATTGCTTTTGCATATGGTTCTGTCACATATTCTGCGAGCATTTCATCATCTACTACTACAACTTTATCTGCCCCATGAGCGATCAGTTCACTGGCTTTGTCTTTGATCTGATTTCCAAGTAAAACTGCAACTACATTCTGTCCAAGATCATCTGCAAGCTTTCTTGCTTCTCCGATCAGTTCGATACCGACTTTCTGAAGATTTCCATCTCTCTGCTCGGCAAATACATAAACATCTTTACACATTTTGATTGTCCTCCTTACCTTAAATGATGTGTTTTTCCTGTAATTTTTCTACGATTGCGGCAACTGCTTCGTCATCGGAGAGATCATTTAAGATCGTTCCTGCACCTTTTGCCTGTTTTGTAAAGGATTTCTTAACTCTGGTAGGAGAACCTTTTAATCCGATATTTCCTTCATTGACTGTATCTTTGATATCTTCTAATCCCCATACTTTAACTTCTTTTTCACGATATGCATCAAATACACCGTGAACAGACATATATCTTGGATCAGCAAGTTCAGCTAATGCTGTTAAAAGACAAGGTGTCTTCACCTCGATGATCTGGTGACGATCTTCAAACTGTCTCTGGACAACTAAAGTATCTTCCCCTTCTACATCCATCTTCTCTACATAACTTACCTGAGGGATTCCAAGGTGTTCTGCGATCTGCGGTCCAACCTGCGCTGTATCTCCATCGATTGCCTGACGACCTGTGATGATCACATCATAGTCTAATTTCTTTAATGCTGCTGCAATTGTAGAAGAAGTAGCCCATGTATCTGCTCCTCCAAATGCACGATCTGAGATCAATAATGCATCATCGCATCCCATTGCTAATGCTTCTCTTAATGCAACATCTGCCTGAGGTGGTCCCATAGAAACAACAGTTACTGTACTTCCTGGGCATTTTTCTTTTAACTGAAGTGCTGCTTCAATTCCTGCTTTATCATCTGGGTTAATAATACTTGGAACACCATCACGGATCAGTGTATTTGTCTTTGGATCTAATTTTACTTCCGTTGTATCTGGTACTTGTTTTGCACAAACAACAATCTTCATTCTCTTGTCTCCTTCTTTCTTATCTTAATAATCCACCGCCAACGATCATCTTCATAGCTTCGGATGTACCTTCATAAATCTCTGTGATCTTTGCATCACGATACATTCTCTCTACTGGATATTCTCTTGAGTATCCATATCCACCAAGCATCTGAACTGCTCCTCTTGTAACTTCAACAGCTACATCAGAAGCAAATAATTTACACTGTGCTGCAAGTGGTGCATAATTTTCATGATCATCTTTTGCTTTCGCTGCTCTCCATACCATTAATCTTGCTGCATCAATCTTTGTCTGTAATGCTGCGATCAAGAACTGTGTATTCTGGAATTTTGCGATTGGTTTTCCAAACTGTTTTCTTTCTTTTACATATTTGATCGCTTCGTTTAATGCACCCTGTGCAATACCAACAGACTGAGCACCGATTCCAATACGTCCTCCTGCTAAAGCTCCCATAGCGATCTTATATCCCATTCCTTCTCTTCCGATCAGGTTTTCTTTTGGAACTTTCACATCAACTAATGCTACTTCTGCGTTGGATGCTGCTCTGATTCCCATACGAGGAATATCTTTGCTGACTGTTAATCCTTCGCTGTCTCTATCTACGATAAATGCAGACATACCTCTTGTTCCTGCACTCTTATCTGTATAAGCAAAAATAACGAATGTATCTGCAAATCCAGAGTTTGTTGTAAATACTTTCTGACCATTTAATACATAATGATCCCCATCTAATTTTGCAGTTGTTTTAACTCCGCTGGCATCTGTTCCGGCTCCTGGTTCTGTCAGTCCAAAACATCCAATCTTACTTCCGTCAACTAATGGACGTAAAAATTTCTGTTTCTGTTCTTCTGATGCATAGTCGTTAATACAAGAACAGCAAAGAGAAGTATGTACGGAAATTGTGATTCCTGCACTGGCATCAACTTTGGATACCTCTTCCATTGCTAAAGCATATGTTAATACATCTGCTCCTTCTCCACCATATTCTTTAGAATATGGAATTCCCATCAGACCGTATTTCTTCATCTTATCTAACAGATCCATATCAAATTTCTCTGCTTCATCCATATCTCTGGAAATTGGTTTGATCTCATTCTCAGCGAAACTTCTGAACAATTCCTTTGCAAGCAGTTGTTCTTTCGTTAATTTAAATTCAACCATTCTTTTTATCCTCCTGTCTGGTCAAAATAATTTGTCTGTTATATTCTTCGTATGTTTTATTTTTCGTGTACCAATACTTTGTACGCTAATTATATGACTAAAAAAATAAGTTGTCAAGGATTTAACAAAAACTTTTTCATGTATACTGTGTTTTAATTACGTTCTACGATCTCCTTTTCTGATTTAGGAGTCTCGGAGATTTCTTCTACTAATCGAGTAGGAGGCTAATCATTAATTGATTAGCCGACCTCTCACACCACCGTGCATACCGTTCGGTACACGGCGGTTCTTTAGTTTTCACATACTGTTAGATAATAGTCAGACATGGACGTGTATCCCAATCTGGCTATTATTTTTTTCGAAAAAATTTGGTTCAGCACTTGTGCCATTCTCCAGTAACCTTTTCTACTACATGCTAGTTCTTTCGCCATCCAGTGTTCCATACCCAATGCTTTTAGCATTCGGTATCTTGTTTTTATTTTCTTCCATTGTTTCCAATAGACTGCTCGGATTCTCCGTCTTGCCCATTCATCTGTTCTTTTTAGAAGTCCTTTCATATCTGCAAGTCTGTAGTATTGCACCCATCCTCGCACGTACTCCTGATACTCCTTTTCTCGTTTTTTATTGCTTATTCCTTTGTTCCGGTCTGTCAATTCCCGGATTTTATTTTTCATCTTAACCACTGACTTTGCATGTACTCTGAGTCTGCATTTCCCTTTATATCTGTAAAAGGTGTAGCCTAGATATTTGACTTTGCTGATATGTGCTACCTCCGTTTTCTTCCTGTTTACCTTCAGGAAAAGTTTTCCTTCAATAAATGGAATGATATTTCTCAAGGTTCTCTCTGCACTCTTTTTGCTCTTACACAATATCATGCAATCATCTGCATATCGGACAAATCTGTGTCCTCTGCGCTCCAGTTCTTTATCTAATTCATTTAGCATCACATTACTAAGCAGTGGACTTAATGGTCCTCCTTGCGGCATCCCTACCTCTGTACGTTCAAATATTCCGTCTGCTATAACTCCCGCATTCAGATATTTATGTATCAGCGATATGACTCTGCCATCTTTTATGGTTCTTGACAATACCTCTATCAGTTTACTCTGGCTTACTGTATCAAAGAACTTTTCCAAGTCCATATCTATTACATATACATAGCCCTCGTCTACATTCTTTTGGCATTGTCTCAGAGCGTCGTGCGCTCCTCTTCCTGGTCTGAATCCAAAACTGTTCTCTGAGAATTGCTCCTCATAGATTGGCGTTAATTCCTGTGCGATTGCCTGTTGAATAACTCTGTCGACTACTGTAGGTATCCCCAGTTGTCGATATTCGCCTTTTGTTTCCTTTGGTATTTCTACCCTTCGAACTGGGTTCGGTTTATATTTACCTTCCCTTATCTTTTGTATCAGGCTTCTCTGGTTTTCTCTAAGGAAGGGCAGAAGTTCATCCACCTGCATTCCATCAATTCCACCTTTTCCCTTGTTTCTTTTGACTTGCTTATAAGCCTTATTAAGATTATCTTTTCGCAAGATCAATTCCAAAAGATTGTTCGTCCAATAGTCTGTGATGACACTGCTCTTTTCAGTAATCTTAGAGTAGTCGAACACTTCTGCATACTCTTTCTGTTCCGCAGATACCATTTGCAGATAGTCCTCTATATGAAGTTGTCTGTTCTTATATCTACTTTCAGTTACTTTCATTGCTTGTGTCTCCTAAAGTTCAGCCCTTCGCCGATGTTTGCAACCATCGGTTTACTATGGCTTCTGCTGACTTCTCGCCATTCGTTGTTACTCACGGACTTCATACTCTGTTTTCGTCCGCTGACGAGACCTCCCTTGGTACCACACGTCACTTTCTCTCCATATATCTGCCACATTTACTACAGTTAATTCCGAGTAGTTATTGGACTTTGGTTTGTTTGGCAACCTTATCCTTAACTATAGCCTGATGTGATTTCTGTTCGTCAGACCAGAGATTTGCCTCCACCTTCCTTCAGATTCCACCTCACGATGGACACCCTTGGTCTTAGCTGTATCCTTCCCACTACTAGGGCGGATTAGGAACTTTCATCCATTAGTGACGTGCGCCGCAAGGCACACCAAAAAAGAAGAGCCAAATACTACATTCAGCTCTTCTTTCTTCGTATATGATATATAAGGATTTATTTCTTTAATGTCTTCATCCATTCATCCATCTCAGCTCGATCTGCCATGGCTGCTAATGCACCTTCTTTTGTTGTTGTGTTCGCTGCATAAGCATTGGCAAAATCAAGATAGTTTCTTAATGTATCATCACTTACGGACTCTAAATCTTCTACTTCATCATTTAGCAGGCAGTATAAGAACGCTCCGATAAACGAATCTCCAGCACCTGTCGTATCTCGGACATCAATCTTATATCCAGAAGCTTCTACCATTCCATTTCTCGTATACACTTCTGCTCCGTCAGCTCCTTTTGTGTAGATAACGTATTTTGCACGATCAGCAAATAAACCGTCCAGAGCATCTTTGATATCTGTATGTCCTGTGATAAATTCCAGTTCTTCGTCAGAAATCTTGATGATATCTGCGTATTTTAAGAAATCATTGACTGTCTCTTTTAATTGATCAAGATCATCCCATAATGAAAATCTTAAGTTTGGATCAAAAGATACTTTCACATTCTGCGCGATCGCCATATCGATCAGTTTCTTGTGAGCTTCCTTCATTGGAGATTCCACAAGGTCTACACTGCAAAAATGAATCATTCCACAATCGTTTAAGATATCTGCCGGGATATCTTCTACACTGTAGCGTAAATCTGCACTGTTTTTTCTATAAAATTTGAAATCACGATTTCCGTCAGAGGCAAGGGATACAAATGCTAAGGCTGTTTCCCCTTCTTTGTCTCTTGCGATATTAGAAGTGTCGATTCCTGCTTCATCTAATACTTCCACGATATAATCTCCAAATGGATCATCTCCAAGCTTTGTTAAAAATTTGGATGGAATACCAAGCTTCGTAACTGCCCCGACTACATTGGCAGGTGCTCCTCCTGCGACTCTTTTAAATGAAGGTACATCTTTTAGTCTCTGTCCCTTAACTTCTGGAATAAAATCGATCAGTGCTTCTCCGATCCCACATAATTTATTCTTCATGTCTTCCTCCTTCAATTTCGAATGATTTTAATGGATATACAGTCATTATACCAGAACATTCTCCATTAATCAGTAGTCTTCCATGATGATTGTAGATTCTTGTTGTAAAAACTTCTTCTCCATGATTCACAAAGATTTCTAAGGATGAAGTATCCGCAAAAATCTGAAGATGCTCTAATTTTTCTAATCTGACTTTTCTTGTTGATCTTCCACTTCCATAGACCCCAAGATTTAAGGTCAGGATATTGTCTTTATAGGAAAGAGTGATTCCTTCGCGCAGTGTCATTACCATTTCTCTGCATCGTTTAAAATCTACAACAGCTTCATAGATTGCATTTTGCATGATGATCGTCTGTCCATAACAAAATGTACAAACTGCTTTGTCCTCGCTTCGAAGTTGTTTTAATTCTTCGATCGGTTCCTGAATCAGTTTTCCGTCTCTTACGGATAATTCTCTTGGGATCGTCAGTGCATGCTGCCATCCTGCTTCTTCGGTTGGATTCGTATAGTCTGCGTCTGGAATTCCCATCCAGCCGATCAGAATTCTTCTTCCACTTTCATCCTCAAAAGTTTGTGGGGCATAGAAATCAAACCCACGGTCAAAAAGTTTGATATCTTTGATCTCATATTTATCGGTGTCAAAATCATAGTCTAATTTCATTGCTGTGACCTGATGAACATTTTCGTAATCAATGCCTTGTGTTTCTACTCCCTGTGGGCAGCAGATGATGTATAACTGTCCGTCCATCTCAAACAGATCCGGACATTCCCACATATAACCAAACTTCTGTGGAGTTGTAATGCGGTTCTTGTATGTCCAGTTCTTAAGATCTGTAGATTCATACAGAAGGATCATACCCACACCTTCGACATCCCTTGCTCCGAGAACCATGTAATATTTCTCATTTTTCTTAAAGATTTTTGGATCACGCACATGGTTACTCATGTCGGCTGGATAATCATCGGTTGTCATTAACAATTCCTTTTTGGTAAACTCATAGCCGTCTTTACTTGTAAATGTGATCGTATTACTTCCACGTCCACTGTTGATATAGTCATAATCATCTCTGTCAAAATATTTTAAATTTCCTGTGTAGAAATAGTGGATCGTATCATCTTCAATAAATGCAGAACCGGAATAGACACCATGGGCATCAATGTCTTCATCTGGGAATACGACTGGTCCAAAATCTTCGTAATGAATAAAATCTTTTGTCGTATAATGTCCCCATGTCTTTAACTCACCAGTTGGTTCAAATGGAGTGTACTGGTAGTAAATATGGTATGTCCCATTAAACTGGCATAAACCATTTGGATCATTTAACCATCCTGTCTTTGGCATTAAATGGAATTTTAATCGGTCTTGATCTGCTGCCACACGTTGTCTGTAAGCTTCATTTTCTTTATACCATTTTTCATAATCTGCCTTATAGACTTTCTTGTATTTTTCAAACATCTGCCCTGGTTTCCTTTCCTTCTTCGAATAATGATTATTTTAAATTCATGATCTTCGTATTATTATCTGCATCCACTGCTTCAACCACTTCGACTTCTTTTCCTTTCGCATCTGCAACTAAAAACATCGTCTGTGTCTTGTATCCTTTTTCTTTCACAAGATCCATGTCGAAAGATAATAATTTATCACCTTTCTTTACTTTGGCTCCTGTTTCTACGAAAGTCTCAAAACCTTCGCCTTCCATCTTGACTGTATCGATTCCTGCATGGATCAGAAGTTCTACTCCTGAATTTAATGTAATTCCCATTGCATGTTTCGTAGGGAAGATCAGACTGATCGTTCCATCGGCTGGCGCATATACGACACCTTCGCTTGGGTTGATCGCAACACCTTCTCCCATTGCCTTACTTGCAAATGCTGGATCTGCGGACTTTGATACATCTAAAGCTTCACCTTTCATTGGTGCATATAGTTCATTTGTTTCTTCTGTTGTATCTGCTGGTTCCTGTACTTCGATTTCTTTTACTTCTTCTTTAACCGGAGTCTCTGCTTTGTGATCTTCTCCTTCGATGTTAAACTTCTTCCAGAAGACTGCAGTTAAAACTGCGGATACTCCCATGGATAAGAGCAGTCCGATCACGAAGTTTAAGTAATCTTTTGGAAGCATGGACAGGAATCCCGGAAGTCCTGCTGCTCCTAATGCCTGTGCCAAAACTCCTGTTGCTGCACAATATGCATTACCTACGGCTGAACCGATAATGGCAGCGTAGAATGGATATTTTAATTTCAGTGTTACACCGAACATTGCTGGTTCTGTGATTCCAAGTAATGCAGAAACACCTGATGCAGAACAGATTGATTTCATCTTCTCATTCTTTGTTAAGAATAAAACTGCTAATACGGCTGCTCCCTGTGCTACGTTGTTCATACTTGCTGTTGTGAAGATAAAACTTCCACCTGTTGTTGCTTTGGCTGCGATCAGCTGTGTCTCGATCGCGATAAAGCTGTGATGCATTCCTGTTAAACAGATCGGTGCATATGCAAGTCCGAATAATCCGCCACCGACAAATCCAAGTGTGTTATATACCCATGTGATCCCATCTGCTAATAAGTTACCTGCTTCTCTTAACACTGGTCCTACGAAGATAAATGTTAAAAATGATGTTACCATGATAGAGATCAATGGTGTTGTTAGGTTATCTAACCATGTTGGTGTTACTTTATGTAACTTCTTCTCGATCGTTGCTAAAATAAATGCAACTGCTAATACTGGAAGTACAGTTCCCTGATATCCGATCGCCTGGATCTTAAATCCAAAGATATCCCATACTGGTGCTTTGGCGATACCGATGCTGTATGCACTTAACAGATCTGGATGAACCATGATCATACCCATGGCTGCTCCAAGATATGGATTCCCGCCAAACTTCTTCGTTGCGCTAAATCCGATCAATACTGGCAAAAATGCAAATGGAGCACTTGCAAACATGTTGATCGCTGTTGCCAGACCCTTAAACTGTGGATACAGATCAATGACGGACTTTCCACTAAACATCGCTGCTGTCAGGATATTGTTCACTCCCATTAACAGACCACCTGCTACGATGGCTGGAATGATCGGTACGAAAATATCACTTAATAACTTTACTAATCTCTGAAGAACATTTCCTTTCTTCTCTTCTTTCTCAGCATCTGCAGGTGCATCGACTGCGATCCCTAACTGCTTCTGTACTTCGTCGCACACTAAGTTTACAAGTCCTGATCCGAAAATGATCTGGAACTGTGACTGTGTTAAGAACACTCCCTTAACTCCTTCAATGTCGCTGACTGCATCTTCATTGCGAAGATCGTTATCTTTTAACTGTAAACGAAGTCTTGTTGCACAATGCTGAACTGACTTAATGTTTTGTTTGCCACCAACATGCTCGATGACCTGGCTGGCGATTTTTGCGTAATCCATATCTTCTCTCCTTTTTTATTGTGAAACTTATTATGGTATCGGTTCCATATCTGTATCTTATAACTTTCTCTTCTATTTGTCAATAGTATTTATGGAATCGATACCACATTTTTTTATTTTATTACTTTTATTTGTGTTTTATGTGAGACGACTTAACAAAGCAACAGGTAAACGGCAAAGCCCTCCGTTCCGAGTAATACGGAAGGAGGGCGATATTATAAGCACGTATGAAGAATTTATGATCTGACACTTCCGCCTTCAATAAATTCATATCCCACAATCTGTTTCTTGGATACTGGTTCTCCTGTGATCATCTTAAGGATCGTTTCCGCTCCAAGGTATCCCATTCCATAGGAATCAAACTTTAGCGTTGTAAGCTCTGGCGTCAGGAGGGTACTTTCATCATATCCTCCAAACGCTGCCACAGACACTTCTTCTGGAATCCTCTTCTTATGTTCGTGTAAAATCTTATATGCACCAAACGCAAGCCGGTCTGTTGCACAGATGATCGCATCTAAATCTGATTCCCTCTCAAGTAATTCTCTTGTAACCGTCTGTCCACCAATAAAACTATAATCACTCTTCCCTGTCACCGGTGTGATCCCATATTCTTTCAATCCATCTAACACACCATTTCTACGCTCGATCCCAACTGCCTGGTCTGTCTCATAGACACCAATATATCCAACCTTTTGATGTCCTTTCTTCCCGATATACTCTCCGATCGTTTTCCCTGCATGATAATCATCATAAATAATGGAAATTCCATCTTCATAATCCTGTGTTAAAACAACCACTGGAATTCCCGCTTTCTTTAACAGCTCTTTGTGGTCCTTTGTGATCGCTATGGAACTGATCAAGATCCCATCCACATTTAACTGGATCAGGCGCTGGATATTCTGTAATTCCTGATCAATATCGTGGTCTGAGTTCTGAATAAGGGTTGTATACCCCTTTTCTCTTAAATACCGATCAATACTTGTGATCACACGGCTTGTGATCTTAGAATTTAATGTCGGCACAACTACACCGATCACGTTGCTTTGTTTCGCATTCAATCTTGCAAATGCATTCGGTGTATAGTTGTATTCTTCAATGACCTTCTGAATCTTCGCTCTCGTCTCATCCTTTACATATCCCCCGTTAAAATAGCGAGATACCGTGCTTTTTCCAACTCCTGATAAATTCGCGATGTCTGCCATGGTCATCTTCTTTGCCATATATTTTGATCTCCTTTGTTACTTTATCTCTCATTATCTTAGCACAGAAAAAGCTATAAAGAAATAAGATGATATAAAATTTCTTTCTCATCCAATAAACGAAGTATTTCTTTCCTGCCCGTAAATAAAAAGATCTGACGGTCTGTATGGTGACTTAAATACTGCATCGTCTGTACCAGTCTTTCGTCATCATAATTACCGAACACATCGTCTAAAAACAACGGAAATGCATCATTTTCATATAAAAGATCGGCCGACGCAAGACGCAGCGCAAAGTATAATTGTTCTACCGTGGCATTGCTTAAATACTTCATATCGACATGATCAAATCCATCATAAACCATCATCGAAAGATTCTCATCCATGACTACCTGCGTATATTTTCCATTCGTCATATCACAAAAAATCTCTGAGATCTTCTCATTTAGTTCCTGTCCAAAAGTCTTTTGTACCTGGCTTGCAGCTTCCTCGATTGCTTTCATTGCAAGTTCTATCTCGTGAATCTCAAGTTCTTTCTTCCTTTTCTGCCCCAGCAAGATCTCGTATTCCTGTTTTCTCTTATCTGCCTGCTCTTTTTGCTGCAAAAGCTGCGTTTTCTCGATCTCTATAATCTCTAAGCGATGTCTTAGTTCTATTTTGCGAATTCGTTCTTCATCTTCCCCACCAAATAACTTTCGAAACCACAGCAAAATCTTCTGAAACAGCGTCAACTTTCTCTTTTGTCTTAAACGTTTCCGAATCTCTCTCTCTTCTTGTTCATATTCATTCAACGCTTGTGCATCATACTGCCATGATCCCTGTTGTCTTCGCAAGTTGTCAATCTGTGCAAAAACAGGATCTTTTCGCATTTGTCTGCGTCTGGCTTTCAAATGATTGATCGCTTTTCGTAAGTCGATCGCAGCATCCTTGCTGCTTCGCAGATTCGCCATGGAATTTTGCAAAACTTCCTTCATCTCTCTGCCTGTACGAATCTCTGCCTGTGTCATCGAAACCGTATTCTCAAATGCCTGTTGATCGGATTCGAATAAGTATTTCTTCCCCTTAAGTTCCTCCATCGTATCTGCATCAAATATGCGATACTCTGTCTGCCCTTGACCGAAGTTTCGCATGATCTTATATCTGATCCCGTCCTTTTCAAAGACCATGGAACCACCGTAAATACCACCATTTACCGGCTGATATCTGGTATGATCATCATATTTTGCAGCAAGTCCTCTTGATTTCTCCAGCCCAAACAGCATTGCGATCATAAACTTACGAAGCGTTGTCTTGCCAGATTCGTTCTTGCCATAGAAAACTTCTAACTTCCCAGATGTCTGGCAATGATATTTATGAAATTTTCCAAATCCATCAATATTGATCTCCTCAATCTTCATCTTTTACTTCTCCCTGGCATATGTTAAAGCTTCCATCGCATAACGCAAAGCCTCTGGTTCATCTTTTAAAATATCTGCGACCTTCTGGATGATAAAATCATCTTCCTCTGATAACTGTTCGTATTCCCATTGATCCCTCGTTTCATAAATGATATCTGTGACCATATACTGGCTCGTGATCTCATAAAAGTCCAGATGGATCTGTGGATCAATACTTCCTGTTAGTACAATCTCATATATATTCTCTCTTCCACGATATAAAAGTTCCGTTTCTACCCGATCTACGATCTCTAACGCTGACATCTCATCGGATATCATGACTTCCACTTGTGTATACATTCTTTTTGCAAAGGGAACGAAGGTTATCTGTTTCTTTTCTTCGCTGATCTCCCCTTCGATCAGCCCATGATATCCCGTCTCTGTGTGATCCAATGGTTCCAGCGATCCTGCATATGCCATCAGATCTTCGAAAATGATCTCTGGTTTATGGATATGTCCAAGAGCGATATAGTCGAATCCAGACCATTTTAACGTCTCTCTCTGAATCGGGATATGACTTTCATCCCCTCCATGTGCCAGCAGGATTGAAAAATCACTGCTTTCGCTCTCATCTGGTTTCATGCGATCATACAATGGTTTCGTGATCTGATTCTTCCAATAACTAAAGCCATAAATAGTCGTTTCAAGATCTTCAAAAGAAATATGATCTCTTTGTTTTCCATCCAGAAGGTAAACTTCCGAATTCCATTTATACTGGGAAAATACATCATGCGGTTCCAGATGATCGTGATTCCCTGCGATCAAAACCGTTCTTGTATGATTCAGTCTAGACAACAGATAATCCACTTCTCTCAGTTCCTGCTGCGTTGGCGGCTGATCAAACAGATCCCCTGCGATCAATAACAGATCTACCTGTTGCTTATTCGCATGATCAATGACTCTTTGAAATGTCTCTTTGATCTCTTGTTCTCTGATCCTTCCAAATGTCTGCTCTCTCTCTGGTCTGGCTCCCCAATGAACATCCGCAATATGAATAAATTTCAAAAAATCACCTGCTTTCTGATCATCTTCTATGATCTTATTCTGTCATCATGCGATCGATATTCTTTAATAATTCTTCGATCTGTTCTCCCGTTATATGATCCATGTGCACCCCGCCTGTGCATACCACTACTTTTCCTGTTTCCCTGCATCGATTCTCAGCCAGTCTGCGGCATAGAAATTCGTCTTTGTGACCTGTCAGGTTGATCACAGATGAAGTGACACTGATTGTTCCGTCACCACTCAACGAAGGGCGTGGAACTGTCTGAACAACACAGCCAATATGCGGTTTCTCACCACCGCTTAGAGTTAAAACAAGATCTTCTCCTATTGCTTTTTCACAGATCTCTATCGTAATTCCCGCAATTGTTTTGCTATATTTCATTTTGATCCTCCTTATTCTATTCCAAAGAGGACCTCACCAAAACTTCCTCTGAAATAAAACAGGCAGCCAGTTCAACACTGACTGCCCCTAAATTATGCCATATATCTTAGCCCCATAAATTTGCTGGGTAGACACCTTCTTTGATCAATCCGGCAAATGCTTTCTGTACAGCTTCCTTATCTTCCTGATAAGTTACACCGAACCATCGATCCTGTGTCTCTAATACTTTGACGTTTGCACGTCCTTCTCTCAATAATTTATCTACGATGTTCGGTAATAAATATTCTTTCTTCAGATCTCCTTCTTCTACTTCACTTAAGAAAGTCTTGAAGTCTTCTGCAAGGAACTCTAAAAATTCTGGATATGCAGCCCACATATTCATAGAAACCTTATCCTCTGGACTGATCCATTCTTGAACATCTGGAAGATCACACTTGATCTTACCATCTTCCCCCATCATAATTCCTGTTGTCTCATGAACCTGGCTTAATAATCCATTCTCATCTACAACACTAACTCCTCGTGTGACAGTTCCATTGTCACTTAATGTATTCTTCAGGATAAATCCTGCCATTCCCATTGTGAATTCTCTTCCAAGATCTTCTCCAGATACTAAGAAATCATGAAGCTTCACAAAAGCTTCCTTTCCATAGTAATCATCTGCGTTGATGATCACAAATGGTTCCTTGACGATATCCTTGCAGCAAAGAACAGCCTGTCCTGTTCCCCAAGGCTTTGTACGTCCTTCTGGTACTTCAAATCCTTCTGGAAGGTCATCTAATTCCTGAAATACATATTCTACATCAATCTGATCTTTAATTCGGCTGCCGATTATCTCTTCAAATTCTTCAAAGATGTCCTTACGGATAATAAATACAACCTTATTAAATCCAGCTTCTTTCGCATCACGAATTGAATAATCCATAATGATCTCACCATTCGGTCCCATCTTCGCAAGCTGTTTGATTCCTGCACCGTATCTTGATCCGATTCCGGCTGCCATAATTATTAATGTAGTATCCATAAATCTCCCCTTCAGTCATCTGACCTGTTTTGTTACCTGTATACTTGTTATATCCTGTGTAAAACATTTCATATATTTGTCTTCACATATACCTTTTATTATAAATATTATTCTCTATAATGTCAATAGATTCTGGCTATCCTTTCCTTAAATACTTCCTTATTTTATTGTGTTTTCATATGGACATTTTTGTTATTTGTATTATAATCTTTGCTATAAAGATTTTTTCTTTATTCTAAATATTTTTTTGTTGTTTTTTAACATTTTCACGAAAGGAAAGCATTATGAAAAAAGAAATCTCCTTAAAAGGGAAAACTGCCATCGTCACTGGAGGAGCTACCGGGATCGGGTTTGCCATTGCAAGCGAACTTCTGGATGCGGATGCTAACGTTATTATTCTTGGACGTCGAGAAGAAAAATTAAAAGAAGCCGCCAAAAAGCTCGGGGAGCGTTGTTCTTATTACGTATTCGACGTCACAGATACCGCACACTATGACGAACTCATTTCCAAAATCGAAGAAACTACACCTATCGACATTCTGGTTAACAATGCTGGGATCAATAACAAAAAAGATTATTTTGACTTTACTGAAGAAGAATTAGATACCATCATCGCTACTCAGGCTAAAGCACCATTTTTATTCTCACAAGCTGTTGCTGCGAATATGAAGAAACGAAGATCCGGCTGCATCCTCTTTATCTCTTCCCTTGCTTCAATCCTTGGAATGCATGATATTCAGGCATATACTTTATGTAAAAGCGGCGTCAAAGGTCTTACAAGAAGCCTTTCCCGCGATCTTGGTCCATATGGCATCCGTGTCAACAGCTTAAATCCTGGATTCGTATACACAGATATGCTCGCAAAAACAAACTTAAAAACACTAGAACGATTAGAAGAAATTCAAAACCGCACACCTCTTCGTGGTTTCGCAAAAGAAAAAGACCTTGGAATGGCGGCTGCTTTCCTTTGCTCTGATGCCGCACGATTCATTAGTGGAATCGACCTTGTTGTAGATGGCGGAATCAGCAGTTCTTTCTTATTGTAAATCGAAAAGAGCAGGTACTGTTTTCGTACCTGCTCTTTTATCTCATTGGTCTTATACTTAACAACTTCTTAATCTTCTTGCCTCTGGCTCTCTGGATGTCTTATCTTCTGATACCCATAAATCTTTGTAATTTAATTTTAAAAGCCCTGCGATCATTAAGCTTAACACTAAGATCATTGCAATTGTTCCTAATAAATGCATTGTTATTCTCCTCTTTATATTGTGTTGTATTATGTATCCTGTATTTATGCTTTATATTTTATCAAATTAATTTCAGAGAATCAATATGCAGCATTATTTTCTAGGAAATTACAACATTTCATTTGCATTTTCCCTCTGGTGTTAGCAAAATTTTCAGTAATAAATCTGTCTTTGTTATTGTTTTTGTGCAATTTGTAGTACCAATTTCTGAATGGAGTGTTTGTGTTTGGTCGTATTTAATTTCTGATTTGTCTAATCCGTTCTGCCACGGCATTCACTAGAAAATAAATAATTCCTCCTGCTTAATGTCCCTGGGACCTTAAGGTCGCGTTGCCACTGTAAATACAGGAGATTTAAAAGTGTCTTAATTTATGAGACCATTTACTTTTCTGACTTCTTAAGGTCTCAGAGACCTTAATATGGGAATGCTTAATATGGGCCCAATTTCTTAATGTCTAAAGGACCTTAGGAGCTACTTCTTTTAGATTTCTTAATTCTTGCTTTTCTTTACTAAACATAAATCATACCCCAAAGCATTCACAATTTTGCAAAATGCACCCAAAGATGGTTTTATTAATTTTTTTCAATTCGTGATATTGATTGTTGATTACTTCCTGTTAACTTTCCCAATTCTTTTTGTGTAATATGTTCTTGTTTCCTAATCTTTGTCATTTCTGCTATTAAATTATATTCATTTCTACTTTCTTCCCATGCTTTTTTTAATTCTGAATTTTCTTCACACTTATTTTTTATCAACGCCGCTGTATTAATTCTTTCAAATGCCATAATATACACTTCCTTAAATAAATTCTAATAATTAATAAATTATCGCCTATAATAAATTGTTTTATAATATAAAATATATCAAATGACTTGATAATATATTTTATTCTTTTTATATTTTATCAACTTTTTTGTTTTCTAAATAAATGTCTTTCCTAGTTCTTTTCCTAACTCTTTTGCTCTCTTTTTTACTATTTTACTATCCTTTTTCTCTGTCTTATTTTTTTGTTTTTTGCAAGCATGTAATAAATATATGTCATTTCCATCTACTGTAATATAAAAAATTCTGTTATGCTTATAAAAATATACTTCTCGTATTTTCTTTTCCCATCTTTTATGTTTAATAGATTCGAATTCTCCATTCTCCATCTTCTCTAAAACACTATATGCATCTACTTGTTCTTCTATTGTAAGTTTATCAATATACTCTATAATTACATTCTTTCCAGAGCTGGTTTTATAATACGACAAATTCATTAATATCATCTTCTTCCTTTGATTTGATATTCACATTATACATCGTATCTGATGTATTTTCAATATTATATTTTTACTAATTTTTAAAAATAAAAACCCTGAACTTCTTCAGAGTTTCTTACATAATCATAAATGCAATTTATATTAATACGTAAAAATGTATTTTATTCGGAATATTTTTAATACTTATGTTTAATGTTACAATTTATTTTGTAGACTGGTTTCTTAATGTCCCTAGGACCTTAAGTTTCATTTAATATGTCCTATCTTCTGAAGCCACTCATCACTATTTAACACTGTTAAACCAATCTCAGATGCATATTCATCAAACAAATTTTGTTCTGGATGTAAAAATACTCTTCCTTTATCATTCGTTACAATTTGATATTTATCTCCAGATGCCTTAGCAATCGCAATCAATTCACATTCGCCCATATCTTTATTTCTAAAACTCTTCTTTTTAATGTCATCTCTTGATATTTTACCCTGTGAAATAAGATAACTTAAATAATTAGCATCTCTCATCCAACCATAAAATCGTTCACGAATTTTTTTTAATTCTTCTTTAGCTCCTGGAATTTCTTCTAATTTTATTAAACGAATTATCTTAATATCCTTCATTGTACCAAAAGTAAAATTATATACCGCATTATATGTATCCTTCGCAGTCTCATCTTCTATTTTTAAATAGTATCCCGGTTCTAATTCCCTTAGTATCGTTTCTGTAATAGTTATCTCTTGTTTGCTTTCCTTACATAAATTTGCAACTGTAAAAATTTCATTACCAATGGCATGTAGGAAAACATTTGTATCAACTAAATAACACATTAATCGTTTTCTACTCCATTTCTTAATTTTATAGCCTCTCCTGTAGCCGCACCTATTTTCCCTGTGGTTATTAACCGATTCACTTTCTCATTCAAATCTAAATACGGCTTCTTTAATTTCTGATATTGTGGTAATTCCTCATTAACCGTATAAAAATCTTTTTCAAAAACTTCAGAAACTTTTCCACCTATTGCTTTTTCAATCTCTTTTCTGATTGTTTTATATTTCTTTGCTTGTCTGTTTTTATATAATAACTTTCGTAATACCATTTCATAACTTAGACAATACTTATGGCATAACTTATCTATATATTCACCTAATTTTTTTCTATTCTTTGAATTAAATAAATCCTGTTGTACTGCACAATTATAATCTTGGCTTAATAATTTTACTGGATATAATAACTCACTCGCAAATTCGTTTGCTTCCTGCTCAATCTTTTCATTTGAATACGCCAACACTCTGTCATCATCAGAAATACTAACCCCTTTATGTAAGAACAAATGTCCAAACTCATGTGCCAAAGTAAAATTTTGATGACCATAAGATCTCTTGTAATTCACGCAAATAACTGCAATATCATTAATTCCATATCCTATAAATCCAGATAATTTATCTATATCTTCTTTAAATAGCAATACACCATATTTATCTATATAATTTATCTTTTCTAATCTAGAAAAAAAATCACCAGGGTAATTTTCTATTTCAAAAAAAGCCCTGGCTTTATTTACTGCTTCATAAATATTTCTTGTCAAAAGATTACCTCTTTTCTTTACATATTATGTCTCTTCCAATAATATTTCATTAACAAATGCAAAATCATTCATAAAATCCTGAATTTTAGCTTTTACATTTTTAGATTTAACAGAATCTTTTCCTCTGTTCTTCGTTGAAACAAGCAAATCCTTATTCCTAACTTCATCATCAGTAAAATATCTATCATCACAATGCAATGCACTACAAATCAACGACATGTCGAATTCATCAATGTCTTCATATACAATCCTATCCGAAATAATACCATTAATTAAATCTTCATCCATAAAAGTCACTTCAGATAAAGCAGAAACACTGATGCCTAACAAATTCATTCTATCTTGCAGTTCACTACCGATATATTTCATAAGCACACCTCCTACTTTTTCCAAAACAAACAGATTTAGTATACCATAATAGTCTCTATTTGTCATCTACTTTTCTATATTATATCATAATTATGACTTAATGATACAAAAAGATACAAAAATATTGATTTTTTATATTTCAAATATTCTACTGATATATTCTGTACTATCTACGGACTCTCTAGTAGATATGGGGATTATTCCCATATTCCTACACAAAACCGTACGTGCGCTATTAACGCATACGGCTTTTCACTTTATATTCATACTACCTGTAAAACAGGCTTACCTTGATACTTAGTTCTAATAATGGGAATGTTTTCTGTTAATTCAAAAAATGTTTCCATTCTCTACATTAAATATGTATTTTGTTGGGAATATTTTCAATAATTGTGTTTAATGTTACAATTTATTTTGTAGACTGATTTCTTAAGGTCCCTGGAACTGCTTAAGTTTTCTTATACTAATCCATTAATATCTACAAGACTTTAAGTGTAATACCGTATGTTATCTTATATTTTCTCTACACAGATTCCCTCTTTTCCATCAAAATAGCAACTATCCATTCTATATCCATATTTTATAGCATTATCGCATATATAATTACAAATTTCTGCCGCTGTTTCACTATCTTTCAAACAAAAATATTTTTTAAACCATTCTACCGCATCTTTTTTGGTACATTTCCCATGTTTTCTTATAATATCAATAAACTCATTTGTCACACTTCTAATATATACATGCAAAAATGTCCTCCCTTTCTCATTAATTAAATATCTTTCACTTTCAGTATGATAATCACATAAGCCATCTTCTATACATTTTGCTACTTCTGGCTCTCTTTCTTCCTCTTTACTATATCCCATTGGTGATAAATAAAAGTTTAAAATTAACTCTACTATTTCTTCTTTTGAAAATTTATTCTTCATTTTTCTTTCTCCCCTTGTCTTTTAATATGTCCAAACAATTAACAATGTGGATTCATTAATCTACTTCTATATAATCTTAAATCTTCCCATGTAGTGATTTTTGTTTCATACATTCTTTTTGTACATTTTAACAAAAATCCTTTTAACTTATTAAAAAATAAATGGAACTCTTCTTCATTCGAAAATAAATCACTAGCATTCTTTCCAAAATGATACATCGGAGTTCTATATAATTCTCCTATTTTTCTTAAATAACTATAGTATTTATCATATTCCGATCTTTTATCCATAAGAAAAGATGCTATCCATTTCCATTTAGGCGCAATATTAATTATACACGGATAAATTTTATCTACTGCATCTAAAATATCCATCAACATGTATGTTATATCATCTTCTCTCATTGCTTTTCCAATAGTTATTATAACATTTCTACAAGCAATTGCTACTTCATCCATTCTTTCAAAAGAACAAACAATATCTATTATTTCGTCATCTAATTTCTTTTCATCTAAATAAAATGCATTTTCAGTATTATTCATCAGTGAATATACCCTTCCATTAAACTCATTTATTTCCTTGCTATTAGAATTATAAACTGCACCAATTCTTATACCATTATAAACTCCTACAGCTCCAAAACAATTATCTCTTAAGCACTTTGTTTCATTTTGAACAAACAATGGAACTAACATATTTTGTACTTCTCCACATATGTCATCAATATATTGCCACGTTTCTATATCATTATCAAATTTTTCCATTTGATATTTTCCAACTACTAAAACCAATGCTACATATTTATTTAATTGTATCAAATCATCCGCTAGTATTTCATCAATAAAATACTCTTTCAATTCTAAACATTTTTCTCTTTTTTCTTTATACTCACTCAAAAAATCAACAGGTATTATTAGAACTTTTCCTAATTTTATATATTTATTAATATCTAAATTTTCTATTGGTAAAATAAAAACATCCCTCTCTCCATCAATACCTTTTTCTTCATTTAGTAAAATAAATGAATCTTTATTAGTAGATATATGCTCTACAAATGCTTGTACTTTGCTTTCAATATAAGCATTTATTTCCTCTAAAGAATATAATTCTGTGCTGATTATATTCTTAGCGAACAATATGATTTGATAGAAAATATCTGTTAAAAGTCTAAACAAACTTTTTCTATCCATAAATTCTAATAAATTACGACCTTGATGAACCGTTAATGTCCTTAAAACCTCTGAATAATAGCAAAAGGCATCTAACTTCTTTTCATATTCCTCTTGTGTTTTAGAATTTACTGCCATTATTCTTTTATTTTCTTCTGTAAACTTTATGAATTTTAAACATCCTATTGTTCCAATCCCCTCAAGTGTTGCAAACAACTCCAAAAATGTACTTTGAATACTGGGAATTGTAAATGTTCTACAAGCTTTTGTAATATAATATCTACATAACATATATACTTCATCAGTCCTATTAGAAAATAAAATTGGATAAAACTTATCTTCCTTATTTGCAAATGAATAACTTACTTCTAAACCCAGCCCTGGAATTTCATTAAAACAATGTTTTTCTTTATAACATGGCTTTATTGTTTCCGTTTCTATATTAATATCATAAATTTTCAAATATGATCCATACGATCCTGGTTTTCCCATTGAGTATTCTTTTCTGTCATATCTATATTGTGAAATTGCTAAAAAATCACAACTTCTTTCGACATCAAATATTATTGACTCTACACTCATATCTTCTACTTTTTTTCTTATAAATAATGAACAATATTGTAAATCAGACAATAGTACCTTTATTTCTTGATTACTCTTTAATATTTTTACTAATCTTTCTTCCTCTTCACTTAATTCCACAGCACAATCATAATAATCATCTTGTAGAAATGGAATAGAAATAACTAAATAATCGCCTAATCTATCTATCGAATTCATTATAAGATGTTCCACTGGAATTAATGTAAAAACATTATCTTTATTACTATTCATCTTTTCCCCTCCTCATATAATCATAATTAAACATAGCCAATAAAACATGATCCTAATAAAAACCACATCCTATTGGCTACCACCTATTCATCTACTCCCAAAGCGTCTCCGCATAAACCCCATCAGCAATCAACTCTCTAAAAGCTTCCTGCACAGTCTCTTTATCTTCCTTATATGTAACTCCAAACCAACGATCCTGTGTCTCCAACACCTTCACGTTCGCTCTTTCTTCTTTCAAAAGCTTGTCCACGATGTTCGGTAACAGATATTCGCTCTTTAAATCTCTTTCTTCCACATTCGCAAGGAAATCTTTGAAATCCTCTGCTAAGAAATCTAAAAATTTTGGATATCCTGCCCACATGTTCATGGATACTTTATCTTCTGGACTGATCCATTTTTGTACTTCTTCGCTGTCGCATTTGATCTGTCCGTCTTCTCCCATCTCAATTCCTGTTGTCTCATGTACCTGGCTTAATAAACCATTCCCATCGACAACACTGACTCCTCTGGTCACTGTTCCATTGTCGCTTAATGTGTTCTTTAAAATGAATCCGCCCATTCCCATGGTAAATTCTCTTCCAAGGTTTTCTCCTGATACTAAGAAATCATGCAGTTTCACAAATGCTTCTTTTCCATAATAATCATCTGCATTGATGATCACAAATGGTTCTTTCACTACATCTTTGCAGCATAAAACTGCCTGACCTGTTCCCCATGGTTTTGTTCTTCCTTCTGGTACCTCAAAACCTTCTGGCAGATCATCAAGCTCCTGAAATACATATTCTACATCAATCTGTTCTTTGATCCTGTTTCCGATGATCTCTTCGAACTCCTTGAAAATGTCTTTGCGGATAATAAAGACTACTTTATTAAATCCTGCTTCTTTTGCATCATGAATGGAATAATCCATGATGATCTCTCCGTTTGGTCCCATCTGGGCTAACTGTTTGATTCCTTCTCCAAATCTGGAGCCGATTCCGGCTGCCATGATGATTAGTGTTGTATTCATTCGTATTCTCTCCCCTTCACAATATAAAAGTTCTTCTTTCTTCAAAAAGTGAACTTAATTTTTCAAATTTTTTCGTATTTTCTATCAAACACAATATTTTACTTTATATACTGATTTCTTAACATTTACAGGATCTTAACTCCATTTTATTCTTTATATAGAATTCTATACAATATATATCCTATCAAGCCTGATAAAGTATTATAAACTAAATCCGAAATTTGAAATGTACCAACTTGAAACAATAACTGATTTACCTCTATAAATAAAGATATAACAAAAGCCAATACTACTATCCTCAAAAATACATCTTTCTTTGTTTTTATAGAAAAAACTCTGCTTATTAAAAAAGTAATAGGTGTTAACAAAAAAATGTTATATATAGAATCTAAATTCCATGTACCATCATATCTCCGAAACGGAAGCCATCCTTCAAAAACCGCATGCAATGGATTCGTATGTTTCCGTCCAATTAATGTAAAATATAATAACAGACCACCATAACACACTAAACAGATTATATTTATTATATTCTTACCGTTATTTTTTAATTTCATATTATTTATTATACATTATTAATCGTAATCATCAAACGTCAATAATCCACAACCTCCTGTTGCATACATCGTATCTCCATTAACCATTTTAGACATGTCACTAACCATTATCACTGCTAAATTAGCAATTTCAGATGCTGTTGCATATCTTTCTGATGGCGACGACATTCTATTGATATTTATTATATTGTCTGATTGTAACATTCTAGTTGCTGTTGGCCCTGGTGCAATAGAATTTACCACTATTCCATATGGACTTAATTTTTTTGCCATTCCTAATGTTAATCCATGAATTGCCCATTTAGCCATACTATATGCAGAAACAGCTGGTCTTAATGCTGACGATGAAGATATATTTAAAATATTACCTTTTATTCCATTCTCTATCATATAATTTGATACTATTTCTGACAGAAAATATGTCCCCTTTAAATTTGTTTCCATAACCAGATTATAATCTTTTTCGTCCGTTTTTCCAAAATGTGTCTTACTTATTACTCCTGCATTATTAACCAATATGTCTATATGTTTGTTTTCAATATGACTCAAAATCTGTTTCCATCTGTCTTCTATTTGTGTTGTCATAGTATTATCCAACACTTCTCCACACACAAACATATTTTCACTATTGCCTATTTCCTTTTTTAATTTAACTACTGCATTCGCAATTCTTTCACTATCTCTTCCAGTAATAATTACTGATGCACCATTATGAATAAATGCCTTTGCTATTTCAAATCCAATCCCTGTCGTTCCTCCTGTTACAACCGCAACTTTTCCTTTTAGCACTTCTCCATATAACGTTGGAATTTCTACAGGAATTTTCTTAAATGTAATTGTTTTAATTTTTCTCTTTAATTTATCAAAAATACCTGACATTTATAACTATACTCCTAAAACTTATTTTTTTACAAATGATTTTATTTTATTAACTTTCTCTTGTCCTACAGTTGCCTTCAAAAAATCTTTACTTTTTCGAATCATTTCTGATTTTGGATCTTTAGGACGACTTAAATCAAAAAAGTCATATAAAACCTGCGAATCATTTCTCATTTCTGTAAAAACTTCTAAAAATACAGGTTTTTCATTATTATCATTCATAAAGATATTTAATGCTTCATCCAAACTTTCTTTATCTACTGCCTTTAAATAAGTAAAATTATTTTCTTTTACCCATTGCTCTGCTTTTGTCTTATGTCTTGCTGTAGTATGTAAATCACTTGCTTCATTTCGCCATATCTTATTAAAATAAAATTCTGAGCCACCTTCATTATTAATAAGTAATATATGTACATTACTTTTTATATGTCTTAATCTCAATGCATTCATATCATAAAAGAATGCTAAATCCCCAATTACTAAATAACTAGGTTTTTCAGTTGCCGCTGCTTGTCCTAAAAATGAAGATAAACATCCATCAATCCCATGTGTACCAATATTAGCATATACCTTTATATTTGGATTTAATTTAAAAAAATTTGTAATTCTAATACTATCATTAATACTTAAATGTAGCACTGAATTAGATGGTATTTTCTCAACTACTTCTTTTATTGCATATGCATGTGACCACGGAAATTCTGGAATTTTAATATTATCAACATATTCTTTCCATTCTTGATAATATTTTCTATCATTGCAGCTTTCTTCATTTGCCAACATATTACATTTTTGAAAGAAATATTCTGCATCACATTCGAAAATATTCGTTATACTTTTATATGTATCAACGACTCTTCCATCTTCTTGTATAAGCCAATGTTCAAATTCTTCCTTAAACATTTGAAACTCTTCTTTTATACTAGAAAAAATTTGTCCACCAAAAGAAATTATGATATCTGGCATCAATTCTTGTACTTTCTTTTTCGTTATATAACGTCCATCCATACATACTGTTGTATTAATTCCTTCTTTTATATTTAGATTGGACATATAATCTAACGAAATTACAGAATTATAATTTTTAAAAAAGTTTTCCAATTCTATGTTCAATTCATCTGAAACAAAACTTTTTTGTCCACATGTTACCAAAATTTTCTTTGCACTTTTCAGTTTATTTATCTTTTCTTCCCATTCAACATTTGAATTACTTCTTTCAATTCTATTTATTTTTTTTGCAGTTGGTAATTCTTTTACTGGAAATGAATTATTATATGTTTTTGATGGAACATTTATATGCACAGGTCCTGTTCCACGATGATTCAGTTCCAGTAATGCTTCATTTACCAATCTTTCACAATAAACCTCATCATCTTTATTGTTTATAATTGGTAAATTTACTGATTTTCGTACATGTCTGTCATACATTCCTACTTGATCTATCATTTGATCTTCCCACTGTCCTAACATTTGAGGATCACGATCACTAGTTAAAACAACAATAGGCACCCCTTGATAAAAAGCTTCAGCTACTGGAGGCCAATAATTACAAGTAGCCGTTGAAGATGTACATGAAATTACCACTGGTTCATTTAATTCCTGTGCTAGCCCTAATGCAAAATATCCAGCACTCCTTTCATCTACAACTGAATAACAATGAAATTCTGGATCCTCTTCTATTGAATGTACAAACGGTACATTTCTACTTCCAGCAGAAAGAACACAATGCGTTATCCCATATTGCTTTAATAAGGAAATTATTATTTGATATGATTTTAAATCAGTATACATACTTTTCTCCTTTATATTTATTTCCAATCGTTGTATTTTTCAAAAACTTTAACTAAAAAATCATTTACTTTTTTTCTTTCACTATCTAATATTTTATTAACACTTTCAAAATCAACTTTTCTATCTAATACATCAAAATCATTATAATTTTTAATATGACGTTGTAACGAATTAGTTAATTTCAAGAAGCTTTCTATTCTTCCCCCAAATTCATTTGGATATATACAAATAGGCTCTGTATTCATATTCATAGAAAAAGCTGTGGCATGAAAAGAATCTGTTAATACATATTTTGCATTATCTATAAGTTTTATGAACTCTATTATTTCTGGAATAATGATGCTTTTACCCGGTCTATAAAACTGATCATATCTATTACATATTCTTAATAATTTTAATCCTGTTTTTCTGGATAACTTTTTAGCATACTCATCGAATTCCTTACTACGATTTAAATTATAAATTAATATATAGTCTTCTGTAGTTTTTTTGTTATTTGCAAATCTTCTCCATTCATCATCATCTAACATTAAAGTTGGATCAATAATATGCTCAGCATAAGGATATTTATATTGTTGTTCTATAATCTTTTTCCCTGAACTTTCTCTTACTGAAATACAATTATATTTTTCTATATATTTCTTAGTTGCTTTTACTTCATCTTGCGACAATTTATCCTGTCCAAAACTTGCTGCTAACGAAAATCTAAATTTGTCTTCTGGAACGAAACTCAGATATAATGGTGAAATTATTCCTTGATTCCATTTAGAATTCCATACTTGATCACTTCCTGTACAAAACATATCTGCATCTAATGGATAATCCTTAAAATCATTTTCTGTAGTATAACTTCTATCAGTTAAATTCAAATATTCATTACAAAATCCTTTAAATACTTTTTTCCATTTTTTCACATTTGGATATAGAACAATTTTCTTTATTATATTTCCATTACTTCTTGCTTGTAAAATATTTTTATATCTTACATCTTCTCTTATATAATTAATTATTTTAACTTCACATCCATGCTTTTCCAATAACTTTTGAGTTGCTAACGCTTGCAATACGGAACCATAGTTTTGTACTGCATGTAATGTAATTACATCTACTCTCACTATATATACTCCTTAATACAATTCTAATTGACACATATCTAATACTACTTCTATTGTCTTATCCATATCATAGTATTTATACTCACCTAATCTTCCACCAAAAATAACCTTATTTTGTTTATCTGCCAAATTTTTATATTTTTCATAAAGTTCATTATTCTTTACATCATTTACAGGATAATATGGCTCATCACCTAACTTCCATTCTGAAGAATATTCTTTACTAATTACTGTCTTTGGTAAATCATTTCCATCAATATCTTTTCCAAATTCAAACCACTTATGTTCAATAATTCGTGTCCATGGTGTGTCTTTATCTGTATAATTCACAGCTGCATTTCCCTGAAAATTAGGTATATCTAGTAGTTCATTTTCAAATTTCACTGATCGGTATTCAAGATTTCCAAATTTATAATCAAAGTATGCATCTATTGCACCTGTATAAATGGTTTTCTTAGCTATAGAATTATACTTTTGTTTATTTTCTAAATAATCTACATTTAGTTCAACTTTTATATCTTTTAATAAATTATTAATCATTTTTGTATATCCACCAATAGGAATTCCTTGATATAAGGCATTAAAATAATTATTATCAAATGTCAGACGTACTGGTAATCTTTTTATAATAAAGGATGGCAATTCTCTACAATCTCTTCCCCATTGTTTTTCTGTATACCCTTTTATTAATTTCTCATATATATCCCTTCCAACAAGAGATATTGCTTGTTCCTCTAAATTCTTAGGTTCACCAGCAATTTCTTTTCTTTGTTCGTTAATTTTTTTTTCTGCCTCTTCTGGAGTAACAACTCCCCACATTTTATTAAATGTATACATATTGAAAGGCAAAGAATATAATTCACCTTTATAATTTGCTACTGGACTATTAGTAAATCTATTAAACTCAGCAAATTGATTAATATATTCCCAAACCTTTTTATTATTAGTATGAAAGATATGTGCACCATATTTATGTACATGTATTCCTTCTATTTCTTCTGTATATATATTTCCTGCTACAGTCGAACGTTTATCAATTACTAAAACCTTTTTTCCCGCATTTTTTGCTTCATGTGCGAAAATTGCCCCATAAAGACCCGCACCAACTACCAAATAATCATACATTTATTTTACTTCCCTTCGCTATTACCTTTTATTTAGAAATGTTACATAATCAAATTCATCTAACCATCTTTCTCCAGTAAATTTAGATTTAAATTGACATAAATCCCTAATTTGATTTCCATCTGCTGAATCGGGGATATAAACTGCACATTTTATTTCCGGATGCTCTTTATACGTTAAAAATACTTTATGTTTATATTTCAAATTATCAAATTCTATAATATCCTTTTCTTCACATCCATCTCTATCCACCATTATAAAATATAAATTTTCATAATTGATTCTTTTTATTCGTTCTTCCCATTTCTTTTTTCCTTCTTCAAAACTATGATAATGCACCATATGTAAAACTATATCCCCACATAATGCACAAGGATAATCAAATTCACTATCTATTTCTTTAAGTTCGCATTTCAAATAATATGTTAAATTTGAAACAAATTTAACATAATCAGATGCATTGAAATATAAATTGACAGTTGGAGAATTAAATTTCAAACCTAAATCATGATAAATAACACCACCTACACAATTAGCCGAAATTATAGTAATATTTTCATTACTTAATCTGTTTCTATTTTCCTTATCTCTACTACTTCTTAATATACTTCTATATTTTTGTTTAACTTTTTTTATTTTTCCCATATTATTTCCCCAATCTAATCTTCTTTAGTAAGATTTTCTTTCCTTGAACCAGGATCTCATTAATCATAGAATGTTCTATACTGTATATTGCTACCATAACAATACAAGAAATAATTAATGAATACTTTATTTCAAAATTTATAGTACATATACAATGTATTACATTTATGATCATTAATATCACTAACTTTTTATAATCAATAAAGAATTTTAAAATTTTTCTTGTATCAATAATTCTAATTACTGTAGTAATTAACCACGCAATATACGTTGCTATGACTGCACCTTGTATTCCGATTACAGGTATAAAGGCGCAATTTAATACTATATTAATTAATGCTCCTATTACCGTTGTCATCGTAACACTCTTACTATTTTTTGCTGCAGCATATATGCCTACAAAAAATCCAAACATTCCTGAATATATTGCACCACTAATTAATAATGGTGTGTATTTCCATGCAATTTGAAAATCTGGACTAACATAAAATCTCATAAATATTCTAGCTACAGAAATTAAACATGTCGCCGCTGCAAACATTGCAACATAATACTTATGAAAAACATTAGAGTAAAAATGTTTTTCTCTATCTTCATCATATTCTGTAACGGCAGAAATAATCCACGCTTGCATAAACACACTACTAAATGTTGAAATCAACGTTGGAATTTTAGAAGCAACAGAATAAATTCCAACACTTGAAGCCCCTTCATAATATTGTAATATAAATCTGTCTGAAGCAGTTATAACCCACCATGCAATTCCGTTAGCAATCATTGGGATTGAATATACTATTAAATCGTGCAATAATGTTTTATGTATTTTCCCATTTATAAGACCTCGTAATGGTTTTCCTACAATCATCAAATTGATAATAGACACCATATTAGCCACCACATAAGATAAAAAGTATCCTTTAATTCCCATTTTCAAAATTGTCAAAAATAACACACTAAATCCACATAAAGCAAAAGTGTATATAATACTATCTATAGCAAAATACAAATTCTTATCATTAATTTTTAAATTTATTGCAAATACATCTCTATAAATTCTGAAATTTAAAATCAACAAGAAATAACTAATCCAATGTTTAAGTCCATCGTACGAAGCGAACACAGGAATAAATAAAATCGAACAAACTGTCCCAATTAAAACGATTAATAATGAGGTTTTTAAAACATCCTCTTTTTTCCAATTTTTATCTAATCCAAAACGTAATAAGCCATCCGCTATAGAAAGCGAAAAAACTGGCATTAATACATTAGATGCCGTTAATACAATTTCTGTTATTCCATATTGTTCTGTAGTCAAAACATATGTATATAAAGGAACTAAAAAAAACTGTATAAACTTTGATCCTAAACTACCTATAAAAAAAATTATTGTATTATTTATCAATCTTTTTGATTTATTCTTCATCTAAAATATTATCTCCCATTGTTTTTAGTAAATTTTCTAACAATACTTTTTTTTACTTCTTCCCAAAAAACAGGATAAAACCACTTTTTCTTTGCATAATGTTTTATTACATCCGCTGTAACCTCTTTATACGTTTCAAATCCACTAGGTACAATTAAATATTTATCCGCTTCAAATGGAATATTTATTTGCATTTTTCTTCTTTTAAAATGCAAATAAAGGTACTCTCTTTTAACAACTTGTCCTTTTTCCAAAAAATACCCATACACTTTTCCATCTTCTCTTGCATAAATTGACGGAGCTTTCGATGGTCTATAATATTCCAACTTCTCAGATATACAACTTCTTCTAAAATCATAAAATAATCCAGATACATCTGCTACTGCATCATTTAATAAATTCATATTCCATTTATTATTTACATAAATCCAACTTATACTTCCTCTTGCAATTTCCTCAAAATTGAAAAAATGTTCAGAGGAAAAAATATCTCTATAATTAAAGCTCTCTCCTGTATTTGCCATAAAGCGTCTGTTAATTTCTGGAGTATTTTTAAATATAGTCATGTGTCCTCTTGTCATTAATTTATCAGCATCTTTAAATGCTTCTTCATTCACAAATTCAGATACATCTCCACATATTTCGTCTGGTACATCTAAATATCCCCATGCATCATAATCCTTTATTAAATCTTCAAACAAATATCCATATAAAGGTTTATAATCCCCTAATTTATATACACCAGAAAGACTAATCTTAAAATCAAATTTTGATTGAAAAAATTCCTTAAGTTCTTCCAACGTTGTGTATTTAACAATAAAATTATCTGGATAATTTAAATTTTGCTTATCATCTGTAAATAAATAAAAGGTCGTATCTTTATTTGTCGCACATGAATTTAACCATAATTGCATATGTTTTGGAAATGTCCCAAAATATGGACATAAAAAAGCTGTTTTCATATTATTTCTCCTCTTCTAATGTATCTATAATATATTTTTCTAGTAAATCCACTTTTTTGTTAATTTCAAATTGCTTTATTGCATATTCATTTCCTATTTTCCCAAATTCCTTAGCTATTTTTATGTTATTAGCAATGAATTCTACCCAATAAACAATCTCTTTGTGATTTTTAGCAACAACTCCTCCTGGTAAATATCTCACAATTCCGACATCTGTAGAAATCCAAGGAACACTTGCTGCCATTGATTCTATTAACGAAATAGGATATGCTTCCCATTTGCTTGTCATTATATAAGAATATGCTTTTTTTACATATGTATATATTTTTTCACGTGGAATATCGTATAAAAAATGAACTTTTTTATAATTCTTATTTTTTTTACAATAATCATTGTAATATTTTATTAATTCATCATAATATTGATTTTTACTTGATCCTATTAATATCAATTCAAATTCATTTGATATATCAGCTTCTAAGAAGCACTTTAATGCTTCTAATTGATTCTTTCTATCCATATAATTAGATACATTTATAAAATATTTTTCTGGAACTTCTATATTATTATCCATAGTATCATCAAAGAAATACTTTTCAGCAGCATTCTCAATAATTGCACTATCTATTCCATATTTTTGTTTAAAAAATGTATTAGAATAATCGAATTTATGAAGCTGAATTACTTTTGCAAATTTTTTAAAAGACTTCCCATTCATTGAATAATATATTTTCCAACGAATATTAGCCCAAGTCTTTTTACAAAAATTTTGAATATTATCAAAATCATTTTTATGATATTTAAAATCCCATATTGAATGTAAATATAAAATTTTAGGACATTTTACTTGATCCATAATTGGAAGCATCCAATCAACAAACGATGTTTGAGTTCCAACATTAATCATACAATCATATTTTTCCGCATTGTCTATAAGATATTTTTGGTATCCCTTTTTATCACCTTTATGAAATGTATGTCTTGTATCCGCTTCCCAACGTACAACATGTACTCCATTAATAATCTCGTCGTTAATTTTTGTTAATTCTTCGCATCTTCTTGTTATCAAATCAACAATATGCCCTTTTTTTACCAACCCTTCTGCTAAATATTTAGTAACAAATTGTACTCCATCATGTTTCGGTAGGTATGTATTAACAGTAAATAATATTCTCATCTTATCTCACCTTTATTTTTATTTTTCTATTTATTATCGCAACTACCGCATATAATAATGATATATTAATTATATTAGACACAATCATTGCTGTATTTAGCATTAAAATCATTCCACAATATATTGCTGCATAAATACAAATAAATTTAGAATCCATATATATTTTTTCATGACTTTTATATGAAAAATAATAGCTTAAATAGACAAATATAGCTGGCCAAATCACTGAAAAAATCATTCCAAAATAATATACCCCCTCACATATATTAGGACATATCTGGCTTATTGAAATATATCCACCAAAATATACAACATTGAATAGTTTATTTGTATTTATACTATGGTTTGTAAGATTACTTAAAAAAGAAACATTCGAAAAACAATCATTAAACATTAATTTAATTCTGTTTATTCCATAAACATCATTTACATATTTTGTTGTCTTCAATCCAATTGCTGTTTCTTTTATTCCCGTAAAATACATATTCAATGTATCTCCCCACCATTTAAAACTTGTTGCATTTGAAACAACGCCTCGTCCTTCACCGAAGAATTTAACAAATGACAAATATACAATAAACAACAATCCTATGCTTCCTATTCCATACAATATTGTTTTTCTAGCTTTGGGGGTATTAAATAATACTATTATCAAAAAGGCACATGATAATAATGGTGCAAATATTCCAATACGACTTAAATTAGATACATATAGACAATTTAACAGTGTAGGAATAAATGCCCCAATAATGTTTATTACACTGTCCTTCTTTAAATTCCTTTTATAAAAAAAATCTATAATTACCAATACTAAGCTATATCTTGCAAAAATAAATAAAGTTTTATAGATACCTGAACCTGCAAAATCAACCTTAATTGTTGTAGCTAAATCAGTTTGATCAAATAAAAATCTATAATCAGAAAATGCGCTTGGCATAATAAACAGGGTTAAAAAACCTAACACAATTATACACCAATGAATAAATTGCCCTCTTAAGGGTTTAGAAATTTCAATATTTTTTCTTTCTTTTCTTTTATATTTTTTTGTTAAATAAACACTTTCCCAAAATACTATTACCATTTCATATAGCGTTAATACTATTGCCTTTTGAATATTTTCTTGCCCTGGGTATTTCCCCAACCATGAGTAATATCCACCAATGCATGATAATAATGGCGATATAGCATATTTTATAAACATTGTATAGTTTAATACCATTGGTCCTATATTGTTCAAATCAGTAAAACTTAAAGGCCTAGCAATTAAAAGAAATATACCAAAAAAACCTGGTATCACAAAATACCATTCGTAACCTGTTCCTACTTTAGTATACAATGCAACATAAAAAGAAATACCGACAGATATCAGTCCAAATATAGTATTTATTTTATATTTTCCAAAAAATGTATTTATATTATTACTCATAATTTCTCCATGATTTAATACTGCGTTTTTTTTATTTTGTATAGTAATTTTTGCGGAATTAAACCTATTAAGATTGGCTTAATAATATATATAAATCCCTTAACATTCAAAATCTTTAAGGATTTATACCCTTTATATCTAACAACAGCTTCATCTATACGATATTTCATTGGTCGATATTTTTTCTTTTCATCATTAACAATTCTATACTCATATAATTTTTCTTGAATGTTATATCCTTTATAACCTAAGGCATACATACGCATAAATAGATCTAAATCTTCACATCTTCTTGTCTCTTTTGCAATTCTATAACCATCACATTTATCTAAAGCTTCTTTTCTCATCATAATATTAGGATGCATAAATGGACTATTCCAGTAAAATGATTTTTTATTTGGTTTTTCTTCTACTCTATATTCTCCCCAAATACCATCATCATCATATACATCCGCCAAAGTTCCTACTATTGAATATTCCAAATTATTATCCAAAAAATCAACTTCTTTTTCTAATCTTTCACACTTTGATATGTCATCATCATCTTGTCTTGCTATATAAATTCCTTTAGCTTCTTTTAAACATGTATTTAAAGCATAGTTCAAACCTTTGTTTTTTGAATATGAAATTATTTTTATTCTTGAATCTTTTTTAGCTATATCATTCAACATCTCTAGTGTATTATTTGTTGATCCATCATTGCAAATTATAAACTCCCAATTTTTATATGTTTGATTAATTATTGAATCTACACTTTTCCTCAATAATTCTTCGTTTTTACAATTATATACACCCATTATCACTGAAACTTTTGTCATAATACACTCCTATTGCTTAAGCGTGTCTAAAATATATTGATTATTTGCTCTAACAATTGTATTATCTTTTATTTTTTCTGAAATTACACATCCTGCACCTATAACACAATTATTTCCTATATCCGCATTCTTCAAAATGCATACATTACTGCCTATCCAACAATGTTTACCTATATGTACCGTACCATTACTATATCCTTGACTTTTAATACTTTTGGTTGTATCTGCAAATCTATGATTATGATCGTAAATTTTAACATTCTCTCCAAAAATACTACCATTTTCTATAATTACAGATTTATTCACACCTATAGTACATCCATTATTAAAAAAACATCCTTTTCCTATTTGTAATTTTCCATTTTTTTCTATCATTACAGAAAAATCACGCCTCCATGTAACATTCTTAGCAATTTCAATTTTTTTTCTATATAAAATTTTATATAAAAATTTTTTTACTATTGCCAATATATGATACCATATTTTAAATATAATCATTCTCCCCTACAACTTTCTTCTCTCACTTAACATTTTCTGTATTTTAACATCAAAAGACCATCTATCAAATCTTCTGTATCTCCAGCAACTCTCTCAACATTAAACCTCTCATCAACTTCTCTCCGACCTTCTTCAACAAGTTTATCCCTAAGCTCCGCATCTCGATAAATCTCAACTACATTCTCAGCAATCTTCTCATCATCATCCACTGGAGCTAACAATCCATTCACGTGATCTTGCACAATAAAAGGAATTGCATCCACATCAGTTGCAACAATCGGTTTATTTGCCAACATATATTCTGGCAATACTAATCCAAAACCTTCCCATCTAGAAATCAAAACTGCAATATCAAGAATCTTAATATACTCCATAGGTCTTCTAGTCCAACCAGCAAGAATAAATGAATCTGTCAATTCATAATCATCAACTTCCTGCTGCACTGCATCCCAATCCGGTCCATCTCCAACAATAAGAAAAAAAGCTTTTGGTATTATTTCTTTAATTCTCTTCGCTGCCTTTACAAACACATCTGGTGCCTTCTGTTCTGCCAATCTTCCCACCATACCAACAACAAATGCATCTTCTGGAATTTCTAAAAGTTCTCTCGTATTCATATGATAATCCATATTATACTCATCGAAATCAATCCCATTATAAATTACCTTAAGCTTTTTTTTACCACAAATCCTATATTTTAATGCTGATCTTTTCTCAGCCCCCGAAATACAAATAATCGTTGAACAAAATGGTGCTAACACCTTTTCAATTCCAACATATATTAATTTCTTTAACTTATTTCCCCTCATATTAAATGCCCATCCATGTGGATTATACACACACTTATTTTTTAATCCCATGTTGGCAATTCGTCCCAATGCTCCTGCCTTACTAGAATGGCAATAAACAATATCTGGCTTATATTTCTTCAACAACTTACGTATTGCCTTAATCGCATTTAAATCACTTTTTGGATCAATACTTCTGATCATATCCACATTTTCAAAAGCATCTACCAAATTTACATAGTTTTTCCTCTTATACTGATTTGAAACAATCAGAATAATCTCGTATTTTTTCCTATTACTATACTTAAGTAAGGACCTTAAATATCGCTCCACACCTCCGGGAGATTGTGCAATATGAACAATTCTTATCTTTCTCTCTTCTGACATCGAATTTCCCTTCTTAATTCATCATCAACTCTTCTTCTACTCCTACTGTGCCCCATCATCCCCACAAACAACAAGCCACACTGTCTTAAACAATATCCCAATATCCCTCCAGATAGACCAATGATCGATATAATCAACATCCATCTGAACAATCTCCTCAAAGTCTGTGATCGTGCTTCTTCCGCTAACCTGCCAAACCCCAGTTAGTCCTGGCTTCTGGCAAAGTCTCTTCTTATGATAAGCACTATACTGTTCAAACTCATCCACTGTAGGCGGTCTTGTCCCTACCAGACTCATATCCCCCTTCAGTACATTCCAAAACTGTGGAAGTTCATCAATACTAGTCTTCCTGATAAACTTTCCAACCTTGGTGATTCTCGGATCGTCTTTCATCTTAAACATCAAGCCGTCCATCTCATTCTGTGCCATAAGCTCTTTCTTGCGCTCTTCCGCATCCTGATACATCGAACGGATCTTATAGATCTTGAAGATTCTTCCATTCTTCCCAACCCTCTTCTGTGAGAAGAACAGCGGCCCCGGTGATTCTAACTTCACCAGCGGTCCGACAATAATCACTGCGATTGCTGTGATCAGCATTCCAACCAATCCCCCGGCAATGTCCATTGCTCTCTTCATCATCAGCATGACAAATGATACATTATGCCCAGAGAAACTTACACTCTCATAAGGTCCAACCTTCTCCAGTGATCGTTCCAGATTCTCATTGATCTGGAACTGGGAAATGTTAAGATTCGTCTTAATTCCCATGTCCTCAAAGTTCTGTACCGTCATCGCGATTGGAAATTCGTCATCCATCGGTATATATAAGAATACTTCATCCACAACCGACCGCATCGCATATTCAAAAATACTTCGATATGAATATGCTACAACCGGAATCTCGTTGATGAGCCATCCTGTCATGTCCTTGTCCACAACTGCAACACTTGTGATCCACAGGTCCCAGTTCTTCTCTTCCATGATATTCCCGATCACTTCTTCTGCATGATCACTCGTTGTGATGATCATCATCTTTCTTGCATAAGAATGATCCTTTCTTCTTGATAGCCAATACTTCCGATAAACTCGATGTGTGATCTGCATCCATACAAAACTGAATCCAGAAGTAAAGATATATATAAATCTGGAGTAATCTTCTGCATCCTGGATCAGAAATGCGACCATTGCCATTCCTGCTGCCATCAGAATGACCGTCTGCAGATTCATTCTCATTTCTTCTATAAATTTGCGCTTAAAAAAGCCACGATTTGGATGAAACAGAAAGTAGATCATCATAAGCACTACGATCGCAATGAGCCAACGATAATATGTATCGTTCCCCATCACGGTATACCCTGTTTCAATATTTCCAAACCGCAGCCATACTGCTGCAAAATAACCAACAGTAACTCCCACCAGATCCAATAAAAAGATCAGGAAGTTCTGCATCTGTAATCTTGTTACCCCCATATTCTATTTCATCCCCATTTATTTTTACACTTTGTGTTAATTATCTATACTTTCCAAAGTATAGCATATATTTTCTAAATTTCAATACAAATCTTTGTACTTTTTGTCGAACTTTAAATTTTTTTCTTATTTCGTATATTGTTTCTTTGAACTTTTGGCTTTTATTTTGAACTTTTCATTGAACTTTTCTTGTTTTTGTGCTATATTAAGCAAAATCATTTGAACTTTGAATTTTATTTTGAACTTTTATCGGAGGGTATTATGAATCAGACATTTACCTTTGCAGATCGCTTAAAGTCTGCAATGGAACAAAAACATATGAAACAGGTTGATCTTATTCATGCAGCAGAGACTGCAGGAGTCAAGGTCGGGAAAAGTCATATCAGCCAGTATGTCAGCGGCAAGACGGTTCCTCGTGCAGAGATTCTTCATTTCTTATCTGAAACTCTTGATGTCGATGCTGACTGGCTTTCTGGAAATGGAGGGAATGCTGTGAATCTGGAAACTTCTCCAAGGAGAACATTTAGCAAATCTACCAAATTAGATAATGTACTTTACGATGTACGTGGTCCTGTCGTAGATGAAGCGAACCGCATGGAACGTAATGGAACTCATATCCTGAAATTAAATATCGGGAATCCTGCTCCATTTGGTTTCAGAACCCCGGATGAAGTCATCTATGATATGAGACATCAGTTAGCTGACTGCCAGGGATATTCTGCTTCTCAGGGATTATTTGCTGCAAGAAAGGCGATCATGCAGTATGCACAGCTTAAGAAAATCCCAAATGTTGATATCGACGACATTTATACTGGAAATGGTGTCAGTGAGCTGATCAATCTGTCAATGTCTGCTTTATTAGATGATGGGGATGAGATCTTGATCCCTTCTCCGGATTATCCTTTATGGACGGCTTGTGCAACGCTTGCTGGCGGGAAAGCAGTTCATTATATCTGTGATGAACAGTCTGAGTGGTATCCTGATATGGAAGATATCAAGCGAAAGGTAAATTCCCGTACAAAAGCGATTGTTCTGATCAATCCTAACAATCCAACGGGAGCTCTTTATCCAAGAGAAGTCTTAAAGCAGATCGTTGATATCGCGAGAGAACATCAGTTGATGATCTTCTCTGATGAGATTTATGACCGTCTGGTGATGGATGGAGAAGAACATGTATCTATTGCTTCTCTGGCTCCAGATCTGTTCTGTGTGACATTCTCTGGTTTATCCAAGTCTCATATGATCGCTGGTTTCCGTATCGGATGGATGATCTTAAGTGGTAATAAGGCGATCGCGAAGGATTATATCGAAGGTTTAAATATGTTATCAAATATGCGACTTTGTTCCAATGTTCCTGCACAGGCAGTTGTCCAGACAGCACTTGGCGGCCATCAGAGTGTCAATGATTACATCATTCCTGGTGGACGTATTTATGAACAGAGAGAGTTTATTTATAATGCGTTGTGTGATATTCCTGGTATCAGTGCAGTGAAACCAAAAGCTGCTTTTTATATCTTCCCAAAGATTGATACGAAGAAGTTTAACATTACAAATGATGAGCAGTTTGCTCTGGATCTGCTTCGTGAGAAAAAGATCCTGATCGTGCATGGAAGTGGATTTAACTGGAAGGATCCGGATCATTTCAGAGTAGTTTATCTGCCTCGTGTGGAAGTGCTTGAGGATGCTTCTGTGAAGCTGAGGGATTTCTTGGAGTATTATAGACAGTAAAATCTTACTCCCCATTATAAATTTTTGATGAATGTACAATAGGAGTATCCCAAAGTTTGTGTAAACCTTCAAACTGATGTAAGATAATATTACTCAGTTTGGAGGTTTTTTTATGGGAAGAAGAAAAGGAGACACACCACAAAAAGCAGCATTAAGACAATTAATGCAAGGATATTTAAAGGACAATGATATCAGTGTAAAAAATGGAACAGATGTTAATGCAATCATGCGTGATATGATGTCAGTGATCCTTGAAGGTGCTCTGGATGAAGAACTTAATGAGGAACTAGGCTATTCCAGATATGATTATCGTAATAAAGATACCAATAACAGTCGCAATGGTCATTCTGGGAAAACCATGCATACCAGTTATGGGGATATGGAAATCGCTGTTCCTCGTGATCGTAATGGCGAATATGAACCCAGATTAATCAAAAAATATCAGAATACTGTTACCCAGGACATGGAGGAAAAGATTCTCTCCATGTATGCAAAAGGCATGACGACCGGAGATATTGAATCTCACATGAAAGAACTCTACGACATTGATATATCAGACAGTACGATCAGCAGGATTACAGATAAGATCCTTCCGATCGTAAAAGAATGGCAGGAAAGACCTTTGGAAGAAGTCTATGCAGTTGTTTATATGGATGCAATCCACTATCATGTGCGAAGTGAAGGCCGAATTGTAAAACGTGCTGTTTATATCGCTCTTGGGGTCAACATGGATGGTAAAAAAGAAGTCCTTGGAATGTATGTGGGTGATAATGAAAGTGCTAAATTTTGGCTTTCTATCATCAATGGGCTGAAAAATCGTGGCGTTGAAGATATTCTGATCACATGTGTGGATGGACTGACAGGATTTCCACAGGCAATCGAAGCTGTATTTCCACAGACAGAGATACAACAGTGCATCATTCATCAGATACGAAATACCACAAGATATGTATCTTATAAAGACAATCGAAAAGTAATGGCTGACCTAAAGGCAGTCTATGCTGCACCAACGGAAGAGATCGCTTTAGAAAATCTTGAAGATTTCGGAGAAAAGTGGAACTCAAAATATCCAAAAATCTATAAATCATGGAGCGAACGCTGGGCAACACTGGCTACTTATTTTAAATATCCAGAACAGGTTAGAAAACTTATTTATACAACAAATGCCATCGAAGGATTCAATCGTCAGTTGCGAAAAGTGACAAAAAGCAAAACTGTATTTCCAACTGATGACAGCTTATTAAAAATGCTTTATTTGGCAACGATGGACATCACAAAAAAATGGACTGGTCGCAGAAGAGACTGGAGCCAGATCCGTGCACAATTAGATATATTTTTTGAAGAACGATTAGAAAAATATATGTATTAAAAATCTGTGTTTTTAGACAGGTTTATTTGACATGCCTAAAATCTTTTGTATAATGCAGATAAGGGCTATGAGTCAAAATTTGACTCATAACCCTCATAACTATTGATTAATCTTATATCAGTTTTTTGTGTTTACACAAAACTTGAAACAGTCTCTGTACAATCAAAAAGAGAACTTACCCGCTTGTATGTAAGTTCTCTTTTTTATTATCTCTTAACAATCTTTAAGTCATATCCTAACGTATTTATAATCTTACAGAATGTTGCCAAAGACGGTTTTACCAATTTCTTTTCTATTCTTGATATTGATTGTTGTTTATTTCCTGTCATTTTTGCTAATTGTGTTTGTGTAATATGTTGCTCTTTTCTAATTTTGATCATTTCCTGAATCAGCTTATATTCGTTCCTGCTCTCATCCCATTGTTTTGCAAACACTTTATCTTTTTGTTTCTTTTCATGAATTAATTCTTCTGTTTTTATCGTTGTAAATGGCATATAATCATTCCTTTCCGATTAGATAAATCTCTTATTAAACATTTTTCCTAATTCTTTTGCTCTTTTTATTACTATATTTTTGTCTTTCTTCTCTGTTTTATTTTTCTGCTTTTTACACGCATGCAAAAGATAAATATTATCTTTATCCACAGTTATATAAAAAATACGATTATGCTTATAAAAATAAACTTCATATACTTTTTTGTCCCATTTTTTAAATAATATAGACTCAAACTTTTCTTCTTCCATACATTGTATTACTGATAATGCGTCAATTTGTTCTTCCTTAGATAATGAATTTATGTAATCTAGGATTAAGTTTTTACCTGAATTATTTGTATAATAATTTATGTTCATATATTTCTCCTTAATTGTACATCATATTTGTTGTATTTACAATGTATTTTTTTCTTATTATACTATCATTATCATTTTTATCAATATTTTACTTGTAATTATTTTACATTACAGATTCATATAAAAATAAACAAACACCGGCATCGTAACCACCGCCAGCAATGTCGTCATTACATTGATCGCGCTTGCATATTTCGAATCGTTTCCGTACACCTGACACATCTGTGTGATCGTTGAGGCGCATGGTGTGATCGCTGCCATGTATGTAATCAGGATGATGTTTTCTGCCTGTGGGTGCCAGTTTTTCATTCCTAACAGAATAATGACTGCAAGTGCTATGATCGGTTCGATCACTAATCGGATGAATGTGACCAGGTAGATTCTTTTGTTTGTAAATACTTTCTTTAGATCAACGCCTGCAATCAGCATTCCTGTGACGATCATACTTAATGGTCCGATCATACTTCCAACGGATGACAGGGTATTTCCTATAATCTCTGGAAATCTGATCTTCGTGAAGAATAAGAATACTCCTGCGAATACAGAGATCATGTTTATATTTAACAGGATCTTCTTTAAACTGATTTCTGTTTCTCCACTGATCTTACATTTGCAGTGGGTCCAGATGAAGAATAATTGAACACTCATGAAGACACAGCCGTAGATGACCCATTCTTTTCCTAAGATATAGGTGACTAATGGTACGATCAGATTTCCTGAGTTGGAATAGTAGGCAGATGTGTATTCCACCGTGTTTAAATGAAACATTTTTCCCATGATCCATGTGACAAACAGTAATAAAAACTGCAGGATCACAGATGCGATACATGCAACTGCCAGTCCTTTCATAATGCTTGGGGTATAGTCTACCTGAAATGCAGTGATGATCACAGATGGTACGATCAGATAGAGTATGATCTTTGAGATTACTTTGCTGTCTTCTTCTTTTAAAAATTTGATCTTTACCATAATGTAACCCATGAGGATCATCAGGAATAGTTGTACGATCTGTTTTAGCAGCAGAATGCTGATTTGCATGGTGTTTTCCTTCTTTCTTTTGTATGTTTTCTTGATATCTCATCCTAGTATATCATTCTGCTTTTTTTATACAAGAAATGTTTCGGATTTGATACATCTTTCTTCGTTGTTTTTCCTGGAATCATCTTGATATTCTTCCCAAAAAGTATTAGAATCTGTATAGTTTTTTGAAAGAGGGTATTGTATATGAAGAATTCTTCGAAACAGTCCGTGAAGATGGATATGCTTCATGGAAGTTTATTCGATAAGATGTTAATGTTTGCTATGCCGCTTGCTGCCTGTAGTATCTTACAGCAGCTTTTTAATTCGGTCGGTACTGCCGTTGTCGGACGGTTTGCGAGCAGCGAGGCTTTAGCGGCGGTTGGTAGTAATAGTTCTGTGATCGCTTTGATGGTTACATTATTTTCTGGAATTTCTCTTGGTTCTAATGTTGTGATCGCCAATTATATCGGACAGAATGATACGAAGCGGATCCCTCGTGTGGTACATACCGCTGTGTCTCTTGCACTGCTTAGTGGTGTGTTTTTGCTGATTCTTGGACAGTTTGTGGCTCATCCAATCCTTTTGCTGATGGGTGCACCGAAGGATATCATTCATCTTGCAACGTTATATCTGCGGATTTATTTTCTTGGAATGCCATTTTTTATGTTATATGACTTCGGTGCTTCCATTCTTCGCAGTATCGGAGATACACGTCGTCCGATGTATGCTTTGATCGTGTCTGGTGTTGTGAATGTGATCTTGAATCTTCTATTTGTCGTTGTATTTCATATGGGTGTTGCGGGTGCCGGACTTGCGACGGTTGGTGCGAATGCAACAAGTGCGGTTCAGATTCTTTATTTTCTGACGCATGAAGAACTTCCGATCCGATTGTCTTTTAAGTCTTTGACGATTGATCATGATGCCGTTTCTAAGATCCTGAAGATTGGGGTTCCTGCAGGACTTCAGGGAATGGTTTTCTCTCTTGCCAATGTCTGTATCCAATCTGGAATCAACAGTTTTGGAGCTGGCGGGATCGCGGGTTCTGCGGTGGAATTAAATTATGAGTATTTTGCTTATTATCTGGTCAATGCCTTTGCTCAGACGGTGGTTACATTTACCGGACAGAATTATGGTGCGAAGGATGAGGGACGTTGTAAGAAGATTTTTCGTCTTGGAATGTTGTGCAGTGTGATCTCTTGTGGAATCCTTAGTACGATCTTTGTTGTATTCCGTACGTTCTTTATTGGATTATTTACAAGTGATCCATCTGTCTATCATTATGCTCAGCTTCGTTTTTTGATCGTTCTGACATTCGAGTGTCTGACAAGTTCTTATGAGATCAGTGGTGGCTGTCTGCGTGGATTTGGACGTTCCATGACTCCTGCGATCCTAACAGTGTTTGGATCTTGTGTATTACGTTTGATCTGGCTTGCAACGGTCTGTAACTGGTTCCATGATTATAAGCTTTTGATGGCGATCTATCCGATCTCTTGGGTGTTGACTGGAACGATGGTTCTGGTGGCTTATTTTAGGACACGTAAGAAGCTGTTTTTATAATTTGATGATGTAATTAAAATGTCTGTTATACCTATTTGTTTCATAATAGATCTAACAGACATTTTTCTTTGCTATTTTATTGTATAGTATCTCTGCTGCTTACTTCTTGGTTTCTCTGGCATCGTTAATTGTAATCTTCCTTCTTTCAACAATGGCTGAATCCATTGTTTCATAATGTAGTTCCATGTTTTTAATTTCAGAAATTTCTTGATGTCATCCCTGCTTCTTGGCGTTTTGCAATACTCCAAAATGCTCTCTTCTTCTGATCTCATCTCTGATCCTTGCATCTTCTGTTCATTATATAAGATAACTACAAATTCATTTCTCCGATTCTCAAATACTGGTTCTGGCAAAGAGTATTTCTTCATCTCTCTTCGTATCGTCGGAATTCCTGAATAACGATTTTCTGCTTTTGTCATACTCTCTGCCATAACTGCTAATACTGGATTCCTAAGATCTGGTTTAGCGATTCCTAATTGATCCACTGTCATTCTTCCATATAAATTTCCAGGGCTGTGAATTTCCAAACGATCTGAGAAAAAATCGATCTGTATTGGAGTCCCTTCGGTATGCACGCTGTAATCTCTATGGATCACTGCATTTAAAATTGCTTCCCTGACTGCATTCATTGGATATTCTGTACGGTCCTTTCTGAGTCCAGTTGCGGGATCAATGATTGTTTTAACTTTCATATTTCGTTTGCAAAATAATAATGCGCTTTCTACCATTTCTGAAATCGTTCCTTCAATCCGCTTATTATCAATAAAACGTTCCCCTGCTGATCCAAGATCTCCTATTTCAGTCCCTGATACGGTAATGGCTGTGATTGCTAACTGTGGATAAATTCCTTGTGGATAAATTCCAAAATTCATAATTGCTGCAAGTGTCGGTATTCCACCCTTAGTAATTCCAAGCAATTCGTATATTTGATTTTCATCTAATTTAGAAAATTGTGGGCGTTCTAATTTCTTATCTAACACATACATATCTAGTTTGTCTTTATCTAAAAAAGAGATATCTCCTTTGTCAGCCACTCTTTCATCATCATGAACATGCTTTCTCCACGCATCATAACTATAGATTTCATAATCAGTCATTCCAATATCCGCATCTCCAACACGAATATACGATCCTCGAACTTTTCCTGCTCCTTTATAATAGCAAGGACGTTCTGTCAGATCAATGGATGGTATTTCTGCAGAAACGATCCAGACACCTTCATATTCTGCAAATGTAAAAACTGCACGAACTGGAGGTTCCATCTGGTTGCATTGCTCTGTTACCTTCTTCTGCAAGTCCTGCAGATCATAAACTCCCACTGCTTTAAAATCTTGTTTTTCATCCAAACCAAAGATCAAAATTCCACCTGTATCTTGATTTGAAAAACTTGATAGTGTATCATACAATCTCTTCGGGCAATCTATATGTGCAGCTTTTACTTCTATTTTTTGTTCTTCTGCTTGTTGTTCTTGAATTGATCGTGCTAATTCTTTCAATTCTTCTACTAACATAACATTTTCTCCTTTCTTTTTTTAGTTTAACGTTCTTATCATTTGTTATGTTAATATTAACATATTTATGTTATTTATTCAATATTTTCGTTATTTGCACAATTCCTTCTGTTATTTTTAATATTTAATACACAAAAACCGAACAATTTACGTAAATCGAAATCATATTTACGTAAATTGTTCGGTTTTATTTCACATATTTACTTCCTATTCATCTTCCTGCAATGCATACGCTCTTTCTTCAATCGATTTCTTCTTTGTTTCTTCATAGTTCTTTAACTCTTTGATCGCCTGTCCTGACATTGCATACAGGATGAAGATATTAAAGATCGTCATTAACCCAATTCCGACATCTCCTAAATCCCATACGAATGTATAGGTCTGGATCCCTCCGATAAATAACATCACAAGTGCTAATACTTTATAGGCTGTCTGCCATCCCCATTTGTCACCGAACAGGTAGGCGACGTTGGATCTTGCATAGAATAAGATTCCAAGGAATGTCGAGAAGCTGAACATCCAGAGGATCACTGCGATAAATACAACTCCGAATCCTCCTAAATGGTAGTTCATTGCTGTCTGTAACAAGTTCATACCGGTTAATCCATTGGTCAGATTCTGTGGTGCTAATAACATCAACATTGCCGTACAGCTGCAGATCACGATCGTGTCGATAAAGACTCCTAATGCCTGTACCAATCCCATCTGTGCTGGGCGTTCACAGTCTGCTGCTGCGGCTGCACATGGTGCGGATCCTGATCCTGCTTCGTTGGAGAATAATCCTCGTTTCACTCCGTTCATAAGAACTGCTCCAAATCCTCCGGCTGCGACCTGACGGATTCCAAAGGCTTCTTTGAAGATTCTTGCAAAAACCCCTGGAATGCTTGGCAGATTCGTGAGGATCACAAAAATTGTAATCCCGAAGTAAATGACTGCCATGATCGGTACCACGATATCTAATACTTTGACCGTTGCATTCTTCCTTAGTACGATCACTGCTGCCACAATAACAAGCACGATCGTTGTATAAAGTGTTGGAATATGGAAGGCATTGTGGAATGATTCTGCCACGGAATTACTTACCACCTGACTGATCCCACACCAGCAGATCAATCCTGAAATCGCAAATAAGACAGCGATCAGTGTGTGTTTTTTCTTCTTTCCTTGTCTCTCTTCCATAAAGTGGTGAATATAATAGGCTGGTCCTCCTCGATATCCACCATACAGGGTGTCTTTTTCTTTATGTAACTGTGCAAGAGTTGCTTCGATAAAGGCTGTCGATGATCCAAGCAATGCTGTGATCCACATCCAGAATACGGCCCCTGCTCCACCTGCGGATATTGCTGCGACAACTCCTGTCAGATTCCCCATTCCGACACGTGTTGCTGTTGATACGATCAAGGTCTGTAAAGAAGAAAGACTGCTTTTTTCATCTTTTCCATTCTTATTGTTTGCTGTTAGTGCTTTGACCATATCAGGGAACAGACGGATTGGTAAAAATTTTGTTTTGATCGTAAAAACGATACCTGCTGGAAGCAGCAATATAATGAGCAGCGAAAGTCCCAGACTTCCACCTCCTGGTAACGGAACATGAATCCATTCTCCCCATAAAAACTGATATATATTTTCTATTAGCTGAACAATCATTGACTTGCCTTTCCTTTCATTGTTTTTTCCAAAAAAGAAGGCATGCAGTTTTATTCTGTTATGCATGCCTTCTCTTTATTATATAAAATTTTCTGATAAATGTCAAAAAATTTACTTCGTATACCTGCTTATCAGTGCAAGGATCAGGAAACATACTACCTCGAGCAGTACGATCGTTCCTCCTGGCTTAAGACCTACATAATAAGACAGTGTTAATCCGATCACTGTTGTGACCAATGCTGTGATCACACCGATGATCATGACTGCTTTGTAGCTTCGTCCTACCTGCATTCCGCATGCGATCGGGATTACAAGCATGGATGAGACGATCAGTGTTCCAACCGTTCTTGATGCGATCGATACCGTCAATGCGGTCAATAAAGTAAAGATAAAATTGATCGTCTTGACAGGTACACCGCTGATCCTTGCTGCATTTTCATCAAATCCGATATAGAATAGTTCTTTATATAGAAGCAATACACAGAGCAATACTAACACACTGATCACACATACGATCTTCAGTTCGTCTTTGCTGATGGATATGATACTTCCAAACAAGAAACTGTTAAAGTTCGTTCCGTTTTTTACGAATCCGGATAGGATACCGGCAAGTCCGATCCCTGTTGACATAATGATCGATATCGCCATCTCAGAATATCTTGGGATCTTTCTTCGGATCGCTTCAACTCCCAGGGCTGCAAACAGACAGATCCCCATTGCTCCTAAGATTGGATTGATCCCTAATAACAAGCCCAGAGCAACACCTGCCAGGGATGCATGAGAGAGTGCATCTCCGATCATGGACATTCTCTTTAAGACGATCGTGATTCCGATCAATGGTGCGATCACGGCCAGTAAGATTCCTGTAATAAATGCACGCTGCATAAATCCGTATTGTAACATCTCGATCATTCTTCCACGATCCTCCCTTCATCCATTCTTAAAATACGATCACATCCTTTACATTCCTGCAGTCTTCCGTGTGTGATCATAAAAATGGTCGTATTATATTTTGTATTGATCTCATAGAGCATATCATACAAGATCTTTGTTGATCTTGCATCTACTCCCGTTGTTGGTTCATCTAAGATCAGAAGTTTCGGATCTCCGATCATTGCTCTTGCGATCATCACTCGCTGCTGCTGTCCACCAGATAATTCTCCGATCCGTCTCTTAAGGAATTCTTCCATTCCAAAATCCCTTAGTGTCTCTTTGATCTTATTCTTATGTTTTTTATGTGGCAGATGAAACAAGCCAAGTTCCTGATAAAGTCCTGTGATCATGATCTCTTCTACCGTTGCTGGGAAGCTCTGGTTCTTACTGATCCCATTCTGTGACACGTAACCGATCCGTTTCTTTAATCTTGGATCGTTATTCATCAGGATGATCTCTCCTTCATCTGGTTTCATTTCACCTAAGATCAGACGCATAAGTGTACTTTTTCCGCTTCCATTTTCACCAGTCAGAACAACATATTCGCCTTCATGGATCGTCAGATTGATCTCTTCTAAGACTTCCGTATCACTGTATCCGAATTTTACATGATTTAATTGTATCATCTGTTTTGTGTTTGATTCACTCATTCGCTTAATGCCTCTTTGATCGCAGCGAGATTTTGTTTCATTACGGAAAAATAATCTTCTCCTGCTTTGATTTTTTTGTTACTTAGTCCTTCCAGGGGGTTTAACATCTTTGCATTGGCTCCGGTCTCTTTTGCAATGGTTTTCGCTACTTTCGGACTTACCAGTTCTTCAAAAAAGATTGTTTTTACCTGATGTTCTTTTGCAAAGCGGATCACTTCGCTCATCTGTTTGGGATCTGGTTCATCATCTGCGGATAATCCTTCGATCCCCATCTGTTCTAACCCATATGCGTGACATAGATAGCCAAACGCTTCATGTGCCACAACAAGTTCTTTCTTTGTAAGTTTGGATGTTTCTTCCTTATATAATGTATCTAATTCGTCACATTCTTTTGCGTATCTCTTATAATTCGCTTCGTAATAATCTTTATTCTCTGCATCCACTTTGATCAATGCTTTCTTGATCTTGTTCATCTCATACTTTGCATTCTGTGGATCTAACCAGACATGGGGATCATTCTCACTGTTGTGTTCGTGATCGTGTTCATGTGCATCCTGATCTTTTAGTAACTTGATCCCTTTGGATGCTTCAACGCTTGTAAGTTCTTCCGTATCAAGGCTTTCCAAAACGTCATCTACCCATTGTTCCATGCCGGCTCCATTGTAAATAAAGATGTCTGATTTCTCCATCTCGATCAGATCCTTCGTTGATGGTTCCCAGTCATGAGGTTCTGTTCCTGCTGGTACTAAATTGATCACTTCTACTTTGTCTCCACCGATCTTCTTTGCAAAATCATACATGGTGTAAAAACTTGTTGTAATTCTTATCTTGCCATTTGATTTCTTCTTGCTTGTATTGCCAGTACATCCTGCCATGCAAAAACTCATGGATATGATGCATACCAGGATCATCCAAATCTTTTTTCTCATTCTTCTCTACTCCAATTTCTGCGGTTTCTCTCTGGTATTTATAGCAAATCTTTCTTGGTCGTGTCAAGCGTGGTTTACGAATGATCGCTGAAAATAGACGTGCGAAATGCATTCTGTGACCATAATTCATTCCCATAGATGATCCTGTAACATCCAGTATACATCAGGGCTGCGAGCACTACGTCCACCACACTGTGTTGTTTTAAGAACATCGTCGACATGATAATTAATATCGTTAAGACAACACATGCTGTATCGGTGCTTTTCTTATATTTTCTCTGATTCTTCAAAATCGCAACGCAGCATGCCAGAGAGTTAAATACATGGATACTTGGAAGTACATTCGTCGGAGTATCCGTGTGATAGATCATCTGTACTGCTTTGATAAAAATGCTGTCTCCAGTAAGAACTGGTCTTAGATCCTGTCCATTTGGAAATACTAATGAGATGATCAAAAACAGGGTCATGCCTGTTCCAAGTGTTATGATCAGCTGATAATATTCTTTCCATTGATTCTTATTAAAAAACATAAAATAAAAAACTGTAACTGCTACAAATAAGAACCATAATAGATATGGTACGATGAAATATTCACAGAATGGTATCTGTTCATCTATCGTTGTATGTATGATGTAATGATGCACATCTCGATCTTCAATGTAGGAAAATGTGATCATATAAACTATAAAAAATACTGCGATCATACCAATATGTCCATTCTTTATGATCTCATTTAATTTTGTTCTCAATTGTGACTCCTTTCTTCAAAATCATTGCCTGTTAGAAAGTGTATACATATAGTAGTACCACGATTTTGTAGAAATTTCAAATCTTTTATCGAAATAGTTGTGGCGGGATCTTCTTAACTAGCACTCCACTTAACACTCCGATGATGATCCCTGCGATCGTTCCTGTGATCAGTAATACTGGTGCATAATAATAAATCTTTGTATTCTCCATTAAGAAAACAGCAACACTGAGCTGCCCGATATTATGCGCTACTCCGCCTCCAACGCTGATTCCAATGGGTGAGAATCCTTCGATCTTCTTTAGAAGTCCCATGATGACCAGACTTAAGATCCCTCCTGCCAGACTGTAAGCGATCGTCATTGGATTTCCAAATAAGAATCCTGCCAGTACAACTCGGATCACTGAGATCTCAAGCGTTCTTGTCCATGTTGTAAAGAATAACAAAACCATGATCACTCCATTGGCAAGTCCTAATTTCACTCCGGGAATTCCAACTGGTACCGGAATCAATACTTCTATATAGGATACAACAAGTGCCAATGTTAAAAACATCGCATCTGTCGCTAATCTTTTTGTTGACATATATTTTATTTCTCCTGTTGTTTTCTATCTCATCTGATGTTTATTGTGTTACCCCATCTAATTCCTGTTCTTTGCCATCTTCTGATTGAATCTCGATCACTACTTTATGTGGCAGACATACGATCGTTTCTCCTGATTTCTCGATTGCTTTATGGTCTGCACAGATCTGGTCTTTACAGTCTGCTTTTTTCATTGTAACTTTTCCATCTTTGATCTGCATGACGTTCGTGCCATTTTTCTCTGGAATCTGATAAATTTGATCTTTCTTGATGGATGTTTTGTACACTTCTTTTCCGTCAACTGTCACGATCACTTCTTTTCCGTCTTTTTGTGTCATCTTGATCGCTGCAAAACTGATCAGCGAAATTGCCAGTACTGCTACGATCAAGATCATATCCTTTTTCTTCATCTTTATACCCTGATTCTTCCCAGTACTTCTCCGATTGGGTCTGTAATGCACAGATCTGCCTGTTTATCTCTGCTTGTCGCATCACGATTCAGTACTGCAAGATATTTTCCTTTAAAATAATCGATCATTCCAGCGGCTGGATAGACAACCAGTGATGTTCCTCCAATGATCAGCATATCTGCCTTGGAAATGGCTCTGACTGCTCCGTTGATCGTCTGAGAATCTAAACCTTCTTCATATAATACAACATCTGGTTTGATGATTCCCCCACATTCATCACAATATGGGACTCCTTTGGCATTCACGACATAATTCACATCGAAGAACTTGCCGCATTTCTGGCAATAGTTTCTGTGAACACTGCCGTGCAGTTCAAAGACATTTTTACTTCCTGCTGCCTGATGAAGCCCGTCGATATTTTGCGTAACAATCGCAGACAGTTTTCCCGCCTGTTCCATCTCTGCAAGTTTTAAATGTGCCTTATTCGGTTTTGCATCCAAGAAGATCATCTTATTCTTATAAAAATCATAAAATTCTTCCGTATGCTGTGTATAAAATGTATGGCTTACCATAACCTCGGGTGGATATTTATAAGTCTGGTGATACAAACCATCCGTGCTTCGAAAGTCTGGAATATGACTCTCTGTTGAAACACCTGCGCCACCAAAGAATACGATATGATCACTTTCATCAATCATCTGTTGTAATTTTTCAATCTTTTCGTTATCCATGACTTTTTCCTCCTTGAAATCTAATTGATCAAAAATCATCTGCAAAGTTAGTTGCTTATAACTTATTTTTATATACTTTATCTTTTATTGTACAAGAAAAAAAGGCCTCTTGTAAAGAAGCCTTTTCATTTTTTAATCATTGCTTTGTTCTTGAATCTTACTGATCTGGTGTAAAGTCTCAAAAACTGCTGCCATATCGTCTTTAATTAGTTTTCTTTGTTGTTCATAAATACTGCGATAGTATTTTGTTCTTATTGGATCAGGTTCATAAATTTTCTTGATCTTTCTCGTTTTTTCAAATACCTGACTTGGATCTTCCAGATCTCCTACCGCATATGCTGCGATCACTGCATCTGTAAGAACTGCTCCTTGTGCATTTTCTAATGTAGCACTCTTACATCCTAACATGTCTGCTTTGATCTGATTCCAGACTTCTGAATTACTTCCACCTTCTGTGATCGTCATAAATTCAAGTGGCACGCCTGCTTTTTTATAAATATCTGTCACACTCATATAATCGTAACCGATTGCTTCTAAAACTGCACGCCACTGTACTCCCTGATCTGTGTCCATCGTCATATTCAGAAAACAGGCACTTGCATTGGATGTTTCTCCAAATCCTCCTGTTAAATATGGAAGGAACAGGACTCCTTTGGATCCGCATGGCACATTTTGTGCTTTCTCATTTAATTCATCAAAATATGCTCCATTTCCTGCTTCGTTGCATACATTATCTCGATACCAACGAAGTGCTAATCCACCGGTTCTTATGAATCCCCAATAAAAGTATGTATTTTCTAAAGTTCCGCTGTTAAAGATCAGTTCATTTTCTGGTTTGCTTAATTCTTCATTGATCCCATCGGTTGCGATACAAAACATCGCACATGTTCCTGCTACGTCGGCTGCCTGATCTGGTTTGATCACTCCGCATCCGATCATAGACTGCATCGTATCTCCGGCTCCCGCACAGATTGGGATTCCTGGTTTCAATCCGGTTTCTTTTGCAAATGTCTCTGATAATGTTCCAATGATGTCCCATGGTTTTTGAATCTTTGGCATCATTTCCATTGGAATTCCAAGGATCTCTAATTGTTCTTTGGACCATTTTTTCTCTGTTACACGGTATCCTAGTCCCCATCCAGACATTGTTCCCCAGTCGATAAATGCATCTTCTGCAGACAGTCCTGCAAGATTGGCCAGGATATATGGGGCATTGTGCATGAATTTTCTGCCTTTTTCTTTAAAGCCCTCACAATTGTTCATCATCCAACGTGCAAACATCGCTGGAAACATGCAGTTTGGCTGGGGATTCCCAGTCTCTTTCGCCCAGATCTCATAATGATGGGATGCTAGTTCCTCAACATCTTCTTTTGTTCTGGAATCCAGATAATTGATGTAAGGTGTGATCGCATGGCAATCCTTATCAACACCGACAATCCCACAGATGATCCCATCTCCAAAAATAGAACGGATGTTGTCTGGATCCAGATTCTTTTCTTTCATCTTTGTAACGCAGTTTCTGATCCCTGTAACCGTTGCATGAAGATACTGGTCTGCGTCCATTTCCACCCATCCCGGATGTGGATAATTTAAGATTGTTGCATTGGTATCCTGCACGATCAGGTTCATATCAATATCATAAACTGCTGTTTTTACACTTTGTGTTCCTGCGTCAAATCCTAAATAATATTGTTCCATACTAACTTCCTGCTTTAATTTCTGATTCTTTTTATGCTTCTACTTCTTTAATCAGCTGTACCATTTCGATTGCAGATAATGCACAGTCATATCCTTTGTTTCCTGCTTTTGTTCCAGCACGTTCAATTGCCTGCTCGATATTTTCTGTTGTAACAACTCCGAATAAGACTGGAATTCCTGTATTTAATGATACCTGTGCGATTCCTTTGGATACTTCGTTACATACATAATCATAATGGCTTGTTGCTCCACGGATCACTGTTCCAAGACAGATCACTGCATCGTATTTTTTGCTTTTTGCCATCTTGTCTGCGATCAGTGGAATCTCAAAAGCTCCTGGTACCCATGCGATATCGATATCTTCCTCTTTCACATCATGTCTTTTCAATCCGTCTAAAGCTCCAGATACTAATTTGGATACGATAAATTCATTAAATCTGGCTGCTACGATTCCTACTTTTAATCCGCTTGCTACTAATTTACCTTCTAATACTCTCATTTTAATTACTCCTTTTTTCTTCGTTAATTTCGTTAATCTTAAGGTCCTTGGGACCTTAATTTTTTTAATTTTTCTGTTAATTTAAACTTCGTATGTTGTCATGTGTCCCATTTTCTTTTGCTTTGTCTGCATATAATATTTATCAAATGGATTGATCGGCATCTGGATCGGTACTCGTTCTACGATCTCGAGTCCATATTCATTTAATCCGTCAATTTTGGTTGGATTGTTTGTCATCAGTCGCAGTTTTTTGATTCCTAAATCCTGTAAGATCATGGCTCCTGCACTGTAATCTCGTTCATCATCTTTAAATCCAAGAGCTAAGTTGGCCTCGACTGTATCCATTCCCTGTTCCTGTAATACATAAGCTTTCAGTTTATTGATCAATCCGATTCCTCGTCCTTCTTGACGCATATATAAGAAAACCCCTCGTCCTTCTTTCTCGATCTGACGCATTGCACGACTTCGCTGTTCTCCACAATCACAGCGTAGAGATCCAAAAGTATCCCCAGTCAGGCACTCAGAATGCACACGGCATAAAACTGGTTCTCCGTCTGCAATATCTCCTTTGACCAGTGCTACATGATGTTCCCCACTTCTCTGGTCTACATACCCATGTGCCTCAAATGTTCCATATTTTGTTGGAAGCTGTGCGATCACTTCGCATACTACATCGCTCATCTTATCTTTTCCCTCCTCGTTCTTTTATTAAAATCCAGCATTTCTTAACATTTCCATTGTTAAGGTACTGCTTGTATGTTTGTCGTTTGTTTCCTGCTGATCAAAATGCAGCAGTTTATCTATATATTTCCCAACCATGTCATTCTCCAGATTGATCTTATCTCCTGGTTTTTTATATCCAAAATTGGTATTTTTTATGGTATGTGGGATCATTGATACGGAAATGGTATCATCACTTAACTTAGCGATCGTCAGGCTGATCCCATCGAGTGCGATCGATCCTTTTTCAATACAGTATTTCATGATATTTTCTGGGGCTTTGATCGTAAACCATACAGCATTATCATCTTGTTTTACGCTAACAAGTTCCCCTGTATCGTCCACATGGCCTGCTACCATATGACCTCCGAACCTTCCATTGGCTGCCATCGCTCGCTCTAGGTTGACGACAGATCCCTTTTTTAAACTTCCCAGACTGCTTCGGTTGAATGTCTCATTCATCACATCTGCCTGAAATGTATTGCCGCTAATGTGAGTCGCTGTCAGGCAGACACCATTGACTGCTACGCTGTCTCCCAATTTAAGATCTTCAAAAATAACATTTGCTTTGATCGTAAGGACTGCTGCTTTGCTTCCTCGCTTCAGGGATATGACTGTTCCTAATTCTTCTACGATTCCAGTAAACATGATCTCACCTTCCCTTCCAGTAATATGTCATTTCCAAGTGGTGTTGCCTTTAATTCATCAAATACCAAAGCTTCTTGGATCTTTTCGATTCCTTTACCTTCTACAGGTGTTTTAGCCTTTTCTCCTCCAAATAATTTTGGAGCAATATAGGCGTAAACTTTGTGAACACAGTCGTTTTTGATCAAGGATTCATTCAAGATTCCACCACCCTCAACTAAAACACTGTCAATTTCCATATTTCTTAACTGTTTTAAAACTTCTTTGACATTGACCTTTCCATCTTGCTCTGACGTTTTTAAGATCTTGCATCCTTTTTGTTCTAATTTTGCTATTTTTTCTTGATCCTTACTTATGGTAGCGATGATCGTTGGAATTTCTCTGGCTGTTTTTACGATATTTGATCCTTCCGAAATCCTTAAGTTTGAATCACATATCACACGAATTGGATCATTCCCATGTTCGATTCGTGCATTTAACATCGGATCATCTGCTAAAACCGTACCGATCCCTGCCATGATCGCTGCATACTGATGGCGTAATGTATGTACATGTCTTCTGGCTTCTTCTCCTGTGATCCACTTGGATTCACCAGTTGCCGTTGCGATCTTTCCATCCAATGTCATTGCGTATTTTAGTGCTGTATATGGAATATCATTCTGAATATAATGAAAAAATATATCATTTAACTGTCTGCATTCTTCTTCAAGAATTCCTGTCTCAGTTTCTATTCCATGATCATTCAGGATTTTGATCCCGCCCCCTGCCACTTTCGGATTGGGATCTAAATTCCCGACATATACTTTCTTAATCCCTGCTTCGATCAATGCTTCCGTACATGGTGGTGTCTTTCCATAATGGCAACATGGCTCCAATGTTACATAAATCTCAGCTCCATTAGGATCTTCTATGCAGTTTTTTAAAGCATTTCGCTCTGCATGTAATCCGCCGATCTTCTCATGATATCCTTCTCCAATAATCCTTTGATCTTTTACGATCACTGCTCCTACTAAGGGATTTGGATTGGTATATCCACAGCCTTTCTTGGCAAGTTCGATTGCACGCCGCATATATTCTTCTTTCAAATATTTTTCTCCCTTCCCTTCAGGTTCTTTAATTTTGGGAGATTGGATTTTGGTTGGTATTGAAATCGGAAATATAAAAAGGAGTTCCTGATCTTTGTTCTAATTCTTCAGGAACTCCTTTTTGATATCTTGATATTTCTTTTAATTGAAATAAAAAAATCCTGGAATTATAAAAATCCCAGGACATGATGATCAATATCACTTCTCAAATCTTCTTCCTTCCAGACTATACTGTCGGCCTTGGAATCTCACCAAGTCATGCCATATAAGGCTCGCGGGCTATAACCGCCGGTAGGGACTTGCACCCTGCCCTGAAGACGTTATGTAATTTAACTATAGAATAGCACTCACTAACTATTATGTCAAGTGAATTTTCTGTCACTTCAGCATAACGTTTTTTACATTCTCTTTCGCATAAATACTACAAGTAAAGCAAAAATCACAACTGCAGCTGCTCCGATTGCAATTCCTGTTGTATGTTTTTTCTTTGTTTCTTTCTGCTCTTTTTTCTTTTTTTCTTCTTTTTGTTGTTTCTGTTCTTTTGTTTCCGTTGTCACTTTTGTCGTTGTTGTTTCTGTTGTTGATTCTTTTGCAGATGTTGTATTATTGTTTGTCTGTTCGGCAGATGAATTTTCTTGTTTTGTTGTATTATTTTTATTTGTATTTTCAGATTGTTTATCTTTTTTTGTTTCTGTCTTCACAGTTGAATTTTTCTTTTCTTCTATATCATTTTTCTGGTTCTTTCCCATATATGCATCTGCTTCTGGAACATCAATCTTTCCATCCATATAATCCTGATATGCCTGTTCTGCCCCTGCTCTTGTTGGTGGATAACCATGCGAAGACAGCCATGATTTCGCCTGCTGCTTTTCTTCATCTGTATATGCATAAGTCGCCACCGGACGGCTTGTGATCATTACTGCTCCCAGAATCAGCATTAAAACTAATAATAACCTTTTCATTTGATACTCCCTCTTTCATTTTGAAACTGTTTGATTAATCTTGTATATTATAGCATAATTTAGTAAGAATTCTATAGATTATTCGTTTTTATACAATCCTGATTTGAAGTGGTGGTGTTGGTCATGTATGAGTCAGAAAGAAGATAAGAAGAACTATTTATAAGGATCCAAGGTGACACTCCGCATTTTTGAAAGCGTTTTTTACAAATCGCCGATCCGCGCCTGTTCCTTTGATAACTTCCTGGCTGCGAGCCAAAATGCCCGCAGCTACGGTCAAACAATCAACCACAGGGCGCTGCGAATTTGTAAAAACGCATTCAAAAAGTGCTCATGTTGTCACCTTGGATCCTTATAAATAGTTCTTCTTATCTTCTTTCTGACTCATACAACAAAACACTATTCAAACCACTACACAGTGTGTATATTTTACTGTATTGACGATAATAGTATCTGTCTGCCACTGTCAAAATAAAAAACGATAATGTTTAACATACATCTACTTAAGTTTTTCAATCTTGTAATTGTCCACACTTTATTTTTTATCATATACTCAAAATCTACAGTTGGCCAACTACAACTTAAAACTTCTCTACTTCATCCAAGTATATACAATTTGAAATCCCACCATCTCTCACTTTCTGAATCAGTTCTTCTTGATCCATCCACATAACCTCTTCGACTTCTTCTTTCTGTAGTTTAAGTTTTGTAATATCCACTGTTTCTTCATACATATAAACCGTGCTGATCTCATGATTCTTAAATTCTCTTCCATAGAAGTTTCCATTCATGCTTCCTTCATGCATACATACTTTTTTAAGTTGTTCTGGTTCTGCTTTGATCCCTAGTTCTTCTTCTAGTTCTCTTAATGCGGTTTCTAATGGCTCATCACCTGCACTGATGTGTCCTGCGGATGAGATGTCGTAGCAGCCTGGGAAGGAGTCTTTTTCTTTGCTTCGTTTTTGTAACAACAAGTCATATCCTTTTTCTGTTTTTCTTCTGATCCAGATATGCACAGTTCCATGGATATCTCCATCTTCATGGACCAAAGATCTCTCTTTGATCTTTCCTGTTTTGTTTCCATTTTCATCTAAGATATCAAAAAATTCCAAGTCTTTTCCATCTACGACTGCTTGCACCAGATTTCCTTCTTCATATACCAATTTCAACGAAAAAAATGATCTTCTTTCTTGCATATAGCGTAAAAATAACCTGTCACCTTCCCACAGATCAAGGTCTAATATTTTTTCTTTGTCTACCCATTCTAGTACTCCTTCATCACATTCTTTGATCTCGCCTTTGAATTCTTCGATATGGTATAAACACATATATTCCCATGCTTCTTTTTCAGTTCCCATATCGGACAAAAATGTGACGATACCACAAAATCTATATGACAATGGAGTTAGTCCTGTTTCCTCCATAACTTCACGAAACATGCAGTCTTCCGGGCTTTCTCCATGTTCAAAATGACCACCGACTCCGATCCATTTATCTTTATTGATATCATGTTCTTTCTTGATGCGATGCAGCATCAGATATTTGTTATCTTTTTCTATATAGCATAATGTTGTCATTCCCATTTTTATTTCTCCTCCTTTCGTATATTGTAATTGTTTCAAAGAAAAGATACAATATTTTCATATGTGTAAAATATATTACACAATATCGACTATGTATAACAAATGCGAAATCTGGAGGTTTCTTATGAATATAAAATGTATTGCACTTGATCTTGACCGTACAACATTAAATGCAAGTGGACGGCTTTCTGACGGAAATTATAATGCTTTATGTCATGCAATTGAAAATGGTGTTCACATTGTGATCGCAAGTGGACGTTCTTTTGATACGCTGCCTAAAGATGTTCTTGCTGTGCCTGGAATTGAATATGCAATTACTTCTAATGGTGCTGCCATTTACCATATTCCTACAAGCACCTGTCTTCATGAATATAAGATGACACCTGCTTCCGTTGAATGTATAATTCAGATTGCTAAACAGCATGAGACTGCCCTTGAAGTTTTTATTGATGGCAAAGCTTATGCCCTGAAAGCTTATGTGGAAGATCCTGTTTCCTATGGTACAACTCCACAAGCAATTCCTTACATCCAATCTACAAGAATTCCTATTGATGATATTATTTCTTTTATTCGAGAACATATTGATCATATTGACAGTATGGATATTGTTGTCTCTGGCGAGCAGCAAAAGCAGCTCATTTGGAATGAACTTAAATATAATTGTGATGAGATCTATATTACTTCTTCTGTTTCGCAGCTGATTGAGATTTCTCATAAAGATGCCGGAAAACATTCCGGACTTCGTTTTATTCGGGAATATTTGAATCTAAAACCTGAAGAAACCGCTGCCTTTGGTGATGGTGATAATGACATTGATCTGTTAAAAGAAGCTGGTATCGGAATTGCCATGGAAAATGCTTCTTCAAAATGTAAGGATGCTGCGACCTTTATCACAAAACATCATGACAAGGACGGAGTTGCATATGGAATCACTGAATTTCTCAAAATATGACCAAAAAACATAAATTTATCATTTTTTAGACACAATTCTTTCACATTTACTGAGTATACTAAAACCATAGCAAGTAACAAACAAACTTACTTAGCTAAAACTTTTTTTCATACTTTTTCATAATACCGGAGACTCTCCTCGTCTCCGGTTTTCCTCATTTTATAAGCTTATATTTTTGCATAAAAAAAGAGGGAATCCCTCTTTTTTATCGATCTTCCATCTCAATATATTCTTTCTCATCTTGTACACTCTGATACGCAGGACGAATGATCTTATCCACATTTGTTAATTCTTCCAAACGATGGGCACTCCATCCAACGATTCTTGCCATCGCAAAGATCGGTGTGAACAATTCCAATGGGATATCTAACATACTATACACAAATCCACTGTAGAAATCGACATTTGCACTGACCCCTTTGTAGATTTTTCGTTCATCTGCGATTACTTTTGGTGCCAATGTTTCAATCATAGAATAGAGTTCGAAATCTTTTTCTCTTTCTTTTGCAAGGGCCAGTTTCTTTACAAAAGCTTTGAAAATCTGCGCTCTTGGATCTGAAATACTATATACTGCATGCCCCATTCCATAGATCAGTCCTTTTTGGTCAAATGCTTCTTTGTGCAGCAGTTTTCTTAAGTATTCTTCTACCTGACTTTCATCACTGATATCATCCACATTTTTTCTTAAATCCTGCATCATCTCAACAACTTTGATATTCGCTCCTCCATGTTTGGGACCTTTCAATGATGAAAGTGCAGCTGCGATCACTGAATATGTATCTGATCCTGAAGATGTCACGACATGGGTTGTAAATGTTGAGTTATTTCCTCCTCCATGTTCCATATGAAGAACGAGTGCAATATCTAACACTCTGGCTTCCAATTCTGTATAAGATTTGTCTGGACGCAGCATTCTTAAAATATTTTCTGCCATGGAACAGTTTGGATCTGGACGATGGATGTACAGGCTGTCATCATTGACGTAATGATTGTAACCATGATATCCATAAACTGCCATCATCGGCAAAACACTGATCAACATCAGACATTGTCTTAATACATTTTCCATAGAAATATCAGATGCTTTATCATCATACGATGCCAGTGTTAAAATGCTCTTTGTCAACGTGTTCATAATGTCTTTCGATGGTGCCTTTAAAATAACATCTCTTGTGAAATTCTTTGGAAGTGTCATACTCTGTGCCAAAATTTCTCTGAATTCTTTCAATTGTTTTTCATCCGGCAGTTTTCCAAATAGTAAAAGATAGGTGATTTCTTCAAATCCAAATTCGCCTCTCTTCATAAATCCATCGACTAATTCATATATATTATATCCTCTATAAAATAACTTTCCTTCACAAGGTACTTTCTCTCCATTGATCATCTCACTGGATTGAATACAGGATATATTCGTAAGACCTGCAAGAACGCCGACTCCATCGACATCTCTGAGTCCTCGTTTCACTCCCAGCTCTTTGTACAGATCTTTCTCTATCTCACAATTATCATGGCAGACTTTCGCCTGGCGTGTCAGAAAATCCTGCATCTGTGTTGTTGTTTCACTCATAGGTTACCTCCTTTGATCAAGGTCATTTTATAGTGTTTCTCCTATTTTATCTTTTTATTTGACTTTTGTCAAATATTGATTTTTGTTGATTATTGATTTTTATTCATAAAGTGGTATACTTTTAGTTAGAAAAACATCGAAAGAGAGGGATTTACATTGAATGATGTTTCTGCACTTTTTGAAATTTTTCCAATCTGTCAGAAATTTCTTTTAAACACGATCGACATACCTTCCATGGATCTTACCAAAACACAGATTCTTATCTTATTTGCACTGTCTGGAGGTCGTTCATTGAATATGTCACAGTTATCTTCTTATCTGGCATCATCTAAGGAACAGGCTACAAGAGCCGTTTCTCCACTTGTGAAGGATGAGTATGTCACACGTTTTAGAAGTGATGAAAACAGAAAAATGGTTTATGTAAAACTCACAGAGAAAGGAAACCGGCTGATCCTTCAGGAAAAAGCGCTTGTCAAAGAATACCTTTCCAAACGTTTTGAATCACTGTCAAAAGAAGATCAGGAATTATTTCATCAGTCATTATCTAATATTTTAACGATCTTAAAGAAAATGGAATAAATATTTTGGAGGTATTTTTATATGAAAGCAGACTTACATTGTCACACCGTTTTATCTGATGGTGCTATGCGTGTTGACCAGATCATTCCTTATGCGAAACGTATCGGCCTTGATTATATTGCAATCTCTGACCACGAATCAACACATTCCATTCCGGAAGCTGTAAAACTTGGGAAAGAACTTGGTGTTCATGCAGGTTCTTTCCATGATGGGATATACTGGAACTCCGATCGGTCAATTACATAACGAATTATTCCGTGCTGGCGGCCCTCATAAATTTCCATACCGCTATATGGATGCAAAAACGGTCACGGATCTTCTTCATTCCTGCGGAGGCGTTGTCGTGCTTGCACATCCTGGGCAGTATAAAGCTGACAATGTGATGGAGATGATGATCGAAGAACATATGCTTGATGGAATTGAATTAAATCATCCAAGAAATGATGAAAAAACAAGAGAGCATATTACATCTCTTTGTAAGGAACATGATCTTTTCATGACTGGTGGAACAGATTTTCATGGATTATACACCAAAACACCTTATCCTTTGGGAAGTTTCTTATGTCCTAAAGAAGGACTTCATCGATTGATCCTTGCAGGAGAGCAGGCGAACAAAGCTTTCTATGAAAAACATCCTAAATTCAAAAAATAATTTTTTTATAAGGAAGAATCATTCTTTGCAGGATTCTCAAACAGAAAAATCCCTAATGGTTTAGAAACCTGTCAGGGATTTTTGTTTTAATATTTTTATTTGATATTTTATTTATTTAAGATACTCTTCGCAACGCTTAATCCATTCGCAGATGCCTGCTGTAATCCTCTTGTTACAGATGCTCCATCACCGATTGCGCGAAGTCCTTTGATATTTGTCTCAAAGTCTTTGTTTGTTAAGATCTTATTTGAATAGAATTTAACTTCTACACCGTAAAGAAGTGTCTCATCACTTGCCATACCTGGTGTTACTTCATCTAATGCATAGATCATCTCTTCGATGTCTTTCATGATTCGATATGGGAATACAAGTGAAAGATCTCCTGGAACAGCATCTTTTAAAGTAGGTGTAATATTGTTTCGAACCAGACGTTCTTCGGTTGTTCTTCTTCCTCTCACAAAATCTCCAAATCTCTGTACTAAGATCTTGCCATCACAAAGCATGTTGCTTAACTGTGCGATATGTTTTCCATATTGAATCGGCTCTTTAAATGGTTTTGTAAAGTTCTTAGATACTAATAATGCAAAGTTTGTGTTGTTTGTCTTGTATTCGTCTGCTTTGTATGCATGACCATTTACCACTGCCAGACCATTTTCATAATATTCTGTTGCTACTTCCCCCGATGGATTGCTGCAGAATACGCGGACTTTATCATCGAATGTTGGCGTGTAATAAACAAGTTTTGCTTCATAAAGACTCTTATTTAATTCTTCCATGATCTCGTCTCGAACTTCTACACGGACTCCGACATCAACGGTTCCTACCTGTGTTTCAATGTCGTATTTTCTGCAGATTCCGCTTAGCCATTCAGATCCTTCTCGTCCTACGGCTGCTACGATCTCATCGGCTGTATATGTCTCACCTTTGTCTGTGACAACACCCTTTGCGACCCCATCTTCAATGATGATATCTTTGACCATGGTATCAAAGATCATATCAACACCTTCATTTAATAAATGTTCCTGAAGTCTTGAGTAAATCTTGTACCCTTCTTCTGTTCCCAAATGTCTGATCGGACATTCGATCAGCTTCAAGTTTGCCTGAATTGCTTTCTTACGGATGCTTGCAATCTCTTCCGCTTCATCAATTCCGTATACTTTCTCATCAGCTCCGAATTTTAAATAAATGTCATCGGATTCTTTTAATAATTCGATCGTTCTGTCATATCCTAATATCTCTGGAAGGTTCCCTCCTACATCTGGAGATAAAGATAATTTACCGTCAGAAAATGCTCCAGCTCCGGCAAATCCTGTTGTGATAGAGCATGGTTTACATCCAACACATACCTTTGTATTTCGTTTTGGACAGGCTCTTCTTTCGATCCTTCGTCCCTTTTCGATCATAAGAACTTTCATATCTGGCTTATTTCTCTTTAATTCATAAGCACAAAATATAGCAGAAGGTCCTGCTCCGATCATAATAACATCATACTGATCACTCATAGTCATTTCTCCTTTTCCATGATGATACGTTGCATACCACCATATTTTGACATTTGTCTTGCTTCCCTGTAACCCTCTTTGACAAAGTTTGTCCGGCTGTAGATATTATCCGGATGAACGGTTCCAAGGAAGTATTCATATATCGTGTCTTCTAATTGTTTCTCTGCCTCTTTGAAAAATCTTCTCTGAAGCCCCAAACCTCTTGCTTTACTTGTCACAACTGCGTAGTCCATATGTGCAACTTTGTGTATCTTATGATCGTCATAATTCAGATCATATCCAAGATTATGTTTTGACTCTCCCGGAAGATCGACAATAAAAAAGCCCAAGATCTCATTGTTACTTGATAAAGCCTTCAATGTAAATCCCCGGTCGCTTATGTGTTCTTCTATATATTGTCTGTTATCTGGCAGAAACCAATCGGAAACCTTCACAGTATCCACTGCTTCTTGCATCAATTGCATGATCGCATCGACATCTGCCTGCTCTGCTCTCTTGATCGTTATATGTTTCATATACTTCCTTACCTATTATTCTCTTAGTTACGTATTATTATAGCATGATTTTCACTTTTTTTGCAAAAATTATTTCAATAAGGTATACTGTTTTTATAGTTTTTAAGGACTTTTCCTTATACACATTATTTAGAAAAGGAATGTATATATGATCAATCGTTTATGTAAAAGATTAAATCAAAATATCGAAGTACGTCAGTCTTTAAGTTCCCTGCGTCAGGAGATCAAGGATTCTTCTAAAAGAGAACTTTTGTTGTCTTGGATCCATGATGGTGATCTGGACTTATCCGTATTTTTAGAAAATGAAGATGCAAAAACAAGAAAAAATGCTGCTCTTTTGATCGGTGATCTGGCACTTTCTTCTGAAAGCGATGCTGTATTTCATGCTTATCAGACAGAAGATACACGTTTTGTAAAAGAGGCTTATTTAACTGCTTTAAAATCTTTAAATGCGGCTCCTTATGTGGATGTTTTCCGAAAACGTTATGAAGAATTATCTCTTTATGAAGCTTCTGACGATGAGAAAAAGCATGTAGAACATGAACTTCATGCACTTTCTGAACTGATCAATACTATTGAACCATTTAAGAAGCATAGATTTTTAGGCGGTCGCCAGACATTTCATTGTATTTTCCGCACTAACCCATTACACCCGGAAATTACTGCTGCCTTGATGGAAGAATCTTCAGCTGCTTCTTCAAAAATGGGCGTGCGTGTAAAGACAAATCATCTGAATCGTTTATTACCGATCCGCACATACAATGAATTGTTATTTCAGATTCCAGGCATGGTTTCATGTAAACCTGATGCTGATGTTGCTGCATCCGTGATCGCTGGTTCGAATTTAATGGCATTATTAGAAAATACTCATGAAGGGGATTTTCCTTTTTATTTCCGAATCGGAGTGAAAAGCCGTATGTCACTTTCTGAACGTTCCAAATTTGCGAAGAAAGTTGCTTCGAAATTAGAAGAGCTGACAGCACATAAATTAAGAAATTCTACCTCTCATTATGAATTTGAGATCCGTATGATCGAAGGTAAATCTGGGGATTATTATTTATTAGTAAAATTAAATACAATCGTTGATCGTCGTTTTAGTTACCGCGAGGAGTTCATTCCAACAAGTATCAAACCAGTCAATGCTGCTTTACTTGTGGAACTTGCCAAAGATTACATGATCCCGGATGCGCAGATTCTTGATCCTTTCTGTGGGGTTGGTACGATGCTGATCGAGCGTCAGAAGGTTGTAAAAGGGAATACTTCTTATGGTATCGATCATTCTCCAGAAGCCATTGAGAAAGCGATCTATAACACAAATCTTGCAGACCAGATCGTTCATTATATCAATAAGGATTGTTTTACATTTACCCATGACTATCCTTTTGATGAAATCTTTACGGAGATGCCTTATGCGACTGGCCAGAAGACAGAAGCGGAGATTCGTGAGGTTTATGAGAAGTTCTTTCCATTTGCCAAAAGAGTTCTTGGACCTGAAGGAACAATCATTATGTATACAAGAAACCGTGAATATGTAAAACAGTTCGCTGTAAAATCCAATTTTAGAATTCTGAAAGAAATCAAGATCACACAGCGGCCGGAAAGTTATCTTATGATCTTAAAATAGGTTTTTTTAGGAAATTTATAATACAAGAACCATTCTGTAACATCATTTATACGGAATGGTTCTTCTTATTTTAGATCGTCTTATATTTATTTATGAAATTTTTGATTCTTCGTTTTCCCTCTTCCATATCTTTTGAAAATGCTAGTGCGTGTCCTGCTCCTGAAACAATATAGAGTTCTTTCTTTGCTACACAGGCTTCATAATTTTTGATCGTCATCCACATCGGAACGTAATCGTCTGCATCTCCATGGATAAACAACACTGGAATCTTGCTTCGTTTCATGATTTCTGGGATGCTGACTTCTTTCAATCCAAATCCTGCTACTACTTCACTGATCAAATCTACCATGTACATTAATGGAAATGGTGGAAGATGAAATCTTTCTTTGGCTACGTGTTTGATGATATCCCATGGAGAAGTGAATCCGCAGTCAGCAATAATTCCTTTTACATTGTCTGGAAGGTCCAGACCTGCTGCCATTAAGGTTGTAGCACACCCCATAGAAATTCCACATAGAAAAATATCTTTGTTCTTGGCTGCCAGATTCCGATTGGTATACAAAATCCATCGTTTGAGATCATGGCGTTCTTTCACTCCATAAGTAATATAGCGTCCTTCGCTTTTTCCGTGGCTTCTCTGCCATGGAAGAAGAATGCTGTATCCAAGATTCCATAGAAATCGGACTTCCGGTACGAATTCGATATCGTTTGTTGAATGGTAACCGTGCATGCAGATAATAGTTCCTTTGGCATTTTCTCTTGGGATGTAGACTGCCCGTAGTGTTAGTCCGTCTTTTGATCTGATTTCTTTTAATTCTTGTTCTTGGTGTTCTTTTAGCCATTCTTGTTCTTTTAAAACGTAATCAAGATATGGTTTCCATTTTTCTTTTTTACGGACATCTGGCTGTTTTTTTCTTCGACAGATCGCATAATCGAAGACAGTAAATGCAGATGCACTGACAATAGTTCCTGTGATCGCTGTTGCGGTTAATAGTTTTTGTTTGTTGTTCATATTTGAATCCTCATTTTACTGTTCACTGTTTTATTCTGTGATATCTAAGGTTGTTTCCCCTGTGATTTTGATTCCATGTTCTTTTAATAATCTAGCTGTGATTCCGTCCCCATTGATCAGCGTGCCTGTAAATGTTCCATCATAGACTTTGCCACAGCCACAAGATGGACTTTTTTCTTTTAGGATCGCTATGTGACAGTTATATAACTTTGCAATTTTTAGTGTCTCTTCGGCACCTTTTTGGTATTGTTTTGTAACATCTTTGCCATCTTTTGCGATAACTTTGTTTTGATGTATTTCTGCCGGAATTCTTGGTGTTGGCAGTCCTCCCATGATTTCTGGACAGACTGGAATTAGTTCATGGTCTTTTAGTAATTCTATGATTTTATCATTTTTGTTGTTTTTTCCGTTATATTTGCAGTCGATCCCTAATAAACAGGCACTAACTAATATTTTCATTATTTTCCTTTCTTCTACAGTGCTAATTCAAATCCATAGCAGCTTTTCTCGAATCCGTAATGTTCATAAAATCCGTGAGCTTGTACTCTTGGCAGTCCAGAGTCTAAAGTGATTGCTTTACATCCTCGTTCTTTTGCCAATTTCTTTACATGATCTAATAATTTTACACCATATCCTTTACCTCGGTCTTCTTCGTTTGTGATCAAACTTGATACATAGCAGGTAAGCCCTGACATCCAGAAGGTCTGAAAATAATCTCCATGGCAGAATCCATGAAAAGTTCCATCGTCTTCTATTGCAAAAAATGCAAAACTGTTTTCGTCTTGTAGTACTTTTTCGTAGACTTCTTTGGTTGTTTCATAGTCGTAGGTGTTGTAGTCCCAGAGTTTTTTGATGTATTCATAGGCTGTGTCGAAATCTTTGATTGTTGCATTTTTAATCTTCATGTTGGTGTCCTCCTTTGATGTCTGTTTTTTATTATTGTAGCATGTAAAATTTTTCTGGTAAATAAAAAGACAGGAAGCTGACCTTCTTTGGTCTGTTTCCTGTCTTTTTTTAATCTTATAATCTCTAATTAATCTCTAACCTTAATATGCACTTCACGAAGCTGCTGTTCTGTAATCTCGTTTGGTGCTCCGCACATCAGATCCTGTGCTGTTCCGCTCATTGGGAAAGCGATGATCTCTCGGATGTTTTCTTCGTTGCGAAGTAACATGATCATACGGTCTACTCCTGGTGCCATTCCTGCATGTGGTGGTGCACCGAACTGGAATGCATTGTATAATGCTCCAAATTTGTCTTTTAATGTTTCTTTGTCATATCCTGCGATATCGAATGCTTTTTCCATGATCTCCATGTCATGGTTACGAACGGCTCCTGATGATAATTCTACTCCGTTACATACGATATCATACTGGTATGCTAAGATATCTAATGGATCTTTTTCATTTAATGCTTCTAATCCACCCTGTGGCATAGAGAATGGGTTATGTGTAAATCCTAATTTACCCGTTTCTTCATCGATTTCATACATTGGGAAATCATTGATGTAGCAGAAACGGTATGCGTCTTTTTCTAACAGGTCTAATCTGCTTCCTAATTCGTTACGGATCTGTCCTGCATAGATGCAAGCGGCTTTTTCTGGTGCTGCGATGAAGAAGATTGTATCTCCTTCCTGTAATCCAGCCATTTCAGCTAATTCCATCTTCATATCATCTGGAATAAATTTATCGATCGGTCCTTTGTATTTCAGTTCTTCTTTGACTTCTAAGTATCCAAGTCCACCCATACCAATTGATTGTGCGAATTTTAACAGTTTTTCATGCTGTCCTTTGGAAAGTTTTGCATGAACATTGATCGCACGTACTGTCTGTCCATGGAATGGTTTGAATGTACATCTCTGGAAGAAATCTGTCACATCGATGATTCTTAATGGGTTACGAAGGTCTGGTTTGTCACTACCAAACTGCAGCATTGCTTCTTTATAGCTGAAGATTGGATATGGCGCTTCTGTGATCACACTTCCTTCTGGTGCAAATTTCTTAAATGTCTCTGTTAATACTTCTTCTCCGATCTTGAAGACATCTTCCTGTGTTGCAAATGCCATCTCGAAGTCTAACTGATAGAATTCTCCTGGAGAACGGTCTGCACGAGCATCTTCATCTCTAAAGCATGGTGCGATCTGATAGTATTTGTCGATTCCAGATACCATCAGTAACTGTTTATACTGCTGTGGTGCCTGTGGTAATGCGTAAAATTTACCTTTGTATTTTCTTGAAGGTACTACGTAGTCACGAGCTCCTTCTGGTGATGATGCACAAAGGATCGGTGTCTGAACTTCTACGAATCCCATGTCTTCCATCTTTTCTCTTAAGAAACGGATGACTTTGGAACGGAATAAAATGTTATCTTTTACCTTTCTGTTTCTCATATCAAGGTAACGATATTTTAAACGAACATCTTCACGGATTTCTTTACTTGTTGCGATCTCGAATGGAAGATCTCTGTATACTTTTCCTAAGATATCAATCTTGTGTGCTTCTAATTCAATCGTTCCTGTAGGAATCTTAGGGTTAAATGTTTCTTCGTCTCTGTGCTGGATCACACCTTCTACAGATAAACATTCTTCTTTTCTTACATGGTCTAATAAACTTGTATCTCTTAATACGACCTGCATCACTCCATACATATCGCGTAAGTCGATAAATGATACTCCACCGTGGTCACGGATATTCTCTACCCATCCGGCGATCTTTAATTGTGCTCCGATGTCACCTTCAGAAATCTGGTCCATGGTTCTGGTACGGTACATGTCTGACATTTTCTTTTCTCCTTTTTCTTGTATTCTCTATCTTGCGTTCAGGCGGTTTTCTTAGTTCCCTGTCACCTTAAAATCAGGTACAAAAAAAGCCCGTCCTGAAATTGTCACTTCAGGACGAACTGTATATCTCTAGTCCGCGGTACCACCTGATTTACTGTCTTGCAGTCTCTCTTGTGTGCCGGTTAACGCCCAGCTTACGTCGCACCTACTGACAGGGTTTGAATCTTGTTCTATTCATGTTCTGCGTTCAGATTGATGCTCGGGAGTGTTCTTCGCATAAATTCACTTTGCAGGATTCTCACTATCGCCTGCTCACTGGGAACGATAATTTATGGTACTTTTCTCCGTCTTTGCCTATTGAGTGATTATATTATATTGGGGCTTGTGTTGTCAATAGGCTTTCTATATGTATATTTAGATTTTTATTTTTATTTGATCAGTTCCTGATCATTAAATAACGCATTCACTGCCTGTTCGTAATTCTTTAGCGTCTGAACTTTACGGATCTTTTTTGCGTATTTTTCGTGGTTTGTAAACATGACCGCTGCATTGTTCCAGAATTCTTTCATCTTATAGAGAACATTTTTATCGCCGCTTAGGTAACCCTGATATGCTTCATAAAGTGTATCATGCATTTTCAGTAATTCTCTTTTGGTCAGTTTCTGTCCATATTTGATTTCTCGTACAAGGGCTGGATTTCTTAACAGACCTCTTCCGATCATCACTGCATCTACATCTGGAAACCTTGTTGTGATATTGTCGTAGTCTTCTTTTGTTACGATATCTCCATTGTAGCAGAGTGGATTCTCGCTGTGGTTTACTGCATATTCAAAGACATCAAGGTGTGGTTTTCCTTTATAGAATTCCTGCTGTAGTCTTGGATGGATCGTTAGTTCATAGACTGGATGGCGGTTGTAGATGCTTAAGATTTCTTCGAATTCTTCTGTGTCTCTTAATCCGATTCTTGTTTTAATTGAGATCTTCATATCTAATGCTTCGAAGATCTCTGTAAGGAAATCATCTAATACTTCTGGTTCTCGCAGGAATCCTGAGCCTTTTTGTTTGGCTACAACGGTTCTTGACGGGCAGCCAAGATTTAAATTGACTTCATCGTATCCCAGTTCTTTTAATTCTTTTGCTGTTCTGATAAAATCTTCAGAACTTTTCGTTAAAATCTGTGGTACGATATGTAATCCTTCATTATGTTCCGGCAATACATCCTGAAATTCTCTTGTTTTGAATGTTCTTTTTCCATTTGGCATGATAAATGGTGTGTAGTATTTATCGATTTCTCCAAATAGTTGTTCGTAAATGTTTCGGTATAAGTAAATCGTGATACTTTCCATTGGGGCATAATAAAATTTCATAATAACGATCAGTTTCCTCCATTTAAATTATACTTCTTGACACTCATACCATTATATATGATTTACGAACCGAGGGCAAAATATATTACAAATACTGAAATCGCCAATCCAGACTTTATTTTTTCAACAATTGATGTTATATTAGTAAACAACGAGTGAAAATTTGAGAAACATTGATACAATTTATCAGCGAGGTATGAATAATGAAAGAAATGAAACCGATCAAAGAAGGTAAAGTTCGTGAGATTTATGACAATGGTGACAGCCTGATCATGGTTGCAACTGACCGTATCAGCTGCTTTGATGTCATCTTAAAGAATGATGTCACAAAGAAAGGAACTGTTTTAACACAGATGTCCAAATTCTGGTTTGACCTTACAAAAGACATCGTTCCTAACCATATGATCTCTGTTGATGTCAAAGATATGCCTGAATTCTTCCAACAGGAAAAATATGATGGAAACAGCATGATGTGTAAGAAACTTACTATGCTTCCAATCGAATGTATCGTTCGTGGATATATCACAGGAAGCGGTTGGGCAAGCTATCAGGAGAATGGTACAGTCTGCGGAATCAAACTTCCTGAAGGATTAAAAGAATCTGATAAACTTCCTGAACCAATCTACACACCATCTACAAAAGCAGAAATCGGTGATCATGATGAGAACATTTCTTTTGAAAGAAGTATTGAAGTTCTTGAGAAAGAATTCCCAGGTAAAGGACAGGAATACGCTGAACAGTTACGCGATAAGACAATCGCACTTTATAAGAAATGTGCTGATTATGCATTAGAACACGGAATCATCATCGCAGATACGAAATTTGAATTTGGTCTTGATGAAGACGGTAACATTGTCATCGGAGATGAAATGTTAACACCAGACAGCTCTCGTTTCTGGCCAGCAGACGAATACGAACCAGGTCATGGACAGCCATCCTTCGACAAACAGTTCGCCCGCGACTGGTTAAAGAGCAACGAACATGACTGGAAACTGCCTCAGGACATTGTTGATAAGACAATCGATAAATATTTCCAGGCTTATGAGATGCTTACTGGGAAAGATTTATAGGCATTCATTGTATGTGACAGAAATAAAAGAAAAACCAATATTTAAAAGAATCAAGGTGGCAACTCCGCATTTTTGCCACCTTGATTCTTTTAAATATTGGTTTTTCTTTTATTTCTGTCACATACACCTGAAGTCTATTCAAATCACTACAAAATATGTGTGTTTTACTCTATTGACGATAATATTATCTGTCTGCCACTGTTAAAATTAAAAACGATAATGTTTAATATACACACCTACATAAATTTTTCAATCTTGTAATTGTCCTCACTTTAGACTTCTGGTATATGATAAAAACTAAATAAGCAACCGAAAGCGCAGCATTGGAATTTTGCCATATTTTGAACAAATTCGCAGCCCAATTGGACGAATGTCTGAGCGTCAAAGACTACTGGGTTCAGTAACTTTCAACGCGAGTTTTCGTAGGAAATTGGGCGGATCAGCGATTTGTTCAAAATGTGAGCAAAATTCCACCGCTGCGCTTTCGGTTGCTTATTTAGTTTTTATCATATACTCAAAATCTACAGTTGGCCAACTACAAATTTAAAATTAAAATTTATCTTAAAATTTCTCGTCCAGTAAACACCACAATAGACCGAGGTTTCATCACATATTCACGATCAATGCGAATCTCTTCTCCTTCTTGATAGAAGTACTTTCCTTTCTCATCTCCATAAGTATCCACACTTAAGTACCATGCTCCATGATTTGTAAGGTTTGGAAGTGTGATCTTTACTTCTTCCCAATAAGCATTGACTGCTACATATACAAGATCGTCTTTTCCTTTTTTGCGGTCATATCCTGCAAAGCTTACTGCCAGTGTTTTTGCATTTTGTGGTACTTCCATACGTTCTGCATTAACATCGTGTGCATGCATTGCTTCCATTCCGCAAACTGCATTGTCCAGTTTCTTGCGGATAACTGGGTGTTTTTTTCGGTAATCGATCATAAATTTAAAGAATTCAAATAAATCTTTATTCTTCTCTAATAAGTTCCAATCAATCCATGAGATTTCATTATCCTGACAGTAGCTGTTATTATTTCCAAACTTCGTATTTCCGAATTCATCGCCTGAGAAGAACATTGGCGTTCCACGGCTGCACATTAAGATAGCACAAGCATTTCTGATCATGCGGTAACGTAATTTGAGTACTTCCGGATCTTTTGTATCTCCTTCCATACCACAATTCCAGCTTCGATTGTCATTTGCCCCATCGGTATTGTTCCAACCATTTGCCTCATTATGTTTATTATTGTAAGAATAGAGATCATACATTGTAAATCCATCGTGACATGTGAGGAAGTTGATACAGGAATTGTATCCAGCGTAATTACTGTTTCCATCAGAGTAATATCCGCCATACAAGTCACCTGAACCACAAATTCTCCATGCAGCACTGTTAGCTTCCCAGAAATCACCTTTTAGATAGCCTCGCATCGTATCACGGTACTGTCCGTTCCATTCTGCCCATCGTTTGCTGGCTGGAAAGTTTCCTACTTGATATAATCCACCTGCATCCCATGCTTCTGCGATCAGTTTTACATTCCTTAGAAGTGGATCATAGGCCAGACTTTTTAGTAATGGTGGATTATTCATTGGCATTCCATCTTCATCTCGTCCAAGAATGCTTGCAAGATCAAATCGGAATCCATCTACACGATAATGAACCGTCCAATGTCTTAAACATTCAAGGATCATCTGCTGTACTACTGGATGGTTGCAATTTAGAGAATTCCCACATCCACTAAAATTATAATAATTACCTTCTGGAGTTAATAAATAGTAGATATTGTTGTCAAATCCCTTAAAACTGAAGAATGGTCCATTTTCATTTCCTTCCGCAGTGTGATTAAATACAACATCCAGAATAACTTCGATTCCATTTTCATGAAGTTCACGGATCAATTCTTTTAATTCCTGTCCTTCATTATTGACTTCCTCAGCAGCTGTATAACTGGCATTTGGTGAAAAAAATCCAACCGTATTATATCCCCAATATTCAACAAGTTGTTTCCCATCCACTTCTCTTGCGTTGATCATCTCGTCAAATTCAAAGATCGGCATCAATTCTACCGCATTGATCCCTAATTCTTTTAAATATGGGATCTTTTCTTTTAATCCTGCAAAAGTTCCTGGATGTTTGACTCCTGAGGATGAATGATTTGTAAATCCTCTGACATGTAACTCATAAATGATCAGATCACTCATCTCTCTGGTTGACTGTGGCTGTACACCCCAGTCAAAACTATCTCTTACCACTCTTGCATGATACGTTCTGGTTCTTTTATGTCCCCAGACTTCCTGTCCTGCAACCGCCTGAGCATATGGATCTAACAAAACTTTTGTTTTATCAAATAGTAATCCTTTTTGTTCATCATATGGTCCATCCACACGATAAGCATATTCAAAATCTTCGGATTTCAGATCATAAACGATCATAGAATAGACATCTCCGATCTTATATGATTCTGGAAATGGAATGATTGCATATGGTTCTTCTTCTCCTGGATGAAATAATAGCAGATCACATGATGTTCCATTGCTCGTATGCACTGTAAAATTCACTCCACATGAAAATTCTGATGCTCCGTTTAGATCAAAAAATCCTGGCCTTACTTTAAAACCATTGATTTCCATCATTGGCTTTACCATTCTGACATCGTCTGTAATATAATCATTCAAAATATATTGTTTCAAAACTATCACCCGTTCTATCTTGTTTCATCATCTTTCTTATTTCTATTCTCTTAGTTTCCTAGATCGTCTGTTTACTTAAGGCCGATACAAAAGTAACTCTCTGATCGATCCAGCTGCCTGTGATCGAAACCATTTTCCCCATCGTAAATGCAGCAACGATCGTTCCAATACCTAATCCATCTAAATATCCAAGCATCAGACCTGTTAAAAGCCCGGTTGTTGCAAGACATAGAACATCAAATGTAATCTTGACTCTTGCATATGGTTTCTTAATGATCGATGACAGTTCTCTTGGAAATAAATCCGTTGGAATGATCGGAAGCTGGCATCTGTTCTCTAAAGCAATTCCTATACTTAATAAGAAATAACTGATCAGAAAATATGCAATCCTGCACGGAATCGTCTGTGGCAGGATCCCGATCCATAATTCATTGACATCTAATAATTCACTAAACGCAAATCCTGCAACGAAGCTGAATAAATAAGATGGTACAAATTTTCTTCTTAAGATCATCAGACTTAACACTAATGCTCCCTGAAATATATATGTCCATGTACCTAGTGATAAACTTTTAAATACCTCTGAAAATGCATAAGGTACACTTGAGATTGCCGAAATTCCAGAACCTGAATACAGCATCAGTACTACACTAAAACTATTGATCACGATTGCTGCCATCAATGCGAGTTCTCCTCTTAGTATTGGTTTTTCATTCTCCATTTTTCATCCTCCAAGTCTACACGTAGTTATGCATATAAGTTTAGTCCTTATTTACATATTTTACAAGTTACATTTTTTTCATAAATCTATAGAAAATATCTATTAATTCTCTGTCAAGATTAGATTCTGTACTTTTTTCTGTAAATATGATATGATTGCACTTGTGTCTGTTCATGTTCCATGTCACCTTAAGGTAACATGGATCTTAATGAGTAAATATCTATTATATAAGGACAGATACAAATTAATAAAAGAAATTTGAAAGAGGTTTGATTTATGTTAGAGCTTATACAATCAGTTAACAGTGCCGTGAACAACTTTATCTGGGGTGTTCCAGCCATGATCTGCATCATTGGTGTCGGATTACTGTTAACGATCAAAACAAAATTTTTACAGATCCGTAAATTTCCTTATGCAATGAAGGAAACGCTTGGTCGTGTCTTTAAGAAGCAAGATGCATCCGACGGATCTATGACTCCATTTCAGGCAGTCTGTACTGCACTCGCTTCCACAGTCGGAACTGGAAATATTGCCGGAGTTGCCGGTGCGATCGCAATCGGTGGTCCTGGTGCTGTTTTCTGGATGTGGATTTCTGCTATTCTTGGAATGTGTACGAAATTTTCCGAAGTAACACTTGCAGTTCACTTCAGAGAACGTAACCAAGAAGGGGATTATGTTGGTGGTCCTATGTACTATATCAAGAATGGTCTTAGCAAAAACTGGCATTTTCTTGCTGTACTATTCTCTGCTTTCGGAGTTTTAACAGTATTCGGAACTGGAAATGCTACTCAGGTAAATACGATCACAACAGCAATCAATTCTGCTTTGTTGAATTTCCACGTGATCAGTCAGTCTTCTGTTGGAACTACGAATCTGATCATTGGTATCATTGTTGCAATTCTTGTGGCATTGATCTTACTTGGCGGAATCAAAAGAATCGGACAGGTAGCTGAAAGATTAGTACCTTTTATGGCATTTATTTATATCTTCTTTGCCTTAGGTGTTGTTGTTTTAAATATCGATCAGCTTCCTGCTGTTTTTGGTTCTATCATTAACGGAGCTTTCCATCCTGCTTCTGTGACTGGTGGTATTGTTGGAAGTTTCTTTATGAGTATGAAAAAAGGTGTCGCACGAGGCATCTTCTCAAATGAAGCCGGACTTGGTACAGGTTCGATCGCTCATGCCTGTGCTGATACGAAAGAGCCTGTAAAGCAGGGACTTCTTGGTATCTTTGAAGTATTTACTGATACGATCTTAATCTGTACATTGACAGCTTTGGTCATCCTCTGCAGTGGAATTCCAATTGGATTTGGTGCGGATGCTGGTGCTGAACTTACGATCAGTGGATTTACTTCTACTTATGGTAACTGGATCTCCATCTTTACTGCAGTTGCGTTATGTTGTTTTGCATTTTCAACCATTATCGGATGGGGATTATATGGAGCTCGTTGTATTGAGTTTCTATTCTCTTCTAAGGTTATTAAACCTTTTATGTTAGTATATTCGTTAGTTGCGATCCTTGGTGCTACTGTAGACCTTGGAATGCTTTGGAGTATCGCAGAAACATTCAACGGTCTGATGGCGATTCCGAACTTGATCGCTTTGTTCCTTCTATCTGGAACTGTAGTAAAATTGGTAAAAGACTATTTTCATGAGAAATAGTTGCACACTCTTGCTTTTCCACTTCGTTTTGCCTGGTAAAGTGCCTGATCGGCGCGTTTATAGAGATCCATGTAGCAGTCCCCGTCTTGTGGGGCTGTGCTGATCCCGATACTGATGGAGATATTATTTCCTTTCAATTCGTCGATCCTGTATGCTTGTGTTTTAGCCAGCAATTCTCCTGCTTTCTTCATTGCTATATCCTTTGTCTGGATATTCTTCATAATGACTCCGAATTCATCCCCACCGATCCTTCCTAATATATCTCCTTCACGGAAAGTGCCTTTTAGAAGTTTCCCGAATTTCTGTAACACGATATCCCCGACTGCATGTCCATAGATATCGTTGATCTGCTTAAAACAGTCCACATCCAAAATCAAAAATGCATGGGACTTATTCTCATCTTCTGATAAAAGTTCATCCGTTAACTGCTCAGTCGTTTCTTTGTTATATAATCCTGTCAATGCGTCAGTTTGTGCATATTTCAGTAATTCTTTGTTCCTTGTATGATTCTCATAAACAATATACAGGATCAATAAGGTCACCAAAACAATAAATACGATCATAAAGCTTATTTCGTAGTGTTCAATGAAGTTATATGACTGTTGTGCTGCCTGTTCTGGTAATGCATAACAGAGTATCCAACCATTGACCCCCATTGGCATATATGCAAAGTAATGTCTTCTTGTCCCTTCTTTCTTGCTGTCTGCCGTTACAAGATTTTCTTTTCCTTCTTTAAAATCCTGTTTGATCTTCTTCACTGTTACTTTGTCTTTGATGATCCATTTGCAACAATATTTATAGAAATTATCTCTATAATCAAGATTCCAGTAAGATGTATCTCCTTCAAATGCAATGATTTCTCCGTTTTGCGCAATGATCATACTGCATCCTTGTCCATTAAAAAGATCTTCAAACAGCATGCGACTTAGAGCTGTTACGTCATAAGAACCTCCAAGAGCTCCGATCACTTTGTGTTTGCTGTTATATATCGGAACTCCTAACACAACTCTTGTTGATCCAGAAATACTACTATCTAATGGATCACTTAATGTTCTTTTTCCACTGATCACTTCTTTAAAATATCTTCGATGCGATAAATTCTTTATCAATCCATTGTCATAATGAGCATCCCCATTTGGCTTGATCAATGCAGTCCCACCAAAATCTGTATGTTTTGTGATCGACTTGATCAAATCCATATTCTTCTTTGCTAACAGATGGTCTGTCTTGCCAATCTCTTCTGCTAATGCATTTAAGTAATCATATTGAATATCTAATATTGTTCTTAAATGCTCACTCTGTCTGACCACGTTGTTCCTCATCGTGTTTTTTGATCTTTGTTCAACAGAACGTTTTATGCAAAAGAAGAAAACAAAAAGTCCTACGATGACTGCCGCTAAGAATATACTGATCACAGCCGCATATTTTTTAATCTGTGTCTGATTCTTCTTCATAACTTTGATTCTCCTTGATTCTATATCTGGATATATTTTTGTTCTATTTAACTATACCAAAATTTGCTATATCCGTCTATTTAATCCTGTGAAAATCTTTTCTATATTAGAATAAAAAAAGAGAAAACTTTCGTTTTCCCTTTTTTCACAATGTTTTATTATTCTTAAGCGTTTTCAAACTGGCTATTATAAAGATCCGCATAGAATCCACCCTTAGCCAGCAGTTCTTCATGATTTCCCTGTTCTACAATGTCTCCGTGATTCATAACCAAGATCACATCGGCATCTTTGATCGTTGATAAGCGATGGGCGATCACAAAACTTGTTCTTCCCTGCATCAGATTATCCATTGCCATCTGAATTCGTTCTTCTGTTCTTGTATCGACCGAACTTGTTGCTTCATCAAGGATCAAAATCTTTGGATCTGCTAAGATTGCTCTTGCGATCGTTAATAACTGTTTCTGTCCTTGGGAGATATTATTGCTTTCTTCGTTGATCTCCATATCATATCCACCTGGCTGTGTTTCAATGAAATGATGTGCGTATGCAGCTCTTGCTGCTCCTTGGATTTCTTCTTCGCTTGCATCTAATTTACCATAGCGGATATTGTCACGGATACTTGCATTGTAAAGCCATGTATCCTGAAGCACCATACCAAACATTTCTCTTAGGTCACTTCTCTTGAATTCTCTGATATCATGGCCATCTACTTTAATGCAGCCTCCATTCACATCATAGAAACGCATCAGAAGTTTGATCAACGTTGTCTTTCCAGCTCCAGTTGGTCCTACGATCGCAACTTTTTGTCCTTCTTTGACATCGACGGAGAAGTCATTGATGATCGTTTGATCTTTGTTGTATCCGAAGTTTACATGTTCAAATGTTACATTTCCAGCAAGTGTATCAACAGGTACTGCGTCTTTTTCAACTTCGATCTCCTCCTCTTCTTCCAGGAATTCAAAGACACGTTCTGCAGATGCTGCGGTCGTCTGCATCATGTTACCTACCTGTGCTAACTGTGTGATCGGTTGGCTGAAGTTTCTTACATACTGTAAGAATGACTGGATCTGACCTACCTCGATTGTCTTCTTGATTGCTAAATATCCACCTAATATTGTTACTGCTACATAACCTAAATTTCCAACAAACTGCATCAGCGGCATCATTGCTCCTGAGAAGAATTGTGATCTCCATGCAGAATTGTAAAGTTTTCCATTTACTTCTTTAAATTCTTCGATCACGCTTTCTTCTTTGTTAAATGCTTTGACAATGTTATGTCCACTATAGATTTCTTCTACCTGTCCATTTAACTCTCCAAGATGTTTCTGCTGTGCCTTGAAATATGGCTGAGATTTTGACATGATCAATCCGATCAATCCCATAGATAATGGAAGTGTCAATAAAACTGCGATCGTCATCGGAATACTGATACGGATCATCATAATAAATACACCGACGATCTGTGTCGTTGATGTGATGATCTGTGTCATACTCTGGTTTAAGCTCTGCCCTAATGTATCAACATCATTTGTAACTCTTGACAATACTTCACCATAGGTTCTGCTTTCAAAATATTTCATTGGCATACGATGAATCTTCTCTGAAATATCTTTTCTCATCTGGTAACTGACATTATTTGATACATGTGTCATGATCAGTCCCTGAATAAATGAGAAAATCGCACTTGCTACATATAAGCTTAACAACATCAATAAAATATGTTTAACTTTATCAAAATCAATTCCACTTCCACCAGATACTTTGCGAACCAGTCCTTTGAAGATCTCAGTTGTTGCATCTCCTAAGATCGTTGGTCCAACAATGTTAAACACGGTACTTGCAATAGCAAAAATGATTACCATAACGATCGGAACATAGAAACGTCTCATATATTTGATCAGTTTGACCATTGTTCCTTTTAAATCTTTGACTTTCTCGCCTGGTGCCATTCCTCTGCCTGGTCCACCCATCGGACCTCTTCTTCGATTATTACTCATGGTCAGACACCTCCCTTGCTTTCTTAAGGTCATCTTCTGATAATTGCGATTTGGCAATCTGCTGATAAACCGGACAAGTATTTAATAACTCTTCATGAGTTCCTTTTCCTACGATATTTCCTTCATCTAAGACGATGATCTGGTCTGCATGAAGGATCGTACTGATCCTCTGTGCTACGATCAGTGTTGTACTTCCATTCGTTTCTTTCTGAAGTTCAGAACGAAGTTTCACATCTGTCTTATAATCGAGTGCTGAGAAACTGTCATCAAAAATATAGATTTCAGGATCTTTTGCAATAGCTCTTGCAATTGATAATCTCTGTTTCTGTCCACCAGATACGTTGGAACCGCCCTGTGCGATCGGTGAATCATACTTTTCCTCTTTCTCCTCAATGAAATCTGTTGCCTGTGCGATTCTTGCTGCACGTTTCACTTCATCGATCGTTGCATCTTCTTTTCCATATTTTAAGTTGGATTCGATCGTTCCTGAGAACAATACTCCTTTCTGTGGTACGTATCCGATCTTTTCACATAAATCATGCTGTTTTACATCACGGATATCCACCCCATCAACCAAAATACTTCCACGGCTGACATCAAAGAATCTAGGAATCAGGTTGATCAATGTTGATTTACCACTACCTGTACTTCCAATAAATGCGGTTGTTTTACCAGCTGGTGCTGTAAAGCTGATATTATGAAGCACTGCTTCATCTGCATCAGGATAGCAGAAATATACATTTTTAAATTCAACTTCACCTTTTTTCTCTGGTAAAAATTCTTTTGGTTCTTCTGGATCTTTGATCATGACTTCCATATCTAAGATCTCATTGACACGTTCTGCTGCAACCTGTGCACGAGGCATCATAATAGATACCATGGAGATAAATAAGAATGCCATAATGATCTGCATTGCATACTGGATAAATGCCATCAGATCTCCAACCTGCATCTTTCCTGCATCAATATTGGATGCTCCAACATATACGATCAGAACAGTTAAACCATTCATGATCAGCATCATTGTTGGCATCATAAATGTCATAGCTCTGTTTACAAATAAATTTGTCTTCATCAGATCCATATTGGCTTTATCAAAACGTTCTTCTTCATGTTTTTCTGTACTGAATGCACGGATTACGGAAAGTCCAGTAAGAATTTCCCTTGTTACTAAGTTTAATCGGTCGATCAGTTTCTGTAAGATCTTAAATTTTGGCATCGCTACCTTAAATAATACAAAGATCACTAACATGATCGCGATCACACCGATAGCGATCGTCCATGTCATCTTCGCATTGGTTGTTAATACTTTGAAAATACCTCCGATTCCCATTAATGGTGCGTATACGACGATACGGAATAGCATCGTCATAAACATCTGAATCTGCTGGATATCATTCGTACTTCTTGTGATCAATGAGGCTGTTGAGAATTTATCAAACTCAGAGTTTGTAAACGACATAACTTTCTCAAATACTTTCTCTCTCAGAATACGACTTAATTTCGCAGCTAAACGTGCTGACAATAAAGTAACACTCACTGCTGCTGCCATGATCAAGAACGCAAGCCCGATCATCTTTGCTCCTGTCACTAACAGATAATGTGTCTGCATCTGGTCAATATCAAGTCCGATTGCTTTGTATTCTGAAGTCACAAAAGAAATCGCTGCCTGACTGATGATCGTATCTGGCATGTCTTTTGTATCCATGTTCTTCATCTGCGCCATCATTTTTTTCTGGCTCTTGCTTAAAGAAGCTGCTGCCTGAGGATTGGCCTGAATCTGTTTTGCCATCTGCGCTGACAACTTAAGCATTGCCTTTGACATACTCGTATCAAGATGTTCTCTGTCTTTTTTGGAGATATATCTTCTGACATATAAACGTCCGTCTTTATAATCTTTATATTTTGAATCTTTTACCTGATCTTTTGTATAAAGTTTATAAGCATCTTCCATATCATCTGCATCATCTTGTTTCATAAGAGATTTCAATGCCAGAAATGTTTCTTCTCTCATTACATCAGGAACTGCGTCTTCAATACCCTTTTGCTGAATACCTACATTGACGATATTGGATGTAAATGTTGGTAATGTCAGGTCACAACTCGCCTGTAGGATCAGCAATAACACGATCGCAATGACAGGTACATATGCTTTTTTCAAATATCGAAATAATTTAAGCATCTGATTTTTCCTTTCTTTCTTTTTTTAGTATCTCTGTCTGTTCATCCAGACAATCACAAAATTTATTTAACAGTCTCTTGAGTTCTTCCTGCTCCTCTTTTGTAAAATACTCTTGAAGTTTTTCTTGTATCATGACAAATTTTTTATGACCGTCTTCACAGATACTTCTTCCCTTCTCAGTAAAATAAATTCTGCTTTTTCTTGAATCTTTTTCGTCTTGTTTTTTCTCTATATATCCATTCTTTTCCATTCGTCCAATCATTACGTTTAGCGTAGACGGCTTGACCTGCATCTTCTCGGCTAACTCTTTTTGTGTACAGCCTTCGCATTTTTTTAAATGAATGATCAGAGGCATCTGTCTCGGATGTATATTTTCTTCTTTCAAAAGCTCAAATCCATAAATCGCACTCTTATGATTCACTTTGCCGATCAAACTGTAAATTCCTTCACACTTCTTCATGTATGCTCCTTTCTTTACTTTGAGTATTTTAATTAGATAACTAATCATTAGACGACTAATTGAAATTCTAACATCATGTATACAAAATGTCAATAATTTCTGTATTTTTATCTCATATGGGATTTTATCAAAATTTTCTAAAATAAAAGAACCCTTCAGCTATCACATAAGCCAAAAGGTTCTTCCTTGTTTCATTTACATATTCGACTATTTCTTTTAACGAATTAAGCGTTTTTTCCGCAGCATTTTTTGTATTTTTTACCGCTTCCGCATGGGCATGGATCGTTTCTTCCGATCTTCTTTCCTTTTACAACTGTTGTTGAATTTCTGGATTCTTTGTATAACTCTTTTCTTCTTTCTTCTGTAAGAATGTCATCCCATTCTTTTAAGTTGTAAAGCCATTCTGCACGACATCCAACCATGTTGTAATATAATTTCTCGAAGTCGATGTCTAAGCTTACCTGTGTATTTTCATCCATCTCTTCGATTGGGTTTGCTTCTTTTAAGCTGTCGTTGATCCCATCTAAGAATCCTACAAACATCTGTAATTCTGTCTCGTATTTGTCTGCTAATTCTTTCACTGTTCCAGATACAACTGTATCTTTGTCAGCTAATAATTGTTCGTAGATTCCTTTTTCAATGTTGAAGTAATTTAACCAGAACTGCTGTCCTTCTGCTGTTCTATCGTCAAATTTATATGCGTAATCACGCCATTCCTGTAATAAAGCCATGTTCATTCCATCCTTTTCTTTTAAAAATGTTATTTTCCTTTGATACTATAACAAATCTCTGGCTCTTTTTCAACAATCGACAGCAATTTTACATAAAAATCCCCCATTCCACGGCTTCGCAGAGTGGGGGAATACTTAAGGGGAGGATAAGTATTTCTCTATCCAGTTCTTTTATTAACTGGATATTCTTATTATGTCCTCTCTTTTGCTTCTTATTCATTTTCTTTTATAAAATATTTTACTCTTTCAAAACACAATAATCTATGCTAGGATACCTCATAGGTATACATATTTACGAAAGGATGTTATGATGAAAAAACAAAAGCGTATGAAGCAGATCACAGCGATCCTGCTGATCGTGATATTGCTTGCCATCATCGGATCTACTATCTATTTTGCAGTGAGCGGAAGCCAGTTATTCTGGATGTCACTGTTTTTGATGTTTTTCTTTCCGATCTTTTTATGGGCAATGTCATTTTTGTATAAATGGAGTAAAAATAAGAACGAGCACTGATGTTTCATTTTCAGTGCTCATTTTCATTTTACTTTCTGATTTTTTCCAAATATTCTTTGATATTTTTCTCATATCCATTTTCCGTTGGTTCATAAAACGTTGTTCCAAGAAGCTCATCTGGAAGATACTGTTGTTTTACATAATGATCTGGATAATCATGCGCATATTTATATCCGATTCCATGTCCTAGTTTCGCTGCGCCTTTGTAATGAGCATCTCTTAAATGATTAGGAACTGCTCCGATCTTATGATTTCTGACAGATTCTAATGCCTGATCAACTGCCATATATGCTGCATTGCTCTTTGGTGCACTGGCTACATAAGTGACTGCCTGTGCCAGTATGATCCTTGCTTCTGGCATTCCGATCCGTTCCACTGCCTGTGACGCTGCAACTGCTACCTGTAATGCCTGCGGATCAGCATTTCCAACATCTTCGGATGCACAGATCATGATTCTTCTTGCAATAAATGTAACACTTTCTCCGGCATCAATCATTCTTGCCAGATAATAAATAGCTGCATCTGGATCTGATCCTCGCATACTTTTGATAAATGCAGAAATCACATCATAGTGATTATCCCCGTCTTTGTCGTATTTTGTTACTCTTCTTTGGATACATTCCTGTGCTACATCGATATCGATATGAATCTTTCCATCTTCAGCAGGTTCTGTTGTTAATATTCCAAGTTCGATCGCATTTAAAGCACTTCTTGCATCTCCTTCTGCCATATCTGAGAGAAAATCCAGTGCATCATCGGTAATCGTTGCTCCATAGATCCCCATTCCTTTTTCGTCATCTGTAATAGCTCTTACGATCAATTTCTTAATATCTTCTTTATCTAATGAATGTAGTTCAAATACATTGGATCTTGAGATCAACGCCTGATTTACTTCAAAATACGGATTCTCTGTCGTTGCTCCGATCAAAATGATCGTTCCATCCTCTACAAATGGCAGCAGGTAATCTTGTTGTGCTTTATTGAATCTGTGGATCTCATCAATAAACAAGATCGTCTTCTTCTGATACATTCCAAGAGATTCTTTCGCATCTGCCACCGCTTCCTGCATATCTTTCTTCCCAGATGTTGTTGCATTCATCTGTACAAAATTTGCTTTGGTCGTATTGGCAATGACTTTTGCTAAGGTTGTCTTTCCTGTTCCTGGTGGACCATAGAAAATGATCGAGCTGATCTTATCCGCTTTGATCGCTCTATATAGTAATTTATCTTTTCCAATAATATGTTCCTGACCCACCACTTCATCGAGGGTTGCAGGTCTCATTCTCCCTGCTAATGGCGACTCTTTATCTTTATTTAATTCTCTTGCATATTCAAATAAATCCATAGTTTTCCTCCAGATTTTATCTTAGCACAGGGTATTGAGAAAATCTATGAATTATTCATACATTTTTTATAAATAAGACATGAATTTATCATATTCCTTTGCTATAATGAAAGAAGTTAATAACAAAGCACGGGTTAGGAGTTATCATGAAAAATACAGCAATTGAAAAACTTTCTTATACCGAAGTTACGAAAAATATCAGTCAAGCTGAATATAACCAGACACAGGAAGAATATATCCTGTCCAAATCTCCTGATAAATATATGATCAGTCTTCCGGTCAAGGTATTAATGTTTGAAGGAGCAAAGGACAGTTCCCCATTTACATATTATTTCTATATGGAGAATGATGAAGATCTCTATCTGATGCAGAGAAAGCGGAACGGATCTGTGGTAGATAAAACAAAGATCCCTTTGACCAAAGAACAAGGACAGAAGATTTTGGATGGTGATTATCAATTTTTATTAGACAGTGATGAACCATTACTTAATTCTCTTTATTTTCAGTTTACGGTAAATCAGCTGCATCCTTTGTATCGAAAAGAATGTACGAGAAAGATCTTTCATCAGAATCGTTTCTTAGATGAGATCGTGGATATTCATATCGTGAGAACACCTTTTGAAGAAGATCAGGATTTCTTCGCTACGCATGAGACGATACTTAAGGGTGGTAATAATAATGGATTACGACGAAATACCAGACAGTATCTGAATATGTCGAAGCCTATGAGTGAATTGTTGAATTATCAGAATTCGTTAATGTAAATATGGTGGAATGACGGAAATTATTGGTGGAATATTATAAAAAGAGATCATGTGTCTGCAGACGTGTTCGTACGGTTGCAGACACATGATCTCTTTTTATAATATTCAAATAATTTACGTGATTCAAACCATTACAGAGTGTGTATGTTAAACTGTACTGGATTTCAACTTTAGATGATTGTTATCGGAATTTTCTTTTTAACATCACAGATATTAATAATCCCCCATATCCATTACATTATCATATTGATCAATTTCTATTTCTAATAGTTTTGCTATCTTCTTTCCGGCTGTAGAACTATTCTTTAATTCTTTGATCAAAGATCTTGCTTCTTTTATATATCCATAAACGATACAACTACTTGCCAACATATAAAGGAATTCTTCGGAGCAGATGCGATTTTCTTCTTTGTATGCAAAAAGCTTGTCTATATCTTCTTTCATTCCCGTACTTTCGATGTTGTACAAACGCTCCTGTATACTGCGTGGAAATTCGTATAAATGTTGCTGTTTTGTGTTTTTGAAATTTTCTTTGTCAGACAGCATTCCTATACTCCATGGAGACATTTCTTGTTCCATTGCATATTCATCACGACTTCTTGCCTTTAATATCGGCAATTCCAATTCTATCATGAGATCACTGATCATATTCCACATTTCTGCATAAATGTCTGGAGTCCATGTTTTATTCACTCTGGTTTTTATATTTTCAATAATTACATCCAGCGTATCTCCACTCATGACTGAACTTATCGTATTAAATAATATTTCTGATGTTTCCTGCTCTGGCATACGAAATTGCTCTTGCAACATCACAAACAGAATATTGATTGCTTCTGCTCTGTTTGCAATATTATCTGTTAGTTCATTAATCTCCCATTCTGGAAATTCATTAAATGGAAGATCTTTTGCATAAATCTCTCTCTTTTCTATGATCTTGTGGATATCCATTCCATGCATCGCAACATATGCTGTTCCATCTGGTTCTTGGTATGTATTTAATAGATCATTCATTCTTCCTCGCCAGTAAACATATCGAAAGAATTCCCTTTTTCCTTGTTTCGGATCATACGTTTTTTTGTATATTTTGTATAATTCTTCTAATTCGATCACACAGTATAGCTGCATCAATCTTCCTACTCTGTCATCAAATGTTTCTATCTTTGTATAGATTTCGTCTTCTGTTTTCTGATCCAAAACATCTATATACTCTTTCAGATCAGAGGCAAGATGCACTTCTGCTATATCATCTTTAATTTCATATTCCCCAAATCCTAAAACAAATGCTTTGGCGCAAATATCAGCTTCATCATATGATATATCTATTATATTATTATTCGAGTGATCCATCCATTGTTTCAAACCATCATACTCATCTTGGTTCATAACATATAATACATATTCTGGATGTTCTCTTAATGTATCCGAAATACTGCTGATCCTTTCCATATGTGATTTTGATCTGTTTTTTGGAATCCTTAGATATTTACAATAATCACTGGATTGATCTTCGCTTAGATTTTCCTGTAATTCTTTTTGTGTTTTTGATGAAACACAAAGCTTGATCTTACCGTTTTTCTTTATATGATCTTCCCACTCTTCTGATCTGTTATCTAAATTGCCCTTTGTTTCTTCCAAATACATATCCTGCCATGCATTTTTCAACACATCTTCCAGGTCATTTTCTGTCATCTTACTTATTTCGTCAAAAAATCCGTTTAATATATCTATCTTATCCTGTTCGTTGAGTATTTTGATCTCATCTTTTTGTTTATGCTTTGGAAATACCATCTGACGGAACTGGCTTTCCACAAATTCTCTGTCAAAAGGAGAAACTTCTTCATTCATTTCCCAGTTCCAGACCCCTCCGCTGTCTTCCATGAAATTATCACCTTTATATTTTACCAGTTTGGGAGATCGTTCTTCATAATCCGGCTCATATTTTTCTATATTGATCTTGTGACGCCAATCATCTCCAAAATCATAGATGTAGCGGATCCATTTGTAATTTTTAAAGAAGAAATCAATATTCGTATCGAAATCATTGTAATGATTTCCCCACGGATCAAATCCTCCTTCATCATCTATCACAATGTCATCCGATGGTATATGAAATCCATGAAGATGAGCGTCGTCCCAGTCAAATAATATCTGTATGATCTTGTGCAATTCAAAAAAAGTGATCTGATCTGGTATGATAACTCTTCTCCATACCGGCGGATGTGTATCTTCTATTACAATTTTGCATGTGTAACCTGGCATTTCATAATTTCCCTTTGATTCTATCTATGAAGATATTTCTCTTTCGTTGCAAGTCCACCCCTGATGTGACGTTCAGATTTATTGATGTCTAGTACCTTTCTTGCTTGTCTGGCAAGTGTTTTGTTGATCATTTCTAACCGTTCTGTCACATCTTTATGTACTGTGCTTTTGCTGACGCCGAACTGCTTGGCTGTCTGGCGTACTGTAGCATTATGTTCAATGATGTAGATCGCACTTTCAATGACTCTTTCTTCCATGTATTTCTTCAATGGAAAAGCCCCCTGTAAATGTTGTTTTTACAGTGTATGCTTGGGGCAGGGTTGCTATGTCCTTAAAATCTAGAAATATACCAATTGTTCTTTTGGCGGTTCTGATTTTTCGATTCTGATCGCTGTTAAGATTGGCATTGTCTTATCATATGCTTCATTGTATTCTGAATGAATCTGTGCTGTTAATGTTACCCATTCGTTATTGAGAATTCTCTTTAATGTCTTGGATTTCGTCTGGTTTAATCTGCACAGATATCCAATAAATGTCATATCATCTTCACAACATGTCATTGCTTTACGTCCAGGAATGATCATTCCCGGTGGCATCTTTGGACTGCGCTGGACCTGAACACGCATTTCCACAGTCTTTCCTTCGTAAACCTCTGGTCGTTCCATCGCATCGATATACCAGATTCCATAATCTTCGTCTTCAACTTTGATCACATCTGCATTCACATCATATGGCAGCAGTTCATCCTGTGCCATCTCTTTTCCATCGGCACGTTCGAAACCTACCTGTGCTCTTGGATTGACTGCTTTGATGCTTCTTCGGAAACTTCCCATATTCGTATTGTCATCACAGCGGTTAAAAATGACAAGATCTGCCATCTTAAACATTTCCATAAACATAGATTTCATATTTTTCAAATACAAATCTGCTGTAGATGCATCAACTGTTACGATCACCTGATATAACTCAAGATCTGTCTCATCTACTACATCCATCAGATCGTCAATAGAGTACATTCCATTGTATTCGATCATGACACGGTCTGGATAATAATTTCTCTGACATCCTCTGACAAATTCTTTTGTGAAATCTTCCATATTTTCAATATTCACCACAAATGAATTTGCCTTCTCTAGCATTTCTTTATCGTATTCGACTTCTCCTTCTTCAAACGTAAGGATCATTGTTTTCTCGCCGTCATTAAAATAATCCTGATTTAATGTTTCTTTGATCAGTGTTGATTTTCCACTTTCTAAAAATCCCCATACCAGGTATGCCGGTAATTCGTACATTATTTTTCCTCCTGTTATTTAGAAGAATAAACCTTCTAATTCATCTTCTTTTAATTTTGATCCGATCACACAGATTCTTCCTGTGTAGTCTGCACTTCCTTCACGGATTTCATATTCTCCTGGAACAAGATCAAACTGAACCCATGATCCATCTTCTGTCTGTAAAATACCTTTGGATCTTAAGATCATACCATAGCTGTCATCTTTGGATAATTTCTGTAAGATCGTATCCAGTTCTTCCTTATTATATTTCTTAGGTGTTTCTTTGCCCCAGCTTGTAAATACTTCATCTGCATGATGATGGTGGTGGTGATCATGGTCATGTCCACATCCACAGCTGCATTCTTCATCATGATCGTGATGATGATGTTCATGATCATGGTCGTGGTCGTGATCATGTCCGCATCCACAGCTGCATTCTTCATCATGATCGTGATGGTGATGTTCGTGATCATGGTCGTGATGATGTTCGTGATCATGGTGTCCACCGCACACAGGGCAGATTTCCTCTTCTTCTAATAATTCTTTGACCATATCATTTCCATCTTCCATAACTTTTAAGATCTGTTCTCCAGAAAGCTCATCCCATGGTGTTGTGATGATCGCAGCTTTTTCATTATGTTCACGAAGCAGTGCTACACTTTCATTTAATTTATCTTCTGCTACATCTCCTGTACGGCTTAAGATGATAGATCCTGCATATTCTACCTGATTATTATAGAATTCACCAAAGTTCTTCATATACATCTTGCATTTCTTTGCATCTGCAACTGTCACAAAGCTGTTTAAGTCTAGTTCAACATCTTCCGCAACACCTTGTACAGCTTTGATAACATCTGATAATTTACCCACGCCTGATGGTTCAATGATGATACGGTCTGGGTTGTACTGTGTGACTACTTCTTTTAATGCACTTCCGAAATCTCCAACTAAAGAACAACAGATACATCCAGAATTCATCTCTGTTACTTCAATCCCTGCGTCCTTAAGGAATCCTCCATCGATACCGATCTCGCCAAATTCATTCTCGATCAGTACGACTTTCTCTCCTTTTAATGCTTCTTTTAATAATTTCTGGATCAGAGTTGTTTTACCTGCTCCTAAAAATCCTGATATGATATCAATCTTTGCCATTTTATATTACCTTCCTTTATGTTCTATTCTTATCTTTCCTGTCACCTTAGACTTTCCGTTTTTTTACTTTTGAAAAAAGCAGAAAACTTAAGGTTAGGGAACAAATATATTTTACTACTTCCATAATATTTGTCAAAACATTCTTTCAGGAGTATAATGAAAAAAATTAACAAAACAGAAGGAGTTATATGACTTATGAGAAAATACTACCCAAATTACTCCATTGGAACCGACGCATATACCGACATCCCTATGGTATGTGAAAAATACGGAACAAAAGCTGTGATCATCGGAGGAACACATGCCTTGGCTGCCGCTGCCGATTTGATCAAAGAAGCTGTTGCTGACAGCAATATCATGATCACCGGTGTCTTTGAATACGGTGGTGAAGCCAGTCGTGAACACATAGATGAATTAAATTCTCATCAAGAAGTTATTGATGCTGATATGATCTTTGCATGTGGTGGCGGAAAAGCGATTGATACTTGTAAAGTATTGTCACAGGAAAGCAACCGACCATTCTTTACATTTCCAACGATTGCTTCTACTTGTGCTTCTTGTACATCACTTGGTATCATCTATCATCCAGATGGTTCCCTTCGTGAATATTCTTTCCAGGAGAAACCTTCTGAATGGATCTTTATCAATACACAAGTGATCGCCAATGCTCCTGAAAAGTACCTGTGGGCTGGAATTGGTGATACAATGGCTAAATTTTATGAATGCACAACCAGTGCCCGTGGTGATAATGATCTAGACCATAGCACTTCCATGGGCGTCCAGATCAGTAATCTTTGTGCCAGACCATTAGTAAAATACGGTGTAGAAGCCTTAGAAGAATGTCGAAATCATACTCCTGGAAAAGCTCTGGAAGAAGTCATTCTTGGAATTATCGTTTCTACTGGTTTTGTATCAAATCTTGTCGGAATTGATTTAAATACTGGACTTGCACATGCCTGCTATAACGGATTTACTGTATGTAAATCTACCGAAGAACATGGACATCTCCATGGTGAGATCGTTGCTTATTGTATCCTGATCTTATTAAAAGTTGATCATCAGGAAGAGGAATTTAAGAAAATCTATGAATTCTCCAAGAATATGGGATTTCCTGTGAAACTTGCGGATATTCATGCGACGATTGATGATATGGATGCTGTGATCACAAAGGCTTTATCTGGAATTGATGTACGTGTATGGCCTTATGAAGTAACTCCTGATATGATCCTTGATGCTGTAAAAGAGATCGAACAAGTTGCTTTATAAAATAACTTTATCAAGGGGATTCCCTTGGAATTTCCTATGATATAAAAAGGATATTGGTGTCACGATCAATATCCTTTTTCTTTATTTTTCTGTATTAAATTTCTTAAATGGCCGCGGTGTCATAAATGTCCCGCTAGCGCTTCCGACGAGTTCTTCTCCTACATAGGCTTTTCCAACAAAATTCATGATCGTTTTTCCTGTGGACACTGCTTCTACCTCTGTTCTTACGGTTGCTCCTGTTGGTATTCCTTTTAAAAATGTTGTAGAAAGCTGCACCGTTGGGGCTACACTATAATCGCCCAATCCAGCAGTCAATGTTCCAAATGCAATATCAAACATCCCTGCCAGAGAACCTCCAAACATGATTCCAAATGCATTTTCATGAAACTTTGTGGCCTCGAACGTCATGGTTAAACTTTTGGTATCATAGTTAAAATCTGTGACAGTTCCTTTTAATTCTTTAAATATTCCATGTTTATTGATCTCATCTAACTGCTCCATTCTTTTTCGGATCTGCTTCTCAAAATTTTCTTTGCTCATCTTTTTCTCCTGCTTATTATTTCTTTTCACCATAAAATCGATGTATGTGGATTTCATTTTATGTCTGCCATTTTATCATATTTCCACTTTTATGTATAGAAACTGTTATATGGAACATCCTATGAACAAAAGGAGTTTTACAATTATGGATAATGAAAATTTATTAAACAGTATTTATCAGAACATTGCAATGGTTTTAGAAACCATTCCTGAGATTCGAAAGGTCACAACAGACTGTGATTTTAAGGCTTTGATCATCAGCCAGGAAGAAGAATATCAAAATTTATCAGATTCTATAAAAGATACGATCACTTCCAATGGTGATTCTACAGAAGAATTAAATGATCTTTTGAAAACATATTCTGAATGGATGACCAAATTAAAGGCTATGTCTGATAAAAATGTCAGTCATCTTTCTGAAATGTGTATTCAGGGATATACGATGGGAATGATCAAAGCAATCCAGAAAAATCATCTTTACTGTGATGCCTCCAAAGAAGCAAAACATTTCGGTAACAAACTTATTTCTCTCCACGAAAAAAGTATTCAGGATTTAAAAAAGTATTTGTAATCGTTAAGTTGTTGTGCTATGATTAATCTTGTTATTGATAGATTTTAATGTTCACGACCGATACGGATGCATTCATTTATTTCTATGAATGCGTAAAGCAAGTAACGGTTCGTGGACTTTTTCTTTTTTATAAAGATTTTTATTGAAACACCTGTCATTAACAGTTACATGTATTTTTTATTTAAGAAAGTAGAGGTACCCAGATGAGTAATGGTACAGTAAAATGGTTTAACGCAGAAAAAGGTTATGGATTTATTTCACAGGAATCCGGAGATGATGTATTTGTTCATTTTTCTGCAATTCAGGGAAAAGGATTTAAGACTTTGGAAGAAGGACAGAGTGTAAGTTTTGAGATTGAAGAAGGACCTCGCGGAAAACAGGCATCTAATGTAACCAAGTTGTAATTTGAATGCGTTGTTCAATGCATATAAAAAAACGAAATAATAGGATAAAAGTTCTAAATCTTTTATCCTATTATTTCGTTTTTCTCATATACATGGACAGCTATTCAAACCACCACATGTGTGTATGTTAGACGGTGTTGAATTATAATTTTTTTATATATTCAAATAATTCCTGTCCACTTGTTACTTCTACGTCCGGAACGATATCTCCTTCTGGCATTGGGCGGTTTCTATGGTTGAACCAGATGACATGCCAGCCAGAATTCTTGGCTCCTACGACATCTATTTCAAAGGTGTCTCCGATAAACCATGTTTCCTCTGGATCAAGCTTCATTTCTTTTTGAACAGTATGGAATGCTTTGACATCTGGTTTTGCAGCTCCGATGCTGTCTGAGATGAACATTGTTTTAGGGTTGAACCAGTGGTCTGATCCTAATGTCTCTAATTTCTTTCCCTGATTCTTTGTTGTTCCATTCGTTAAAATTCCGATTCTGTAATTTTCTTTGCAATGATCAAGGATCTGTTTTGTAATTTCTGGTACCTGAATATGCTTTTGGTAATAACGGTATCGTTCTTCGAATTGTTTTGCCTCTTCTTTGCTGACTTCTACTCCGACATCTGCATATGTTTTCTGGACACGATATGCAAATTCTTCGTCTTCAGAGATTTTTCCTTCTCTTGACATACAGAATGCTTCATCACTGTAGGTTCTTGATGCTTCAAATAATTCCTCACAGTCTGCATCTGTGCGGGCTGCCATCAGTTCTTTGTGGGCTTTTTCAAATGGTTCCATTAAATTATATAATGTATCATCTACATCAAAAATAATATTCTTCATCTTAGATCAATCCTAACTTCTTAAGTGCCATTGTAATTCCTTCTTCTTTGACAGTTCCTGTCACCATAGATGCGACTTCTCCTACTTTCTCACTATGACGTCCCATCGCGATTCCTGTTCCAACTGCCTGCATCATTTCTACATCGTTATCTGCATCTCCAAATGCATAGGTGTCTTTCTTGTCAATTCCAAGTTTCTCGATCAGTTCTGTGATCGCATCTCCTTTTGTTACACCTTTTAATGTGATATCAATGAAATTTTCGCGAACATGTTTAGCGCAAGTAAATACATCTTTAAATTCTTCTTCAAAATCCTTCTTCACCTGAATATCCTTGTAATTCATAACAAGTTTGCTGATGTGAGTGTTTTTTGTGCGGAATTTCCATGGCGCATACCATCGTTGTGGCAGATTAAAAAGTTTGCAGTGATTTTTGAAAAACTCTTCATCCATATGTAGATAATAACTGATATCTCTTGTCTCAAAATGAATGATCGTATCTCTTGGGAAATATTCGTTAACTACCTGAAATACCAATTCATCTGGAATACAGATGTCTCTGATCACTTCTCCCTCAACTTCTGTATGTGAACCATTACATGTGATCGCTCCCATAAATTTATCAATATCCATCTCTAAAAATCGCTGTGTTCTTCCTGAGCATAACATTGTCAGATATCCATTTTCTTTTAATTTATTCAATGATTCTACAGTTGTTGGTGTTGCTGTTTTAATCTCATCTACTTCATCAACTGTTGTTCCATCATAGTCAAAAAATACGACACCTTTGTACTTTTTCATAATTTTGCTTTCTCCCATTTTATTCATTTCTTATTTTCTCTATATATAATACACACTTTATTTTACTTTCTACAGCTTTTAATTTCAAGATTTTACCAACAAAAATACCAGATTCCTATGAATCGAAATCTGGTATTTTTATTTTATACTCATTTAATATATTTACTTTATTTCTATTTTCTGTTTCTGTTTTTCATTGAGAACTGCTTTCTGTTTTAAGAAATTAATCTTCGCTGCTTTCGTATAATCAACGCCTTTGAATGCATTGTAAAATTCAAGTACCAGCTGTTCTTTTTCATAATCTGTCCATGTGTCAATACTTCCACCATCTTTGATCAGGGATCTTCCCTTGTTATCTACGATAAATCTGCCCTCTAGTCCGTCTGTTAAGATTGCTCCGTCATAATCTAGAACTTTAAAGTAAATTCTCAGATTGTGTTTTTGTTTTTTTACATCTGCCACTTTTAATTTGGTATGATCACTGACTTTGACAATCTCATTTTTCTTCAGATTTAATACTGCTTTCTGTACTTTTCCATTCTTTGTTACCACAGATTGTTTTTTAACTGGAATGATTTCCAGTGATCTTGTGTGTGTATGTTTGAAAAACTGATAGATATCTTTGCTTTTTTCTGAATTAGTTTTTTCTTCATAGTAGAGATATCTTCCTTTATTATCTCTGATCACAAGATCATGTTTTTTGTCATTGCTTCGCAAGGTATTTCCTAATGGAGATATAATAACTCTGTCTACGATTGATTTCTTAGATCGTATGATCACTTTTGTCTTCTTTGCGACCTTGCTTCGATCAACCGCAAGCTGCATAGACCAGTCACCTTTGGTATCCCATAAATAGTTGGTTTTAATATCCAGTTTTACTTTCTTTTTTAATTTTCCAGTAAGATTAAAACGATAAACTCCTTTAATCTTATGGTTGTTGATCCTGTAAGCTTCCGTTACTCCCGTTTCATTTACTTCATCATTTGCTTTTCCATCAATGGAAATCTGTGGTCCAAGCCATATACTGTTAAGGTTCCAGCGCTCTTGTAAACTATCTTTTTTAACTTTTTCAAGCTTTTCGGCTCTCGTTGTTTTATTTAATGACACTGTATAATACAATAATAAATTACCTTCATCCAGACCGACATTGTCAATTCTTAATGTAATTCCCTGATCTGTTCTGCTTATTCCTGCCTTTGCATTATTTTTTTGAATCTCGTTTAGTTTCACAGACCTTTGATATTGCCTGCTTCCATGTTTTGTGTCCAATTTTCCTGTTCCTAATGTGATCAATTTCGCACCTGCAAACACTGTCACTGTTGATAAAGATAATACAGCCACAAATACCACGGCATTTTTCCAGATTCTATGAATTTTACTTCTTTTTGTTTCTTCCGGCAATCCATCTAACAGATCATCCATCCTTTTTCTGGTTAATTCTGGCATCTGTTCCTGTATTTTTTCTCTCTTGATCCTTTTTCTTAACTCATGCTCCTTCATATGCACCTTCTCCTTCCATCTCTAATAAATCCTTTAATTGTTTTCTTCCTCTGGCAAGTCTTGATTTTACGGTTCCTTGCGGTATATCTAAGATTTTGGCGATTTCTTTTGTGGAAAATTCATCATAATAATATAAGATCAATACTTCCTGATGCTGTTTTGGCATTCTTAAAATATAACTTAAAATTTCTCCATCCTCTGATACCATATCTTCTGTCCAGTAATCACTGGAATGTTCCTGTTCTGGAAATTCAAACGGATCTGTTGGTTCCTGTCTCTTCCTGTTTCTTAAGATCTGATAACATTCATTTGCCAGGATCTGAAAGATCCATGCTTTGAATTTTCTTCTTGAACGTAATGTATCAATATTTTCATAAGCTTTTAAGATGCTTTCCTGCATCGCATCTTCTCCATCTGCCTGGGTTCCCACGATACCTTTTGCAAATCGAAACATATCTGTTTCATACTGTCTGATATACCGACAAAATGTCTCTTTCTTCATTCTTACCTCCTCTCTTTTCTTTTTTCCCTCTTTTATTGATTCACATATTCGATGGATTTACTTGCCGTTTGGTTCCCTTTTTTTTATTTTTTTAAAAAAAAGATGCATAAATCAGAAAAAGACACTTCTATCTTCTCTTGATAAAAGTATCTTTTTCACTACTATGCAATTCTCAAGGACTTTAAGACCTCTTGGAATGCTATGGTTACATATTATCTAAAATCTCGGTTAAGATCTTATTAACGATTCCAGGGTTTGCTTTTCCCTGTGTCGCTTTCATTGTCTGTCCTACTAAGAATCCGATAGCTTTCTTCTTACCAGCTTTGTAGTCTTCGACAGATTTTGGATTGTTTGCTACGATCTCTTCGATCGTTGCTTTTAATGCTCCTTCATCATTCATGGATTTTAATCCATGTTCTTCTACGTATGCTGCAGGATCAATATCTTCTTTGAATACTTTCTCGAAGACTTCTTTTCCTACGCTTCGGTTGATCTCATTGTTCTTAATCATCTCGATCAGTTTCGCAAGATGTTCTGGCTTAAATGATACATCATCGATATCCATCTCTGATTCATTGACCAGACGGATCGTCTCTCCCATTAACCAGTTAGAGACTTCTTTTGGCTCTGATCCAAGTGCGATCGTTGCTTCGAAGATATCTGCAAGGTGTTTTGATCCTGTGATTATGTCGATATCATAATCTGGAAGGTCGTATTCTTCTTTATAACGGACTTTCTTCTCATCTCTGAACTCTGGCTGGGCATCTCTTACTTTGTCCATCCATTCATCGCTGATCTCAATCGGTACTAAGTCTGGATCTGGGAAATAACGATAATCCTGTGCGTCTTCTTTGGAACGCATTGCATAAGATGCTCCCTTCGTGTCATCCCAACGTCTTGTTTCCTGTACGACTTTCTCACCTGCTTCGATCAGGTCGATCTGACGTTCCATCTCTCCTTCAATGGCTCTCTTGATAGCTTTGAAAGAGTTTAAGTTCTTCATCTCTGTACGTGTTCCAAATTCTTCCGCTCCCACTTCACGGACAGATAAGTTCACGTCAGCTCTCATGGAACCTTCCTGTAATTTACAATCTGATGCTCCTAAGTACTGAATGATCAGACGTAACTTCTCAAGATATGCGATAACCTCATCTGCAGAACGCATATCTGGTTCTGATACGATCTCGATCAGTGGCACTCCAGAACGGTTAAAGTCTACTAAAGAATCTCCTGTCCATGGATCATGCACTAATTTTCCTGCATCTTCTTCCATATGGATCTCATGGATTCTGATATCTTTCTTCTCTCCATCTACATCAATCTCTACTTTACCATTTCGACAGATTGGTAAATATAACTGAGAGATCTGATAGTTCTGTGGATTATCTGGATAAAAATAGTTCTTACGGTCGAATTTACAGTTCTGTGTGATATCACAGTTTGTTGCAAGTCCAACTGCCATCGCATATTCTACCACCTGTTTATTTAACACTGGTAATGATCCTGGCATACCTGTGCATACAGGACATGTGTGTGTATTTGGTGCTCCTCCGAATGCTGTGCTGCATCCACAGAAAATCTTTGTCTTTGTTGCTAATTCTACATGGACTTCAAGTCCGATGACTGTTTCGTAATTCTTGCTCATCTATTTAGCCCCTCCTTTAGCAATTGCTGGAGCTTCATATGCTCTTGTCTGCTCAAATGTATATGCTGCCTGAATGATCTTCTTCTCATTGAAGCAGTCTCCGATCAGCTGAAGTCCGATCGGCATTCCATTTTTGTCCTTACCACATGGAAGAGAGATTCCTGGAAGTCCTGCAAGGTTGACAGAAATCGTATAGATATCTCCTAAATACATCTTGATTGGGTCACTTAAGCTATCTCCTAATTTTGGAGCTGTTGTTGGTGCGACTGGTCCTAAGATCACATCGTATTTCTCAAATGCTTTGTCAAATTCTTTCTTAATCAGTGCTTTTGTTCTTAATGCTTTTAAGTAGTACGCATCGTAATATCCTGAACTTAATACGAATGATCCTAACATAATACGACGTTTCACTTCGGCTCCAAATCCTTCGGAACGAGTCTTCTTGTACATGTTGTGAAGTCCTTCGTAGTCTTTGGCTCTGTATCCGTATTTGACTCCATCAAAACGGGATAAGTTAGAACTTGCTTCTGCTGCTGCGATAACATAATATGCTGGAATTGCATATTCAACTAATCCAAGGTCGAATTCTTCTACGATTGCTCCCTTTTCTTCTAATGTTTTTGCTGCTGCTAAAACGGCTTCTTTGACTTCTTCATCAAGACCTTCTCCAAAGTAATCCTTTGGAATACCGATCTTCATTCCTTTGACATCGTCTTTTAATGCTGATGTAAAATCATAAGATTCTAATCTGACAGATGTAGAATCTTTCTCGTCGTGAGATGCGATCGCTTCTAATAATGTTGCACAGTCTGTCACATCTTTTGCTAATGGTCCGATCTGATCCAAGGATGATCCGTAAGCGATCAGTCCGTAACGAGATACTGTTCCATAGGTTGGTTTGATCCCTGTAACACCACAGTAAGATGCTGGCTGTCTGATAGATCCACCGGTATCAGATCCTAACGCCATGAAACATTCGTTAGCTGCAACAGCTGCTGCTGAACCACCTGATGATCCACCTGGTACTTTCTCTAAATCCCATGGGTTCTTTGTCACACCATATGCAGAAGTCTCTGTTGTACTTCCCATGGCGAACTCATCCATGTTTGTCTTTCCTAAAAATACAACTCCTTCTTTGATCAGGTTCTCAACTGCCTGTGCGGAGTATGTTGGTACAAAGTTCTCTAAGATCTTAGAACTGCATGTTGTTGTATATCCCTTTGTACAGATATTATCCTTAATTGCCATTGGAACTCCAGCTAATGGTCCTGTGTAAGTCCCGTCATCGATTCCTTTCTGTACTTCTTCGGCTCTCTTTAATGCACTTTCTTCATCGTAAGAGACATATCCATGTACATCACTTTCGACTGCCTTAATCTGTTCAAGTGCTGCCTTTGTTGCTTCTACAACTGTGATCTCTTTGTCTTTGATCTTCTTGCCTAATTCTACGGCAGTTAATTCTAAAATGCTCATCTTCTGCCTCCTATATGATCGTCTTTGGCACGACAAAGGCGTTGTCCTGCGCTTCTGGTGCGTTCTTTAATGTGTCTTCGCTTCCGTCTCCATTCGTTACCACGTCTTCTCTGAATACATTCTTCACTGGAAATACGTGAGACATTGGTTCTACACTGCTTGTATCTAGTTCGTTTAATTTATCTACATAGTCGAGCATGCTTTCCATATCTTTCTTGGCCTGTTCTTTTTCTTCGCCAGATAATTCAAGCTTTGCTAAAATTCCGACATATTCAATCGTTGCATCATCAATATGATTTGCCATAAGTCTTCCTCCTGTTAAATTGCCTATAGAGTTAATGTTACCATAATTTTTATCTTTTTAAAATATAAAAATGAACAAAAGTCTGCCGTTTTTTCTTAAAAATGACAGACTTTTGCTTACTTTTTTTAAAAATTTAATCCATTCAGGATCTGATTTATAAAATCTTCTATGTGAGTGAATGCCTCTGGTACAAGATCTGCTAAAAATGACAACAGATAAAGAATAAAGACAATCACCGCCCACTTTCCTTTTTTTGATCTCTTCTTTTCTTTTTATTTTTATAGGTTGATGTTTTCCTCTGTGTCTTCATTGACTGCGTCTTTGTATTCTTGATATTTTTAAAATCTGGATGTCGTTTTTCATCATGAATATATTTTGGCTGAGAAGTCTTTTTGTCAGTCGTTAATATATCCCAATGGCCATCTTTTAATATTCTTGACCGGCCTAAGCGATTAAAATCATAACCACACATTGGACAGACACCATTTCTTAACTTTTCTTCACAGATTGGACATTTCTCGTATTTCATAGGCCCTGCTTTCTTACTGATTCGTTTTTATCTTATGGAAATGGTATCATATAATCTTAGTGTTTTCAAGAATTGCTCGACTTTATCTGTTATATATCAACAAAAAAATATGGCAGATTTCTCCACCATATCTTTTCTAAATTAAATTAATTTCCACATTTTCTGGAAATGCACGAAGGGTCATTGTATCTTTTCCATCATTTAGATAAATTTCAATAAATGTATTATCATAATATATCTCAATGTTTTTGAGTTCTTCTGACATTGAAACTTCTCTTTGAATTCCGTATTCTGTACTAAACTGATGCTTAAGTGTACTTCGGTCTGCAACTATATGTCCTGCTGCCCAGTCAATCTTAATACTTAGATGATCTTCTTGATCTCCGATCTGAATTTCTGAGATCTGTTTATCTGTCAGATTGATATACCATGTATCTTCTTCTGGTTTAATTCTTTTACTGTCTATATCAAGATGTGCATATTCATTCTTAATATTTTCTGGCACTTCCTGGCATAACTTTCCTTCTTTGATCGTTAAGAACCTTGGCATTGTCAGACTATGGATCCACATATCTTCTTTTGCATATGGGAGTTCCTGTGCCCCACACCCAAGCCACGCAAACATCATTGGTTGTCTGTCTTTTCCATAGAATGCCTGTGGTGCATAAAAATCAAATCCTTTGTCGATCTCATCAAATGATTCCACATGAAATGTTTTATCTTCAAGATTTAACTCTCCGATAAAATATACACTGGAAAACTCATTGTGAAAACGTTCTCCCATTGGTGTACGTCCCATTAATGATAAGAATAAAACATCTTTTCCATCTATTTCAATGTAAGATGGACATTCATACATATAACCAAGCTCCAGGTCAATTCCTGTCAGTTCAATATTTCCCTGATATACCCAGTTTTCAAGATCTGTACTCTTATACAAAATCAATCTTGCCTGCCCATCGGTGCTTCCACCACCTAAAAGCATCCAGTATGCTCCTTCTTTTTCAAAGACAAATGGGTCTCTGATCTCCCCGATCAGTCCTTCTGGCTGTTCATCGATGATCGGATTGTTTGGAGATTTAAGAATTGTACCATCACTGTTCATAACTGCCATTGCCTGTTTTGGGATCTTTCCCTGTTCTGTCTTATAGTTTGCTGTGTAATAAAGATAAAGCTTACCATCTGCTTCTATGGAATTTCCTGAATAACATCCATTTTTCTCATATTCCTGATCTGGAATGAGCATCTGATCAGACCATTCCCATTTTACGAGATCTTCCGAGATCACATGTGCCCAGTGTTTCATTCCGTGTTCTGGTCCAAATGGAAACCACTGATAAAACACATGGTATTTTCCTCCAAAATACGCCAGTCCATTTGGATCGTTCACTAGTCCACATGGGGGATGAATATGATAGGATGGATGCCGTGGAGTATCTTTACAATACTCCATAAGCTCCTTTAAATATGCTTCATGGCTTTTTTGGATCGGTGTATATTTTTCTACATCTAAAAATTTCATATTATTCCCCGATCACGTCTTTTCCTGCTTTGACATTGATTCCTGTCTTAAATGCCACAGGTGTCTGGTTACCTTCATCCGTTTTGACAAATACGACGACTGGATTTAATCCTTTTGCTTCAATCTTCGCTTTGTCAAATTTGAGAATTGGCTGACCTTCCTTCACGTGTTGTCCTTTCTTTACAAGATATTCAAATCCTTCTCCCTTCATGGATACTGTTTCGATTCCTACATGGATCAGAAATACACTATTGTTTGTTGTTCGGACACCGATGGCATGTTTTGAAGCTTCCATCACTGTACAGATTTCACCTTCTGCCGGCGCTAAGACTGTTTCATTTGTTGGGATGATCCCCACTCCGTCTCCTAATACTTTTTCAGAGAAGATTCCATCTTTTACATCTTCAATCGCAATAACTTTTCCGTCAACAACTGCTTTGACTGGTACTTTCGCTGTCTCATCAATTGTTAATGCAGATTCAGCTTCTTCCTCTTCTTCACCATGTGGAACACCTTTTGTTTTATTATAAATAACGATCAGTACGATTGGTACGATAAATGCGATCAGGTTTCCAATGACATAAAATACTAATTTATTTGGTACTACGATCAGAAGTCCTAATATTCCTGTTAATCCCTGTCCAATGGCTCTTACGCCTGCAAGTTTCATGAATGCTCCTCCACATCCAGCTCCTAAGCAAGAACATACAAATGGGATCACGGAATATTTTAAGTTTGCAGCAAAGATGGCTGGTTCTGAAATTCCTACTAATGTTGGAATGAAACTTGACATTGCGATATCTCTGTCTTTAGAATGTTTCTTCGCTAACAAGTACATTCCGATGGCTCCACCACCCTGTGCAATGATCGATACAGACCAGATTCCCTGAATGTAGTTAAATCCTGTCGTAGCGATCAGATTTGCTTCAATTCCCTGAATCGCCTGATGTGTTCCTGTAACTACTAATGGCTGTAATAACGCTGCAAAGACAAATGCTCCAAATGCTCCGAAACTGTTGTATAAAACATCGATCACTGCTGCTAATCCGTTACCGATCATATTTCCAACTGGTCCGAATACTGTAAATAATGCTACGTTTGCAAAGAAAATAGTAATTGTTGGTACGAATACAAATGATACCACAGCTGGTACATATTTCTGTGCGATCTTTTCTACTTTAGACATAAACCATGCGGTTAAGATTGCTGGGAATACTCCACCCTGGAATGCAACTTTTGCAATTGCTAATGGTCCAAAATGCCAGTAACTTGCGGCAGATGGGTCTAATACGAATGTATTACGGTTTACAAGATCTGGATGTACCATAACGATTCCGACTAAGATACCAAGGATCGGATTCCCACCGAATCGTTTGACAGCACTATACATTACAAGGATTGGCAGATAATTAAATGTTGTTGCCATGATCGCTAAGAATTCTGCAATATCTGCAACAAGTTTGCTCTGATCTGCTAAGGATCCCTCTAATCCAAATAATCCATTGGCTGTCAATAATGCTTTGACACCAGTCAGGATCGCTGCTGCAACAAATGCTGGAATGATCGGAATAAATATATCAGAGAATACTTTGAATCCCTGCTGTAATTTTCCCATCTTGCTCATTCCTTCTGCCTTGGCATCAGACTGAGACATTTCTTTGACACCTGTTAATTCAATAAATGCATCATAGACATTGTTAACTGTTCCTGTTCCGAAAATGATCATCAGCTGCCCACTATTAAATAAGACACCTTTAACACCTTCGATATTCTCTAATGCTTTACGGTCATATTTTGTTTCATCATTTAAAATCAGTCGAAGTCTTGTCACACAATGTGTCGCACCTTTGATGTTACTGATCCCACCAACGTGATCTACCACATCTTGTGATATTTTTTTGTAATCCATCTATACTTGTCTCCTTTATTTCTCTCTTTTTATTTGTTTATTTTTGTTGCTATTTTTGTGTTTTTCGCTTCTAGTGTACCATCTGTCACTGTCAGTGCCAATCCATTTCCTGGATGATCACATAATCTTGCATTTAATGCCGTTCCATTAATATATAATGTTGAAATATCCTGGTCTATGATCAGACAGATTTCATATTCTTTGTCTGCTTCCAATTTGATCGGACGCTCAAGTCCAATGTTAAAGCACTGATACCATGGATAATTTGGACATTTGTTAAAGACAACTTTATTTTCTTCCACAAAGAATCTGTATTCATATGAAACTTCTGTTTCTTCATCTTTGTAAAATCTGATAGAAAATTCTTTCGTTCCTTCTTCAAATTTTACAGTTGTTTTGAATGCTGCGATGCTTCCTGTATCTTCACAAAGAAGTGTTTCTTCTTTTGTGTCAATCGTTTTCATACAAGGGTTAAATAAATCTTTCCAACCATCGAATGCTTCCATCATCTGGTCTACCGGTTTTACCCCAAGTGTTCCATCTTCTTTCTGGAATACTTCGTGTGGCACGAAAGTTCCTCCCCACAAGTATGCGTTCTTGTCATCGTTATCGATTCTTGTTGGCACCCATCCAAAAAGTACTCTTCGTTCTCCATCAAATGCTGTACGTCCTGCATAGTATGCTCTACCGTCAAATGCATCATCAAATGGTGCTTCCCAAGGCCCGTATAGGTTCTTGCTTCTTCTGTAATGGATTTTATTACCCTCACTGTATTCTGAGAATACAAGATACCACCAGTCTCCCATCTTAAAGATCTCTGGCATCTCAAACATTGTGTAGATTCCTGGTGCCCAGAAATCTCCTTTAAATTCCCATTTCTTTAAATCTTTTGATGTGAAATGTACGAGACGTCCTGTCTGTTTTCTCTTATCTTCTCCCTTTCTTGCTCCAAGGATCAACAGATATTCTTCTCTTTCCTCATCCCATAGGACAAATGGATCTCTCCAGTTTCTCTTATCATATCCTTCCTGTGGAGGAATCTCTAATGCTTCTTTCGATTTCTCCCATGTGATCCCATCTTTGCTTGTAGCGTGAAGCAATGTCTGTGATGTCTTTCCTGCCTTTAAGAATTCTCTATTATATCCTGTATAAAATGCATGAAATCCTGCCTCTGTTTCAAAAACACTTCCTGCATAGATGAACTGATCTGCTTCTTCATCCGTTCCACGCTTTAAGCTTTCTCCATAGTCTTTGTAATCTACAAAATCTTTTGTTGTTGCTAATGCCCAACCGAATGGTTCTCCAAAAGGTCCTGGATTTCTTGTATCTCTCTGATGATATACATAAAACTGACCTTCTTTTCCATAAGGCATAATATCTCCTACCCAAATACCTTCTGGCTGATAATATAACTGATACATAATTTAATCCTTTCTTTGATTTACCTTGTTGCTTTCTATGGCTTTATTATATGTCAAACGTTTTCATATGTCAATCGTTACCATATTAATTTTTGCACAAAATATTTGGGTGATTTTTGGTAGTTTTGCATAAAACTTATCTTATTTTGTACGTTCTAGTATATTTTTAGGCATCAAAAAAGGAAGAGTAGTATTTTCTCTTCCTTTTATATTCTCTGTTATGTTGTCTGTCCTTCCAGTAATTTTACTGGAAGATCCATGCAGCTTTCTGCTGTTTTTCCTTCAATCAGATCGATCAGCTTATCCACCGCTACCTTTGCAATCTGTTTAACTGGCTGCTGGATCGTTGTCAGTTCTGGAACAAATCCTAAAATCTGCTTTGTTCCATCTACTCCGATGATCTTTAGATCTTTCGGAATATTGATTCCTTTTTGCCTTGCAACATGAAGTGCAATCACTGCAAGCGAATCATCTCCTGCAAAAATACCGTCAATCTCAGGGTGTGCATTTAACATATCATAAATAAGTTTTTGCTTCTCCACATTCTCCATGATGAACGGTACTTCTAAAATCATCTGAGGAAGCCCTACTTTCTCCATCTCTTGAATATAAGCCTGACTTCGATTGTTACCTGGCATCTTTAATTTACTGTTTCCTCGGATACATAAAATGTGCTGACATCCTTTATCGATCAAATGTCTAGTTGCCATCTGCCCTGCTGCATAGTTATCACATGAAACGACTGGAATATGTTCTCCAAGATAACGGTCAATTCCTACGACTGGCATCTTTAACTTGGAGTATGTCTCTACGACTGCGTTATGTGTTCCAACGATCATTCCATCTACCTGATTGCGTCTTAGCATATCAATATAGGCTTTCTCTGTATCCATCTGATTTTTGCTGTTACACAGAAGCATCTTATAATTTTTCTGTGATAAATAATATTCTATCTGTTCTACAACTTCTCCATGAAATGGTGATGTTACAGTAGGAACGATAACCCCGACAAAATACGTTCTGTTATTTAACAACGCTCTGGCAATCTCATTTGGATAATAATTGATCTCTTCCATAGCATCATATACTTTTTTTCTTGTTTCTTCGCTGATGTATCCTCGGTTATTTAATACCCTGGATACTGTTGTGGGAGAAACTCCCGCTACTTTTGCCACATCTTTTATTCCAGGTTTCATTCCATACCTTCCATTTCTAACTTATTCTTAAAGTATCCCATCTTCTCGAAGCAGCTTTCCTACTTCTACATATTCTTCTCTGCTTCCCTCAAGATATTTGATCTCGTCCTCTGTCAATGTACGTTTGACTCTTGCTGGACTTCCCATAACTAAAGATCTATCTGGGATCACTGTATTTTGTGTTACAAGACTTCCTGCCCCGATCAAGCAGTGATTACCGATCTTTGCTCCATTCATAACAACAGATCCCATCCCGATCATGGAATTATCTCCGATCTGGCATCCATGGATCACGCTGTTATGTCCAACTGTCACTCCATCGCCGATTTTTACACTATTCCCTTCATCTACATGGATCGTACAATTTTCCTGTATATTACTCTGATTTCCGATCACAATAGACTCTTCTCCTTCACAGCGCATTGCTGTAAAGAACAGTACCGTAGATTCTTCTCCTATAGTAATATTCCCAACTAAAACAGTTTCTTTTGCTACTTTTGCTGAATCAGCGATCTTTGCCTGTTTGTAATTCATGTTCTATCTCCCGATATTCTTCTTATTGCTCTTCTGAGAGTAGTTCATTCTTCCTTCTTTCCAACCCTTCTTGTCTGTCTTATCCCAGTCTAGGTTGTCTCCGAAGATATATCTTGTCATCCATAATAAGCTGACCGTTGGAACCACTACCCATAATACTCTGTATTCAAGTTCCATTAAAAATGGTAAAAATGCCAGTCCTGCTGCGTGGATCAGTAAGATCACTGCCCATGCGATGATCAGCCAGTAACCGATCTTAAATGCTTCTGGCATATCTCTTCCCATTTCTTTTCCAAAATAAAAACGTTCTGCTGATAAAATGGCGGCAGCTAATACTGTCATGATCACACACATTTTATAGAATACGTTACCATCCATATATTGTCCTAAAAACATTCCGATCAATGATACGATAAACATCAGGATCAGAACAGCCCAGAGAACCTTTTCAAGCTTACTTGTTACTTTGTTTGTTGTTACTTTTTCTTTCTTCATCTTGTATAACCTCAATCTCTACTTTCTATCAGAAGCAGTTTTCCTTCACTAAATGAAATGATTCCTTCTTCTGCTTCTAATTCATTACTGATCGCGAGCGATTGCTCAAACACTAATGTATGGTCTTTTAATGGATATTTAAATCCTGTTAGTGTGACACCTCGTGCCTCATATATTGGTATCAAGGATACATATTTACCAAACTGGTCTTTCTTTGATATTGTATCTTCATGATTTAAAACCCTGATACGATTGTTTGCATCAACAAGTTCTGCCTTCACACCTTTGCTGTGTGCGTAAAACAACTGTCCGAAATTGCCCATAACATGATCGAGTCTTGTTCCAGTTCCACCTATCATAAGGATTTCATCTGCACCTGTCTCAATTGCTTTTTGTATTGCAAGTCCTGTATCAGTATCGTCTTTTTCACATGGTACGATAATCTTCTTGTCTGTTGAAAATTCTTGCATTATATCCTTACTGCAACTGTCAAAATCACCTAAAATAATATCTGGTTTTATATTCAGTCTCTTAGCATAAAGCAGTCCTTTATCAGCTGTAATAACCTGATCTGGGTTCCATTTACTGATATAGTCTTTCGCGAAATTTTCTTCGACTGTTCCGCCTGTTAAAATCAATACTCGCATTACCATTTTCTCTTTTCTTTTAGTTCTGTATAAATATTTACATAATTATCATAACGGATCTTTGAGATCTTTCCTTCTTCCAATGCCTTTTTCACTCCACAGTCTGGTTCATGTGTATGACTGCATCCCTGGAATCGGCATTCATCTTCATATGGTGCGAATTCCTGAAAATAGTCTTTGATCTCATCTTCTTCAAACATATGAATGAATAAAGAACTAAACCCTGGGGTGTCTAGGACATACGTATCTTTCTCGATACGTATCAGCTCTGAATGTCTTGTTGTATGACGCCCTCGCTTGATCTTCTCACTGACTTCCCCTGTTTCCATCTGTGCCTCTGGCTGCAGAAGGTTCATCAAAGATGATTTTCCGACCCCCGATGGTCCAGCAAGAACCGTCGTCTTACCGTGGATCAGTTCCCTGATCTCATCAATTCCTTCTTCTTCCTTAACGCTGATAAAACGAACGATATGTCCACAGTTTTCGTAGACTTTCTCTAATAATTTCAGTTCTTTTTCTTTTGCAAGATCTACCTTGTTAAAGCAGACGATCACAGGAACATCCTGTTTCTCCATCATCATCAGAAAACGATCTAACAGATTATAATTTGGCTTTGGATTCTTTGCTGCAAATATGATCAGTGCCTGATCTACATTTGACACAGCTGGACGGATCAGCTCGTTATGTCTCTCATAGATCTTTGTAATATTTCCTTCCTGCTCTGCCTCATCTAAAATATCGATTTCTACATTGTCTCCGACTAACGGTTTCATCTTCTTGTTTCGGAAGATTCCTTTTGCCTTACATTCATATAATTTATCTTCTGTCTGTACGTAATAAAATCCTGCGATTCCTTTTATGATCTTTCCTTGCATGAAATATCTCCTGCACCTGCTTTTCCTTTATTCTTCATCTGTTGTTGTTGATTCTTCATCCGCTGTTGTCGCTGTCTGACGAGGTCCAAGACTGACATAGATCCCAACGGCTGTTCCCTTCTTAACCTTGCTTCCAGAACTGATCCTCTGACGAATGACAAGTCCTTTTTCCACACTGTCACTATATTCTGTTAAAACACTTCCCAATGATAATCCGAATCTTTGCAGTTCCTGACTTGCTTCAGATTCCGTGTAATAACGAAGATTTGGAACGCTGACCGTCTGATCTTCCTTCTTGCCTTTGCTGACTGTGATCACAACAGTTGTATTTTTCGAAACTTTACTTCCATGTGATGGAGTCTGAGAGATAACTTCTCCTTTCGCAACATCATCACTGTAAGCTTCTTTTATTGAGACTTTGAGTCCTGCTGCTTTTAATTCACTCTGTGCACCAGACTTCGTCTTACTTCGCACATCAGGTACTGAAACTTTATCTTCGATCTTCTGTCCTTTGCTCACAACTAACTTGATCGTTTTTCCTTCTTCTAATTCCGTATCGCTTTCTGGATCTTGCTGCATGACCAGTCCTTTTGCATACGTATCGGAATATTCTTCTGTCACGTTGATCTTGAACTTGTTATCAATCGCCTCTCTAGCTGCTTCTAAAGACAATCCGATATAATTATCAACTGTGTATTTTTCTGTAGTATTGTGATGTTTGGCTTCTGTTGTTGCTGCGATCGTACTTTGTGTTGTTGATTTTCCTGATTTGAATAATCCAGAACTTTTGACAACAAATACGACAATAGAAATCAAAATGATCGCACCTACCACTGCTGCAAGAACAATGACAAGTTTCTCGATCTTTGAGTTCATTCCTGTTTCTTCTTCCTCATCATCCTCTTCCAGATATGCATTGCTATCTGAATCTTCCACAGGCTGTGTGTCATCATTTGTCTGGATTCTCTGTGTCAGTTCGTTCTGATCGATCATGATCGTTGGAGAATCATCGATCGTTGGAACAATTCCCACATATTCACCAGAAGTATCTTCAAACACGAGTTTCAGATCTGCGATCAATTCATCTGCTGTCTGATAGCGGTCTTCTGGCTTCTTCATTGTACATTTTAAAATGATCTTCTCTAAACTGTCTGGAATTCCATCTCTGACCTGACTTGGCGGTGTGATCTCATTCTGCAGATGCATCAATGCGATCGTTACACCATTTTCATGATCAAATGGCACATGTCCTGTTACCATCTCATACATCGTGATACCTAAAGAATAAATATCACTTTTTTCATCACAGAATCTTCCTTTTGCTTGTTCTGGAGAAATGTAATGCACAGATCCCATCGCTGTTGCTGTTGATGTAACGGTATTGCTGCTTGTTGCCTTCGCAATTCCAAAGTCTGTGACCTTTACATTTCCAATCTCTGAAACTAAAATATTCTGTGGTTTAATATCTCTATGAATAATATGATTCTTATGGGCATGTGAGATCGCTGACGCGATCTGCAGGGAAATCTCTACCGTCTCCTTCGGAGATAAATACCCTTTTCTTCGGATATATTCTTTCAGAGTCATCCCTTCTGCAAGCTCCATAACAATATAATTGATCCCATCTTCAATTCCAACATCGTATACATTCACGATATTAGGATGAGACAGCCTTGCAACTGCCTGTGCCTCTGTCTCGAATTTCTTTAAAAATTTCTCATCTTCTACGTATTCACTTTTTAAAACCTTCACTGCGACGTTCCGGTTTAATTTATGATCTTTCGCCATATAAACGTCTGCCATTCCACCGCTTCCAACGCGCTTTAGCACTTCATAACGGCCTGACAGCATCGTGCCAATCTCTAACATCTATCATTCACCTCATCTCTTTAAATCCACAATTACCAATGAAATATTGTCTTTTCCTCCGTACTCGTTCGCACGGGTGATCATCTGGTTGACCTTATTGGCAATCTGACTGTGCTCAAGAAGAAGTTCCTTCAATTCTTCGTCGGATATCATATTGGAAAGTCCATCACTGCACAAAAGCAAATATCCATCTTTGGCATCAAACTCAAAGAAATCTGGTGTCGCCATTACGGTACCTAGTGCTCTTGTGATGACATTCTTCTTTGGATGGAATCTTCCTTCCTCTCTTTCCATGATTCCTGCATGAATCAGTTCTTCCACATAAGAATGATCCACTGTAATCTGTGTTAATTCTTGATTTCCATAATATAATCTACTATCACCAATATTCATAACCGTTACTTTGCCATCAGAGATGGTTGCTGCAACGAATGTTGTTCCCATTCCCCTATATTCTTCATTACTCTGGCTTTCTGCGATCATTTCCTGATTCACAGACGCAATGGATGATTTCATTAATTCGATCGGATCGGTCTGTTTCGATTCCTCGATCAGCTGTACAAATCGTTCCACTGCAAAAGAGGAGGCATGCCCACCGGCACGGTGTCCTCCCATTCCATCTGCCACGATATAAAGATTTTTTAAGTTTCCAACAGGCTGGTCATGAAAGAAAATCCTATCTTGATTCTCTGTCCTTACCTTGCCTATATGTGAAGCCCCTACGGATCGCATATCGTTCTCCTTTACAATCTTGACTGCAGTTTTTTTCTTCTAAGCTGTCCACAGGCCGCATTGATATCTGCGCCCATTTCTCTTCTTATGGTAACATTTACACGATTTTTTTCAAGTATCTTTTTAAATTCCATAACGGATTTCGGCATAGATTGCTTAAAATCACGCTCTTTGATCGGATTAACTGGAATCAGGTTTACATGACATGGAAACCCTTTCAATCTGCCTGCTAATTCTTCTGCATGAACTGGCTGGTCATTAACCCCTGCCACAAGGCTGTATTCAAATGTCATCCTACGGTTTGTCTCTTTAAAATAATAATGACATGCATCTAGCAGCTCATCGATTGAATATTTCATTGCGATCGGCATCAGTCCTCTTCTCATCTCATCATTTGGTGAGTGAAGAGAAATGGCCAATGTGATCTGTAAATGTTTCTGAGCAAGTTCTTTGATCTTTGGCACGATTCCGCACGTTGAGATCGTAATATTTCTCTGACTGATATTTAATCCATCCTCTGATGTGATCAGTTCTAAAAATCTCAATACGTTATCATAATTATCCATCGGTTCCCCTGTTCCCATCATGACAACATTGGATACTCTTTCTTCTGTATCTCTTTGAATATAATAAATCTGTGAAAGCATTTCAGATGGCGTCAGATTACGATCTAATCCTCCAAGCGTAGATGCACAAAACTTACATCCCATACGGCACCCTGCCTGAGATGAAATGCAGACAGAATTTCCATGTTTATACTTCATCAAAACACTTTCGATAATATTCCCATCATATAACTCAAATAAGTATTTTCTTGTACCATCGATTTTTGAAATAAAGCAGTCTACAGGTTTTACACCATAAATCTCCTGCGTCTGTTCGATCTTTTCTTTTAATTTTTTTGGTACATTATTCATCTCATCAAGAGACAGAGCAAGATGTTTGTGAAACCATTCATAAATCTGTTTTGCACGGAATTTCTTCTCACCAATGGATTCCATATATTCCTGCATCTCCTGAAGTGTCATTGATTTTAAATCCATAACTTTATTTTCTCCTTAATTTACCAATAAAGAATCCATCACATGGATGTATTCCTGGCAACAACTGAATAAATCCTTCTTGGGCAGTTTCAATCTTTAGATCCTTTGGCAGTTCTTTTGTAATATCAACTGCTTCAAAATCGAAGTGATCAAGAATCCATCGGAAATTTTCTTCATTCTCTGCTGGATTGATCGTGCAGGTACTATAGATCAATGTACCTCCATGCTTGACATATTGCACTGCATTTGCAAGAATCTCTCGCTGCAACTTCACAAGATCCTTCATGCCTTCTTCTGAAATGTGGTATTTAATATCATTTTTCTTTCCCATGATTCCAAGTCCTGAACATGGTACATCTGCGATCACAACATCCGCAGCCTCAATATGTTCTTCATCCAACACTCTCGCATCAAATACTTCGGATTCCATATTCGTAAATCCAACACGATCAATATTATCTTCGATCAGATCTGTCTTGTATTCCGTAAGATCCCTTGATAACACTCGCCCGCTTCCCTTCAGCTGATCTGCAACATATAAGGATTTACCACCTGGTGCACTGCAAAGATCCATCACAAACTGCTCTTTCTGGACACTGGCAAGTTTGGCACACAACATAGAACTTTCATCCTGTACATAACAACTTCCTTCACGAAATGCTTTCAAACGATACAAAAAATCATAATCTGAGATCTGCACTGCATTTTCGATCAAACTCCCATCTTCTACTGTAACGCCTTCTGCTTCCAGTTCTTTTCTGACAGCTTCTTTCCCACCCTTGGAGATCAGACAACATAATGTTGTTTTTCTCTCTTCCAGATAAGAAGCTATGATCTTCTCTACTGTTTCGTTATCATATGTCTTCTGAAAGAATTTTATGATCCATTCTGGAATAGAATAAGCAACTGATAAATATGTCTCAAGATTCTTCTCTCTTGATGGATATTGGATCTCATCTTTCTTCCTTGAAATATTACGAAGTACACCGTTCACAAAACCTGATAATCGAGAAAATCCTCGTTTCTTTGCAAGTTTCACTGCCTCATTACATGCAGCAGAATCTGGAACCTGATCCATATAAAGAATCTGATAGATTCCCATACGAAGCAATGCACGGATCAGTGGTTTACATTTTCTGATCTTCGTCTTTGAGAACTGATCTGCAACATAGTCGATCGTGATCTGACGCTCTAAAGTTCCTTCCACCAGTCTTGTAAAAAATGCACGGTCTCTTTTTTCAGAAAACTGGTATTTTTCTAATACATTTGAAATTGCGATGTGTGATAATTCTTCTTTTTTATCTACTTTGATCAGTACATCCAATGCACATTCTCTCGGATTTTGCATCGTATCATTCTCCTAATTTTGTTCCGGCTTCTACTTGATATCCAAGTAAAAATGCCTGTACCTGCATACGTTTCTTTCCTGCCAGCTGAATCTCATGAAGTGCAAGATCATTGCTTCCTGTTGCTACGATGATCTCTTTTTTGTTGACTTCTACGATCGTTCCTGGTTCTTCTTTACTCTGTGCATCAAGCACATCTGCTTCCCAGACTTTCATTGTCTTTCCATCTAAGGATGTATAAGCACTTGGCCATGGATTCATTCCACGGATCAGACATTCGATTTCTCTTGCTGATTTTGTGAAATCAATCTGTCCCATATCTTTACTTAGCATTTTTGCATAACAGCTTTCTTCGTCATTTTGTTTTTCTCTGACGGCTGTTCCATCTTCTAATTTCTTTAATGTTTCTAATAATAAATCTGCTCCTAATACCATCAATTTATCATGCAGAGAACCAGCTGTTTCTTTCTTATCTAAAACAACTTCTGCTTTATCGATCATATCTCCGGTATCTAATCCTTTTTCCATATACATGGTTGTGATTCCTGTCTTTTCTTCTCCATCAAGAACTGCCCACTGGATTGGTGCTGCTCCTCTGTATTTTGGAAGGAGTGATCCATGAACATTGATACATCCATACTTTGGAATATTTAAGATACTTTCTGGTAAGATCTGTCCATAAGCAACAACAACGATCACATCTGGGTTGAGGTTTTTTAACTCTTCAATGAATTCCTCATCTCTGGCTCTCTGTGGCTGATATACTGGGATATCATATTCCACTGCTTTTTCTTTGACTGGAGGAAACTGCATCTTCTTTCCTCTACCTCTTTGTTTATCCGGCTGTGTCACAACAGCAAGCACTTCATGGTGATCGATCAGTGCCTGCAGTGTTGGTACTGCGAACTCCGGTGTTCCCATAAATACTGCTTTCATCTTATTCTACCTCTTCCATCGTGACGTCTCTTGCTGGTTCTTCTGCTACATCTGGATATAAAATTCCATCCAAATGATCTGTTTCATGACAGAGCGCTCTTGCAAATAATCCAAATCCTTCTACTGTGATCGGATTCATATCTTCATCAAATGCTTCACAGATCACATGATCTGGACGTTTCACAACTGCTACTTTTCCTGGAAGGCTTAAACATCCTTCTTCTCCTACCTGCTCTCCTTCTTTCAGTGTGATCACTGGATTGACAAGAGTTACACATTCTCCCTCTTCTCCAGTATCAATGACTACGATTCTTTTTAAGATTCCCACCTGAGGTGCTGCAAGACCAACACCCATTGCTTCATACATTGTATCATACATATCTTCTACTAATGTATGCATTCTTGGTGTCATTTCTTTTACTTCTTTACATTTTTTTCTTAAAACATCGTCTCCTAATACTCGAATCTGTCGAATTGCCATAATTGTTCTCCCTTTCTTTTAATAACTATTCATTGGGTTAAAATCAAAATTGACCAGTAAATTTTTCCTGATCTTATTTAAATCGATCCACTGTTCCAGACGGTTCTTTGCTTTCACCAGTGTCTCGTAATCTTTATTCTTAATATATATCACTTTGCGGTATTGATCATTGATCTTGCCAAATCCTGCCTCGCTCGGCCCGATCACCATCAGATCCATATGTTTTACCACATTTGCCATCGCATCCATTACTTTATCAAGCCATGCTTTATCTTCTCCTGATGCAAATACGACCAACATCTGCCATTCTGGTGGATATCTCATCAAGCTTCGGTAGCTGATCTCTTCTTTGTAAAATGCGTGATAATCCTGTTTGGCTGCGGTCTGGATACTATAATGTTCTGGGGAATATGTCTGGATCACTACTTCTCCTGGTTTGTCGCCTCTTCCTGCTCTTCCCGCAGCCTGTGTCAATAACTGGAATGTTCTTTCTCCTGCCCGGTAATCATTGGCATGCAGGGAAAGATCTGCTGCCAAAACTCCTACCAATGTTACATTCGCAAAATCATGTCCTTTGACGATCATCTGTGTTCCCACTAAAATATCTGCTTCTCCATCAGAAAATACCGATAAGATCTGTTCATGACTATTCTTTCTTTTCGTTGTATCCATATCCATACGAAGCACTTTTGCTTGTGGAAATTCTTTGTATAATGCAGCTTCCACTTTCTGGGTTCCAAGACCGAATGTTCCAATATACGGGCTTCCACACTCTGGGCAAACCTTCAGCATCGGCTGTTCATATCCGCAATAATGGCAGCGCAGTCTTCCATCTCTGTGATATGTCATAGAAATATCACAATGAGGACATTCCATGACATGACCACAGCTTCTGCATGAAACGAATCCCGCATAACCACGCCGGTTTAAGAACAACATGATCTGTTCGCCTTTATTCAAACGATCCTTTATCAGTTCTTTCAGTCTTCGGCTGAACATGCTGCGGTTTCCCGCTTTTAATTCTTCTCTTAGATCTTCAATATAGACTTGCGGTAACACTGCTTCTTTGGCTCGTTTTGTCAACTCCCACAGCCGATAAATCCCATCCAGTGCATGTTTATAACTCTCAACTGATGGTGTCGCCGAACCTAAGATCACCGATGCACCTTCCATCTGTGCTTTCTTGATCGCAACTTCTCTTGCATGGTATTTGGGAGTTTGTTCACTCTTGTAACTGCCTTCATGTTCCTCATCGATCACAATCAGCCCAAGATTCGGAAATGGAACAAACAATGCAGAGCGTGGTCCAATGATCACATCCACGTCCCCCCTCTGTGCACGAAGCCACTGATCGTATCTCTCACCTTTGGATAATCGTGAATTCAGAATTGATACACGCTCTCCAAATCGTTTGGTAAACCTTGTAACCGTCTGATAAGTCAGTGCGATCTCTGGAATCAGGACGATTGCCTGTTTTCCTTGTTTGATCACTTCTTCGATCGCTGCGAGATAAACTTCTGTCTTCCCACTTCCTGTGATCCCATGTAAAAGATAGGTTTTGTGGTCTTCTCTTAAAAAATCTTCCCGAAATTCATCGATCAGTTCCTGTTGCTGTTCATTTAACACATGCGCTTCTGCTTTTGCTATACTGAACTCTCCAGGATTCCGGTAATAATATTCTGTCACAACATGAAGAATTCCTTCTTTTTCCATGCTGTCTACTGTACTTTTTGAAATCTTTAGATCTTTCGATGCCATTTCCCATGAGATCTTCCCATGGTCTAATAAAGCTGCAAGAAGTCTTGCTTTCGCCACATAATGCTTACTGAAATATTCATCAAGCATCGCTGGTCCATGCACTTTCTCAATGCATAGCTCAATGTATTTTCTCGCTTTTCGTGCAACTTTTTCCTGCACTGGAAGTACGGTTTTTAATGCCTGGATCATTGTTGATCCATAATTCTCTCTGATCCACGCAGCTAACTCGATCATATTTGACTCCACACCAACATGATCCGTCTCAATCCTTAAGATTTCTTTGACTTTACTCTCATCATAGTCAACTGTCCGTGAAAGGTTGACTACATATCCCGTCTGTTCCTTATTAGAACGTCCAAATGGGACAACGACTTGCTGTCCCACCCGAATATCCTTGATCATGGAAAAAGGCACCTTATAGGCAAACACCTTATCCAGTGCCTCATGTGAAATATTAATAATTATATCCGCATATAATTTTTCCATAGATTATTTGATTACGTGACCTTTCTCTCTTAAAACTTTGACCACTTTATCTACTTTCTCACGGCAGATCTCATGGCTTCTTGCCTCAACCATAACACGTACTAATGGTTCTGTTCCACTTTCACGTACAAGAATTCTTCCTTCATCTCCAAGTTCTGCTTCTACTTCCTTAACTGCTTTCTGTACGTCTTCATCTGCCTGTGCAACTGCTTTGTCATATACACGGACATTTTCAAGGATCTGTGGGAAGATCTCAACGGGTTCTGCTAACTGTGCAAGGCTTTGTTTCTGCTCGATCATTGCTTCCATGATCTTTAAGGATGTTAAAATACCATCTCCTGTTGTTGCAAACTTGCTGAAAATGATATGTCCAGACTGTTCTCCACCTAATGCGTGACCATTCTTCACCATATTCTCATTAACATATTTGTCTCCAACAGCAGTCTTCTCATAAGCAATTCCTGCTGCATCAAACGCTTTATATAATCCAAGATTGGACATTACAGTTGTAACAACTGTATTATTGTTCAAGTCTCCGTGTTTCTTCAGATACTGTCCACATACATAAAGGATCAGATCTCCATCGACAACCTGTCCATTCTCATCGACTGCGATACAACGGTCTGCATCTCCATCATATGCAAATCCAACATCTAAGTGGTTTTCTTTTACATATCCCTGTAAGATCTCGATATGTGTAGATCCACAGTTTGTATTGATATTTGTTCCATCTGGTTCATTATTGATCACATGTGTCTCTGCACCAAGTGCTTTAAATACATTCTCTGCGATCGCAAATGAGCTTCCGTTAGAGCAGTCTAATCCGACTTTGACACCTTTAAATGATCTTGTTGCTGTAGAGATCAGATATCCGATATAATGATTTCTTCCGGCTGCATAGTCTTTTGCTCGTCCAATCTCTTTCTTTGTTGCAAATGGGATTTCATGGATCTCCCCATCAATATATGCTTCGATCTCATTTTCAACTTCTGCTTCCATCTTATGCCCTTTGGCATTGATCAATTTGATCCCATTATCATAGTATGGATTGTGGCTTGCTGAGATCATGATCCCGCAGTCAAACTGTTCTGTTCTTACGACATAAGCCACACTTGGTGTCGTTGTTACATAAAGCATATATGCATCTGCTCCAGATGCTGTCAATCCTGCTACTAAAGCATTCTCAAACATATAGCTGCTTCTTCTTGTATCCTTACCGATGACAATCTTTGCTCTGCTACTTGACTTCTGGTTAAAATACCATCCAATATAACGTCCGACTTTATATGCATGTTCTACAGTTAAATTTATATTTGCTTCTCCACGGAACCCATCTGTTCCAAAATATTTTCCCATCTTAATACTCCTTGCATCGTATTGTTTTTGTTTTTACCACCTGACATTATACCATGATTACGATCGTCTATCAAATATAGAATCAATGAAGTTTTTCTTAAATATCTGCTTCTTTTCTAAGCCCGATCAGTTCTTCTCTTGTTACATTTCCTGTTTCCAATGCGTTTTCCCTCATGACTTTATAAAATTCTGCCCATGTTGTATTAACATACGGATTCACATATAAAACTCCTACAATCCCAAATGTGATCGTTGATAACAGATTCCATCCGATAAATGACAGATCAAGTACGAATGCATTCCATTTTTCTCCATCCATCATATTTTTACTGATCTCAAACGCTCTCTTCCTTGATATCCGAGGGTTTTCCGCAAGAATGTAAGGGATCATTTTATATTCATAACTTTTCACGATTCCTGGTATAATTAAACACAACGTCCACAGCACTGTATAAAGATCCCTGCAAAAGATCGTAGCAACATTTCTTAAGTATGCACCATTGAGGAATCCATCAACGATCAATGCGATTCTTGTCTTATGTTCGCTGTTCTCCTCATAAAAACGACAGCCTCCAACTTCAAACAGGTTTCCTACAAAAATCTTAAACAACAAACCTACACTAAAGGCTGTTATGATCAAGATCAGAATAAATGACACATACATTCCATTATACATCGGACCTATCAGATTTTTATAGATCATATCACCTGCAACTCCAAAAAATGAAAATAATGTTTGTATCAAACTTGATGCCGCATCACCATTTCCTGCTGCTATATTACTTCCTTCCTGCAGGGAACCATTCCCTGCTGCATTACCAGTTCCTCCCGTTAATGCTGTCACTACAAGTGTTGCAAGCACAACGATCCAATAATTGCGATGCAGTGCTGCCTTCCCTCGTTCCTTCAATTCACTTCTTGTCCACATATTCATTCACCTCTCCTTTTTGTAAATTGTTTTGATCTTAAAATCATTTTCATCATAACACAAAAGCAGTACACCTGCTACAAAAACAAGTGTACTGCTTTTTATTCTTGGTTTATTATGCTTAAAAGAAAATCTATTTTACAAATTCTTTTACCTTGGCAGCGATACTGTCACCATCTAATCCGAATTCTTTGATCAGTTCTACTGCTGGTCCTGAATGTCCGAATACGTCATTCACACCGATCTTTAATACTGGTGTTGGAAGCTGTTCAGATAATACATCACATACAGCACTTCCTAATCCACCGATCACAGAATGTTCTTCTACTGTAACAACTTTACCAGTTGCTTTCGCTGCTTCTAATACAAGTTCTGTATCTAATGGTTTTACAGTTGCCATATTGATCACCTGAGCATTGATTCCTTCTGCTGCTAATTTCTCAGCTGCATCTAAGGATTCAGCAACACATAATCCATTAGCAATGATCGCTACGTCTGTTCCTTCTCTTAAGACTTTACCTTTTCCGATCTCGAATTTGTAATCTTCATCGTTGATCACTGGTACAGCCAGACGTCCGAATCTCATATAAACAGGTCCTTCCATCGCTGCTGCAGCTTTTACTGCTGCTTTTGCTTCAATATCATCAGATGGAACGATCACTGTCATTCCAGGGATTGTACGCATTAATGCAATATCTTCACAACACTGATGTGTAGCTCCATCTTCACCTACGGAAATACCACCATGAGTAGCTCCGATCTTAACATTTAAATGTGGATATCCAACAGAGTTTCTTACCTGCTCGAATGCACGTCCTGCTGCAAACATCGCAAAACTACTTGCAAATGGAGTCATTCCTGCTGCTGCAAGTCCAGCAGCGATACCGATCATATTACATTCTGCGATACCACAATCAATATGTCTTTCTGGAAAAGCTTTCTTAAACATTCCTGTTTTTGTTGCAGCGGCTAAGTCAGCATCTAAAACTACAACATTAGGGTTTTCCTGTCCTAATTCAACTAAAGCATTACCATAGCTTTCTCTTGTCGCAATCTTCTTTACTTCTGCCATCTTACTCGCCCACCTTTTCTAATTCTTCCAGTGCCTGTTTACATTGTTCATCATTTGGTGCAGAACCATGCCATGAAACCTGATTCTCCATAAAGGATACACCTTTACCTTTGATCGTCTTCATAATGATCGCTGTTGGTTTTCCTTTGCATTCTTTTGCCTGTTTGAACGCATCAGCGATCTGATCAAAGTCGTGACCATCAATTTCAACCACATTAAAGTTAAATGCTTCGAATTTAGCTCCGATCGGATATGGAGAGTTTACTTCATCAATTGGTCCATCAATCTGTAATCCGTTGTTATCAACGATAACTACTAAATTGTCAAGTTTTCTGGATCCTGCAAACATTGCAGCTTCCCATACCTGTCCTTCCTGGATCTCACCATCACCAAGAAGTGTATATGTACGATAGTCTTTATTCTGAAGTTTTGCAGCAAGTGCCATACCAACTGCGGCAGAGATTCCCTGTCCTAATGATCCACTAGACATATCTACGCCTGGAATCTTCTTCATATCAGGATGTCCCTGTAAGTAAGATCCTACATGTCTTAATGTTAGCAGATCTTCTTTTGGGAAAAATCCTCTTTCTGCTAATGTTGAGTAATATCCAGGAGCTACATGCCCTTTAGATAATACGAAACGATCTCTGTTTTCATCTTTTGGATTCTTAGGATCAACGTTTAACTCAACGAAATATAAATATGTAAATACATCAGCTGCTGATAAAGATCCACCCGGATGTCCGGATTTGGCAGCATGTGTTGACTTAATGATACCTTTGCGAACCTCATTTGCTGTTTTCTTTAATTCTGCGGTTGTCATTGTATCTACCACCCTTTCTTATTCTCCGAATACTGCTTTGTAATCTGCCTGGAATTTTTCGATTCCCTGATCTGTTAATGGGTGTTTCATCATCTGTTCAAATACGTTGTAAGGTACTGTGGCAATGTCTGCTCCCATCTTAGCACATTCTGTTACGTGGATTGGGTTACGTACACTTGCACAAATGATCTGTGTATCGATATCTCCTGCTGCATCAAAGATCTCTCTGATGTCTGCAATTAAATCTAATCCGTTCTGAGAAATGTCATCCAGTCTTCCTAAGAATGGAGATACATATGTTGCTCCAGCTCTTGCTGCTAATAAAGCCTGGTTTGGATTGAAGATCAATGTCAGATTTGTTTTGATCCCTTCAGAAGATAATACCTTTGTAGCTTTTAATCCTTCGATCGTTGTAGGAATTTTAACTACCATGTTTGGATGAATCTTAGCGATTTCTCTTCCTTCTTTGATCATTCCTTCTGCATCAGTTGTTGTAGCTTTTACTTCACCACTGATAGCTCCATCTACAATAGAAGTGATCTCTTTGATCACATCTTCAAACTGTCTTCCTGATTTAGCGATCAGTGAAGGGTTTGTTGTAACTCCACAGATAACTCCCATATCATTTGCTTTACGAATCTGATCTACATCTGCTGTATCCACGAAAAATCTCATAACTTACTTCCTCCTAAAACATTGTTTGTTGTTTTGTTCGTTGTTTTGTTTATGGCTTTATTTAAACATGGATAAAATGTCTTGTCAAACTCGAAAAACTGTCAGATTTCAGCAATATTCATTGAATTTATTAATATTTTTCAACTTTATTAATAGTACATGGTTTTTCGTTTTTTTTCAAGATGCTTTCTTCAATTTCTTTCAATAAAAAAAAACTCGTTTTTCCTTGTTTTTCCGTAAAAAAATATGCTATGATAAATGTAGTTTTAATTAATAATTATTATTTTATTACTAATATTTCTGTTTTTATTAATTATTATTAATTAATTAAAATAATTTTGATTAAGGAGGATTTTATGGGTTTAAAGAAGAAAGTAACGACCAAAGACATTGCAGATCACGTCGGTCTTTCCCAGTCTGCAGTCTCCATGATCTTAAATAATAAGACTAATGTCTCTTTTTCAGACAGCACCAGACAGAAAGTTTTGGACGCTGCAAAAGAACTTGGCTATCAAAAAAAGAAAAAATCCATTGAGCAGACATCGAAGCCTTTATCGAAAATCATTCTGATCATGTGTCCGTTCTTATCTAACCATTATTATACAACTCTGGTTCATTCGATCACAGAACGAGCACATGATTATGGATATCTTACCTTTGTTGCACCAACACTGCGAAACCCGAGCACCGAACAATATTATCTGGATCTTATGAAAAATGATCTGGATACTGCTGGAATCGTTTATCTGTATCCAACTTCTTTTCTTCCAGAAGTTAATGATATGTCAAAACAGATTCCCATCGTCAATATCGGGGATAAAAATGACGAGATTACTTTTGACTCGATCCATGTCAGCAGCTCCAAACCTGCCAGACTCGTCGCAGAACATTTGATCTCCCTTGGACACCGCAAGATCACTTATATATCAACACCGATCAGTGATATTGAACGTTCCAGATCAAAACGTTACGATGCACTTGTTGCAACCTTCAAAGAACACGGCTTTGGAGATGACTGCGTCAGTATTCGTTCCATCTCACCCGGAGAGTATAATCTGCTGTCTCCAAATATGCTGGAATATTCTTCCGGATACAATCTGACAAAACAGATTCTCGAAGAGGGAACTGATTCTACCGCCTTCGTTGGGTATAATGATATGGTTGCATTTGGAATCTTAGATGCATTATATGAATTAAAATACAAAGTACCAAATGACTTCTCTGTTTGTGGTTTCGATAATATCCCAATGGCCGATATGAATCGTATTTCACTTACTACGGTGGAACATTCTATCGAAGCAAAAGGAAGAGAAGCCGTTGATATCATTGTACGCATCCGCGACTCAAAGACCAAGAACCAGCCTCGAAGCTTTGTTACAAAGTTGGAATTTGAACCATTTATCGTGAAACGAAAAAGCACTGGGAGGGCGAAGTTTTAAGTTGTATCACGGAAATGTATCGAGTATTCATAAAAACATAAAGAAAGATAGAGGTACGAAAAACGAATTCCATTGACGGATTTTTTGCAAAACGCTGATCCGCCAACACTCCTGCACAACTCACTGCGTTCAAACAGTGCCCGTGTTGGCTGCGATTTTGCAAAGAATCCTATGGAATTCTATCATTTCGTACCTCTATCTTTCTTTTATTTCTCTCACATACATGCAAGCTACCTTCAAATCGGATTCTATAGTGTCTCTCCTTTTGTACGATAGCTGTTCATATAGTGCTGTGATTCACTTGTTCGTACATTTACATCATTTAAGATGCATCCTGTAATTTCAGCTCCTGATCCTGAAAGAATTTCCATACCTTCCAGAATTCGATCTACATCTGTATAGTCCTGACGGATCACAAATACTGCTCCGTCTACATACTGGGCGACGATCGCTGCATCTGATAATAGTCCACTTGGTGGTGTATCTATGATCACGAAATCGGCTTCTGCCTCCAGTTCTTTTACAAACTGTCTCATATTCTTACCACTTAAAACGGTAGATGTATCCTGGATCGGTGTAGAACCTGCAAGTACTTTAACGCTTGTATTTTTGTACTGCTGTACTGCATCGTCTATGTTAACTTCGCCTTTCATTACTTCCAGAGTTCCTAATTCTTGTTCATTCATTCCAAGTACTTTGGCGGTGGATGGGTTTCTTAAATCCGCATCTACCAGAATTACTTTATACCCTTTCATCGCAAGTGATATTGCAATATTGGCTGAAACTGTTGATTTTCCTTCTCCTGGCATAGCACTTGTTACAAGAAAAGATTTCATGCCTGTCTCTTTTTGTGCACGCTCGATCCTTCGTCGTACCGTTCTTGCTGCTTCCAGGAAGCTTCTTGGAATTCTTGGATTATCTAGCACGATCAATTCCTGTGTTTGCGTACGTTTCTTATGGAATTTGGCACGAGGCATGATTCCAAGACTTTTTGCATGGAAGAGTCGTTTGAAATCTTCTTCTTTCTTAACTGTATTCTTACCAAGTGCTAACAGGACATCGAGCAAGATACATAGTAAGATTCCGATCAAAACGCCGATCTGTATCTCATGTCTATAACTAAATGGATTAGCAGGTGTAGTCGGAACCCCGCTTTCATCCATGAGTGTCAGCTGTGAGCTTCCAATGACAAACTCTGCTACCGATGGGTAATTTTTAACGACTGCTTTTAAAATCTTCTCAGCCATCTTCGGATTATTTGCAGTCACTTTCAACGTAAACAGATTTGTATTCTCCATGACTTCTGCTTCGATCGTTCCAGGAACAGACTGAAGGCCAAGATCCTGTGCCAATACTTCTTTAAATGCTCCTCTTTTCAAAATATATGGAAAAGATTTTGCCATTTGGTTGGCTGTTGCATTCTCAATATATGTATTAGAATTCTCTGATGTAATACTGGAATTGATCGTAAATGTGGAAGATGCTACATAGTATGGGGAATAGGTAAGTCTCTTGTATCCACAGAACACTGCACCACAAATCACAAGAATGATCAAAAATCTCCATTTCATTTGAATGATTCCTTTGATCAAGTCATCAAACAATCCAGCAATATCGATCAGATTCTCTTTATGTTCTGTTTTTGATTCATATTCTTTACTCATGATCTTTCTTCACCTGCCGTTCTGTTTTTGATTCTTGTGTTTTATCTTCATTGCCCTTTTTCGTTCTGCTTCCATAACCATAGCCATAGCCGTAACCGTAACCATAGCCATATCCATGGTTTCCATAACCGTATTTACTTCCGTAACCATAACCGCTTCCATATGCATATTTGTATCCGTAATTTCTTGCTGTCTGAGCAACTCCATGGAATACATCGTTATAAACGCATCCAAGCATCGTTCCTTCTGCTGAATTTAGAATACCGATCGTCTCATTGATATCTTTTACTAATGCTGTATGTTGTCTTACAACAAGGATCGATGCATCTGCAAGGTCAACTAACTCTTCTGCATCGGCCGCCTGTGACATTGGTGGTGTATCAATAATAATGTAATCCAGCTTTGTCTTAAAAAACTCTACGATCTTCTGGAAGATTGGTGATGCGATCATCTCTGTAGAATTTGGATAGATCATAGAACCTGCGATCAATAACAATTCTGATTTTGGAAGATCTGTTACCAGATTATCTATCTGTTCATTTCCATTCAATACTTCTCCAAACTGCTGTATTTCTTCCTGATCCAATCCAAAAATCTTGTATTGTGAAGGTTTGCGAAGATCCGCATCGATCAACAATACTTTCTCTGATTCTTCCGCAAGTGCCAATGCTAAATTGGCTGCAACTGTTGATTTACCTTCATTTTCTTCCACACTTGCAACCAGAAGTGTTTTTGCATTCTTCTCTTTCATCTTACTGCTGACTTTACGAGCAAGTTTCTTCATATCCTCCACATATTGAAAGCTTGTTCCTGGATTTGTCAACAATACCGGACTCTTTTTGCGGTGGATTCTTGCTTTCCATGTCTTATAGATCTTCTCATGATATAACGTCTGCAAAAGCTTTGCATCAAGTTTCCTTGAAACTTCTTTTGGTTTTCTCACTGTATCCTTTAAGAATGACAAAATTGCGATCAATCCACATAACGCAACGATCGTCATTAAAAATGTTTTCTTCATAAGTGCTGTTGGCTGAAATTTATTTACCGGACCACTTGGCACTGTTGGTTTCTGCAATACATCCAGCACAACATTTCCGATCAGCTGATCTGTCACAACAGAATAATTATTCATGATTGCCTTATTCAAACGAAACGCCATCTCTGGGGAATCTGCCTGAACTTTCAAAACTAAAAGATTGGTTTCATTTACTACCTCTGCAGATGCACTTCCTGGAAAATAATCCATATCCATCTCTTTTGCGACTTTCTTTTGTAAAATCGAACTGTTTAGAATCTCAGAAAACTTTGTCGCCATCTCAGACGTTGCACTCAAATCTGAATATACACTATTGTTGCTTCCTTTGCTGCTTACGATAAATGTACTTGTTGATTCATACTGTTTGTGATAGTTTCGTCCGACATAAACATAAGAGAGCAAGCTCATAGATGCTGCCAGAAGCAGGATCACTATTGCATATTTCCAGATATCTCTTAAGATACTATACAAATCAATATTCATTTCATAATCGTTGACTGATATATTTCGTTTATCACTGCTCATTTGCCGGCCTCCTATTCTGTAACGATCACGATCAGTCTTACCGTTCCTGTACGGCTCTTTCCACTTTTTACTGAATAAGTGATCTCATAAGAACCTGGGGTATCGTAATCTACTTCATCTTTGATCTTCACTTTGCTCTTACCAATATCTCCTGGTACATCCGAGTCATAATCTCCTCCCATGCACACTTTAGATATGTAAGATGCTGCATCTAGTTTGTCACCTTTCTTCGTATAAACCAGATACTTCTTCAAATGAATAAAAGGAATCTCTGATCTGTCCGTTGCATCATAAACCTGTATCGTTGCCTGAAATGATACCGTGTCTCCTGCACTATTGCTTACCTGAAGTTTGACCGGATATTCTCCTGGTGTATACAGATCAACTACTGAGTTTGTCAAAATCTTTATCTGATTTGATAAATCACCATCAATCTTATCTTTCACCGTAAGATTCTTTAATAATTCTTCATTCTTAGAAGCTCCTCCAGATTCAAAACATAATGGTTCCTTCAAATAAAACTTTGGTGATGTATAACCCTCATACTGTACAATACGGTTTGCACGACTGACGTTATTATGTCTGTCCACTGCTGCATATACAACCAGACGCCGTCCACCTCCCAGAAAGTTTGAAACACTTTCTACTACAAGAGAATCCGTAACATCCCCATCATTCTCATCAACTGCTTTTACTCCTTGCAAAAAATCTTCATCGGTAGCATTGAGCCCTACTGTCAATTCCTGCTGATCCATTGTAATGACCGGTCCGATCCGGTCTCCTTTTCTGACCTGTGTAAACCAGAAGATCAGACTTGCTGCCAGTGATATACAAAATATCACAAAACTTACCAATTTTAATTTCTTCATTGTACCACCTTTTCTCCTTCAAGAATTCTCTTAGGATTATCATATAACAATTTCTTTGAATATTCAAAAGAATATTCTTGTTCCATATATTCTTTGATATCTGCCATATAGGTTGTCCGCTCATATGGTTTGTGTGCATCACTTGCGATACAAGTTACCATATGTTGATCCAGCAGACGATCTACACATTGTTTTGCTCCTGATCCAAATCTGCCAAAGATGCTCCCTCTGTTTACCTGCAACAAACATCCCCTGTTTTTCCACTTTGCGATACCGCTTTCTGATTCCTGTACACACCGGTATCTCTCTGGGTGTGCGATCACTGGCGTAACTCCAAGTTCCATCAGATCATGAAGCATCTCATCCATCTCTTCCTGCTCGATTCCAAACGAAAATTCAGTCAAAAAATATCCCGTCTGATTCAATGAAAGCAATCTGCCTTCACGGATCATCCGAGGAACTTCTCTTGTCATATAAATTTCCATTCCAGAGAATACTCTTAATGGCAGCTTTACTTCATCCAGTGCTTTTCTAAACGCTTCTAATCTTTGCAGATATTCTTCGATCGAATATTCTTTGAAAAATCCCCCTGTATTGGCATGCGATGTTGCAACTAATGTATGAACACCACTTTTCAATGCCAATGCTGCCATAGATAGAGAATCTTCCATATCTCTCGCTCCATCATCCAATCCTGGCAAAATATGCGTATGTATATCGATCATCTATTTTATTTTCCTTTCAGAAATCCCATATGCAAAAAGAATTCCTCCAGTCCATCAAGACTGGAGGAATCCACCTTGTTTTTTGATTAATACTGTTCTTTGACGTGTTTTGCTGCATATACAGCTAATGCTGCTGCAGCGAGTGATACATATACTAATGTAACTGGCGCTCCCTGATCACTAGTCTTTGGTGATGCAGATGTTGTTGATGTTGATGATGTTGATGTCGTTGTTGTTTTCGTCTTAGCTGGTTTTTCATCCTTGTCGAATTCATCATCATCAATCTGGGTTTTCTCATCAACCTTCTCCTGTTCTGTACTCGTATTATAATACTCATCTTCAGGACTTGGTGCTGCCATAACACTTAGTGAAAAAGCAAAACACATAATCAATGTTGCTGCCATCATAATCAACTTTTTCATGCTAAATCCCCCCTTACTGGATTCTAACTGATTTGTGTATAAAATACCTTCAATATCATCTCAAATAATTTTGTCTCATCCGGATAATATTCTGCATATCCTGTCACACCTTCTTTGATGTCACAGTCAATGCTGTAGATATTGTCAGATGAAAAACTGCTTCCTGAAACTTTCGTTGCAAGATATGTGATCTTCGGTGCTGAAAGATTCGTTACTGAATTCTCTGATACAAGATTCAGAAGATCTAATGGCAATGTAAGATCTCCCTTCATCTCCTGTAATGCTTTCTGGGCAAATGCTGTAATATACTGCTGTTGTCTCTGCATACGTGCCATGTTCGCATCCAGTGGATCAAATTCTCTGGATCTTACATAAGTCTCTGCCTGACCACCCAGCAATGTCACATTCGCACCTTCCTTCAGAGTTGGATCAACGCTTGTCAGATCTCCGATCACTTGAACGTTCACTCCACCTACTGCATCATTCAATACACTGATTGCAGAGAGGTTGATCGACATATATGAATCGATAGGAATTCCATATAACACTTTGGAAACTGCATCCACAGCATTCTTACAGCTCTTGGCTTTCCCATCCCCATAGGCATAGGCTAAACATAACTGTCGAAGTTTCCTTCCTGAATACTTTCCATTCTCATCATATGTCTTAACGTTCGCCATGATATCTCGAGGAACATTGATCAGTGAAATCTTCCCTGTAGAAGTATTCACAGCTGCCAGAAACAAGGTATCTGACTGTCCTGCTCCGTGTTTCTTTAAGTATTCTTCATCTGTATTGATCTTATCTCGGTCAACACCCATAAATAAGATACTCGTTATATCTTTATTATACTGATATTTATGTCCATTGTAAATAACCAAATCTCCCTGATTCTGGACTTTTACGCCATCTACGTTCTTTGACATCTTCATCTTGCCTCCAAATAATGAGCCTTTTCCAAGTGCCCACATTCCAGCAATGGCTGCACATGGAAGCAAAATGATCACCGCTAATACGATTATAACTCTTTTTATGATCTGTTTTGGTGTCTTTTTCTTCTTTACTTTCTTCTTTTTCTCGTTCTTTTCTTCTTTTACTTCAAAGCCTTGAAATGCTTCCTTGGATTCTGGCTGGAGATCCTTCAGATTCTGATCCAATTCTTCATTTAATCTCTTAGCCTCATCCGTATGGTTCTTATTTTGTACTTCTTTCATCCGTCAACACCGCCTGTACTAAATAACGATTATTTGGCTGTCCTCCTACGCAGGTGCTCAGCGTGATAATCTTATCGTTGCTTGTAACTTCCTGATCTTTCCTTACATGACTTCCCATGTCTCTTATGTTCTTGACATTTCTTAAATAATTCTCAAACTTCTTCTTATTCTTAAAATTAAATGTCTTAAGTAAATGCCTGTCGTCAAACTTATATGCCGCAAAGATCGTGTATGTGTATGTTTTCTTTGGTGTGTAAACATATACTTCTTTGTGTTTCTTAAAAAATGCTTCATCTTCAAACTTGTGAAGATTCTGGAACATAGATCCATTTCTCATATTATGTCCATAAAATATTGTGTTTGGATCTGAAAAATCCTTCTTATTCGCTTTCTCTGTATAAATACATCCTGCAAACTCTGGCTCATTTTTAAAGTTATATTTTAAATAATGATCGTCTGATTCCTGACTTTGTGCTACCGGATAATCAATTCTTGTTCCTGGAACGTAGATCCATGCATAGATATCACTGTTGATCTTGATCAGCTTCTTAAAGTTGATCTTCTGTCCATGTTTGACTCCAGCTGGAACTTTCTCCGGCTCTTTTCCTTCGTTCTCACCAGTAAATTCTGTGCTTGCGATCTCTTTTAATGTTGCTTTTCTTGCCTGTTCTGTCTTATAGTCCTGATACTTGACCCATCCGAATCTTCCAAGACAGATCACACAGACTAGTACTGCAACTCCAAGAATGATCTTCCATCCACTCTTCTTCATTCAGCTTCCCCCTTATGCCGTTATTCTTGTCTTATTATATCTTTTTTTCTATCTGCGGTCAATGAATCCTGCATCTTCGGACAACCTGTGTCCTAAAAATCCATCGCCATTTTGCTTGACTCTTCTTCTGACAATTCTGTAACCTGTGTTTCCATAACACGATAAACTCTCTGACACATATTTAAAACACTCGGACGATGGGTTGTCACGATGCATGTTTTATTTGGGCGTTGTTTTATGATATTTCTTAAAACTTTACGTTCCGTTGTTACATCAAGTGCCGATGTTGCTTCATCTAACAATAAGATTGGTGCATCTCTTAAAACAGCCCTTGCAATCGCAATTCTTTGTGCCTGTCCTTCTGAAAATCCTCGTCCTCGCTCTCCGATCTTGGTATAGATCGTTTCTTCCATATTCTTTACGAAATCCCACGCACAGGAAATCTTCAATGCCTCGATCATCTCTTCTTCTGTTGCATCCTGTTTAACCATCTTTAAATTTTCCGCGATCGTACCAGAAAGAATTGTATTTCCCTGTGGTACATAGGCGAATAAATGTCTGGTATCTGCATTCATCTCCACCTGCTTTCCATTTGAAGCCCTTAAATATGCTTCTCCTTTTTCCGGATGGATCAAACCTAAGATCAAACGGATCATCGTCGTCTTTCCCTCTCCAGAAGGACCAACCAACGCAACGATCTCGCCCGGATTAGCCATAAATGCAGAATCTGTAATAACACGGTTTCCTTCGACATAAGAAAAATCCACATCCCGCATCTTCACCTCGAACCCATCTTCCACATAAGCATCCATCTCAGAGCTTTCTGGAATATGAACTTCTTTCTTAAGCTGTGCAAGCTCTCTGATACGATGTGCAGAGATTGAACTGTTCAAAAAGTTTGGTATGATCGATACCAGATTGTTAAATGCCCCATTTAAGTTACTTCTCTGTTGTAAAAATAAAGTCATCGTTCCATAAGAAATATCTCTTGTCCAAAGCCGGAACAGACAATATCCAAATGCTGCATACTGAACAACCATTCCTATGATCGACATAACGATATTCGTCTTGATCGTAAACATGTTATACTTTAAACTGATATCTTTAAACTTCTCCTGCCAGTTTCTCATCTTCTTTCCATATAAAGAAGAGATCCCAAAGGACTTGATCGTATCAAAATTATAGAATGTCTCGACTTCAAATGTCATCATCTCACTACTCATTTCCCGCACTTTCTTCCCATATTCTCTCTGCTTGGAAATAAGTAACTTCGACATCAAAAGCATAAATGGTGCACTTGCAAATGCCAGTAATGACATAATCTTATCGTAATGCCAGATAACCGCAAATGTTGCGACAAAGTCGTAAACTGCTATAATGATCGTCGGCAGCCAGCTGATCGCATTTCCACTGATCGTATTGACATCACTGTTAAAACGATTCAAAACATCTCCATTACTATATTGATTAATCTCCATCCAGTCGGCATCGATGATCTTATCAAAAATATCTGCCTGAATATCATTATTGATATAGATACTCAACTTTGTAGAAATACGTCCGATCACATTTCCGATCGTCAGACTAAAAAATGCACTTCCAAGTGTGATCAAGACCATGATCCACAACTTACTCATCTGATATCCTGTGATGATATCAATCATATATTTACTTGCCACACTTCCAACCAATCCCATGGATGTGCTGAAAATACCAAGGATCGTGTAGAAAGCGATCGCTCCTTTATATCGTTTGCTGTAGGAAAAGATCCATTTCCAGTCGTCAATGATCTCGGAGAATGTTCCATCTCTCCATTTCCCGATCAGTATATCTAATGATTCAAACGATATCTTCTGATTGGGTTGATTTTGATTTTCATTGTCCATCATGTGATCATCACCTTCTTTCCTTCATAATTTTGTAAAATTCTTTTGTATACTCACAGATATATTCTGGAATCCCTTCATAATCTCCTGTTTCTAATAAGGCTGCTGCCGCACAGGTGTTACAGATCGGACGATATTTGCATTCTATACACCTTTCATTGATCAAAATCTCTTTCGTCTGTGCTGATATCATTTCCCAGCTTCTTTGAAAACCTTCTGCAAATACATTCACTTCTGGTTGACTTTGCATCACACATGGACGCATCATCCCCTGCCAATTGATCGTAAAAGAGCAATTGCCCGCCAAGCATGAAATGTGCCTGCTGTATTGCATATTTTGCGGATGATCTTCAACCATGTTGATCACATGATCCTGATATTCTCTAAGAGCTTCTTCGCCCCATTGATGTTGAAAGATCAACTTCTTCGCCATCGCTGCATCCTTTGGATTCATGCGGCTTTGTTCATCAAATGGTTTATTTCTTTCTCTGCTTGCCGGATACATATAGGTATCAAGATTCACGGCTGCATCCAGATCATCTGCAATATCTAAAATCTTCCTGATATCCTCTTCATTCTTTGAAGTGATGCTTCCATTAATCTTTACATCAATCTCCCTGTCCCTTAGCAGCCTGACTGCATTGACCGTCTTCTGAAATCCACCTGGATAATGACATAACTGCTCATACGCCTGGTCATCTGCTCCATATAAAGTAATATTCATTCTTCTTGGCTTATATTTCTGGAAGAAATCTGCCCATTCTTCATCGATCAGTGTTCCATTTGTATTGATCGTAAGAATCATTCCCATATTCTGCAGTTCAATATATAGTTCCTTAAATCCGGGAAATAATAACGGCTCTCCTCCTGTCAATAACAGAAATAACGTTCCTGCATCCTTCATCTGATGAGCCAGTCTGATCCATTCTTCTTTGGTTCTTAAACGGCCTTTTTGTTCCATCTCTGCCTTAGATAAACGAACATAACACATATCGCAGTTCATATTACAAAGTGGTAATAATTCCAGACTGCCGTTCACTGGAGCTTGTCTTTGATATGCTTTCTGGACCAGTATCTTTTCCATGGAATCCATTGCGTCTAGGTCTTTCATTTGGCTCCCCTTCTTTCTTGTACATTCTGTTTTATTATATGATGAGATCACAGAAAAAGAAAGTTTTTATTTACGTTTTTATTTCCATATATTGACATTGTAGGCCGTTTTTGTTAATATCATTTTACAAACTATCTATCATTGGACATGTATATTCTATATTGCAATTCTAATTTTTCATTTCCGCATGATCAGATCAATGCCTGTCCATTTATATCACTTAAAGGAGGCACAATACACATATGACAAAAATAAAGAGCAAAATAACACCCGATACCATTCTGAAAAACTTCTGGAAAGATAATAATCGCTTTGCAGATCTTTTCAATGCATGTTTCTTTGACGGAAAGCCAAAATTAAATCCTGATGATCTTACAGAAGTTGACACCGATATTTCTTCTTTATTACAATTTCATGGTTATGCTGAGACTGTAAAAAGGATTGTTGATGTTGTCAAAAAATCTGCTTATGGCGTTGATTTTGTAATCCTTGGAATTGAAAATCAAGCAAAGATCCACTATGCGATGCCACTTCGACATATGCTTGGAGATGCTTTTTCATACCTCAAAGAATATAATGAAATTGCAAAAAAATATAAAGATGAAAAACCTCATGGAACACCAGATGAATTTTTATCTAAGATGAAGAAAACTGACCGATTGCATAGCGTACTTACCATTTGCATCTATTACGGTGAAACTCCATGGGATGGTCCTCGTTCCTTAATTGATATGTTAGAAATTCCTGATGCTTTTAAGCCTTTGATTTCCGATTATAAATTCAACTTGATCGAACTTAGGAAGAGTGAGCATTTAAAATTTCATAATGATGATGTTGATAAAATATTCAATATCAGTAGGTTTATTTTCGATGAAAAATATGATAAAATCACTGATATATTTAAAGAGGAAAATATATCTTCAGAATTAGCTATGGTTATTGGCTGTATTACAGAATCACAAAAATTGATCAATGATGCTGTGGAATCAGAAGAAAAAGGAGGTAGCGTGAATATGTGTAAGGCACTCGAAAAATTAGAGGAAAGAGGTCGTCAGGAAGGCAGATTAGAGGGTAGATTACAAGGACAAATAGTCACTAAACTTAAATTAATCCTAAAAAAAGTTCATAAAAATAAATCTTTTGACCAAATTGTAGATGAGTTGGAAGAAAATGCAGATGTTGTGCAGCCTTTGTATGATTTTGTATTGAAGCATATAGATTTGGGCGAAAATGAAATGGTTCAGAAGTATCTTGAGAATATTGAATAACTTATTATGTATGAAATATGGAGAAGGAAGTCCTTTATGCAACTTCTTTCTCCATATTTTACTTCTTAATAAAACTCTTTTAAATTCCTAACTGTTTCCTTCGTATATTCACATAAATATCTTGAAACGCCCTCAGAATCTCCACATTCTGCAATCGCTGCCGCTGCACATGTATTACATACATGTCTTAATTTGCATTGATTACATTCCATACTTGTTTTGATCTCTTCTGTTTCTTTCACGATCTTATTCCACAATGTCATAAAATCATCCGTTGTATCAAAGGCATCATAACTTGGCTGATCTAACACGATACATGAACGTATCATGCCTTGCCAATTAACTACAAACGAACTCTGCCCAGCCCGGCATGTCATATGTCCAGGACAAGCATCTCCTTCTTCTGTATGTTCTGCCAGATAAATAGTCTGCTTCGCATATTGCTCAAAAAGTTCATCTCCCATTTCTCGGTGTAAGATTTCAACCCTTGCCTTTGCAGCATCCTCTGGGTTTAACCTCTCCTGAAAATTAAAAGGAGTTGTCCGCTCACGCACGGATGGATACATATAAGTGTCGATCCGGACTGGGATATCATACTTTTCTCCGATATCTATGATCTCCATCCTGTCATGAAAATTCTTCTTCACAAGACTTCCATTGATCTTGATATCAATCTTATATTTTTTTAATAATTCGATCCCTCTGATCGTTTTGTCAAATCCATCCTTCATATGGCATAGATTCTCGTATGTCTCATTCTTTGATCCATATAAAGTTATATTTATCCTTCTTGGCTTATTCTTCGCAAAAAATTCCGCCCATTCCTCATTGATTAACGTCCCATTGGTATTGAGCGTAAGGATCATACCCATATCTTTTAATACACAGTATAATTCTTTAAATTGAGGGAATAATAAAGGCTCTCCACCCGTTAACAACAAGAACAATGTCCCTGCATCTTTCATTTGCTTTGCAAGGGAAATCCATTCATCCAAACTTCGCAATCTTCCTTGGGACTGCACTTCTTGTTTGGATAAATGGACGTAGCACATGTCACAGTTTAGATTGCAGAGAGGCAATAACTCCAGTACTCCATAAAGCGGAATACGGTTCCTTGCTGCCTTTGCGAAAAGTTGGCGTTCGAAGGTAGTGTTAGTGTCAAATAGGTCCATGATCACTCTCCCTGTAATAAAAAAGAACCGGTAGGTCGGTTCTTTTTTGTATTTTTTATGATTTCGCTGTTGCCCATTCTTTCATATTTAAATTAGTTGTACAATGCGTATTATCTCCTTTAGGACCTCTCCATACAATGACATTTTGTGGTCTATCAGACCCTTTCATTATATAATATCCATCTAAAAACTTATCCGTTGAATTAGCCTCATGTGTAGTACCACAAGCATGATAACCACCAAGTTTTTCATCTCCTGGATGGTATTTTCCCCATCCTTCCCATCTTCCTTTTTTCTGCAATCCTGGTTCTCCATTTGTTTCTAACCACACTGTTCCAGAATATCCACCACCAGCATCACATCTAAACATATACACCGTTCCGCTATCTCCGCAAGCCGCCACATACTCATTCGGTGTAAATTCTTCTATATAAGCACTTGGTCTTTCATATCTTCTTTTCATAACCTTTTCCCCTTTCCTTCTATACAAATTCTATCTTCATCTTATATTGCGTTATCATTCTGCAACATCTTTTTTCATGACTATATTATACTAGAATTTTCCATTTAATGCAATAAACCATCTGTAAAAGGCATTTTTTTTTCGTAATCTGCTATTTCAATATACAGTTATTGATCTTCTAACAGCTCTTCAAGGCTTAAAAAAATACCGAAATTCGAAAATCACGCTAAAAACAATCATTTTTCTCTACAAATGATTGCAAAATTCAGAATTTAAGATTATAATGGGATTAAATTCTGGGGGTTAAGAATGATGATTTATTGACATATAATATTAAAAGGGGGAAGTTGTTATGAAGAAAATGTATGAAAAGCCAATGGCTTTTGAAGAAGCATTTGTGGCAGATGAATATGTAGCAGCATGTTATTTTTTAGCTTGTGAGCGTGGAAGTAATGGATGGACTGGAAACGCTGATAAGTGGGGTGGTGTACGCGAATACGGATACGGAGTATCTCATTCTCCATTAGGAACTTCACATACATGCGGAGATAAAACTGCCAATCGTGTAATTACTGATAATGGTGGTGTTTTTGAAAAGGTTCAAGAACATAATGGTCAACAAGGATGGATCAGTGGTACTTATTGTGGTTATGACGATAATGATCATAATAATAAACTATCTCCTGGAGATACTGTTTATTGGTGTACATATAGTGGAAATAAAAATAGAAGATGGAATCACTATGGAACCCTTGAGCAAGCGGATGCTAATCACCCAAATCATTCATAATTTAAGAATTCTAATAGAGGCTATGATTTTTACATATATTATAATTTCATAGCCTCTATTTTATTGTAAAAAATTAAATATTTTCTGTCTTTTTTGTTTCATTATTTAATTTCTCCTTAAATATATATTTATCATTTTATTTATGCTCATCTTTTTACATATATTGACATTTATTCTTGTTTTTGCTAGTATAATCACAATGAAACTATTGTTGGACATGTATCTTCTATCTTGCATTTCTCAATTACCATTTCTGCATAATCAGATCCATACCTGTCCATTTCTACGCTCCAAAGGAGGACTAATATTCATATGACAAAGGTAAAAAACAAAATAACACCCGATACTATCCTTAAAAATTTCTGGAAAGATAACAAACGTTTTGCTGATCTTTTTAATGCATGCTTCTTTGATGGAAATCCAAAATTAAATCCTGATGATCTCACAGAAGTTGACACTGATGTTTCGTCCTTATTGCAATTCCACGGTTATGCTGAAACTGTAAAAAGAATTGTCGATGTCGTCAAAAAATCTGCTTATGGTGTTGATTTCGTAATTCTAGGAATTGAAAATCAATCAAAAATTCACTATGCCATGCCACTTCGTCACATGCTAGGGGATGCATTTTCTTATCTTAAAGAATACAATGAAATTGCAAAAAAACATAAAAAAGAAAAAGATTATACTGCAACAGATGAATTTCTATCGAGAATGAAGAAAACGGATCGATTACACAGTATTCTTACAATATGTATTTACTATGGGGAAAATCCGTGGGACGGTCCTCATTCCCTAATTGATATGCTGGAAATCCCAGATGCTTTTAAACCTTTAATTTCGGATTATAAATTTAACTTAATTGAGCTTCGTAAAAGTGAATATTTAAAATTTCACAACGACGATGTCAACACAATATTCAATATTAGTAGATTTATTTTTGACGAAAAATATGATAAAATCACTGATATATACAAAGAAAAAAATATATCATCCGAATTAGCCATGGTAATTGGTTGCATTACTGAATCACAAAAATTAATTAACGATGCTATAAAATCTGAACAAAAAGGAGGTACTGTGAATATGTGTAAAGCACTTGAAAAATTAGAAGAGAAAGGAAGAATGGAAGGTCGATTAGAGGGCAGATTAGAAGGCAGACTAGAAGGCAGATCACAAGGTGAGTCCTGTGGTTTCATTAAATTAATTCTAAAAAAAGTCAAGAAACAAAAATCTTTTAATCAGATTGTAGAAGAATTAGATTTAGATGCTGACTTTGCAAAACCTCTTTATGATTTTGTTCTAAAACACATCGATTTATCTGAAACGGATATAATTCAAAAATACCTTGAAATGTAACACACCCTCTATATACTGATTTGAATAGACTTCAGTTTTATGAGACAAAAATAAGGGACTTTTTACAGTCCCTTCAGACTGTAGACAAAGTCCCGGTATTTGCCGGGACTTTTACTATGAGCACTGTT